>Ga0224508_10001768_pt1 | contig 19072 bp, 18 predicted proteins | sample SF_Jan12_sed_USG_4_FD_170157 | JGI IMG/M metagenome (GOLD analysis project Ga0224508, IMG submission 170157) | Sediment microbial communities from San Francisco Bay, California, United States - SF_Jan12_sed_USGS_21 | ecosystem: Environmental > Aquatic > Marine > Sediment | place: USA... | reverse complement strand
CAGCCGATCGGGCTCGGGAGGCGGCGTCGAGCGCCCAGGCTCAGCAGTGGCTTGTCAGCGATGCACAGCCGTGAGACTATGCGGCTGGCGAGGGCACACGAGCATGTGGCGGTGGGGGCTGGTTGGAAGTTCCTCTCCCATCCAACCACACCTCCACCGGCGCTAGGTGCACGTGAAGCGTGTCGTCGTCACCTGCGGATGTGAGCCCCAGGAGCGTTAGTGCTACCTGGGGCTCCATCCAGCTACAAGTGAAGGGCAGGACCCGGATCGGGTCCAGCAGCATGATCCGAACTGTGGAGGTCTCGTGCTGAGCCCGTCCCGGCGGCTATCGGCGCGGGTTGAGCCGTTCGAGCTGGGCGACCAGCCTCGCCATGCCCGTTGGGCTGATCGATTCGAGGGCGAGCGGGACGTCGCGCAGGTCTTCGAGGAGCCGCTGACGCGCCGCCTCACCCTTCGTCGTGAGGTGCAGGTGACGACGGCGGCCGTCGGAGGGGTCGGCTCGGGTTTCGGTCAGGCCCGCCTCGGTCAGGGCCTTGCCCAACAGAGAAATGCTGGAAGGGTCGAGGTCGAACCGTTCGGCGTGCTGATGGAACGGGACCGGGTTGTCAGGATCGATCGCGGCGAGAAGCCGAGCCTCGGATGGGGTCAGGTCGTGCCGGGCAGCGGCGGTTTCGAGATTGGCTGCCAACACGCCATGGAGAGCAGCGAGCGCGTCGCAGAAGCGGGCCAGGTCCTCGGCCGGAATGGCGTGCTGTGGCCGGGTGTTCATATCAATGAGCGTTTCAATGATGGACTCATTGGGTAGTTCAAGGTTGCTGAGAATCGTACCTACCGAGGAGAAGACATGGCCACTATCGAGGTCATACCTCACACCGACCGTTTCCATACCGACATCGGCTGGCTCGACTCCAAGCACAGCTTCAGCTTCGGACAGCACTGGGATCCGGACAACACCGGCCACGGCCTGCTGCTCGTGTCGAACGACGATGTGGTCGCCCCCGGCGGTGGCTTCGGCACCCATCCGCATCGCGACATGGAGATCGTCACGTGGGTACTCGACGGCGAGCTGGAGCACCGTGATTCCGAGGGCAACGAAGGTGTCATCTATCCAGGGCTGGCCCAGCGGATGAGCGCCGGCACGGGGATCCTGCACTCCGAGATGAACCACTCGGACACCGGATCAGTCCACTTCGTGCAAATGTGGGTGCCGCCAGACCAGAACGGCAACGCCCCCGGCTACGAGCAACGAGACGTCAGCGAAGCACTCGACGCCGGCGGACTCGTCGCCGTCGCCTCGGGGAGAGGCCACGAGGGAGCGATAACGATCCAGCAGAGGGATGCCGTGATGTGGGTTGCTCGATTGAGTACCGACGACGCCATAGAACTGCCCGAGGCACCGTTCGTCCACGTCTTCGTCGCCGACGGCCTAGTCCAGCTCAGCGGCCGCGACCTCGTCGCCGGAGACGCAGTTCGCCTCACGGCCGCAGGATCACAGCACCTAACCGCTGCGGCGCAGTCAGAGGTCATCGTATGGGAGACCCACGAGGAGGCGAACCGGTGACGCAGCGCATGCATCGGTTCTCGACCCCCGAGCAGGCGTCGAACTTCATCGATTCATACACGACGATCACCTGTGAGAGCCGGGAGAGCACGGAGCACTCGAACGAGGGCGTGACCGTGCTCACGGCCACCCCGGTTCCGGCCACCCTCGACGTCGCCGACGAGATCGCCCAGGTCGATCAGGTGGCGACGCTCCCGGTCGGCGTCGACATCTTCAGCCGCACGGTGTTGATCCGCGCTGGCACCGACGTCTTGAAGCTCGTGTACTTCACCCTGGAGGCCGACGACCTCGGGCCGGTCAGCGAGCGGCTCATCGACGCGTCGATCGACTCGCTCGGCTACTGACCCAGGTACTCCCGCCGGCGGCGGTCAGCGGGCCGACGGGTCGGGGCTGATTCGGAGCAGCAGGTCCTGGAGGAGCAACGCCTCGTTGGGGTTCCGGATCAGGTTCTCCGCCGCCGCCTGGATCTGGGCGAGCGCATCCTCGGCTCGCGGATCGACCTCGCCGATCAGCCGGTCGCGGAAGACCCGGGCCAAGGTGGCCAGGCCAAACCGGAGCTCATCGGATCGGAGCCGGCGGATCTCCCGCTTGTGGCGAGCGATCAGCTCGGTCCGCCCGGAGCCGCGCTCGCCCAGCTGCTCGACCCGTTCCTCGAGCTGCGCGAGCCCGAGCTCGTGGCGGGCCAGCAAGGGCTCCTGAGCTTGGTCCATGCCAGCGCGAAGCTCGGCGACCAGTTCGAAGACCGTCGCCCCGAGCCCGTCGAGCCGGCCGGGTATCGCCCCCCACAGCTCGGCCCGGGCTGCGAGCGAGTCGTCGGCGGCCAGCAGTCGAGCCCGGGCCCAATCACCGCCCGCTGCTGTCGCCGCCGTCAGCGCCCGCTCCTCGTCGACCCCGCTCTCGACGAGGGCTCGCTCCAGCTGTGGTATCGAGAGCGGGCCGAACTCCACGGTCACGCAGCGGCTGGCGATCGTCACGAGCTCCGGTGGGATCTCCTCCGCCAGGAGGACGAACACGGCCGATCGGGGCGGCTCCTCGATCACCTTCAGCAACTTGCCGACCGCGGCTTCCTCGATGGCGTCGACGCCCTTGACAACGATCACCTTGTTGGTCGACTCCACCGGGGACCGGAGTCCGGCCCGGATGATGTGATCGGCCTCGCTCACCCGGAGCGTCGCACCTTCGCTCTCGATCACGATCACATCGGGGTGCTTCGCCTCGGTCGCCAGCCGGCGATGCCGATCGGCGGCCTCGTCATCGGTCCCGGCCGAGAGGATCAGGCCGGCGAACCCGAGGGCCGCTTCGTACGACCCGCTGCCCAGGGACCCCAGGAACAGGTAGGCGTGAACCGGTGAGGCGGCGGCGGCTTCGAGACGGGCGAGCGCCGCGTCCTGCCCCACGACCGCACCCCACGCACTGGCGCCGGTCGCCTGGGTCATCGCGCCGGGCTCAGGGCCGCGTCGACCGCCGACCACACCTGTTCGGCGACCGTGTCGATGGGGGCGGAGGCGTCGATCACCACCCACCGGTCCTCGGCCGCCGCCAGGTCGAGATAGGTGCGGCGCACCCGCTCGTGGAAGGAGGCCGCCTCCTGCTCGAGCCGGTCGAGCCCTCGCCGGAGCCGGCCCCTGGCGGCATCGAGGGGCAGATCGAGCAAGACGACCAGATCGGGCCAGCAGCCGTCGAGGGCCCAGTCGTTGAGTTGGCGGACGGCGTCGACCCCGAGCTCGCGACCGCCACCCTGATAGGCGAGCGACGAGTAGACGCTGCGGTCGGAAACGACGTGACGCCCGGCGGCGAGCGCCGGGCGAACGATCTGGTGGATGTGCTGGGCTCGGTCGGCCGCCATCAGGAGCGTCTCGGCTCGAGCACCGACCGGTGCCTCGCCCGGGTCGAGCAGCAACGAGCGGAGGCGGTCGCCGAGCTCGGTTCCACCCGGCTCTCGGGTGTGCACGGCGTCGAGGCGTGCCGTCAGGCGGCGAGCCTGGGTGCTCTTGCCCGAGCCCTCGCCTCCCTCGAACGCGATGTAGGCCACCGTGGCTCCTCGCTGCCCGCTAGCCGTCGGTCGGTTTCTTGGCCGCCGGGTCGTTGGCCGCGGTCTCTTTCGCGGCCGGCTTCTTCCTGGCCTTCTTGCCCCCGGACCGCTTGGCCGCAACGTTCTTCTTGGTTGACTTCTTCGCCGCCTTCTTGGCCGGCTTCGGGCCTTCGAGCTCCATCTTCTGGCGGCGAATCGTCAGCAGCTCGGATGCTCGCATGATGTCGACCCGCTCGACGGAGTCGCCCTGTTGCAGCGAGGCGTTGACCTGGCCGTCGGTGACGTACTCGCCGAACCGGCCATCCTTCACGACGACTTCGAGGTCGGTGACGGGATCGATGCCGAGCCTCTTGAGCGGACCGGTGTTGCGGGCGCCCCGCCGGCGCTTCGGCTCGGCGAACAGCTCGAGGGCTCGGGGCAGGTCCATCGTCAGCAGCTCGGCCTCGGCCTCGAAGCTCCGCGTATCGTGGCCCTCGTCGCCCTTCGTCCCCTTCTCGATGTAGGGGCCGTGGGGGCCATTCCGGGCCACGATCTCCATGCCATCGGATGGGTCGGACCCCACGACCCGAGGGATGGTGAGGAGCTCGACGGCTTGCTCGAGCGTCAGCTCGCCCATCGACATCCCCTCGAACAACGAGCTGGTGCGGGGCTTCTCGTCGCTGTCGGCGTCGAAGGCCCCCATCTGCACGTAGGGCCCGAACTTACCGTCCTTGACGATGACGGGAAGCCCGGTCTGGGGGTGCTCGCCGAGTGGGATCTCGTCGGGGACCGACAGGATCCCCTCGGCCCTGGCCGCGGTCAGCTCGTCTGGCGGGATGTCGTCGGGAATCGACTTGGTGTCCTCTCCTCGCTGCAGGTACGGCCCGTACTGGCCGACCCGGGCCACGATCGGCACCCCGTCGGAGTCGACCCCGATCGGGATCGAGTTCACCGCACGGGCGTCGATGTCGCCCAGCCGATCGTTGACCTTGTCCCGGAGACCGGGGTAGTCCTCGGCCCCGAAGTAGAACTCGGTGAGCCACGGCACGGCGGCCTCGGCACCGCTGGCGATCTCGTCGAGGTCGTTCTCCATCTGGGCGGTGAACGCGTAGTCGACCAGGTCGGGGAAGTGCTGCTCGAGCAGCGTCACGACCGCGAAGGCGAGGAAGCTCGGCACCAGCGCCGTGCCCTTCTTCCAAGCGTAGCCCCGGGCTTGGATCGTGCCCATGATCGACGCATAGGTCGACGGGCGGCCGACCCCGAGCTCCTCCAGCCGCTTGACCAGCGACGCTTCGGTGTAGCGGGCCGGCGGCTGGGTGTCGTGGCCCGCCGCTTCGACCTCACCCAGGTGGGCGCGGTCACCCTCGTAGAGGGCGGGCAGCCGCTTCTCCGACGCGTCGTCGCTCTCGTCTTCGTCGTCGGTGCTCTCGACGTAGACCTTCAGAAAGCCCTGGTGTGTGATCACGGTGCCGGCGGTCGAGAACACGGCCTGTCGGCCGCTGCGGCTCTCAACCCCGAGGCGCAGCGTCACGGTCTCACCGGTGGCGTCGGTCATCTGGGAGGCGACCGTGCGCTGCCAGATCAGCTCGTACACCTGTCGATCCTGGTTGTTCAACTCGCCCGCCACGTCCTCGGGGGGGCGAAACCGGTCGCCAGCGGGACGGATGGCCTCGTGGGCCTCCTGGGCGTTCTTCACCCTCTTCTGGTACGAGCGAGGCGCGTCGGGCACGTACTCGGATCCGTACCGCTCGGCGATCTGGCTGCGGGCCGCCGCCACCGCGGTGTCGGACAGCGTGGTCGAGTCGGTCCGCATGTAGGTGATGTAGCCCCGCTCGTAGAGCCCTTGGGCGACTCGCATCGCCTGGGCCGAGGAGAGCCGGAGCTTGCGGCTGGCTTCCTGTTGGTAGGTCGAGGTGATGAACGGCGCAGCCGGGCGCCGGCGGTAGGGCTTCGCCTCGCGGCTCTTGACCGCGGCCGGACGGTCCTCCAGGTCGGCGGCCAGGGCCCGGGCCGACGGCTCGTCGAGGTGCACGACCTCGCCCTTGGCCAGCTCGCCGCTCTGGGCGAAGTCCTTGCCTGTGGCGATCCGCCGGTCGTCGAGCTCGAGCAGCATGGCCGTGAACGGCCGGTCGTCGCCGGCGGCAAAAGTACCGGTCAGATCCCAGTAGTTGGCCGAGCGGAACGCCATCCGTTCCCGCTCCCGCTCGACGATGATGCGGGTGGCGACGCTCTGGACCCGCCCGGCGGACAGCCGCGGCTTGACCTTCTTCCACAGAACCGGGGACACCTCGTACCCGTAGAGGCGATCGAGCAGCCGGCGGGCCTCCTGCGCATCGACGAGGCGGCGGTCGAGCTCGCGAGGGCTCTCGATGGCCCTCCGGATCGCCTCGGGAGTGATCTCGTGGAACACCATCCGCTTGACCGGGATCCGGGGATTGAGGACCTCGAGCAGGTGCCAGGCGATCGCCTCGCCCTCGCGATCCTCGTCGGTGGCGAGCACGAGCTCGCTCGCGTCCTTGAGCAAGGTCTTCAGCTTCTTGACGTGATCCTTCTTGTCCTGGGAGACCACATACAGGGGCTTGAAGTCGTTCTCGACGTCGATGCCGAGCCGTGCCCACTTCTCCGATTTGTAGCTCTTGGGCACTTCCGCCGCCGTTTTCGGCAGGTCACGGACGTGCCCGATCGAGGATTCGACCATGTAGTCGTCGCCGAGATAGCCCGCGATGGTGCGGGCTTTTGCCGGGGACTCGACGATTACAAGCGGTTGGGACACCTTCGGCAGGCTACGAAGGGAAGGACCCATTTTGCCAACGTCGACGTCAAGTTTTGCAATCGTGTCGCTGCCTGCCGACCACCCCGCCGACCCTGTCCCCGCTGGTCAGGGGGCGACCAGACCGCTCTTCGTCACGCCTCGACCAGGACCGACTCTTCTTCCTGCTCGACGGGTGCCTCGTAGTTGACCGACCGCAGGATCAGCCATCCCAACACCGTCGCCGCCACCGAGGCAACCAGGATCCCGATCACCGCTTCTTCGGCAAGGACGGGATCATCGAACGCCAGGCTCGCAATGAACAGTGCGACGGTGAAGCCGATTCCGGCGACGGCGCCCGCTCCGAGCAGGTGCGTGCGACGCAGACCATCGGGCAGCATCGCCACTCGGGCCTGGAGCGCGAGGACCGAGAAGAGGTAGATGCCGACCGGTTTGCCGATCACGAGGCCGACGACGATCCCCAAGGTCACCGTCGAGGTCAGCGCCCCCGACACGGCGTCGCCCGACAACCGGACGCCGGCGTTGGCCAGGGCGAAGAGCGGCACGATCACGAAGCTGGTCCACGGACTCAGCAAGTTCGTGAGACGGGCCGTGACCGGCACGGTCTCCCGCAGCCTGAAGCTGGCGTCGCGCAGGACTACCGGATCGGCGATGTCACCGGACAGCACGTCTTCGACGCTCTCGAAGACCCGCTGACCGAGGAGCGGCTTGGCCGGCGCCAGCAGCCCGAGCATGACGCCGGCGATCGTGGCGTGCACCCCCGACTCGTGGGTGGCGAACCACACGATAACGCCGAGCAGCACATAGACCGGCTGATACCACACCCGGAGGGGGCGGAGGGCCACGATCAATACCGTCAATCCCCCGGCGAGCGCCAACCAGCCGAACTGGATGCTCGTCGTGTAGAAGATGGCGATGACGAGGATGGCGCCGATGTCGTCGACGATGGCGAGGGTCAGGAGGAACAGCTTGAGCTGCTGGGGGATCCTCGGGCCGAGCAGCGCGAGCACCCCGACGGCGAAGGCGATGTCGGTGGCCATCGGGACGCCCCAGCCACCGGAGGCGTCGCCACCGAGGTTGAACACGAGGTAGAGAGCCGCCGGGACCACCATGCCACCGACCGCACCCACGGCGGGCAGTGCCGCCACCCGGGGATCGCTGAGGTCGCCGTTGACGAGCTCGGACTTGATCTCCATGCCGACCACGAAGAAGAACAGGGCCATCAGGGCGTCGTTCACCCAGCCGTGGAGGCTGAGGTCGATCAGGTGGGTCGAGCCCACGTTGATGGAGAGGTGCGTCTCCCAGAACTGGGAGTACGTATCACCCCAGGGGCTGTTGACCCACAGGAGCGCGGCGGCGGTGGCCACCAGCAAGAGGACACCGGACGCGGTCTCCTGGGCCAGGAACTTGACCATCGGCCGGGCGACCGCCCGCGCCAGCGGGGAGTTGCTCCCACTCCAGGTTTCCTTGCGGACCGTCAGCGAGCCTTCGGACACGGGACGTTGAACCCTTTCTCACGGTGGGGCCGGACAAGCGCTACGACCGAGGCTACTGGTGCAGTTCCATTTCGACTGTCGTGCCCTGCAGCCCGGAACGGAACGTCAACGCGCTGCTCAGCTGCTCCATGAGCGGCAACCCGAATGCTCCCTCGATATGCAACCGTTCGGGATCGGTGATGTCGGGGACTGGTGCCGCTTCGGCCAGGCCGGGACCTTCGTCGCTCACCGTCAACCGGACCAGGCCGCTCGCAACCTCGCACCGGACGACGACACGCCCGCCATCGGTGTTGGCCATGTTGGCCTCGATGGCGTTGGTGGTGGCCTCCGAGGTCACCCATCGCAGATCGTCGAGGCGATCGCCGTGGATCGCATCGACCGCGTTGGTGGCAGCAGCGACGATCATGCGCACGACGGCCACCATGTCGACACGGGACGGAATCTCGATCTCCACCAGGCCGGTGCGTGCGATCGTGGCGTCCGTCGTCATCGTTACTCAACGGTACACCACGCCCAGGGCGTTACGACCAGTTGAAACTTGTGTTTCAGATCCTGGTCGATCCGGGCTGATCCCCGTCGGACGGTTGTGGTTCATCGGTACCTCGACCTCCAGTTGTCGAAGGTTGTGAGATCTCCATCGAGGGGCTCGCGCAGCCAGGGCCACGGGTGGACAACGGTCATGGTGAGCTGGGCCGAGCGGCGGCGCCAGCCGGGCACCGGGGTGAACGTCGCGGCCAGCGACCGACCGCTGAGCGCCTCGACCGGATCGCCGAGATACAGCTCGACGGCCCGGCTGGCCGCCAGCTCGGCCAGAGTCTCGGTCAGGAAGACCAGCCGTTTCGACGAGAGCCGTAGCCCTGCCAAGAGCGGTTCGTCGAACACGAACACGGCGGGGAGGTCGGGATGGGCCGACAGCGCCGGGTCACCATCGCCCAACGACTCGGCGGTGAGCCACACCGCGTCGGCATCCGAGGCCGTCCCGACGGTCACCCGCGGTCCCGCCGTGGCCGCGAGGTCGGGGTCGGCTTCGGCCGAGCCGTCGAGGGCTGCGGGGTCGGGAGCGATAGCGGGGACCACCGCGGCCAGCTCGGCCTCGGGCTGGCGAGGTCGTTCGATCGGACATTGCCGTACCAGCTCACACGACGCGCACAGCCCCGGCGCCCGCTCCTCGACGTCCCAGCGGGAGAGGTCATAGTGCCGGGCGTGAGCCCAGCCGAGCCCATTGGCGGCCCGTGATCCGTCGAGGAGGTGTCGGAAGAAGTGGTCCTCGCCCTCGGCCGGGTCTTCGCCGCTGGCGGTAATCCAGTGGGCGGCGAGCCAGCGCCGGGCCCGGTCGACCAGCCAGCCGTCCTCATCCAGCTCGTCGATGGCGATCTCCACGCATCCCATACGCCGGTCCCATCCCCGGCCGGTCGCCGCCCGCTGGGCCACAGCCGCAGCCGGACGTGCCGCCGGGGTGGTCCGGCGCCGGGCGTAGCGATGGCGGGCGTACTCCTGCCAGAGCAGCTCGCCGCGGAACGCGCGGACGTCGAGGTCCGGCCCGCCTTCGACGTGGTCCCAGAGGCGGGGCAGGTCGAGCAGACCGTGTCGAACCCAGGGCGAGAGCCCAGAGACCGACCGGCGGGGCTGAGGGTAGGCCTCGTCCTTGCGGCCGGCGTAGCCGGTCACGTCGAAGGCGACCAACGCTGCGTCGGCAGCCCCCTGCCCACCGCGATAGACCGACGATGATGCGGGCTGGTCGACACTCCGCCGGTCGGTGAGGTGAGCGAGCTGTTCGGCGACGAACGCCTCGGCTGCCCACCGACCGGGCGCAGGCACGGCGAGCCGACGGGTCTCGACGGTCTCCGGCACGATACGACCGGGCTGGGCACCCCACGTCGAAGACGGTGTGACCTGCGCTGACATGCCGGTACCTGTCGGCTGTTCCGCCGAGACTTGAACCGAAAACGGAGCTGCCCGAGGCTCAGTCCGTCACCGGTGGAGGGCGGTACTAGCCTTGACGAGGTGGACATGGCTGTTGCCGGAGGCCTGGATGTGCGCCGCTCGCTCGACGACGTCGTCTCCGCCCTGGCCGAGGACGGCCGGCTGGTACACGTCGAGCGGCTCGCCGAACGGCCGGCGGTGCGGGCCGAGCTGAGGCGGGCGCTGCCGGCGGGGATCGCGCATTGCGTACCGGCCGATGGGCTGTGGTGCCATCAGGCGGCGGCGGTCGACCTGGTGCGCGACGGGCAGTCGGTCGTCGTGGCCACCGGTACGGCATCGGGCAAGTCGTTGTGCTACCAGTTGCCGATCGCCGAGTCGGTCGTCGCCGGGCTCCGCTCGGGCACGTCGCTGCTGCTGTATCCGACCAAGGCGCTGGCCCAGGACCAGCTGCGGAGCTTCGGTTCGCTCGGCATCCCCGGGCTGCGGGCCGCCACATACGACGGCGATGCATCACGGGAGGAGCGGTCCTGGGCCCGTGCCAATGCCAACGTGCTGCTCACCAACCCCGAGATGCTGCACCACGGGCTGCTGCCCCATCACGGGAAGTGGGCCACGTTCCTCAAGCGGCTCGACTACGTCGTCATCGACGAACTACACGTGCTGCGCGGGATCTTCGGGACCCACGTCGCCCACCTGCTGCGCCGGCTACGGCGGGCGTGCGCCCGCTACGGCAGCGACCCGACCTTCGTGTTCTGCTCGGCCACGATCGGCGAGCCCGACCGGCTGGCGGCCGAGCTGTGCGGCAAGCCGGTCACGGCGATCACCGCCGACGGCTCGCCGTGCGCCGAGCGTCAGATCGCCGTCGTTCAGCCCGCCCTCATCGACGCCGACCGGGGGGCCCGCCAGGCGCCGGCCACAGAGGTGATCCGATCGGTGAGCGAGCTGGTCACCGCCGGCCATCGGGTGATCGCCTTCTGCGCCAGCCGAGCCCAGACCGAGCGGGTAGCGATCGGCGTATCCCGGGCGCTGCCACCCGACCTGGCCGACACCGTGCGGCCGTACCGCTCCGGCTACCTGGCGGCCGAGCGGCGAGAGATCGAGGCCGAGCTCGCCGCAGGCACCCTCCGGGCAGTCGTCGCCACCAGCGCCCTCGAGCTCGGTGTCGATATCAGCGGGCTCGATGCCACGGTCCTCTGCGGGTTCCCGGGAACGATCGCCTCGCTCTGGCAGCAGATCGGGCGGTCCGGCCGGTCGGGCCGGCCGTCGCTGTCTGTCCTGGTCGCCGGTGACGACCAGCTCGACCAATGGTTCGTCAACCACCCGCACGATCTCTTCCGGCGACCACCCGAGCCGGTGGTGGTCAATGTTGAGAACCCGAACATCCTCGATCCCCACCTCGGGTGCGCCGCCTACGAGATCCCGCTGCAGCCGACGGACGAGCGTTGGTGGCTCGACCTCGACGAGGGGGTACGTCGGGCCGTCCTCGCCGACGACCTCCGAATCCGGCCCGACCATCGGCGCATGCCTCGGGCCGTGTGGGACGGCCGGGGTATGCCGTTCCACCGGATCGGGTTGCGATCCGCATCGGCCGGCGAGGTCCGCATCGTCGACGGCGCCGACGAGCTCATCGGGACCGTCGAGGACAACCGGGCCCCGAATCTGGTCCATCCGGGAGCGATCTACCTCCACCGGGGCCAGCCGTGGCGGGTGGTGGATCTCGACCTGGGAGCTCGGACGGCGCGGGTGGTGCGGGCCGACGGCAAGACATGGACCCAGGCCCGATCCGACATCCAGATCGAGGTGCTCGAGACCAACGAGATGAAGCCGGTCGGGTCGGCGGCGCTCCATCTGGGCATGGTGCGAGTGACGACCACGGTCGTCGGGTACCAGGTCAAGGAGATCGGCTCCAGGACAGTGCTGGAGAACCACGACCTCGACCTGCCGCCCCAGGAACTGACGACGACGGCGATCTGGTACGACTGGCCCGAGGAGGTGATCCGGTCCGCCGGGGTCCGGCCCCACGCCCTGCCAGGGGCGCTGCACGCCGCCGAGCACGCGGCGATCGGCATCCTGCCGTTGTTCACGATCTGCGATCGGTGGGACGTGGGCGGTGTGTCGATCGCGGCCTCGCCCCACAGCGACCTGCCGACGGTGCTCATCTACGACCGCTACCCGGGAGGAGCCGGGGTAGCCCCGCTGGCCTATGGCGCCGCCGATCGCCACCTGGCGGCCACCGCCGAGGTGCTCGACGGTTGCTCCTGCACGACCGGCTGCCCGTCCTGTGTGCAGTCACCCAAGTGTGGGAACGGCAACGAACCGCTCGACAAATGGGCGGCGCTGGCCCTGCTCCGCAACACCCTCGGTGAGGACGAGCCGTTCTGACCGACCGATCCGGTCACTCGACCCGCACCGTCACTTCGGAACGGAGTTCGACGTCGGGCACGAGCAGACCGACGAGCGGTACGTCGGTCGGTGCGGTGTAGGTCACGGCGACAACCAGTCGTTCACCCGGCGCCCGGGCCGGGCCGAGGACGACGTCGAGGCGATCAGGCTGGAGGCCACCGGCGGCCCGGGCTGCGGAGGATGCGCCGTCGAGGGTGGGGTCGACGGCGGCGGCCCGGGCCGCCTCTCGGGCCGCGTGGATCAGCAGCAGCTGATCCCTGGCCACGAGACCGATCTGGACGACGGCCAGGACGAGCCCGAGCACGACCGGCAGGACCAGTGCCACCTCCACCGTGGCCTGGCCCTGCGCGGGGCACGGGCTGCGCCGACCGCCTGCGCTGCTCACGTGGTTCGTCGGTCGTGCGCTGAGGTGACGGTTACGTTGTCCGTCCGATCAGCGACTCCATGACGGCGTCGAGCAAGCGCCCGATCCCGTCGGTGCCGGCGGCCCAGGCGAGAAGGAGCCCGGCGAGGGCGGCTGCGGCCAGCATGACGAGGGCGTACTCGGCGGTGGCCTGGCCTCGCTCGGTTCGGGGGCGGTCGGCGTCGGTCATCGGTGTCTCCAGTTGGTGGGGGGTTGGGCGGCTGACGCCGCAACTCAGAGCTCGACACCGGCGGCCGCCACGAAGAGGAGCGGGATGACGGTGCCGATGATCACGGCCGGCAGCGAGCAGATGACCAGCGGGACGAGGAGGGCCACCGGCAATCGCCGGGCCCGGAGCTCGCCCCGTCGGCGTCGCCCAGCGTTGGCCTCGACCGTGAGTCGGGCCAACAGCGACCCGACCGAGCCTCCCTGGTCGACGGCGAGGAGCAGCGCACCGGTCAAGGGCTGGAATGAAGGGCCAAGCTCGGCTTGGAGACGGCGAAGACGGCCATCGACGCGCTCGGCGCCGTCGGCCCGCCGTGCCACGTCAGCCGCGATCGTTCGAACCGGAGCGGGTCCGTCGCCGGCGAGCGCGTCGAGGCAGTCCCTGATGGTGCCGCCGGCACCGAGCACGACCGTGCAGAGATCGATCGACTCCGGGACCGAGTCGTCGAGCGACCGTCGGTCCCTGGCCGTCCGGCGGTGGCCGGCCACGAGGCGCTGGATCGAGACGACGACAAGCCCCAGCACGGCGAGCGGCACCGACCACAGCAATGCACCGGTGACCAGGACCGCCAGCGCAAACCCACCCCCGGCGCGTCGCCACGAGGTCGGTGGTGCCAACCGGGCGGGCCGGGAACGGTGGGGCCGACCGATCCCGGCCGCCGGCGGCCGGCCCGCCACCGCCTCGGCGGGCCAGAGCAGCGCCATCACGGCGACGAACGTGCCGGCGGCGGCGACGGTGGGGGCGCTCACGGCCCGGACTCCACGATCCGCTGCATCCACCACCATCCGGCGTAGGAGAGGGTGCCGGCGACCGCGACGCAGACGGCGCCGCCCGGCTCGAACAGGTAGAACGACCGGAGCCGGCGCTCGACGACGATCAGAGCGATGACGAACAGCACCGGCAGCCCGGCGAGCACGACTGCCGACGCGGTCGCCTGCCCGGCTTGCACCCGGATCTCGGCGTCGATGGCGTCGGCCGAGCGGAGGGTGTCGTTGAGCCGTTCGAGCGACGGCAACGCCGGGCCGCCACGGTCGACGAGCACCGTGAGCGTGTTGAGGAGCAGGGCGAGCTCGGGAGCCTGGTCCCGGTAGGCACCGCTGGTCGCCTGCTTCTGCCAGCGCAAGGCGGCACCGAGGCCGAGCCCGGCATCGAGACCGCCGCGCAGCAGCTGCAGCGGCCCCTCGACCCCGGCCGGGCCGATGGTGGTCCGGACGGCCTGGGCGAGCGAGCCGCCCGCCTTGAGCTGCTGGATCAGCCGATCGACGAAGGCCGGGAGCTCGGCGGCCATCCGCCGTCGGGCCAGCTGGCGGCGGTGAGCGGCTCGCCAATGGCTGCCGAGCCCGACCGCTAGCAACGGCCCCGCCACGAGCAAGGGACTGCCGAGCCCGATGCCGAGCGCAGTGACGACGATCGCCGCTGTGAGCAGCCGGCCCGGGGACACGGCGGGCCAGCTCATTGCCCGGACCGACCATCGGTCTGGTGCCGCCACAGCGTTTCGAGCTCGGCCGACCCGTCGACCTGGCGAGCGATCTCGGTGACCCGGCGGCTCGCTCCCATCCGCTCGACCTGCACGATCGCATCGATCGCCCCGGTGATCTGCTCCCGGACAGCGGCCACCGGCAAGTCGGCGTCGCCCAGCAAGGCGAGCGACTCCAGCCGTCGCAGGGCACCGGCGGGGTCGCCGGCGTGGCAGGTGGCCAGCGACCCCCGGTGCCCGGTGTTGAGCGCCAACACCAGGTCCAGCGCCTCGGGGCCGCGCACCTCGCCGATGACGAGGCGGTCGGGCCGCATCCGCAGCGCATTGCGGACGAGCGCCCGGAGCGTGACCGCCCCGATGCCCTCGCTGTTCGGCGGCCGGGCCTCGAGCCGTACGATGTGGCGGCCCGGCAGTTGCAGTTCGGCGGTGTCCTCGATGGTCACGACCCGCTCGTCGGGATCGAGGAGGGAGCCGAGGGCGTTGAGCAGGGTGGTCTTCCCGGCTGCGGTTGCCCCGACGACGAGCACCGTGGCCTGCGACGCCATCAGCTCCGTCAGGAGTGACACGACGGGCGCCGACCCGAAGGCTTCGAGCGGTACCGGTTCGGGGGCGAACCGGCGGATGGTGATCGAGGGCCCGTCGAGGGCGAGGGGCGGCACGGCGATGTTGACTCGGGAGCCGTCTGGCAGGCGGGCGTCGACGAGGGGGCTGGACCGGTCGACCCGGAGACCAAGGGGGTCCAGGATCCGCTCGATGAGCAGCCAGACATCGTGGTCATCCAGGTCGAGATCGGTCGATTCGAGCCGGCCGCCCCGGTCGAGCCAGACCGGACCGGGACCGTTGATCATGATCTCTGTCACCGTGGGGTCGGCGAGCACGTCCTCGACGAGGCCCAGCCCTCGACGCCGGCCGAGGAACCGCTCAACGACCGGGATGATGTCGGCCGGCGCCGCGAGCGGATCGATCTCCCGGAGGCGCTCGACGAGGGCGTCCTCGTCGGCTGGCTCGCCGGCCAGCAGCGAGTTGAGCAACTGCTCGCGGTCGGCGAGCTCGTCGGTCGTCACGTCTGCTTCCCCCCACTGGCAGCCAGCCGCCCGTCGGATCCGGCCAGCAGCGACCGCAGCGGCCGGAGCGACCTCGGTAGCCGGGCCGGGAGCAGCCCGGCATCGACCGCCCTGGCGACGGCGGGATCCCAGTCGACCGTGACCGACACCGGCGCCCCGATCGCCGCCGCCACGTCGACCGGCCGCAAGGCTCGACCCAGCTCCCGAATCAACACCACCCGGTCGGAGCGGCGGCGAAGTGGTCTCCGTCGGAGCGCCAGATAGCAGGACCGGCTGACGTGGATCGACACGTCGGCCCGATCGAGCAGCGGAGCGAACCGCTCAGCGGCGTTGCCGACGTCGACCACGACGACCCGCTGCTCGCCAGCCAGGACGGCAGCCAGCAGGTCGAGCCGGTCGGCTGCCGGCGGGTGGGCGTCGGCCGATTCGTTGCCGGGCCGGGTGCCGAGGGGCAGCACCGTCAGCCGAGGTCCGGCGGCGACCTCGAGCCGGCCGAGCGCATCGGCCGGTGGTCGTTCGGTTGCGAGCCAGTCGAGCACGCCGGCGGCGGCGCCCCTGCCGGCACCGTCGATCGACCCGTCGACCCCGAGGATCGTCGGCAGGTCGCCACCGAGGTCGACCAGCAAGGTCGAGCGACGCTCGGCCGCGATCAGGCCGAGCGCGGCACTCGTCACCGAGCAGCCGACGCCGCCCTTGGTGCTCGAGAGGGCAACCAACACCCGCACTCCCCACCGACCGCAGCCCGTCGAGGGCCGGTCATTCCACAGTGGCTCCGGGGGAAGTGAGACGCCCTCCGACGATGATGTCGGAGGGCCGTCGGCGATATCGACATACAGTAATGATCAACGAGCGCAGTTGCAACCAAACGAGCGCGAATTCATCGACACCGCCGCCGTGACCGACGGTCCGCAGCGGCCGGCGGTGGCCTACGAGGGCCAGATCGTGGTGGTGTCGTGCTTGACCGATCGAGCGTCGAAGCCTGCACCGAGCCTGGCGCCGGTGAGCACGGCGCCCCGGAGGTCGACACCGTCGAGTACCGCTCCCGAGAGGTCAGCCTCGGCCAGGATGGCGCCGGTCAGGCTAGCCCCGAAGGAGCCGACACCGCCGAGCACCGCCCCGGCGAGGTCGGCCCGGAACAGGTCGGCCCGGGTCAGGTCGGCCAACTGCAGGTTGGCGCCGCGGAGCGTTGCGCCGCTGAGGTCGGCGGTCCTGAGCACCGTCCCGAAGAGCACGGCGTCGACGAGAACGGCGTCGAACAGGTCGGCTCCGCTGAGGTCGGCACCGAACAGATCTGCGCTGGTGAGGTCGGCAGCCTGCAGCCGGGCTCCGCTCAGATCGGCGTCGCTCAGATCGACCGCCCGGAGCGAACCCTTGACCAGTCGTGGGCTGGTACGGATGGCGTTGACCAGGTCGGCCTTCGAAGGCTCGGCCACCTCGACCACGTCGATCCCGGCCTCGACGACGCCCGGGACGGTGATCGCCGAGCCGACGTTGCGCATCAGCCGGACCTGTCAGCAGAGCGCGTGCTGGATCGTGCGGCCATTGTGACGTACCTCACCGAAACGGGGGACCCGAAGCCTCCGCCCCGGGTTCGGGGTGCCAATCTTGGCCGCCGATCGGGTCGACGGCAAGGGCCCAGGGTACTCAGCGCACGGCTCCCTCCGCTCGCAGCAATGCGATGTCGTCATCGCTCAGCGCGAGCACGGTGGCGAGGACCTCGTCGGTGTGCTCCGCCAAACGGGGCGGTGAGCGGAACTCGGCCAGCTGGTTGTCGGTGAACTTGAACGAGGTGCCGAGAACGGAGATCTCACGGTCGCCGTCGGGGATGACCTGGACCAGGTCGCGTTCGACCACCTCCGGTGCATGGAGCGCCTCGTCGATCGTACGGACGCCACCGGCCGGGAGATGGGCCATCTCCGCCAGCCACTCCTCGGCCGAGCGGGTGAGTAGCGACTGCTCGATCTCGACCTTCAGTGCGTCGCGATGTCGCGACCGTGCGGCCGGCCCGTCGAACCGGGGATCGGCGGGGAGGTCATCGCGACCGATGACGGTACACAAGTCGGCGAAGAGCCGGTCGGTGGCCATGGCGAGATAGATGGGAGCGGTGGCCGTCTCGAACAGGTCGATCGGGGCGGCTACGAGATGACGGTTCCCAGACCGCTCGGGTGGCTTGCCGTTGGTGAGGTACTGGAGCCCGGCGTTGCCGAGGGCGCCGATGGCCGTGTCGAGCAGGCAGAGGTCGAGGAAGTCACCGCCGCCGTGGCGAGCGCGGCCGATCAGGGCAGCGCAGATCGCGGAGGTGGCATGAGCCGCCGTGAGCGTGTCGATCACCGACAGCGGGTGGCGGGTCGGGCCGCCGTCGATCGGTCCGGTGAGCGACATCATGCCCGACTCGGCTTGGAGCACCGGGTCGAGCCCGGGCCGGTCGGCGAAGGGACCGCTGGCGCCGTAGGCCGAGATCGACACGTAGATCAGCGCCGGGTCGGCGGCCCGGAGCCGGTCGACACCGAGTCCCAGTCGATCCATCACGCCCGGTCGGAAGTTCTCGATGACTACGTCGGACTCGTTCGCCAGGCGCCGAGCCAAGTCCTGACCGCCGTCGGTGCTCAGGTCGATGGCGATGCTCCTCTTCGACCGGTTGAAGGCGAGGAACGCCGCCCCCCGACCGTCGCCGTTTGCCGACCGTGACCGGGTCTCATCACCGGTGGCCGGGTGCTCCACTTTGATCACGTCGGCGCCGAGGTCGGCCAGCTGCTGGGTGCAGAGGGGGCCGGCGATGATCCGGGAGAAGTCGAGCACACGAATGCCATCGAGCGGTGGGGCGTTCACGGTCATTCCCAGAGTCTGACCCGAACCTGCCATCGGGGCCTCGTCGAGCACGACGGCCGGTCGGCTGGAGGCCGGTTGACGAGACCTCGGGTCGGGCCGATCCCAGCGTTTGGGCGAATGGGCAACTGGCGGGTGGCCGGTCGCTGGGAGAAGCTGGCCAGTGAGGATCCAGCGGAGCCGGCCGACCGAGGAGTGACGAGCGATGACGCCAAGCGAACGGCGATACGGGAACGGGATGGTGGCGGCGGCACAACCGGAGGCGGTCGAGGCCGGGGTCGACGCGCTCCGAGACGGGGGGAACGCCGTCGATGCCGCGATCGCCTGCGCGCTGGTGGCTGGGGTAGTCGATCCGCAGATGTGCGGCATCGGCGGGTTCGGCAGCGCCCAGGTGTACCTCCCCGGTGAGGATGTGCATAGCTGCGTCGACTTCCACGGCACCGCCCCGGCCGCGACCAGACCCGATATGTGGGAGCACCTGGTGGTCGGCGAGACCCGTGACGGCTTCGGCTTCCTGCTCGACGGCAACGTGAACGATGTGGGCTACCAGTCGATCACCACCCCCGGCTCGCTGCTGGCGTACCACGAAGCCCAGACCCGGTACGGCCGCCTCGACTGGGCCGATGTCGTCGCCCCGGCGATCCGCTGGGCCGAGGAGGGCTTCGCCATCCGGCCGGATGTCTATCACTGGTGGCAGGAAGGGGCGATCATGGGCCGGGTCAACACGGTCGAACGGCTGGCCAACACCCCGGCCGGGCGTCGCATCTACTTCACCGACGACGGCCGCCTCCGCGGCATCGGCGAGACGCTCCGCAACCCCGAGCTCGGCGCCACCCTCCGCCGGATCGCCGACGGCGGGGCCGAGGTCTTCTACACCGGCGAGATCGCGGCCGAGATCGACGCCGACATGCG
>Ga0224508_10001767_pt1 | contig 19074 bp, 17 predicted proteins | sample SF_Jan12_sed_USG_4_FD_170157 | JGI IMG/M metagenome (GOLD analysis project Ga0224508, IMG submission 170157) | Sediment microbial communities from San Francisco Bay, California, United States - SF_Jan12_sed_USGS_21 | ecosystem: Environmental > Aquatic > Marine > Sediment | place: USA... | reverse complement strand
GAACTTCGTGGAGCTGACGGTCGTCCGCACCGATCCAGGAGTGAAGGGGGACACGGTCTCGAACGTGACCAAGCCGGCCGAGGTCGAGACCGGCGCCGGCGTCAACGTGCCGCTTTTCGTCAACGAGGGGGATCGCATCCGTATCGACACGCGCAGCCGCGAGTACGTGACCCGGGCATGAGCGAGGCGGTCCACTACATCGACACAACGCTCCGCGACCTGGCGTCGCCGCCGTGGGGCTCTGCCGTCGCTACCGAGGACCTGGCCGCGGCCGCCGCAGCAGTCGCACCCTGTCGCCCCGCCGTCATGGAGGCAATGGACTCCGGTTGCGCGGGCGCTGCACTGCGGATTCGGTCCGAGAGCCCCTGGGATCGCCTTCGGGCGATCATTCGCGAGGCCGACGGCGTGCCCATCGGAATCGTCACGGTCGGTCGCAGCGCGTGGGGTCCGGAGCCCCTGGCCGAGGATGTCGTGCGCCGATTCATATTCGGGGCTGCCGACAGTGGCGTGAAGCGCATACGGGGTGTGGCGGCGGTCAACGATGCTGCGGCCCTGGAGATCACGGCCGAGGCCGCCACGGAGCACGGGGTCCGCTTCGTGCCGACCCTCATCGTCGGCCCGACGCCCGAGCCCGGGGATCGGCTGTGGATCGACGAGGCCGTCGCGCTTGCGGGCCTGCCCGGAGCCGAGGCCATATGCGTCGCCGACAGGGCGGGTCATCTCGGGCCGGGCGCGCTCGCCGCCCTGGTCTCGCAGGTGGCCTCGGCGACGTCGCTGCCCGTCGAGATCCAGGTCCAGGCCGCCGGCGGGCTCGCCCTGCTGCTGGCCGTCGCCGCGGCGGAGGCCGGCGCCTCGGCCGTTCAGGCCTCGGCCGGTCCGGTGGCATTGGTCGCCGCTCGGCCGTCGACTGGGAGCTTGCGCGCCGGCCTGGAGTCAGGGGGGCGGCGCCTCGCCGTGACGCGCGCCGACGTCGACCGGGCGGCCCGAGAGGTCACGCCGATGATTCCGCCGGACCGCCTGCGCCAAGCCGCGTCGGCCGTGTACGGGGCCGCGGTCGGCCTGCCGCCCGACCTCGAGGCCGCGCTGGTCTGGCGGCTCAGCCGGTACGGCCTCGCGCACAAGGTCGTGGAGGCCGTCGACGAGGCGGGGGAGATCTGCCGGGAGGTCGGCGGACTGATCCTGTCGCACCCGATCGCCGAGGCGATCGTCGCCCAGGCCGCGCAGCACGTGATCCGCGGGGAGCGCTGGACCGAAATCGAGGCGACTCTCGCGCACGCCGCGCTTGGGCATCTGGGCGAGCTACGGGGCCCCATCGACGATGCTGTGCTGGCCGTGGCCCAGGAAAGCGGCATCGAACAGCCGCCCGAGCCGCCGACGCTGGCCGCCATCGCAATCGACGGCCCCGAGGGGGCCAGCGAGGAAGACCTGCTGCTGCTCGCGCAGTTCGGGGAGGACGCCGAGGGGCTCATGCGTCGCCGGCAGTCGCTCCGTGGCGAGACCATCGAGGCTCCTCCCAGTGTAGGAGTCGACCGCGATCTCATCGAGACCATGGTCGATGTCGTCGAGGGATCCGGCAACTCCGAGGTCACCGTCGAAATCGCCGGCGCCCGGGTAACCGTGCGCCGCGCCGGAGCTCCGGCCGCCCGCTCCGAGGGGCCCGGCACCGCCGCCGGGGGTGGCCAACCCGACGACGACCTCGTGCGGGTGGAGAGCCCGATCGTGGGCACCTTCTACCGTACGCCATCGCCCGATGCCGATCCCTTCGTCAGCGAGGGCTCGCGGGTTTCGGAGGGCGACGTGCTGTGCCTCGTGGAGGCCATGAAGCTCTTCAACGAGATCGTGGCGGAGACCGACGGCGTGGTCCGGCAGATCGTCGTCGACAACGAGCAGCCCGTCGAGTTCGGCCAACTCCTGTTCCTGATCGAACCGTGAAGCTCCTCGTCGCCAACCGCGGCGAGATCGCGGTGCGAGTGATTCGCACCGCACGGGAGATGGGCATCCCCACGGTCGCAGTCTACTCTACGGCCGATGCCGCAACTCTCGCAGTGCGCCTGGCCGACGAGGCGGTCTGCATCGGCCCGCCAGCCCCGGGGGCGTCGTATCTCAACGTCGTCAATGTGATCGGCGCGGCCGAGATCACGGGCTGCACGGCGGTGCACCCCGGGTACGGTTTTCTCTCTGAGAACCCCGTCTTCGCCGAGGAGTGCGCGGCCAACGACATCTACTTCGTCGGCCCGCCGCCGGACGTGATGCGCCGGATGGGCGACAAGGTGCAGGCCAAGCGAGCCGCCAAAGAGGCAGGGCTGCCGGTGCTGGAGGGCTCTGACGGTCCGGTCGAGGACGTCGGTGCGGCGACTGAAGCCGCGGAGCGGGCCGGCTTCCCGGTGCTCCTGAAGGCCGCAGCCGGGGGCGGTGGCCGTGGAATGCGGCGGGTGGACCGAGCGGAGGAACTCGCGGACGCGTTCGGGGTCGCCCAGCAAGAGGCCATCGCGTCGTTCGGCCACGGTGGAATCTACGTTGAGCGCCTGCTCGAGGGCGCGCGCCACATCGAGGTCCAGGTGATGGCCGACGGCCTCGGGGGCGTGCTCATCGCGGGAGACCGCGAGTGCTCGATCCAACGACGGCATCAGAAGCTGATCGAGGAGGCTCCCGCGCCCAACCTGCCGGAGGAGACTCGGGAGTCGATGCACGCCGCCTGCGCGGCCGCCTGCATTGCTTGGGGCTACCGCAGTGCGGGCACCCTCGAGTTCCTCGTCGACGATGCCGGGAACTTCTTCTTCCTCGAGCTGAACGCGCGGCTGCAAGTCGAGCATCCGGTCACGGAGCTCGTCACCGGCCTCGACCTCGTGGAGGAGCAGCTTCGAGTCGCCGACGGAAAGCTGCTCAGCGTGACCGGGCGAGCCGAGGTGCGCGGTGCGGCGATCGAGTGCCGGGTCAACGCAGAGGACCCCTCTCACGGCTTCCGCCCGGCCGCCGGCCGGCTCGAGGGTTTCGTGATGGCTCAGGGGCCAGGAGTTCGCGTCGATACATACTGCATTCCCGGAGCCACCATTCCGCCGTACTACGATTCCCTCATCGCGAAGCTATGCGTGTGGGCTCCCGATCGCGACAAGGCGATCAACCGCATGGCCCGCGCTCTGGAGGAGTCAGTGATAGACGGCGTGGCGACGACGATTCCCTTGTTAGGCGAGATAATGCTCGAGGCACGCTTTCGGGCGGGCCGCTATACGACGGCGTATCTGGACGACGCCAAGGCCGAGTTGCCGGCCCTCGGCACAGGATGATGATCGCCGAACCGGTCTCAGAAGATGCCGCGCACACCGGCCAGAGCCGACGTAGTGCGCGTCGCCAAGCGGTGATCCTGCTGTATCAGCGAGACGTCACCGAACTCGCGCTCCCGGAGCTGATCGCAAACGTCGAGCGCGGCGGCACCGTCGTGAGCGCCTTCACTCGGTCGCTGCTCGAAGGAGTCGACGCACACCGCGACGAGCTCGACGGGCTGATCGGGGGGGCGGCGATCGGCTGGACGGTCGATCGCCTCGCGCCGCTGGAGCGGAACATCCTCCGCGTCGCGGCCCTGGAGCTTCGTCATTCCGATGACATCCCCGACGCGGTGGCGATCGACGAGGCCGTGCGCCTCGCAAAGCGGTACTGCCAGCCCGAGGCGGCGAGCCTCGTGAACGGCATCCTCGGCCGACTGACCGAAGAGGAGGCCACGCGCGCCTGATGCCAGGGGCTCGAGACCAGCTGGAGACGGCCATCGTGGAGTTGGAGAGCGCCGTACGCGACCTCGAGCAGGGTGGCGTCGTCGACGCCGAGGCGGCGGACTTGGTTACGCGGATTGCGTCGCTGTCGGCGCGCATCGGCGAGCTGGTCCCTGCCGCGATGCGAGAGCGGGCGGAGTCCTGAAGAGGACACCCGGCCCACTCCGCGCGAGCCAGCGTGCCAATAGCATTGACGCGGTGACTCACAGCGATCCCGCCTATCCGTTGCTGTCGGGCATCACCGAGCCCGCCGATGTCCACGCCCTCGGCGATGAGCAGCTGGAGCTGCTCGCCGGCGAGATGCGGCGTGCGATCGTCGATACCGTCTCGAAGACCGGCGGACACCTGGGTGCGAGCCTCGGCACGATCGAGCTTACGATCGCACTCCACGCCGAGCTGGAGTCTCCCCGCGACAAGCTGATCTGGGATGTGGGACACCAGGCGTACGGCCACAAGCTCCTGACCGGTCGCCTGGCCGAGTTCGAGACCTTGCGGCAGCATCGGGGGCTCTCAGGGTTCCTTCGCCGTGCCGAGAGCGAGCACGACGTCATCGGCGCTGGGCACGCCAGCACGTCCATCTCGTATGCAACCGGCCTTGCCGAGGCGCAGCGACTGAGCGGTGCGCGTACCGGCCACGTGGTCTGTGTGATCGGCGATGGCGCCCTCACCGGGGGCATGGCCTACGAGGGACTGAACCACGCGGGGGCGCTGGGCTCGCCGATCACGGTTGTTCTGAACGACAACGGCATGAGCATCAGCAAGAACGTCGGCGCTCTCTCGACGATGTTCCAGAGGGTTCGCTACGACAAGACCCTCAGCAAGGTTCGCGGGGAGCTCGAGCGTGGGCTCGCCCGCATCCCCGGTGTCAGTGACCTCGGCGGCGCGATGAAGGACGCGACCAAAGCCTTCTTCAGCCCAGGGCATCTGTTCGAGGCGCTCGGCTTCGCGTACATCGGGCCGGTCGACGGCCACGACGTCGGCGCCATGCGCGGCGCGCTGCGGCTCGCCGTGCGCATGGGGCGGCCCGTGCTGATCCATGCCAAGACGGTCAAAGGCAAGGGCTATGCGCCGGCAGAGGCCGACACCGAGGCGATGCACGGCGCGACTCCTTTCGAGCCGGAATCCGGCAAGGCGGAGTCGTCGTCGGGTGGGCCGCCGACCTACACGTCCGTGTTCGGCCGGGCGCTGCTGCGCGAGGCCGAGCAGAACTCAGAAGTGGTCGGCATCACGGCGGCCATGCTCAAGGGCACCGGCCTCGACCAGCTGATGGAGCGCTACCCCGAGCGCACGTACGACGTGGGGATCGCCGAGCAGCACGCGGTCGTCTTCGCAGGTGGCCTGGCCATCGCCGGGAAGCGGCCGGTCTGTGCGATCTACTCGACCTTCCTCCAACGCGCCTTCGACCCGATCATCCATGACATCGCGATCCAGCAGCTGCCGGTGGTCCTCGCGATCGACCGTGGTGGTCTGGTGGGGGCAGACGGCGCAACACACCACGGCGTGTTCGACCTCGCGTACCTTCGCCCAATCCCCGGGCTCACCCTGATGGCGCCGAAGGACGAGGCCGAGCTCGTCGACATGCTGCACACTGCGCTCCGAATCGATGCGCCCGTCGCCCTGCGGTATCCACGCGGCGCCGGGCGCGGAACGCCCGTCCCGGAGACGCCGACCAAGCTGCAGATCGGGCGCGGCGAGATCCTGGAGTCAGGGAACGTCGTGGCGCTCGTCGGTTACGGATACGGCGCGGCACTCGCTCTCGACGCGGCCCCGATGATCGAGGCGGTCACCGGCGAGCGGCCGACGGTCGTCAACGCCCGCTTCTGCAAGCCGCTCGATGCGGCGCTCATGCACGATCTCGCCCGAGAGCACGACCTCATCGTCACCATCGAGGACCACATGCTGCAGGGGGGCTTCGGCAGCGCCGTCCTGGAAGAGCTCGCCGGCACGCGCGCCGGCGTTCTGTGCATCGGCCTGCCCGACTGCTTCATCGAGCAAGGCGGGCGGGGTGCGTTGCTCGAGGAGGCCGGCCTCACGGCCGAGCAGGTCGCCACGATGACGGTCGCGGCGCTGACGCAGGGCGCCGACGCCGTCATCAGCGCCTGAGCTGGTAGAGGCGGGCACGCTTCGGCACGTGTCGGCATCGAGTCGTGCCGAAGCGTGCCCGTCATTGTGCGTGAGACTGTCGATAACCCGGAATCCGCGTCGTGGCCGTGGCTATCATCCCGGGGTGGCGCGAAGTCGACTTGACGTGACCCTTGTCGAGCGCGGCCTCGCCGCGAGTCGGGCCCGTGCGCAGGCCGCCGTGATGGCCGGCCGCGTTCGGGTTGACGGTCGCCCGGCTGAGAAGTCAGGGGCTCAGGTCGACGAAGCGGCGGAAATCGAGGTGCTTCCCGGGCGGGAGTTCGTCTCGCGAGCAGGGCAGAAACTGGCGACGGCGCTCGACGGGCTGGACGTGGATGTGACCGGAGCGAGCGCGCTTGACGTGGGGGCCTCCACCGGTGGATTCACCGACTGCCTGCTGCAGCGCGGAGCTCGGAGGGTGATCGCGCTCGACGTAGGCTACGGCCAGCTCGACTGGGGGCTTCGCAACGACGCTCGGGTCACCACGATGGAACGGGTGAACGCCCGCACTCTGAAGCCCGACGATCTCCCATGGCGGCCCGATCTCGTGACCATGGACGTCTCATTCATCGGATCGCGCATCGTGTGGCCGGCGGTGCGGGCCTGCCTCGCCGAACAGTGGCGCGCGCTGATCATGGTCAAGCCCCAGTTCGAGCTCGAGCCCGAGGCAGTCGATGCCGGCGGAGTGGTGCGCGATGCGCGTCTGCGCGTAGACGCGGTGCGACGGGTGGCTCGCGCCGTCCTCGAGGCAGGAGGCGGTGTCCACGGTGTCCTCGACAGCGGGCTCCCGGGGCCCAAGGGCAACCGCGAGATCTTCCTCCTGGCGGCCGATCGGCCGGGACTGGCGATGGCGCAACTGGACGAGGCGATCGACGCCGCGGTCGGCGCGGGACTACAGCCTGCATGAGTGGCGCCGACGCCTCACGCCCGATCCTGATTGGCGCGGCACGCGCTCGGGTCGAGCGCGTGCTCCTGCTGACCCATCGCGCGCCGGAGATCACATCCGCCGCGCTGCCGAGGATCCTCTCCATCGTCGACGACGTCGGCGCCGAGGTGGTCGTGCCGGCGGCTGAGGCGGTGAAGCATCCGAGCCTGTCTGCAAATCAAAGGAGCGATGGGCTCACTATGAGGTCCGACGGCAGTGACCTGATCCTCGTGCTCGGGGGCGATGGAAGCATCCTCCGCGCGCTCGCTCGGGAAGCCGGCTCCGGGGCGCCAGTGCTCGGAGTCAACTACGGCCGGGTCGGGTTCTTGGCCTCCATCGAGCAGTCGGACCTCCAACGTGGCCTTCGCCGTGCCCTCAGCGGCGACTACGTCATCATGGGGCTGCCGTCGCTGCGGGTTGAGTGGAGCGACGGCAAGGTGAGCGCCGTCAACGATCTCGCGCTGCTTCGCGGGGGCGACAGCCGGATGGCCGACCTCACCTACTCGGTAGACGGCGAGAAGGTCGCCACTGTGCGGGCGGACGGCATCATCTGCTCGACGCCGGTCGGCTCGACCGCATACAACCTCGCGGCCGGGGGCCCGATAGTGTCGTGGCGGGTGCGGGCGTTCGTCGTCTCGTTCATCGCCGCTCACCACCTCGACACACGGCCCTTGATCGTCGCGCCGGACGAGACGTTGCTCGTGACCAACAGCGCACGCGTCGGGGCGTGCGACATGCTCGTCGACGGCATCAAGATCGGTGAGCTCGCGCCGGGCCGCTCGATCGCCGTGGAGCTCTCTGGTGCCGACGTGCATCTGGCTACCTTCCCGGAGGCCAACTTCTTCCGGCGCTACCGACAGAAGTTCGGTCGAGAGTGAGCTGCCGGGCCGCATGATTCGCGCCATCGAGGTGCGCGACCTCGTGGTCATCGCGGGGGCCGAGCTCGAGCCTGCCCCCGGCCTCACTGCGATCACCGGCGAGACGGGCGCGGGCAAGACGGTCCTGGCCCATGCGCTCGAGCTCCTCATCGGGGGAGACGTCGACAAGGACGCCGTGCGCCCCGGTGCGCGGCAAGCGCTGGTGCAAGCGACCCTCGCACTGCCCGACGGCTTCTGGGACGATCTGCCCGCCGATGATCCGGCGCGGGATCTCCGAGAGCTCGTGGACGATGAGACCGAGGTGGTGATCGGTCGCCGCGTGCCCGCCGAGGGCCGGGCACGGGCCCTGCTCGACGGCCAGGTCGCAGCGACGGCCGGCGTGGCGTCGATTGCGCGCGTCGCGATGCGCTTCTCGGGCCAGCACGAGCATCGCCGACTGGTTTCTCCGGCGGCTCAGCTCACGATTCTGGATGCGTTCGCGGGCAAGGACGCGCAGGAGCGCGCTCGCCGGCTGCGCCGGCTGCGGCGCGAGCTCGCGGACGTCGACGCTACCCTGGCCAGGGGCAGAGACCGCCAGGCAGACGTGGAGCTCGAGCGAGAACGCTTGGCGGCCACGGTCTCAGAGGTCGAGGCAGGTTGCCTCGATCCCGCGGAGAAGGAGGCGCTGATCGCCGAACGGGAGCGACTCCGGAACGTGGAGCGGCTGTTCGCGGCGGCGTCCAAGGCCGCGGAGGCATTGTCGCCGACGGCCGGGGAGGGAGGCGCACTGGAGGTGGTTGGGACCGTGGCGCGCGACCTCGACGCGCTCACCGATGTCGATGCCGAGCTGCGCGCGCCCGCCTCCGAGCTCCGCTCTGCGCAGGCCGGCCTGCAGGAGGCTGCGATCACGCTTCGCATCTACCTGGACACCCTGGAGGCCGAGCCAGGACGCCTGGACGCCGTCGAGCAGAGGCTCGGCGAGTACTCCGACCTGGAGCGGAGGTACGGGCCGGGCGTCGAGGCCGTGCTGTCCCGGCTGCAGGACGCCAGGTCCCGCCTCGCGACGCTGGAAGCATCGGCCGAGGGTGAGCAGGAGTTGATGGCCCGGCGGGCGCAGATCCATGCCGAGGCCGCCGAAGTCGCGGCCGCCGTCAGTGGGCTCAGGACCTCGGCTGCCGACGCGCTCGCCGCACGGGTGGCCGAGGAGCTCGCCGACCTCGCAATGGGGTCGGCAAAGTTCCGCATCGCGCTCGAGGAGGACGGCGGAGACCCGCCGGCTTTGGCGTGCGAGATGTGGCTTCAGGCCAACCCGGGACTGCCCGAGACGCGACTGGCCGAGAGCGCGTCCGGCGGCGAGCTCTCGCGGGTCTTGCTCGCCCTGCATGGCGTCGCGGCGCGCGCGGCCGAGGCCGGGGCGTGGATCTTCGACGAGGTCGACGCCGGCATCGGCGGTGTCACGGCGAGCGCGGTGGCCCAACGTCTGGCCGATCTGGCGGAGACTCACCAGGTCATCGTGATCACCCACCTCCCGCAGGTTGCGGCGCTCGCCGAGCGCCACTACCGCCTGGTCAAGGACGAGGACCCCGAAGGGATCGCGACGACGTCGATTGAGCCGGTCCAGGGCGACGAGCTGATCCGCGAGCTCTGCCGGATGCTCGGCGCCGAGCCCGAGGATGCCGGGGCCCGACGCCATGCCAAGGAGTTGCTCGCCCGTCGGGGGTGAGCCGACGGGCGAAGCGTCTATCCTTGCCCGCGTCAGTCTTTCGACAGGAGGTTGCGCGTGCCGGATGACGTGAAGTACGTCTTCGTGACGGGGGGCGTCGTATCGGGGCTCGGCAAGGGCATCACGGCCGCCTCCCTCGGCACCCTCCTCGCCGCCCGAGGTGTCAGGGTCTCGCTCCAGAAGTGCGACCCCTACCTGAACGTCGACCCCGGCACCATGAGCCCGTTCCAGCACGGCGAGGTGTTCGTCACCGAGGACGGCGCCGAGACCGATCTCGACCTCGGTCACTATGAGCGCTTCATCGACCAGAATCTCAGTCGAATCTCGAACGTCACCACCGGCGCGGTCTACGACACGGTGATCAAACGTGAGCGCCGCGGCGACTACCTGGGGGCCACCGTGCAGGTGATTCCCCATGTCACCGATGAGATCAAGTCGCGCATCCGGCAAGCGGCGACGGCCTCCAACGGCGAGGTGATCATCGTCGAGGTCGGCGGCACCGTCGGCGACATCGAGTCGCTGCCGTTCCTCGAGGCGATCCGGCAGATGCGCAACGATCACGGCCGCCAGAACGTGGCGTTCGTGCACGTCACGCTTGTGCCGTTTCTCGACGTGGCCGGCGAGCTGAAGAGCAAGACCACCCAGCACTCGGTGAACGAGCTACGGCGCATTGGCATCGAGCCGGACCTGATCGTACTGCGCGCAGACCGAGACATCACCAAGGAGGTCCGCGACAAGATCGCCCTCTACGGCGGCATCCCGAGCTCGTCGGTGGTGCCTGCGATCGACGCCCCGGACATCTACATGGTGCCCCTAGGGCTCGCGGCCGAGGGTTTCGATGAAGAGGTCTGCAAGCGGCTCGGGCTCGATTGCCCCGCGGCCGACCTCCGTGAGTGGGAGGACCTCGTCGCGCGGATTCAGAGCTGCTCCGGGCGGGTGCGGATCGCGCTCGTCGGCAAGTACGTCCAGCTGCACGACGCATACCTCTCGGTCGTCGAGGCGCTGAAGCACTCCGCCATTCACCACGGGGTCGAGCTGGAGATCCTCTGGATCGACGCCGATGCACCCGATCTGGTGGAGCGGCTGTCGAGCGCGGACGGGGTCCTCGTGCCGGGAGGCTTCGGGAGTCGCGGCATCGAGGGGAAGATCGCCGCGGCGCGCTACGCGCGCACCGAGAAGGTCCCCTATCTGGGGGTGTGCCTCGGCATGCAGATCGCTGTGGTCGAGTTCGCCCGCAACGTGTGCGGAATGCAGGGCGCCAACTCGAGCGAGTTCGACCTCGAGACGCCCTTCCCGGTGATCGATCTGCTGCCCGAGCAGCGCAGGGTCGAAGATCTGGGCGGGACGATGCGACTGGGCGCCGATCCGGTCTCGGTGGTCGACGGCACGAGGACCAGCGAGGCATACGGCCAGGCCGTCATCTACGAGCGCCACCGTCACCGCTATGAGGTCAATCCCGCGCTCCGTCCGGATCTCGAGCGCGCGGGCCTCGTCGCCGGGGGCACATCGCCCGATGGCCGCCTCGTCGAGGTGATCGAGCTGCCGGATCACCCGTGGTTCGTGGCGAGCCAGTTCCACCCCGAGTTCAAGAGCCGGCCGACCCGGCCGGCGCCCCTGTTCCGTGAGTTCGTCGGCGCGGTCGCCCGACGCGCCCTGGGCGAGCGCGCGGTCGCCCCGCTCGCCGAGCAACGACGGTGAGCACGTCGGGCATCGCCCCACTGCCGGTCGCGCAGCTCTTCGTACGGCTATGCGAGATCCCGTCGCCCTCGCGCCATGAGGGGGCGGTTGCCGGCGCGGTCCTCTCCGAGCTTTCCGCGCTCGGGGCCGAGGTCGTGCAGGACGATGCCGCGGCGCGGATCGGCGCGGGGTGCAACAACATCCTCGCCCGCTTTCCGGCCACCGTCGACGGAGGCGTCCCCGTGGCGTTCGCCGCCCACCTCGATACGGTGCCGAATCGCGCGCCGATCGAGGTCGAGCAGGTCGACGGAATGCTCACCAACCGCCACGAGGCGATCCTCGGCGGTGACGACAAGTCCGCCGTCGCGGCGATGTTGGAGGCGGTCCGGCAGATCAAGGATCGGGGCCTGCCGCACGCCGGGATCGAGCTGCTCTTCACGCCCTGCGAGGAGATCGGGCTCAAAGGGGCGGCGGCCTTCGACCCATCGGTGCTGCATGCGCGCGCAGGCTTCGTCTACGACCACCCTGGGCCGATCGGCGACATCATCACACGTGCCCCGAGCCTGCGGAAGATCACCGCCACGTTCGTGGGCACGCCGGCCCATGCGGGAATCGTCCCGGAAGACGGTCGGAGCGCGGTTGAGGCCGCGGCCGCGGCAATCGGCCGGATGACGCTTCGCCGCGTCGACGCGGAGACGACCGCCAATGTCGGCGTCGTGGAGGGGGGCTCCGCGACGAACGTTGTGGCCGAGCGCTGCACCCTTCAGGCCGAGGCACGCAGCCTCACCGACGCTCGCCTGGCCGCGCAGGTGACCAGCATGCTGGATGCCCTGACATGGGCCGCGAGCGAACACGAGGTTGACGTCGAGGTCGCGGTCGACCGCGAATTCGACGCCTACCTGCTGAAGGAAACCGACACGCAGGTCGTGTTGGCATCCCGCGCGCTCGAGGCAATCGGCGCGACTCCCCGGTTCGTCACCGCGGGTGGCGGCTCCGACGTGAATGCCCTGGTCGGCGGGGGCTTTCCAGCAGTCAATCTCTGTAACGACATGATCGACATCCACACCGACAGCGAGCGCATCGCCCTCAGCACGCTCGAGCGCTTGGTCGACCTCACCGTGACCATCGTGGAGCAGGCGCGCACGGCGTGAGTGACCGGCTCGAGCCGCCGGTCCGCACCGAGCGGATCTACCGCGGCGAGGTGGTCGACCTCCGCGTGTCGCACTACGCCAGAGCCGACGGCACCCAAGTCCGCCGCGAGGTCATGGACCACCCGGGCGCGGTGGTCATGGTGCCCGTGGAGAACGACTCCGTGCTGCTCGTGCGACAACCGCGGGAGGCGATAGAGCAGCGCACGCTCGAGTTGCCGGCCGGCAAGCTCGACGCCCCCGGTGAAGATCCGCTCGACTGTGCACGGCGCGAGCTGGCCGAGGAGGTCGGACGTCAGGCGGAAATCTGGCGCGACCTCGGCGGCTTCTACACCGCTCCCGCGATTCTCACCGAGTTCATCCACTGCTTTCTGGCCACCGAGCTCTCACCCTCGGACGTCGCCCCGATCCCGGAGGAGGAGATCGAGGTCGTGGAGTGGCCGCTGGGCGAGCTCGAGAACCTGATCGCTCAGGTCAACGATGCCAAGACCCTCATCGGCCTCTTGAGGCTCCGGGCGCTGCTGGTCGGCGGCACCCTCGCCAGCTAAAAGACACAAAGCCCACGCCTTTGTGGTATTTTCCGCCGAGACCGGCGGGGTTGGCCGGCGAGAACGGAGTCTGGCCGAGATGTGGAGCGACCATCACCCGAGAAACCGACGTTGGCGGCGCGCAAGACGGGCTCGAGCTTGCCGAGGCACTGGGTCCGCTCGAGGCGGGCGGGCGCATCGCCGAGATCGGGCGTCGGTTCGGGGATCGGGCCATCGCGACCACGAGCGCCGGCGCACAGGCGCCCGTGATGCTGCATCTCATAGCTCGGCACGCGCCCGAGATCCCGGTCGTCTTCATCGACACGGGGTTTCACTTCCCGGAAACCTACGTGTATCTCGAGAGGCTTCGTGAGGCGATCGACGTCAAGGTGGAGATCTACGCGCCCACACTCACCGCTGCACGGCTGGAGGCGGTCCACGGGCGCCTCTGGGAGGGGGATGAGGCCGCCCTCGCACGGTACAGCCTGCTGACCAAGGTCGAGCCGATGGACCGCGCGCTCCGCGATCACCGGGCCGCGGCGTGGATCAGCGGACTGCGGCGGGCCCACTCGAAGGAGCGTGCCCGGCGTGAGTTGGTCGACCGGCAGGGTCAGACGCTGAAGCTCTACCCGATCCTGGACTGGACCGACGAGGATGTCGCCGGCTACATGCTGGCCCACGATCTGCCGGCCCATCCCTTGCTCGAAAGGGGGTACGTCTCGATCGGCGATTGGCACTCCACCCGTCCGCTGGAGGACGGCATGACGCCAGAGGAGACCCGCTTCAACGGCATCAGGCGCGAGTGCGGTCTGCACATCGACTCACAGGTGAGCGACTACCGGATCTAGGTCGTATGGGGAACGTCCGTTCCCATCGCTAGCGTAATCGCCCGATGGGCTATCCGCGCTGGCAGACCGCCGGACAGACATTGCCGCATGTCGAGCGCGCGAAGGCCGCGCGGGATCGGCAGCAGCCGCGCGCGCCTCTCCGGTCCGACCCGGCCGGGCGCACCGTGTACCGGTTGGCACGCGACCCGGCGAGTCGCCACGGTGACGTCTCGGAGCGCATCGCGGAAGGTCTCGATCCTCAGCAACTCGCCGCCGTGCAGGGGGCGACCGGGCGAACGCTCATCTTGGCGGCGGCAGGCTCGGGCAAGACCCGGACTCTGGTCGCCACGCTTGCCAACCTGGTGGCCCATGGAGTCTCCGCGCGCGAGATCGTGCTGGTCACGTTCACGCGCCGAGCGGCGCGCGAGATGGTCCTGCGTGCCCAAGACGCGTGCGGAACCGACCTGTCTGGCGTCATGGCGGGCACCTTTCACAGCATCTGCCACCGGATGCTGCGCGAGCACGGAGCCGCGATCGGGCTGCCGCCCGATTTCAGCGTGCTGGATCCCGAAGATCAGGCGGATCTCATCACCATGGTCCGCGATCGTCTACTGGCCGACCTGACCGTGCGGCCCTCCCTGCCGAAGCCCGCCACCCTGGCCGGGTACTTCAGCCTGGCGGCCGAGAGCGAGCGCCCCATCGCCGAGGTCGTCGTGGAACAGAACGGCCGGCTTGCGGATCGTGTGGAGCTGATCACGCGGATCGCCGCCGCATACGCGGACCTCAAAGCCCGGATCTCGGGCTGTGACTACGCGGACCTGCTGGTGGGCGCCCGAGACCTCCTCGCATCCTACCCCGCGGTCGCCCAGAAGCTGCGCCGACGCTACCGGTGGGTGCTGGTCGACGAGCTCCACGACACAAATGCGATTCAGGCCGACCTGGTCGAGCTGCTGGGTGCTGAGGGCAACATCGTTGCGGTGGCCGATCCCGATCAGGCCATCTACTCGTGGCGCGGCGCGGACCCCAAGGTGGTCGAGCGCCTTGCCGCCCGGAGCGATGTACGGACGTTCAAGCTCGAGACCAACTACCGCTCCACTCCCGAGATCGTGGCGATGGCGCAGGAGGTGCTCCCCAACGGAAACCGGTGGGAGCGACGCCTCCGAGCCGCTCGTCCCGGCTCCGGCGTCCGCCCGGTCGTGGCCCATCTTGCGTCAGTGGCCGATGAGGCGGCCTTCGTAACCCAGCGCATCGCCGATGTCCTGAACGAGGGCAGGGAGCCCGGGGACATCGGCGTGCTGTATCGGGCTCATCACCATTCGGTCGACCTGCAGCTGGCCCTGACCGCAGCAGGCGTGGAGTTCGAGCTGTACTCCGGCGCGCGCTTCGTGGAGAGCGCCCACGTCAAAGACGTGCTGGCCTTCTGCAGGATCCGGCACAACCCCCGTGATGAGTTGGCCTGGCGCCGGGCTTTGCGCCTGTTCCCGGGTGTGGGGGCCGCGACGGTGGCCACGCTCTGGGATGCGGTCTGCGCCGAGGAGGACCCCTTCTCGGCGATCGACGCGGCCGCCGAGCGCGGCAGCCGACCGGCCGTACGCGCCGCCGCTGCGATCGCCGAGATCGCCGGCACCAGCCAGCCGGATGAAATCGTACTGCTCGTGGCCCGCTCGGAGTGGTATCGGGACCATCTCGAGCGCAGCTATCCGAACTGGCGCGATCGGGAGGGTGATCTTGCTCGCCTCGCTGAGCTCGCGGCGCGCGCTCAGGACCTTGGAGGCTTCTTGGCGGATCTCCAGCTCGCCGAGCGGGTAGAGGCCGATGAGGATGTCTCCGGGCCCGCGCGACGCGTCGCGCTCTCGACGGTCCATCAGGCGAAGGGCCTCGAATGGCCGGTGGTCTTCATCCTGCAGGTCGAGCCCGGAAGCTTTCCCTCGAGCTGGGCGGTGAGCGAGGGGACCCTCGAAGAGGAGGAACGGCTCTTCTACGTGGCGACCACGCGGGCTGCGGACGAGCTGTACTACTGCCGTCCCATAGAAGCGCGACGCCCATGGGATACAGGGGCCAACGCCGTCGTGATCAACTCGGGTTACGGGTTCCTGGACCGCGAGATGGACGCTCTCGTTGACGAATGGTCGGTGCGCTAGCTGAGCCGCTCACAGACGTTGTTGACGGCCGGCTGATCGAGGGCAGTCCCGCGAAGGCCGGCGCGAGGAGATCGTCGTTGGTCACGTGGTCACGATAGAAGGTCTCGAAGACCCTGTGAATCGCAGGCATGCCGCATGCCCACTCATTGAGGTAGGGGACGCGGACGTCGGGCTGCTTGAGAGCGGCCCGCTGTAACGCGGGCCAGGCAGGCGATCGCCGCGCTCGGGGTCTGACACGTCGGGAGCGCACAGCAGTGCCATGGTGTCGGCCCCAAGGTCGCCCAGCCGTGCTCGTCGAGGTCCCGCACCATCCGAGTGCCCTCTAGTCTCATGTGATGGTCCATTGGTCAGCTCGGATCTCCTTCTCTCACGACCGTAGCCCCGTCCGGGCGCGGAGGAGTTCCACTCGCGGATGATCGTCTCGATGCGAGGCGACCGGATTCTGCTGGTGCGCCAGGTTGACCACCAGGAGCAGTGCGCTCTGATGGCGGACGCCTGGGGAACGGCGGAATTCGCGCGCCCGGAGCCCTTCGCGCCGCTCCGTGAGGCCACCAGCCTCCACGACGAGGGCTGGCGCTCCTGGGAGCAGCGGCCGGAGGTGTCCGACCAGGGCCTCCCGGTCGACTTCCCGGACCTCGATCGAAAGACGCATATCGCGCTCTACACAGCCGGCATCGAGACGGTCTGCGCCCGTGGCGATCGCGCGGGGCTGATCGCGAGCCTTCATGGCCGTGGGCTATACGAGAAACGGCTCGGCCTTGACGGTCCTGCGCCACCCCGAGAGGAGCGACCGATCCACGAGAGAGAGTTCATCGCCCAGGAGCTCAGCCGCCAGCAACGGCTCAGCGCTCGCATCGGTCTCGAGGACCCTCTGGCGCCATGGGCCTGGTCCTCGTATCGGTTGCTTCAGGCATGGGACGCACTCAGCCTGTTCCTGCTCTGGGCCGGACTTCCTCGTGGCGCCGAAGCGGTGCTGCCGCGGGTGCCGCGCCACCAAGATGACGATGCCGGGGTGCCAATCCGACTCATACCGGCCGGGCCCGATACGGGCGCGCTGGATCCGTATCCGTTCGGTGACAGCGAGGTGGAGTTGCCGGTTGCAGCGCGCTGGATCGAGAATCGCTGCTATTCGGGCGGCGATGATCTCGCGGCGACGCTCGCGGGCACCCCGTGGACCATCGTGCGTGTGGGTGTCACTCGCCGCTGAGGCGCTCCAGGTGAATCGCCGCTCGCGACAGCAACTCGGGACCCGCCGGGAGCACGATCGCGCGATCGCCTCCGACCGGTAGCACGAGGGTGCCCCCAAGGTCCGGCCGCGCGCTGCGCAGTCCCGCGTACGCGCATGCCAGGGAAGCGATCGCACCCGGGTGATCGAGCGAGTCGCCTTTCTCCATGCCGAGCAGTTCGACGGCCCGCCGTCGGGCACCGGCCGCCCCGAGCTCACCGTGCCTGCTCGCATACTTGGGTCCCCTGAGGGCGATCCAGGCCTCGCGGTAGTCGCGAAGGGCGAGCGGCGGCTGACCCTCGTGGTCTGACTCCCACTCGAGCTGGCGCAGCACGACCTCGGGGTAAGACTCCTGAACGGCGTATCCCGCGGCGTCCAGGCGACTGGCGAGGCGCTCGCCACGCAATCCACCGTAGACGCGGCTGAGCCGTTCACGCGAGGCGGGAAAGACGTTGATGTCGCACCAGGCGAGGATGTCCTCGGCGGTGCGGCGCCCACGAGTGTTCGGAACGAAGATTGGCGCGTCGATCACGACGAGCGCCGGTGGCGGGGGCAGCGCGCCGAGAATCCCCTCGTCGTCAGCCGCATTCCGGACGTCCACGACGCGCCCGGCGCCGTCGAGTGTCGCGAGCGTAGAGTGCGGCGGGGAGGCAATCTCGCGCACGAGTTGAATCAGATGGATGCCGATGAACTGCATCGGGACGGCGCGGTTGGAGCGTCGCAGTGCGCGAGACTAAGCTGTCAGCTCACCGGGCGAAAGGGAGAAATGACCACATGTGACCGCACCTGTGGCCTCTGGGGGTGGGAATGACCTCCGCTTTGGTCCTGATCGTTGGCGCGGCAGTGCCGTGGGTAGTCCACTTGGCTGCACCGCGCCAGCGGCTCATCGCGCTCGCTGCCGCGATCATCGTCATCGTCCTCTTCACGCTGTTCTCGTCGGTCAATCCCGTGCTCAGCTGGCAGCTCTGGGTCGGCCTGGCCGCGGGCCTGATCACGGTGGTTGCCGCCGTGTGGTTCACGGGCCGCGCCGAGGATGACGACCAGTACGATCGCGAGCCGGCGGGGCGTCTACGCGAGTCTCCCAGCGAGACCACCGGGGAGCTTTAGCCCGAGCGGTGCCGAGCCGAGCGGAATGAGACACCACTGGTCTCCCGCGCAAGCCTGCCGCGTGCCGGGGGCCGATTCTCGCTCAGGCGGCCGCTCGGTCGCCGAACGGGGTGGCGCGGGCAGGAAAGGCCACGACCTCGGCCTCTCGTATCTCGAGGGGCTCAACGACCAGCACCAGGCCGTCCAGTTTCGCGACCACATTCACGGCTGTGCCGGCGGCGAGGGGCGACTCCTCCTCGGCGAGCGCCGCACGCCAGAGCTGGTTCTGAACGACGATCCAGCCGCCGCTGCGGAGGATGGCGCTTGCGGCGACGCCACGCTCGCCAACCAACTCCAAACCATCGCCGATGACCGGAACGCGCGCGGCCAGCTCGATGAACCGGAAGGACAACGCCACGCCGCCTCCCAGCAGCACAGCGGTTGCCAGAAGGGTCAGAATCGCGATTTCCTGCATCTGGGGAACACCTCCCACTGTCGACCTCGTGGGGCTTGGTCGGGTGGGGCCTCTCAAGGTCCGTCTCAGATTAGGACTCCGGGTTACGCCGGCGTATACGTAACATCGCCTCTACGGCCACGCCAGCGTGGCCGTAGGCCCCCGCAAGCCATGATCTCCCGCGCGCAGACCCCATGACCTGGCCGTTGATCGGCCGGGCTACCGAACTGGCGCATGTACAGGAGATCCTCGCCAGCAGCAGCGGCCGCGGGGTTATGCTCTACGGCTCGGCCGGGGTTGGGAAGTCCCGCCTGGCGCGCCACTTCGCCGAGGGGTGGACCGAGCAGGGCGGCGTGGTCGTCGCGGCGATCGCATCGCGCGCGACCTCGGGAATGGTGCTCGGTGCGTTCGCACAGCACCTCCCTCCCGCCGGCGACGTCTTGGATCCCGTGGCCCTGCTGCTGGCGGCGCGGCGCGCGCTCGTCTCCACCGAGGCCGACACGCTGATCTACGTCGATGACGCCCATCTGCTGGACGACACCTCAGCGGTACTGGTGATGCAGCTCGCGCGCGAGCCGACAGTCCGGGTCCTTCTCACT
>Ga0224508_10001766_pt1 | contig 19077 bp, 27 predicted proteins | sample SF_Jan12_sed_USG_4_FD_170157 | JGI IMG/M metagenome (GOLD analysis project Ga0224508, IMG submission 170157) | Sediment microbial communities from San Francisco Bay, California, United States - SF_Jan12_sed_USGS_21 | ecosystem: Environmental > Aquatic > Marine > Sediment | place: USA... | reverse complement strand
TTTCATCATAAGTTCAGGTAATGTTGCAAGTTCTCTTGCGGCATTTAGGATTCTGTTTATTTCGTCTTGTAAAACTGCTATAGCCTTCCTTTTTGCTTGAACTTCAAGCTCTCCGCTATACATAACAAAAACTGAAAAACCCTCTGGTAATTTAAATCCTCTACGATTTTTGATATTCTCTAAGCATGATTATATTAAATTTTTACCATGTGCAATTTTTTTCTGTCCTTTGAATAGTGTTATGACTTCTTCATTAGTGGAAGCATCCTCTGCTGCCTTCTCAAATCTTATTTTTCCTGTAAACTTTGGAAATCTTAAAGCAAGGCCTGCATTTTTTCTTATTTTGTCTCTTACTGCTTTGTGAATTGGACTAAGTGTAATTTCTGATGCTACTACTTCTATTACTAATTCTGGTTCAAACCATACGTCTGCCTCCATTTCACTATCAATGCGTGGATTTTTTTTAATTGTAACTTTTGGATGTAAAATTTGATATAACTGATCTAAACTTTCATCTGAAAACCCGGTTCCTACTTTACAAATACTTGTGAATGTATCTTTATCTTCATCATATGTTGCAAGTAGTAACGTTCCATAACTTCCAGTTCTTCTTCCTTTTCCAAAAAATCCTCCTATCACTACCAGATCTAAACTATCTCCTAACTCATTTTGGTATTCTCTTTTTAGCTTTAACCAATAACTTCCTCTTGAACCTGCTTGGTATGGTTTGTCTAGCATCTTTAACATTAATCCTTCACTTCCAGCATTAATGCTATTTTCCAAAAAGTTTTCAATATCGTTTTGATTTTTGACTATTGTCATTGGAATGTGTTTTGCAAAATCATTTTCTTTTACTATTTTTTCTAGCTTTTCTCTTCTATCGTTATAGTTTAATTCTAAACAGCTTTTCCCATTACAGTATAAAATATCAAAAAAATTCACAGTGATTGGGTATTGTGTAACTGCTTTTTCTATCTTGTATTTTCTTCTTCTATGCATTAACTCTTGAAATGGTAAAAACTCTCCCGTGTTTTCATTTATTGCAACTGCTTCTGCTTCTAGTATTACATTATCTGCTTGAATTGATTTGGGAATTTTTTCTATAATGTCTGGATAATAATTTGTAATCTTTTCTAAACTTCTAGAAAATAATACTACTTTCTCCCCTTCTACGTGAAGTTGAACTCTTTCCCCATCTAATTTGTATTCTGATGCAAACTCACTTCCCATTTTTTCAATTGCCTCTTCTTCACTTTTTACTCTGTCTGCAAGCATTGGTCTAATTGGATTAAACAAAATTATCCCAAATTTTTCAATCCCTTCTAGACCTTTAGTGACAATAGTTTCAGCAACTTTTCCTAGATCACTGGATACGTTGTATGCATGTTCTAAAATTTTTCTGTTATCTTTATTTCCAGAAAATGCTATTGCTAATGCATCCATCACTGTATTCTCTGCAATTCCTAGTCTTAGAGTACCTAGTAAAATTTTCAAAATATAACTTGCCTCTAATGGATTTGCATCATTTAGTAAACTCGATATGTATTTCATTTTCATATCTTGTGAACGTGATCCTTCTAATTTGGCAATTTTGAATAATGTTTCATATACTCTTTCTACGGTGATGTCTTCTACAAGAAATGTTGTCTGTGTTTTTTGTTTTAGTATCGTTGATGCTGCATGACCTAAATCTCCGCTTTTTCTGTATTCCTCCTCTATTTTTTTAGTTGGAATTCCTGATGATTTTGAAATTGCTCTTATTGCAAGTTTTTCAGCAACTCCTAATTCAATTCCTTCAAAGTCTGGTCTTAATTTTCCTTGTAAAAGATACACGATCTTTGAAATAACTTCTTGAGGAGTTTTTTCAAATAATTCTACTAGAAACTGTGTTAACTCTAATCTTTTTCTAGTTGATTCCATTTTGTTAAACGAATCAGCTAAAATAGAAAATTCCACTCTAATCTTCTACGTGATCCTGAATAAAAGTTTGAATCTTTGTAATATTACAGATTATAACTATGATTTAGCGTCAGAGGAGATGTCTTGTCGGTAATTAGCAAGATAGACATAGTAGAAAACTATCTTGTACTCCTCTAACTGATTAGTGTTAGACATGTTTTTTGTATTTATTACTTCTTTGTTGTGTCTAAATATATTTGAAAATTGTTGGCTTGTCTGATTTTGGAAGATCAGAAACTAATGCAAAGTTGTATAGTGGATATGCTTTTTTGTATTGTTTCATAAAGCTCCATGCAACATCATGCGTTTTAAATTCTGTTCTAATACCATCCATCTTGATTTTTTCTCCAAACACATCAAATACCATCACTGAATATTGTTTGGGTCGATTGTGAGGTTTTGCTTTAAGAAGCCAAGCAAGTGCAAATACAAACACTGCTCCTAGTACCACATATTCTCCAGCTACTTTGAAGAATGCTAGAATGATTCCAGGTATGGTTTGTCCAAATAAAACTGTCATAAAATTTGAAAACGAGATGACTGCTAATGCTGTGAAAATGTATGTCTTCCAATCAAATATTTTCTGAAAACCTTGCATTACCTAATTTTCTGTACGGTCTTTTTTCTTTTAACTATTTCCTATGATTTGCAGAAAATACTAATCCGGATCTTCGTAATTCTCTTTCTTTTCACCACTGGAGGTAACTCCTTCCATTGGCTTCATCTTCTCTTCAAGTACACTCATTCTTGCTTTGTATCCCTCTGCATATTCTAATTCATCTGGAACTAGGGTTGCTGGATGGATAAATCCTTGACTTCTTATTGCAATTGCCTTTTTGGTTGCATTCTCTCTTATGTAATCCCAGTCTGGGGTTGAGAATCCATCAAATGGTCCTGTGAACTTTCCATTGTGCATGCTGAATACTAGTGACTCTACAATTGGAATACAGAAATTAATTGTTGCAGCAGAGTTTAGTTTTACAGGCATTAATGGCATGTTGTGACTTCCTCTTGTGTTTCCTGCAACATAGTGTGGATTGTTAAAGACACTTCCTACCTCTTCTGTAGCTGGGAACATCTTTTGTGTTCTTACAACGCAAATTGGATCATCTTTTCCTACGTATGTTCCTGCAATGTTGTGCAATCTGTCAGTTGATGCTGCAAGGATTGGCTCACCATCTTTTGTTGTAACTGAATCTACAACGTATCTTCCTGGATACATTAGTGCAGCCTCTACTGTTGGTTTATCTTGCCATAATTCCAATTCTGCAATCTGTGCTTTTTCTACATCCATGATGTTCATTTTCACACCGCCTGCAAGATTCTTGTTTACGATTAGTCCTGTATTGCTTAGTGCATCTACAAACATTCTATAGATTGGATAGTTAAATGCGCCTGGTTCTGTCTTGTCTGCTGCAAATACTGTAAATGCCTCATTTGGTCGTTCTTCAAATTCCATCTCTGCAACTCCTGGTCCCATACCTTTGACGTTTCCTGAAAAGGAATCCTTTAGCAAATCTTGTCCTGCACCATACAGGCCTTCTTCTTTTGCAACCTTGGTTCCTGCCATGAATGCATCCCATGCCATCTTGTGAATTTGTTCATTATCTACCCCATGTGTGTGGGACATTACAATGTGAACATCATCTCCACAGTACCCAATGTAGTGATCAATTAGTAAATGTGATGAAGCTTTAACGGTATCTCTAACTGCTTGAATTAGTCCGTCACTTGGTCTGGTATGACCTCCAATTCCGCCGACATCGGCTTTGATAACTGAAACTGTAATTTTCATAATCTATGATTTTTACTACTTTGATTTATGTGCTTTCAGTAATTCCCTGATCTGTAATTTATTGAAAAAACTCTGATTTTTTTTCAAAAATTCATAACAGTAATAAATGCCCTCAGACACGTTTTTGATATGGCAGATAAACCACACTTGAACCTGATTGTTACAGGTCATATTGATAATGGAAAATCAACAACTATGGGTCATTTCTTGATGGATCTTGGTGTTGTAGATGAAAGAACAATTGCATCTCATGCAACCGAATCCGAGAAGACCGGAAAAGGTGATACTTTCAAGTATGCATGGGTTATGGATAATATTAAAGACGAAAGAGAGAGAGGAATTACAATAGATCTTGCTTTCCAAAAATTTGAGTCTCCAAAGTATTTCTTTACTTTGATTGACGCCCCAGGTCACAGGGACTTTATTAAAAACATGATTACTGGTGCTTCTGAAGCAGATGCCGCAATCTTAGTACTTTCTGCAAAAGAAGGTGAAACTGATACTGCAATTGCTGCAGGTGGTCAAGCCAGGGAACATGCATTTTTGCTAAAAACACTTGGTGTAAGTCAAATTATTGTTGCAATCAACAAAATGGATGACAGTAATTATTCTGAAGATGCATTCAAAGCAGCCAAAGAGAAAGGTGAAAAATTAGTAAGATCTGTTGGTTATAAATTAGAAAATGTACCATTCATTCCAGTTTCTGGATGGAAAGGTGATAATCTAGTTAAAAAATCTGAAAATATGCCGTGGTATACTGGTAAAACGTTACTTGAAGCATTTGATGACTTTACAGTAGCTGAAAAACCAATCGGTAAACCACTGCGTGTTCCAATTCAAGATGTCTATACCATTACTGGTGTTGGTACTGTACCTGTGGGTAGAGTTGAAACAGGAGTCATGAAAGCAGGCGATAAAATCGTTGTAATGCCTTCTGGTGCCCCTGGTGAAATCAAATCTATTGAGACACATCATACTGAAATGCCATCTGCAGAAGCAGGCGATAATATTGGCTTTAACCTGAGAGGTGTTGAGAAGAAAGATATCAAGAGAGGTGATGTTCTTGGTACTCCTGATGCCCCTCCAACTGTTGCAAAAGAATTCAAAGCACAAATTATAGTTATTCACCACCCAACAGCAATTGCCCCTGGCTATACTCCAGTCATGCATGCACATACTGCCCAGGTTGCAGCAACTGTTACTGAATTCCTTCAAAAGATTAACCCTGCAACTGGTGCTGTTGAAGAGGAAAATCCAAAATTCCTCAAAGTCGGTGATTCTGCAATTGTTAAGATTAGACCGGTAAGGCCAACATGTATTGAAACCTTCAAAGATTTCCCTGAAATGGGTAGATTTGCCCTTAGAGATATGGGTGCAACTATTGCAGCAGGAATCGTTAAGGAAGTTACCGAAGAGTACAAACCATAGGCGGATTATATGACACAAACCGCCCGTGTTAAACTCACTTCCACCAGTCTACCAAAATTAGATGGTGTTTGTGGGGAGATCATGGGAATTGGTAAAAAAACTGGAGTAAAAGTAAAAGGTCCAACTCCACTTCCTGTAAAAAAATTACATGTTGCTACCAGAAAATCACCTTGTGGCAGTGGCACTGAAACGTACGAGAAATGGGAAATGAAAATGCATCGACGAATAATCAACATCAATGCTGACGATAAGGCAATCCGACAATTAATGAGACTCAAAATCCCTGATGATGTCTACATTGAATTGTCTTTGACATAACCTGTTATCCTTAAATTATGGAAATTTTGATGGTAGGTATGGTTGAAGATAATATCGATGAAATTGAAGACACTCTTGTTGAAACATTTGATGTAAACTATTCTTGCTTGAGATGTGGTACTGTTGTCTCTAATACTGAACTTTCTCGCTTACCTGAAATCAAGTGCATTTGTGGTTTCAAAGTATTTACCAAAGTAAGACCCCCTGTAGTTAAAACAATAAAAGCAATTTAGACTATCTGTCTTTTTTGTAACTGTGCTCTCTTTGTAAATGAGTTCTCATGTCATCCATGTTTGAGAAATATTTGTTGCATTTTTTACAGTCATACTGTAAATCTTTGCCGTGAATAATTTGTTTGTGATTCATTAGTTCTTCTTCTTTTGAAAACTTTTTATCACAAACATTGCATTTATTTTTTTTAAAAAATCTCACTTTTATCCAAACTCTGCTTTCTTTTTATCCCAACAATTCCTGCAAAGCTGACCTTCGATTTTCCACTTTCCTTTTGGATTATACCTGATTAGTCCTATCTTTCCTCCACATAGTACGCAATAGTTCTTTCTTGCACCGTGATCTTCCTCTTTTTTGTCAAAACATTTCTTACACAACAAACCTTCCATATCCCACTGCCATCTAGGCTCCCACAAATCTGTGATCTTTTGAGTTGTCCCACATGTCACGCATGGCTGCCTGACTTTTCCCTCATAGTATTCCTTTGACTTATCAAAATGACAATCTCCGCATAATGGGCCTTTGATGTTCCATTCTCTTTTCGGTTTGTGTTTATGTGTAAGCTCTTTATCACAAACTGTACAAAATGATGGTTTTTTACTAAATAGTCCCATAATCTCTATTCAGATTTCAAATAATTTAATCTATTAAATGTAATAAAAAATAGTAGTACTACAGTTTGAGTAATTCAGTTCCTCTTTTGACTGAGATATACTATCTCTCTAGTTCATAAATTGATGTTCTGTACAGTTTTGAAAGATCAATTTTAGATGCTCCTTTTGCACTTTGAATAAAACCCTTGATTTTATTGAATTTCCTTTCTTGATTTTCTTTGAATTCTATTCCTACCATCTCATAGATTTTAATGACTCTTGAGTAGTTTTGGTGCCTTTCTCTGTACATCTGATGACTATTGTATCTGTAACGTCTATTCCTGACACTACTTTTATTATCTCAAATTTTAATGTGATTTGTTTAACTAACATGCTTTGTTTTTGGCTCTTCTTGAATCTCTTAACACAACTTACGTTAGGTGATGCAAATAAAAATAATAATTATTGCTTATTGTCTTAAGATTTTCTCAAGAGCTTGACTTGCATTTAGCATGCCTTCTCTCTTGGCAAATTCTTCGATCATTTTGTATTGTTTTTCAGTAAAACATACTGGCATTGAACGTCTTTCCATGAATGTGCTTGGAATTATTAACTAATATCTTTTTCTCTCAGGTTTGATCTCTGTTCTTATTTTGTATGTTATTTTTTTAAAATAATTCTCTTTTATTTTTGTAATTTTATTTTAAAATTTACTAATCATTAAAGGATTTTTTAAAATGTTACATCGTAGAACTTAGATAAAGTGATTTGATTGTTTCTTGTTATGCTTTTTTTATAGAAATCTCAATTGATGAAACATTTCTATTTTTCCCATCTTCTGATACAAGTGATTCTGAATCTATTTTGATATCTCCTAACACAAATGCAGGTTTTGTTTTATTTAGTACCATTTGTACTACATCTACAGCACGTCCTATGCTGAGCCCTCTGGCTTTGATTGTGATTATTGGTATTGTTGCTAGCTGAATTATTGCAGAAGTGACATAAGTCATCAATGGCTTTTTTCCAATGAAAATTGTATCGTTTGTGTTGTTTGACATGTGTTGATGGTTTTACTGTATAATTTAAACTGAGTATATTGAGCCCTAAATCCAATAAAAAGAAAAAAAGAATATTTGAAAATAATGATATAATTTGGTTTAAAATCAATTAAACAAAACTAGATTAAAATCAATTACTACGGTGTTTTGACAGACATTCTTTACAATATACTGGTCTGTCTGGTTTTGGTTCAAAAGGTACCTCTGAATCTGTACCGCAATCAGTACATTTGATGGGATACATTTTTCGATTTTCTGACATGTCTTTCTACCTACTGTCTTACATAAAAATCAATTAAATCTCACTGATCTAAAATTTTCTTATAATATTTATTATAACTTATTTTTTAAAAAATTCTTTCAGTATCTAATTTCTAGAATTATGGATTATTTTTATAATCTTTATTTCCGAAAGATATTTCCACCGTTGGGAAATGTGTTGTGGCCACACTTTCCATCATTCGTAAGATATTTCAAACCAATTTTTTTATGTGATGCATGGGGAAAATGCGTCAAATTTTGGTAATTGGAAATAATACAAATGGATGCACATCAGTGCATGAAAAACTAGCATATGAGATTGGACAGGAAATTGCAATGTCTGATTCTGTTTTGATTACTGGGGGATTGGGTGGAGTAATGACTGCTGCAGCTCATGGAGCTCATGATGCAAATGGTATGACTGTGGGAATAATACCACAAGATGATGCTGCCATGGCTAATCCATTTTGTGACGTTGTAATTCCTACTGGAATGGGCTTTGCTAGAGATTTTCTAAATGCATTAGCTGCAGATGGTGTAATTATTGTGGGTGGTGGCTCTGGCACTTTATCTGAAGCCTGCGCTGCATATATGAGCAAAAAGCCTATGGTTGCAATTCGAAATCTGGATAGTTCAATCAATCCTTATATTGATGGTTTTCTTGATCACAGAGAAAATATCAAAATCATTGGTGTAGATACTCCAAAAGATGCAGTACAAAAAATTTTGGAATTAATTTCTGAATAAAAATTTGCATGTCTTGTGTGCTTAACTACTTTTAATCTAGTACATATCAGTCATATTTACAAACAATTACTCTGAGAATAATTTAGGAAAACATTGATGATGAGTTAATTTTATAGAAAATAAAAATTTAATTTTGATTTTTATAGTAAAGTTTGATTACTTCATCTACAACAACATTTGTGTCTGCATCTTTTTCTGTACTTAAAAGAAGCAAATGATCCTCACCCAAATAAAAGGAAAATCGTTTGACTTTATCATGTTCTGCTAAAGTATAGATTGTTTTACCTAGCCATTTTGACATGTCTTTGCGAGCTTGCCAATTAATTATTGACAGATTCACTAATTCATTTTCTGCATGATCTGATAACAGGCTGCTTGTGCCCTCACGTAATCCCCCCGCAACACGTTTAGCCCATGAATCATAAACTGTTGCAAACCTGATTTTAGGATTAATCTCTAAAATCTGTGAACAAAAACTTTCATAATTCATTGACTTTCCTACATCTCTTTAATTATTAGAGTTTGTCTTTAATATTCTCATTCTAGGCATTAACATCCATTTTTAGACAAACACGAAATCTTTTATTCTAATCATGTGTTATTACTGTATGTTTTTTCATATTTCACATGTACAGGAAAGTGAGTGATAAAAGTGGCAAAAGCATATGTTATGATGAATTGTCATTTGGGCTCAGAAAAAGAGATAATCACCTTGCTAAAAAAAATAGAGGGCGTAAAGGAAGCTCATGGTACACTTGGTCTTTATGATATTGTTGCACAAATAGAATCTGGCTCTGAAGAGAAAATTCAAGAAATTATTACTGGGATTATCCGTAAAATCCCAAAAATTCAATCTACTGTAACTTTGACTCGTTCAGAATCTGGAGAATTATTTCAAGCATCTGAAAAACTAATTGGAATGATGTTGGGGCAAAATCTTGCTCAAGCATATGTTGTGATTCATTGTGATAAAGGATATGAATTTCCTACATTAAAGAATCTGAGTCACATACCAGAAGTAAAAGAAGCAGATGTTGTTTTTGGATTTTATGATGTTATTTGTAAAATAGAGGCCTCAGATCATAAAACATTGGAGAATGTTATCACCAAGGCTATAAGGTCAATACCTCATATTGCAAGCAGTATGACTTTGAATATAATTAATGAACAAGAATCTTAGATGTTATTCGATATTCTTACTTTGTATATCTTTCCAGTATTCTTCTATCATTTGTAATACTTTACTATAAGCCTTAAACTGCTCATCTGTTATATTTTTCCAAAATCCTTCCCATTCATACATGGATTTTTTTGCTATTTCAAAATTAGACTCTTTAATTGCATAGGACCACATTTCAAAAAACTGTTGTATTAGAATTTCTGTACTCTGTTTTGAATTGTTTTTCCATGCCTCTATTCTTTTTATAATTTCCGAGTTTGATTCTAAAACTTTTTTCCATACTAGTGGATAGTTTATTGGAGAATCTATGTAATTTTTATGCCAAAAATCATAGCTTTGTCTTACTCTCTCTTGTAAATCATTATTTGTTGACAATATGTTTGATTGAGATGTACTGTCATTTTTATTTATCAATATAATCTGGACAATTTTAAAAGATAAGAGTTGCTTTGTTTTATATTTACGATCATTCAAATTAATACAAAAAAGAAGATTATATTTTCAGCTCTTTTTAAAAAAATAATATTGGAAATATCAAAAATTTCCTTTTCTCTTCCAGCAATTCTCTGTCATCATAGTTTTAGCTGTGACCTTTCTTTTGTTCTTGAAATAGGAATGGGGAGACATGCCTTTTTATGGACAAAGAGTAAAAAGACGTTTTTCTCATTTACACACAAAAACATGCGTTATAACTAAAGTAATTATCAAAGTTAATTTGTTATAGAATCATGATGTGTATGGATTTCTGGATATTTAATTAACAAGAAACACAAAATCTAAACTTGAATTATACCATTTTTAATTAAATATTGAATCCCCTGTAGAAAATCTCTCTCTGAAATTAAACTGTCTGCCCACCATCCGGCATTATTTTTTACCCATTTTGGGATTCCTTGTGATCCTGCAGTGGTTTCAAATGTTTGATCTATTGCAGGAATTTCCAATATTCCTTGTTGAATAAGATATTGAATTCCCTGAATAAATGCATGATCATCAATTTCTCCTGTGGCCCACCATCCTGCATTATTTTTTACCCATATAGGAACTGATGAAGAAATTTCATCATCTATCATACTTGTATTGTCAACTACTCTGATTGCTTCATAAAAAAAATTCTTGGAAGGATTTCTTTCTTCATCCCAGATTTTTACCATCAAAGTAGATGTATCTAATGGTTGAGTAAACTCAAACTCAAAAGTAACTAATGCCAGACTATTTTCGATCTTTTGGTCTATTTTATGATAATGGTACAATGAAGAAATCCTTGATCGGTTTAATTCCAGAACCGTCTAGTTTCAGTACCAGAAATACGTTTAACGATTCTCCTGATTTAGGTGATTCCATATATCTCATTAATTATTTAGAAGATAATTTTTCATCTAGCTTACCTTGGATATTAAATCTTACATCCTGGTGGAATGATGAGTCAATAACAAATATCGAATTCTTAAATGCAGTAAACTATCTTATCAAATCTGAAATAATTAAAATTTAATGTAATATGTTAAACATATGCTCCTAATGATCTAAAACAAGTTACATGCAATATATTTTAAAATTTAAAGACTCACTAATTCATAGAACATTTTTTATACATACAAGATTAGTTTTTTTAATCATTTCTTGATAAACGTATATGTTGAAATCAAATCTATGTTAAACTAATGATATGTTTTTCAGAATGTAGTTATAATGACCATATTTCACTATTTCAAAACATTGTATGTATCAAGTTATCTTATACTATTATCAAAGTCAAAACAACGGTTACAGAACAACACTATGTTTAATTTTTTTAAATATATTGTGGATTTGAAAAACTCATTATTTCTAAATTCTACTATCTACTCTCAAATAATTTGCTTAACTGTATCTGATTATTGCATAGATACTAGCAATTGATCTGGCTTGTAAAATTCACCATGCTTTTCAGCAAGTTTGTTTAGTTCATCAACGATTTTTTTAATTCCAATCTCTTTTGCTGTTTCAAACAGCGGCTTTTTTAGTCCCAGTCCTAACTGTGCTGCTTTTTCAATCTCTTCAATATCGCTTGCACCATTTGTTACAAGCCATGCTGCATTGTTTAGTATGTTGGCCACAATTTGAATCGGGTTACATTTTTCTGCCAACTCTTCTGAGAGTGAAACTCTTTCGTATTTTTCATCCGAATACTTGTAATACCCTTCGCCTGATTTTTGCCCAAGTTTTTTTTCATCAAACATTTTTTCCACAAGTGGGTGTGGGTTGATCACTTTTTTATCTCGTAAATGCATCTCTGTTGTAGCTTTATGAATTACATCCATTCCTGTAAAATCTGCTAACTCAAATATGCCCATTGGAAATCCTAGTTTGAATTTTACCGCAGAATCAATCTCCTCAAGTGTTGCATTTGTTCTATCTTTTACATAACATGCTTCATGAACCATTGGTATGAATAATCTGTTAATTATGAATCCTGGAACATCTTTTCTACATAAGACAGCTTGTTTGTTAACTGATTTTACATATTCTTGAGTCAAATCAGTTACATTTTGTGATGTTTTCTCTCCTGGAATTACTTCTACTAGTTTCATTAGTTGTGGTGGATTGAAAAAGTGAATTCCTATGAATTTCTCAGGACGTGATGTTGTATTTGCTATCTCTGTAATCGGCAATGTACTTGTATTTGATGCAAAGATTACCTCTGATGATGCTGCTTTGTCTAACTCTGCATACACTTTCTTCTTTAAATCCATTATTTCCGGCACTACTTCAATTACTAATTCTGCATCTTTTACTGCTTCATTCAAATCTACTACTGGTTTGATTCTTGCAAAAATTGCATCACCTTCTTCTTTGGGAATTTTTTCTTTAGAAACTAGCTTGTCTAAACTCCATTTTATTTTCTCCATTGCTCTATCCAAAAATTCTTGTTTGATATCTCGTAATACTACATTGTAACCTGCAGTTGCTGATACCTGAGCAATTCCGTGCCCCATTACTCCTGATCCTAAAACTGTGATATTTTTTACTGTCATATTATTCAAAAATCACGCATCCTTTATAATGTATTTCTAAATTTTATGATTCATGGGCTTGTTTAAACGTAAGAAAGATGATGATAATAAAACAAAATGTGATGTATGTGGTACAGAATTACACAATCCCGAACGTCTAAAAAAACACATGAAAAAAGCACATGGAAACATCCCTGCAAAGAAATTAGATCCAAACGCAGGCGATGGCGGTACCTGGTAAAATGGAATTAAATTCAAGCCAGAAAGCTGGATTGGTTTTTGGGGGTGCTTTTTTAGCTGCGGGGCTTGTTTTATCTACTATGGTTTTCCCATTTTGGAATCTAATCCGTGAAGATGTGTATGAGGATGTGGTGATATTGACTAATGATAATGGAATATGTTATGTTCAAACTGTAGATGATGTCCCAAAAACCATTGACAATTGTACTCTTGATTCTGGTGATATTGTTACTATCAAGTTTGGTGAGGGACTTGCATGGGCTACTATTATTAATCCCTAATCGGTGATTTAATATCCTGAAAATTAAATGAAAGCACATGGACTGTATCTTCTGTAAAATTATTTCAGGTGATGTTCCTGCAAAAATTCTGAAAGAAACTGCTTCTTCAATTTCATTTTTAGATGCATTTCCACTTGCAAAGGGACATGTCATTGTAATTCCAAAAAATCATCATCAAAAAATCCAGGATCTTAGCAATGATGAAAATGTAGATTTGTTTTCTCTTGTTCATCTGATGATATCCAAAGTTGATACTCTTACAGGTGCAACCTTAGTTGCAGTACATAATGGTACAGAAGCTGGACAAGAAATACCCCACGTGCATGTTCATTTGGTTCCGCGAAGCAAAGATGATCCTGCAGGTGCAATTCATAGTATGTTTAATTCTACTGTGAACATAACTGAATCTGAAACTAATGAATTATACGATAAATTAAAAATCTAATTTCAATAAGGATATAGTCTTTCTTTTGAATCTTTATCTTCTATGATAATTGCTTTTGTTGGACAAGTTTCTGCAGCATTCATTATTTTGTTGACTCCTGCACCTTTTTGATTTATTACAGATGATTTGGGATTTGATTGACTCTCTTTGTTTATTTCAAAAACATCTGGTGCTATGATTTCACAACTACAACAACCGATGCACAAGCTCTTATCTACATCAACAAAAAGATTTGGTTGTCTTTTGGGTTCTTTTGCTTTCTCAAATTCTCCATTTTTGCCGTCTGCTCGTATACGGGCATTATATTCTTCCCAAAATTTCCTTTCATACTCCTTCCAAAAATCAGGATCTCCTTCTTCAAATTCCCGAGTATATTTTCCCCAATCCTGCTCTGGTATTTTTTGGTCTTCAGGAGCTCCCCATTGAGGTTTTCTCTTAAAATTTGAATTGGGTTTATTTTTAGTCTCTTCATGATGTTCTGAATTGTTATGTTGACTGTGATTTTTCTTTAAGAAATTATACGCTTCAGTGATTTTCTTAAATTCGGAATCTTCGTTTTTGCCTTTATTTTTATCTGGATGTAATTCTAGTGCCAGCTTTCTATATGCTGCCTTAATCTCATCTTGAGATGAGTTTTGATCTACATCTAATGTTCTAAGTGCTTGATATGTATTCACTAAAAGTTGACATCTGTTATATTTTAAAAACAATTACACTTGATTTGTATATATTTTTCTTCATTCTAGTAAAATCTCACTATCTGCTTCCCATGCAGGTTCCACAATACACAAAAATCTCAAATTCTTTGAATTTGAATTTGTAATACATTGTATTGCATTTGGAGGGACATACGCTGAATCATCTTTTTCAATATGATACGTATGGTTGTCTATCTTTAGATTTCCACTACCTTCTAAAATATAGTAAATCTCAGATGATTTTATTTTATGTAGTTTAGATTTTTTCCAGGCTCTAATGTGAATTGTGCTATGCTGTAATTGATTTCATGTGATGTATTGGAAGGATGAAAATATTGTTTGATTTCAGTTCCTTCACTTCCGTAAATTGTTTTAATTTCAGAATTTTTTTGTACTGACATATTACCTAAATTATTTTTGAGACGTTTGCTTTAAAGTCTGATTCATACCATGTTGTTTTGTATGTTGAATTTTTTTTGGGTAATATGTTTATTGCAATATGAGAGAATGTCTTCTTTTTGTCAACTGACCCATGAGTATGTAGAACTTTAGATGAAATGTATACAATGTCTCCTTCATTAAGAGGAATTTTTTCTGTTCTTTTAATTTTAAAGTTAGTTTTAGTTGAACCATATCTTTTAAAAATCTCGAGACTTCCTTTACCTTTTGTTGCAATTAATATTTGATTTCCGTTATGCAAGTGAAGTTTTGTTCTAGAACCTTTCTCAAAATGAACATGATAGATGTCTTGTTCTTTTGACTTAATTTTATCAGATAAAACTTTCATCCATGTTTTACTTGTAAACCAATCTGGATTTACTATTCTTTTATCATTTGAACCAAAAATATTTGATTTTTGCATCTAAATTCTCCCTAAAATTTTCTTTTTCTTTGCTTGAAATTCTTTTTCAGTGATTATTCCTGATTTTTTTAATTTTCCAAGTTTTTCTAGTATTGCCAAATCTTCTTGAGAATTTGAAGATATGTTCTTTGCAGCTGAAATTCCATTTGTAATTTTTTTTATACTTTTTTTCTGTAATGTGTCTCCTTCTTTTTTTGCCTGTGTGCGGAGTTCTTTACTTGTTTTTGAAGCTTGTTTTGCAGTCATTGCCCCCAATTCTACTGCTTCTTCTAACACTTCATCTGCTTTTTTAACACCCTCTTGAATTGCTTGATCTGCTTTTTTTAGAAATTTTTCAATATACCCTTCTTTCTTTGCTGCGACCATATTTTTTGAATAATTTTAAATCTATTATCTCTTTCTTAGTCGAACTGATTTAATAGGTGGAATTGCGTATCTTGTTTAGTTTTGGCTGATTATGACGTAAAGACAATTGTTCTTAGAAAAAATATAGATGAATTTGAAGTATCTGATATAGTTGAACAAAAGAAAACAAATCCTTTCAAATCATTACTTTCACGACCAAAAAAAGAAGATGTTCATGTACATTCTCTGAAATTATACTATGAGTGCATTTTGATGATTTCTGGAAAATATGTTGCAGATTATTACAGAAAAGCAACTCATACAATATCTGTTGATTCCAACATTCATGAGGTTGTTTTAGGTGATGGAACTTTTCCAGTACGTTCAAAATCTGGTCTTGAGAAGAAATTTGTTGGAAAGAGGGGTAAAAATAAAATTGATTTGAAATTAGAAGAACACGTATTTGTTGAGGAAGAAAACGAATTATGTTTTGATCATCATGGAAGAGAGATAAAATTTCCGTTTAAAATTAATTCCAAAACAATTGAAAATTATCCAAAACGATTATTAGAAAAAAATGAATCAAATGTCAAAAAACCTGAATTGACATATGATGCTGCAATAAACAAATTACAATCTGAACTAAAAAAACCAATGGAATCTGATGTTAGGGCACTTAATGATGAATTTGTCTTACGTGAAATTACTGAAGTTTATTCTCCAATATTTGAGGCAAGGTTGATTGGACCAAAAAAGAAAGTAGGTATTATCCGCATAGATGGTGTACGAAAAAAAATCTTGTAATTTGTATCAATTATACGCCTCAAAGTTTTACAAGTTTTCTGAACTCATCATTATTGTGTAATTCTTTAAAAATTGGTTCTTCTTTTGCCCAATTTCGAATTACTTTGGTGTTTTTGGAAACTGCTTTTTTTAACAATTCAAGTGATTCTGGGTATTTGCCTAATGCTGCACTGCTTCTTGATTTTGCATAAATGACATTGACGTTGTCTTTATGTTTTGATAAAATCTGATCAAAAATACCAATTGCTTTTTCATGTTTGCCTAATTCTGCTATTTCTATGCCTTTATGGAACAACGCATCTATGTGGCTTGGATGTTTCTTGTATGTTTGCTCAAAACAGTTTAGTGCATCTTCATGCTTTTTCATCTTACCTAGGATGATTCCTTTGTAAAACAATGCATTGGGTTTTCTTGGATCGATGGAAATTGCTTTATCCAAGAATTCTATTGCATTTTCACGTTCTTGTAATTTGTCAAGTAATACTCCTTTGTTAAAATATGATGCTGCATGTTTTGGATCTGCATTGATTGCTTTATCATAACATTCTATTGCATCTTGAATGTTGCCCATCTCTGCCATTGCTATTCCTTTGTTGTTAAGTGCATGAGCATCTTTTGCATTAAGTTCTATTATCTTATCAAAACAAGTAACAGCATCACTGTATTTTTTTATCTGATTTAATGCTAAACCCTTATTATACAATGCAGGAACATTAACTGAATCTTGTTTTAGGACTTTGTTAAATAACGAAATAGCTCCTTTTGGTTGGTTTTTCTCTATTAGAGACATCGCATAATACATTAAATCTTCTAAATTTTCTTTTGAGCCAAATAATCCCATGATCTCTACAAATTGATATTGCTAATGAAAGTTTGGCTTATTTGATTAATATGAATTTCTCTGTTGTACCTTTAAAATTCCTGCATGGCGATGATAAAACATCCTCGATAAAAACTCTGATCAAGCATGCATGTGAATTTTGACTCTTGAAGCATATTGTAATTACCTTGACGTTAAGTTCCAAATTTATCTTGTATCTATATGCTAAAAATTGAAATGAAAAAAATACTTGTCCCTCTTGATGGATCAGATAATTCCTTTAGTGGACTTGAGAATGCAATTTATCTTGCAAGACAATGTGGTGCAGTACTAACTGGCATCTCTGTTGTACCTATTCAGACCCGAGAAACCATCAAAAAAATAGGCATTTTTAAAAAAATTATTCCTGAGAAAGTTGATAAAGTCATGAATTCTGCAAAAATCAAAGCTGCTGAGAATGGAATTATGTTCAAGTGCAGCATTGTAGGAGGAGACATCAAAGAAGGTATCATCGAATTTGCAGATGACAAAAAAAAACGGAATTGATCTTATTGTTCTGGGTTCAAGAGGTGCAGGAGATGCTGCAAGCTACTTTGGAAGTGTTGCAAAAGGAATCATACAAAAGGCTGACACCCCTGTCCTAATTGTAAAATAAATTAGTTGGTAAGGGTAGATTTTATTTCCAATCCTTTTCTCAGAACCGGCACTGATAATTGAAGTGTGTTTTTTATTACCAAATCAGGTTTTGACAGACATTGTCACAAATCAAAGAACTAATGAACACTCCGATAACTATCGACATGGATTCCACAATAGGAGATGTCACAAAGAGAATGCTTGATAAAAAAATTAGCAGGATTTTAGTTACAGAAAATGAAAAAATAACCTCAATCATAACAGAAAAAGATCTAGGTATGTTTCTTCTCAAAGACAAATCAGACAGAACATTGCAGCAAATTCCATTAAACGAATTGGCAAGACCAGTTATGATCATTACTCAATCCGAAGAAATTCAACAATGTGCAAGAATGATGCTTGAAAATAGCATTGGCTCAGTGGGGATAACATCCGATGATAAAGGAATTGTAGGTATCATAACAAAGACGGATCTTGTAAGAGATTTTGCAAAAAACCATCAGAATGAAAAAATTGTTGGTAAATGCATGACTGCACATTATTCTTGGGTTTATTCGGATGTCTTACTTAACAAAGTTGTCTCAAAAATGTCTCAGGAGAATATATCCCGCATAATTGTGAGAAACAAGAATGAAATCCCAGTTGGTATCGTAACGTTTCGAGATCTGTTCCAACTTGTAATGTCAATGGGACCTCAAAGAGACACTGTGTTCCCAAGAGACTTTGATTCCCAGCAAGGATTAGGAAAGGCCCTCAAAGCAGATGAAGTGATGAAAAATGAGGTAATCACCGTCAGTTATTCTGATGATGTATCTAAAGCATGTGAGTTGCTTCTTGACAAAAAAATCAACGGAGTTGGAGTTCTGTCAGATAACGGGGAATTGGTCGGAATATTGAGCAAAACTGATGTGATAAAAGCAATTGTAACTCTGAACTAGAAGCAACAATGACTGACATAATTAATGCGAATCCATTAATTGTCAAAATTAAATTATCTTGTTCTTATTTTTTATAATTTTTATATTTAATAAATCATAAAAAGTAAAAAAATCACTATTACATAATATTAGATATCATCAAAGATATGCTTAATTTGAATTAAAAATAAATCCAATTGTTGTCAGTTCCTGAAATTAAATGTCTATCTGATAAAGTGTTTGTTCATAGATGGCCTCATGACACACCACTTTGGGGGGATTCTGTAAAAAAACAATTAGACGAATCAATTAACAAAAATCCTGAAAAAAAAACAGTTACCATTAGTGATAAAATTATTCAAATTGAGAACATTGAATTTTATTCTCTTAAAAAAATTGGAATTTCAGTACCTTTCTTTAAAGATGAATGTAGGGTAATCTTTGAGGCCCAATTTGGAGA
>Ga0224508_10001765_pt1 | contig 19079 bp, 16 predicted proteins | sample SF_Jan12_sed_USG_4_FD_170157 | JGI IMG/M metagenome (GOLD analysis project Ga0224508, IMG submission 170157) | Sediment microbial communities from San Francisco Bay, California, United States - SF_Jan12_sed_USGS_21 | ecosystem: Environmental > Aquatic > Marine > Sediment | place: USA... | reverse complement strand
CGCCGTTCTTGCGGCGCCGCTTCTCGCCCACGACCCACCAGGCAATGCCGCCGCCGATGGCCGCCGCCCCGACGGCAGCCCAGGCCGCAACCGCCGAGGCATCGAGCTGCTGATGGTCGCCCTTGACCCCGGCCCCGACCCCGATCGCCACAACCGCCGCCGCCCCGCCGACAATCAAGATGATCGGCCCAGCCTTCCAGGCATGAGGACGCCCCCGGCCGGCCTGCCGAGCCGCAGTCCCGGTCCCGGTCACGATCTCGTTCCCGGCCCCGTTCTCTGCCGCTGCCGCTGTCTCTGTCTCTGCGGCTGTCCCTGCCACCGCCGCAGCCCTCCGCGCCAGCAACCCCTCCACCAGCCCCACCGTCACCTCCGCAAGATCATCGCCGACCACCCCCGTTGCATTCCAGCTCCGCCCCGACCGCTTCACCAGCGTCAGCGTGATCTCCTGACCGCCGCTCTCCCGCAACCAAATCGCGGGCACGATCGCGAACATGGCCCCCGCCGCATCGAGCGCCTGCTCGATACACTCGGGAGTCTGACAAGCGACCAGCGCGCGACCGAGGAGCTCCTGGGAACGCGACGCGTGATATCCGTGCACCTCGAGTCCTCGTCGAACCGCGGCCGCCACGCGAGCGCCATTCTGCGCACGGACGGACGCGGTCCCTTGAACCGGCGCTACCAGCACGGACCCCTCGACGAGCGAACCCCGTGAGCGATGCAAAGCATCGCTTTTACGGGGTGGCGCCGACTCCGACTCCTGCGCCAACACCGGCGCCGCCAGCATCGTCGCGAGCCACACCGCCCCGAACCTCAGCCCCCCGGCTCCCATCAAAAAACCTTCCGCACCCGGAGCATAGCGCCTTCCCCCGTCACGGAAACCGACGGCTCGGCGCGCAAGGGGCGCAACAGGTAGACCAGCGGGATCGAAAGCAGCGGCGCCGCCCCGGCCAAGGCTAACGACAAGCGCCCCGCCTCTTGCCCACGGGCCACGCAGGAACGAACCGCGGAAGGATCGGCGATATACGGCTCCGGGCAACCCGCCATCGTGACGCCTTCGTAAATCGCGTAACCGGTCAGCCCGAGGCCTACGGCGCCGAGCGTCCAGCCCCACCAGGGCGTTCGCTCGTACTCGGGCAAGAGCAGGGGCATCGCAGCGCTGGTCGCCGCGCCGCCGAATGCTGCGGTCGCCCAGACGCCGATGCGCGCGTCGTTCCATTGCTGGGCGGCGTTCAAGTTGCTCGGTGACGTGCTGAAGCGATCACCGAGCTCGCCGCGCCAGCGGTGGAGGCCAACACTCGCGCCCATGCTGGCCACGCCGACGCCGAAAAGCGACCAGCCCGCGATGCGCTGAGTGCGGGGGCGAGGTACGCCGCGCTCGTCCTTCGACGCCGCATCAACAACGGCCGCAGCGGCCGCTCCGACCTCGACTTCCGGCGCCATTTCCGCGCTCCAGCTCGCGCGCGCCATCGGATGCGGCCCGGTGAAATCGACCGACCGCCCCTCCAACAAGGCATCCACGACGCGCCGAACATCTTCGGCTTCCGGCGCGCCATCTCGCACCGCAAGCCACGCCGATGCCGGCTCATACTTGAGCGCGCTCAGATCCACGCGTACCGACCCTGCCCCCCGAGCGCTCAGCACCAAGACCTCTGCGCCTCCGAGGACGCTCCCCACTTCGTTGGCCTGTTCCAGGCGCTCCGACCAAGCCTCGTGCGAGTCGTATTGGAGGTGAAGCACCGGCCTTGTCCGCACCGCGCGATCGAGCGCAGCGTTGAAATCGAGCCGGTTCGGACCGCTCGACACGCCCACGCGGTGAATGCGCCCGCGTTTGTCCTCTTCGCATTCGACCTGCATGCGATAGGTGCCAACCGGCAGCTCGATGCCCGACAAGGGCGTGCGCCCGAACTCCACACCGTTGATGCGCACGACGCAATCGGATGGTGTGCTCCGAACCTGCAAGGTGCCTGGCGCCTCCGATGCCATTTCCTGGTCGACCTCGGCCAGAAGCTCGCGAACCTCCGGCGTGTGCCGAAACGCACTAGGCTCGACGCGCGGCACCAGGCGCCGGCACTCACGCGCTTGTTTGCGCGCCTCCGCGTCGTTTTTCGTCTCGACGTAGGCGCGCACCATGAAGAGGCAGGTGTCGAGCACCTGTTGCGCCCGTGCCGCCTCTCGGTTGAGCTCGGCCGCCGCCCGGTCCGCCAGGCGCTGTGCGGCCTTGAGCTCTCGCCGCGCGGCTTTGTAGTCCGCGCGGGCCAGGTATCGCACCGCAGCGCGCGACCGCTCGACCCAGAGGTCGATGTCGCTCTGGCTGATGGTCGGGGCCGGCGCCGAGCCTAAGACCTCGAAGCGCTCCGATGCACGGTCGGCACGCCAAACGGAACGCCCGCGCATCACGAGCTCCTGACGCAAAGCTTCTGCAGCTGTGTGGAGCCGTTCGACGCCAAGGCTCTCGTCGCCGTCGCCCCCATCCCCGCCGAGGGCCGGCACGACCAGCCAACGAAGCCCGTCCGAAGATTCACGAACCCCGTCGCGCTGCGCGTGCGCCGAAGGAGCCGTGAACGCAGCGAGCACTGCAGCAAAAACGCAAACGGCCCAGCGCATCTGCCTCCCTAGAAGCACCCCAGGAAGGTGAGGGCGGATTGGCCGCGTTTCTCTGCATGCACGACCGCCGCTGTCCCACCGCTCACCACGACGTCGACGCGATTCGGCGCATCGCGGAGCGCGCGAAGCACCTGCACTTGCTCGACCACTGGGCCATCGTTGCCCCTGCCGACAACGGCGAGCTGCGAACCGGCCACGACGAACCAGGCGTCACGGGCTTCGTCATAGCTGAGCCCCGTCGGACCCGCCGGCTTTTGCAGATCGTCAACGTCGATTGGGGCATTGCAGAACCCCCCTTGCTTGCATTGAAAGGTTGCGCCGCCGAGCTCGCTCAGACGAAGGCTCTGATCCTGGAGGTAGAGCAACGCGGGCCCGTCCTTTCCAAACGCCATGCTGGGCGTATCACCGCGTGCCACGTCGATGTCCAACTCGAGGTCGCCATTGTCGATGAGCCAACCGGCGTGCAGCTTGTCGCCTTGCTCCCACACCACGAATGGGCCGGCCGCGTCGAACTCGGTCAAGATCGGAATGCCCACCGCCTCTGTCGGCGCCTGCGCCAGCCCCGCGAGGTCGTCTTCCGCAATCGGGTTGAGCGCGAACGTAATCAAATCGCGATACCCGATGAAGCGGGGCGGGGATGCCACCACGCGTGGGTGGACCGGAGGATTGTAGACGCCGAAATCGATGCCTTGGCGCCAATCTTCATGAAGCGCCTGCGTCTCGACCACAGTCGGGACCAGGCCCGAGCCGACGCGGATCTCGAGCACGTGGAAAGTGTACTGCCCGAGCGCCACCAGCACCCGGGCGCCATCGCTATCGGAGGCCAAGAACGCGATGTCGGCCGCTGGGTTGTCGACCACGTCGATAGCGCCGCTGAGCTCACCGTTGGTTTCGTACGTGTCGACCCGAACCCCGTCGCCGACCAGCCGTGTCACGACGAACCCACCTTCGACTGCCGCGACGGTCGCATGATCCGCAAACGCCTCAGTCTTCGCCGACAATACCCCTTCGTCGATCAGCCCGTCACAATCGTTGTCCTCCCCGTCGCACACTTCGTCCGGCCCGTTGTCCGGCGTGCCGTCGCAGTCGTTGTCCTTGCCGTCGCAGACCTCCGCGACGGGACCGACTCCACCATCACATACGACGCCATCGCCATCGCCGGCGCAAACCCATTCACCTTGTACGCATTCGCCGGCCCCCTCACCGCAGGGCTCGCCGAGCTCGGGCCAGTCTTCATCGACGTCCGTGTCGCCATCGTTGTCGTTGCCGTCGCATAGCTCCGCCTCGGCGACCTGTTCGAGCTTCAGGCACACCCCGTCGACGTTGCTCAGTGGTTCGGGGCAGGTGACTCCGCCGCAGCCCGCGAGGGCGACCGGCCCAGCCATAGCCAGCGCTCCGATGAAGGCTAGAGGGAACGCGCGCTGGACGCAGCTCAGATGTGTTTGCAGGAGTGGTGACATGTCGATGAACGGGTTATCGACGTGAGCGAGTCGCGGTTGCGTAGATTTTTTCGACGTTGATGCTACCGCTTTTCGCCGCGGGCAGGGTGTGAGCCGGCTCACAGCACCCCAAGATACCCGTCCTCGCATGCTGAGTTATGCTCGAAGCGAGGGCTCAGCCCCGATGCGCGCCCGGCGGCGTGCCGCTCCACTGCTTGAATCGTTTGGCGAAGTGGTATTCGTCGTCGAAGCCGACGCGCGCGGCAACTGCGGCAAGGGGGTCGCTGCTGCTGCGGAGCAGATCCGATGCGGCGCTCATTTTCAGGTTCATGGCGTATTTCATGGGCGGGACGCCGACGTGCTTCTTGAAGAGCCGGATGAAATACGACTTGTCGAGCCCGACATCCGCCAAGAGATCATCGAGGCTGTACGCAACGGCCACATGGGCGCGCATGAACTCCAGCGCCTGCTCGACGGCGGGATGGCTTCCGCTCGCGATGGGCGTGTCGACCATCAGGTCGTAGAGCAAGCCCGCCATCCGGGCCGAGGCGGCACGTCGCTGGCGCGCATCGATCGACAAGGCCTGGCGGCTCATTTGGGCGAAGACCGCATGGTAGCGATCGCCCAGTCGCCGGATCCGACCTTCGCCGAGAATCGCTTCCAAGTCCTTGGCAAGCGCTGCATCGTGATCGGGGTCGAGCTCGAGAATGGCGATGTATTGGAGGAGATACTCCCCATCGGGGACCACCATTCGGTGCATCGTGCCGGGTCGCGTGTAGAAGAAGTCCCCGCGCTTCACGCCGAACGTCTGCGCGCCGAGATCGAAGGCGCCACGTCCGGAAAGGACGTAGTGAACCTCATAGCCGCCGTGGACGTGCGGTTCGAAAATCCGGAGCGTCCGAGGCACCAAGATACACGAGCTCACACGCATGATGTCAATATCATACATCGACGGGTCAGCCTCCGCCATTGTCTGCTCGGGGCCTGAGCTCGTATGTTCGCCGTACAATCACGATCCCTGCGTCGAAAGGAGTCGGGGCCATGCTCGAAGCGATCGAATCCACGCCCCGCGCGGCTGGGTCGAGGGTGCTGACGCCACACGAGGCGCGCATCGAACGCGGCGAGCCGATGGGCCTTGTCGGCGATGCTGCGCAATCGAAGCGTGGACGGATTCAGCGAATGCTCAACGGCTTTCGCGACACGCCGATTCAGCTCAATCTCGACCGCGCTCGCCTCCTAACCGAGTCGATGAAGGCGACCGAAGGGCAGCCGATGGTGCTCCGCTGGGGCAAGGCCTTGGCGCACATTCTCGAACACCATCCAATCCACATCGAAGAGGAAGAGCTCCTCGTGGGCAGTGCCGGGCCGCCGGGACGGTATGCGGTCGTCTATTGTGAGCTCGTCGGACCCGGGCGCTTTTACACGCACCCTCACGAGCTGACGCCGAGCAAGCCCGGCGAGCCGATCACGATCACCGAGGACGACGTGGCGGCGCTCAAGGAAGAGATTCTTCCGTACTGGGAGCGCAACGCCTACCACCAGGCGACCATGAATGCGCTCCCCGAGGAAACGCGGCGCTTGATGGAGCGAATCTTCGTCGTCACGCCGACCGCAGCGGGACGATCGATGCTCGCCTGGGCCCACGACTACGGCAAGGTGCTCGAGCGAGGCATTGGCTCGATTCGACGTGAAGCAGCGGAGCGGCTCGACGCGCTGGATCCGATCGACACGGCGGCCTACGTCGAGCAGCGGCCGTTTCTGGAAGCGGTCTGCTTGGTTTGCGATGCGATGGTGGCGTTCACCCATCGGTACGCCGCGCTGGCGCGATCGATGGCCGCCGAAGAGTCTCGTGCGGAGCGTCGCCGAGAGCTTCTAGAAATCGCCGACATTTGCGAACGCGTTCCCGAGCATCCGGCGCGGAGCTTCCGCGAAGCGGTGCAGTCTCAGTGGTTCATTCAAACCGTGTCACGCCTCGAGCAGGCGATCGGCGGCGTGGTGGGCAACGGCCGCATCGACCAGTACCTCTACCCCTACTACCGAAAAGACATCGATGAGGGGCGGCTCACTGACGACGAAGCATTGGTGTTGCTCGAATCGATTTGGATCGGCATGGCCCGGAGCACGGACGTGTACGCGAAGCCCGGGATGCCCTCGCTGACCGATGGATTTGCGCATTGGGAAGCCACCACCATCGGCGGTCTCACGCCGGACGGCCGCGATGCGAGCAACGAGCTTTCGTATCTGATCCTGCGATCAAAGCGCGAGTTCCCGCTGCACTATCCGGACCTCGCGGCTCGCATTCATGCCCGGACGCCCAACGCGTTTCTTCATGCCATCGCCGAAACCATCAAGGACGGATCCGGCTTTCCGAAGCTCTTTTGCGACGACGAAATCATCCCGCTGCTCGTCGCGAAGGGCGGCACCATCGAAGAAGCCAACGACTATTGCGTCACCGGCTGCTCCGAAACCAAGATGCTCAACCGAGAAGGCGTGGCCACGGGCTGCGCTTGGATCAACCTCGGTGCGATTCTCGAAATGACGCTTCGCGACGGGCGCCTCGCTTGCTACGGCGATGGGCTGGTCGGGATCGGCACCGGTGACCCGAGGACGTTCACGGGCTTCGACGAGCTCTGGGATGCCTTCGTTCTGCAAGTCGAGGACGTCGTTCAACACACGTTCATCCAACAGTACGTGTCGGACACCCTCAAGTCGCAGCACATCGCGTCACCGATGTTTTCGATGTTGCACGACCTCTGCATGCGTAGTTGCAAGGACATTCACTCGGGGCCGATCGAAGGCGCCCTCTATCTCGGGTTCTTCGATGTGATGGGCTTTGGGACCGTCATCGATTCCTTGGCCGCGATCCGCTCGCTCGTCTTCGAAGAACGCAAGCTCACGATGGGCGAGCTGCTCGACGCGCTCGACAAGGATTTCGAAGGGCACGAGGCGATCCGACAGCTGTGCCTGCACGCGCCCAAGTACGGCAACAACGACCCGGCGGTCGATCAAATTGGCCGTGACATCGAGGCATCTTTCACAAACCTCGCCCGGCATCACCGGACAGCCTTCGGTGGCGAGCTCGACCTGCGCTACGTGTCGGTCACCTCGCACGTTCCGCTAGGAGCGGTCGTTGGGGCAACGCCGGACGGGCGAAAGGCGAGGCAGCCGCTTTCGGAGAGCATCAGCCCCTCACAGGGCGTCGACGTCAAAGGGCCGACCGCCACGCTCATGTCGATCAACAGCACCAAGTGCGCACAGTACAAGGAGCGCGCCGCACGGCTCCTCAACATGAAGCTCTCGCCGGCGTCCCTCGTGGGAGAGGCGGGGACCCGGAAGCTGATGGCCCTAATCCGCACCGCTTGCGATATGAAGATGTGGCACATTCAGTTCAACATCATCAACCGCGACACGCTGCTTGCGGCGCAGGCCGATCCCGAGAGGTACCGGAACCTGTTGGTCCGCGTCGCGGGGTACAGCGCCTACTTCGTCGACCTGACGCCGGCTCTTCAAAACGAGATCATTCGCAGAACGGAGCATCAATTTTAGCGGGCATCCGATGACGCCGAACGAACAGCGCGATCGCGAACCGAAAGGGCTGGTCTTCAACATCCAGAAGTTTTCGTTGCACGACGGCCCCGGCATTCGGACGATCGTTTTTCTCAAAGGCTGTCCGCTCGCCTGTATCTGGTGCTCCAACCCCGAGGGCCAGTCCGCCGCCCCCGAGCTCACCCTCAGCGCCGATCGCTGCATGGGCTTCGAGGACTGCGATCGGTGCTTGGCCGTCTGCCTGGAGAATGCGATCGGCCGGGATGAAAACGGCGAGCTTCACGTCGACCGGGATAGCTGTGATGGCTGCGGTGACTGCGCTTTTGTCTGTCCGTCCAAGTCCTTGGAGGTCAGCGGCGACTGGGTAGGTGTGGATGAAGTGATACGAATCGTCGAAGAAGACGACGCGTTTTACACGAGGTCGGGGGGCGGCCTCACCCTCAGCGGCGGCGAGCCGCTGGCACAGGGCGCGTTTGTGCGGGCTCTTCTGACGGCGGCGCGAAGCCGTGGCATCGACACCGCCATCGAAACGTCGGGGCTCTGCAACTGGAAGACCTTGCGCGACGTGGCGCCACTGGCCGATCGCATCTTCTTCGACCTCAAGTGCATCGATCCGCAGAAGCACCAACGGCTGACCGGGGTCTCGAACCGGAAGATCCTCGAGAACTTCCGGCGGCTGCGTACGGAGTTTCCCGAAAATGATGTCGTCGTCCGCACGCCGGTCATCCCGGGGGTCAATGACTCGGAGGCGGAGATTCTGGCGATCGCGGAATTCGTCGAGGAGGCGGGGGGCGCTAATGCCTACGAGCTCCTGCCCTACCACGGCCTGGGCGAGCCCAAGTACGCCAAGCTCGGAAAGCACTACGGTTCTAGCCACCTCGAGCCGCCTTCCGAAACGCGCATGAACGCGCTACAACGACTGGCGACCAGATGTTCGCCCGCGCACTCGGCTTCACCGGTGCACGAGCGAGTAGATCAGTAACTTACCTTAGTCATGGAGGCGTCATGCCTGAACGAACTTTGCTTATGCGCCGAGCGTATGCGCCGGCATTCGTGCTTTTGTTTTTCATGCTCGGGAGCTGCTGTCCTCCCACCATCCTGACCGACAGCCTTCCGCCAGGACGGGTCGGCGAGCCGTACCGCGTCGCTCTAGAGGCCGAATGCTGGGGTGGGCACTGGTGGGTGAGTGGAGAGCTGCCGCCGGGGCTGTCGTTCAACAGCGATGGCGTCTTCAGCGGCACGCCCCGCTTTGGGGGCCTCTACTTCCTCAACGTGACCTGGGAGGACGTCTTCGAGGGCGACGTGATTTCGAGCGTGACCAGGGCGTTTGACCTCCTGATCTTGGAGGAAGGGGAACCGCTGAGCGGTGAATCTGAGCTCGAATTCCCCAAGCGCTCGGGTGATTTTGTGTTCTAGGGCCGGCGCCCCATAATGGGAGAGATGAACGCTTTCTTCTCTTGGGGTGGGGTGACGCGCGTGCGTCTTGTCGTCACGCTGGCTTTGCTGACCGGGGTGCTGGGCTGTGGCGACGATCAGGTTCCACCCCCTCGGACCGACCTTCCGTACGAGCTCTATTGCAACATCGCCGACGGGAACTGTCAGGTGGCGATTTACAACTCGGTTGCGGCCAAGCTCGAAGCGACGGGTTTCGCGCCTCCGAAGCTTCGCACGATTTCGGTGGAGCAACACGCGGACGAGATTCGAAGCAGCCTCGACTTGCAGGACCTTACCGGCGAGGACGCGTCGACGCGCGGGCTGCGCTTGCTAGGCTTCATTCCGGAAGCGTCCGAGAGCCTCACAGCGACGCAGACGGAGTTTCGGATCAGCCAGATCGCGGCCTATTACAGCTCCAGCAACGACATGATCACCGTGGTCGATCGTGAATACGAGGAAGTGAACGCACAGGCGCTCTTGGCACATGAGTTTACGCACGCCATTCAAGAGCGTCAGTTCGGTTTTGCTGGAGTCTGGGCCGGGGTGAACAGCGAGGACACGGTGCTGGGCGCCCGCAGCGTGATCGAGGGCGACGCGCAGCATACCGAGGCTGCCTGGGTCTACGAAAAGCTCGGGTATCTCCCTGACGAGATCGACTGGGACGCGATTCACGACGATTACAAGGGATGGCTGGAGGAAAGTGTGGCGGATGCCGAGGTGGCCCTCGTCGATACGGCGGCGCTCTTTCCGTATTCCTACGGCTTTGCCTTCATGAGCGAGGCGACACTCACCAACGGCCTGGGAGCTCGCGGGTTGGCGTTTGGAGCGCCGCCGAGCTCGGCGCTCGAAGTACTGTCCGGTCCGTTCGGCGCTGCACCGACGTTTGACTTTCCAAACGTGGCGCATCCTTCACCGGTCGAAGGTCACACCCAGGAGGTCGAGGATCGAGTGGGCGCCTGGTACGTGTATGGCTTTCTCCGGCGCAACGGCGTGGCCGAAGAAGAGGCTTGGACGACGGCGCTGAGCTGGCGCGGCGACGAGCTCGCCGTCTACGACACCGGCTCGGAGGTTGCGGCGGTCTGGAGAGTTCGCTTCGAGGAATCGGCGAGCATGGTCCGCGATGCAATCAATGCCGATACGGAGGGCCGCACACGGACAGCGGTCCTCTTCGAGCAAGATGTGTTCGTGCTTGCCGCCGAGAGCGACCAAGCGCTGCTCGCCTGGGCGGATCGGCCGCTCGATACGATGACGGCGGCTCTGGTGTTGAAAGACGGGCGGCGCCACGGAGGCGTATCGGTTGGTACCTGCATGAAATCACTGGACTTTAAGCTCCCAAACCCGCCTCCGCTCTTGCGCTAGCAATAAATCATGGCTATTCTTGCTCTTGAAAGGAGCCGGAATGTCTGTCGCCATGTCCACCGCCTCCGACGAAGCCAGCGTGGTGAGCAAGGCCTTGCTGCGGGCCGCCGAGGCTCTCGGGCTTTCGTCTGCGGAGCTGGCCGAGATCATCGGGGCGAGCGAGTCGACCTTGTCGCGCATTCGCAACCACAAGCGCGGCCCGATTCCGCTCGGCAGCAAGGAGGGCGAGCTTGCGCTCTTGTTTCTGCGCGTGTTCCGAAGCCTCGATGCCTTGGTGGGTGGCAACGAAGCGCATGCGAAAGCCTGGCTCCGCGCCGAGAATCGTCACGTGGGGGGCGTTCCAATAGGGCGCATGAAGAAGATCGAGGGGCTGGTCGATGTCGCTGAGTATCTGGACGCGATGCGCGGAACGATTTGAGCCGCAGCGGCTCGCCGGTCCTGCCTGGCGCGCGGTCGAATCTCAGCACGTGACCTCGACGCGCAAGCTGGTCGACTCCGACGACGAGCAGCAGGTTCTCGAAGCGTTGATCGATACCGCGAAACCGCCTTGGCCTTTGGGGCGCCGGTTCATCGGGCTTCACTATCTTTTGGCGACGCCGTTTCGCCATCCGCCGCTTCGCTACGGCTCGCGCTTTGGCACCCGCCGCGAGCGCGGGATCTTCTACTGTGCCGAGGCGCAGTCGACGGTGTTTGCAGAGAAGGCGTACTACGTCTTGTTGTTTTTGGAGGGCACCGACGCGGACATCGAGCCATTGACTCGGCCGCTGACGGTCTTTCAGGTTCGCATCTCGACGAAGAAAGGGGCGGACCTGACGCGCGCGCCGTTTGACGCGTTCGCCAAACGGATTTCCTCGCCGAGCAGTTACCGTGATTCGCAGCCGCTTGGTGCGGCCATGCGCGAGGCGGGGATCGCCGCGTTTCGGTTTTCTTCGGCGCGTGATCCGGTTGCCGGGGCGAATCTGGGGCTGATCGAACCGGTGTTCAGCACCAAGCATCCGCTCCACCCCGAGCAGTGGATCTGCACGGCGACCCGCGCGCGCGTCGAGCTTCACCCGGGGCCCGCGGTGATGCGGTCGAGGACGAGCTTCGCACGCGAAACGTTCGAGGTGGACGGGCGGCTGCCCAGCCCGGGCGTCGAGGCTTGAACCGCTACAAATCGCGTTCGTGAAGGATGGGGCTGGTGTGAATGATGGCGCCCACCGTGAGGACCCAGCTGTCGGCCACCGGAACCGTGTTCGTGCCGTTCGGTGGATTCAGGGAGACGAATGGGTTCCAGCCGAATCGCGCAAACACGTCGATCATGACGATGTTGTTCATGACATGGATGTAGCCGCCGCCGATACCGAGAGGCACGAAGATTTGGTTACGGCGGCTGGAAACGCCAGGCCCGAGTCCCGGAAGCTGCCGCCGGTCGGATTTCGCGCGACGTGCTGAAACGAGAAGCCGCTGTCGCCGAAGGTGCCCCGCGGCGCCACGGCGATCGGAAACATCGCCTGGCCGGTGGTGGACCCGAGCCGGTGGTTGTTCACGCCGACTTCGAGGTTGTCGAAGATCGCGAACGCGGCGCCGGAGTCGATCGAGACGAGCGGAGCGCCCGTCGCTTTTCCGGAGTGTCGTTCGGGACGGCCCGTTTGACGTCGACGAGCATGGTTCCGCGAATCGTAGCGGCCGGAGGCTAGCATCGTTGACGCTGCAGATGCAGCGGGCTATCAGTAGCCGCCGCCGCATTCGCTGATGCGGCTACTACGGAGGATTGGATGCGATCGAATGTCTTGGTATTGGCTTTGGGTGCGCTCGCCGCGCTCTCTGGATGTGGAAGTGACAGTGCGAGCGGCACGACCGCGTCCGGCTTCGACGAGCTGTACGCCCAAGGGCTCAGCAAGTATGTCGGCGCGTTCGAGCCGGCGAACGAGCCCGAGGCCGTGGATGGCGTCAAGACCCATCAGTTCGCGGTGCCGGATGACCCCTCGGCGGATCCGCGCGGGCCGCTGTGTCTTCGTGGCACCGAATACACCGTCGACACGCGCGAAGGCAGCTCCGATGAGCTCGTGATCTTTTTGCAGGGCGGCGGCGCCTGTTGGGAAAACTTCTGTGCGGCGTTTGAAGAGACGAACTCGCTTCCGCCGGCCGGCATTCTAAACCCCGAGCTCGCGGGCAATCCCGTGGCCGATTGGGATGTTCTCTACTTGCCGTATTGTGACGGCTCGCTGTTCGCGGGCGACGTGGATCGGGTGCTGCCGGCCAGCGCGGTTGGCCAAGGCGGGCCCGAGGAGAGCATGGGTTACCAACGCGGCCTGCAGAATCTCACGGCTGCGCTCGATGTCGGCCTTGCAGAGTTCCCCAGTCCGAGCCGAATTCTCTTGACCGGCGTCAGCGGGGGAGCGTTCGGGACCATCGCCGCGCTGCCCCTGGTGCGTTACTACTACCCGGAGACCGAAATCCTGGTGTTCAATGACTCTGGCGTTGGCGTCGCGAAGGACGGCAACCCCGACTTCATCAACGAAACCCTCCTCGCCGGCTGGAACGCGTCGTCGCTCGTGCCCGAATCTTGCACCGACTGCACGAGCAACGGGCACGCGACTCGCCTGATCGAATGGCAGCTCGCCGAGGACGATAACTTCACGATGAGCGCATTGAGCTTTAGTCAGGACGCCGTCATTTCGTTTACGTTCTTGATGGTCACTCCGGCCAACTTCACGAGCTGGCTCTTGGCGGAAACCGGGCGCACGACCAACTCGTTCGAGGACCGGTACAAACGCTTCATCCCCAACGGCGCAGCGCACACGACCTTGCTTCGTGAACTGTCCGAGGGCGGCGACGGCATTCAAATCGGCGCCCTCGACACCGAGATTGCCGGCGTCAGCGTGCTCGACTGGTTCACGGCCATGATCGACGGGACCGACGGCTGGGTTGACCTGGTCGACGAAGGCCTGGAATAGACGAGGAAAAGGGCCCCCGAAGCCGCGCGGCTTTTGCCGTTGACCCCTGGCTCGCCTTCCTGCAAACTAGAACACGTTCTATTCCTTCTTTCTGAGGCCTCGGAACGGGAATCGTCCCCTTTTTCGAAGCGCGAATTTTCAGGTGTTTGAATGAAGACTGAGATCTGTGAGCGGCTGGGGATCGAATTCCCCATCTTTGCGTTCAGCCACTGCCGCGACGTCGTGGCGGCGGTGAGCAGGGCCGGTGGGCTTGGAGTGCTGGGTGCCGTGGCTTACAGCCCGGAGCAGCTCGAGCTCGAGCTGAATTGGATCGACGAACACGTCGATGGCAAGCCCTACGGCGTCGATACGGTCATCCCCGCCAAGTACATTGGCAAGGACCAGGGCGACATCAGCAAAGAGCAGCTCGACCAGATGATCACGCCTGCGCACCGCAAGTGGATCAACGAATTGCTGAATCGCAACGGCGTGCCTCCGCTGCCCGACGACATCGAAGAGATCGAAGGCCTACTCGGTTGGTCGGCCTCGGGCGGGCGCGCGCATTTCGAGGTGGCGATGAAGCACCCGATTGCGCTCATCGCGAACGCGCTCGGGCCGCCCCCCGAAGACATCATCAGCCAGGCGCATGACAAGGGTGTTTTGGTGGCGGCGCTCTGCGGCACGGTTCGGCAGGCGATCAAACAAAAGACCGCCGGCGTCGATATCGTGATCGCGTCGGGCTTCGAGGCGGGCGGTCACACCGGCGAAATCGGCACGATGGTTCTCTTGCCGCAGGTCGTCGATGCCGTGGCGCCGACCCCAGTGCTCGCAGCGGGCGGCATAGGCTCGGGCCGTCAGATGGCGGCTGCGATGGCGATGGGCGCCGCGGGCGTTTGGACCGGCTCGATCTGGCTCGCCACCGAGGAATCCGACTCGATTCCTTCGCTCATCGACAAGCTGCTCGTCGCGGACTCGACCGAAACGGTTCGGTCGCGCTGCATCAGCGGCAAGCCCGCCCGACAGCTCAAGACGGCCTACACGCGCGCCTGGGACGAGGACCCAGACTGCCCCGGCTACTTGCCGATGCCGCTTCAGTTCATGGCGACGGCCGAGGCGACCCAGCGCATCACGCGTTTTGCGCAGACGGGCGCGGAAGGTTCGGACACGCTTCTCGGAACGCCGGTGGGCCAGGTCGTTGGCCAGATGAACACGCGCAAGCCTGCGCGGCAGGTCATCGAAGAAATGGTCAGCGAGTACATCGACGCGGTCGAACGGGTTTCGAGCCTACTCTCTGACGCCGACTAGGCGCGGACCGCTACTTGCACTGACGGTTCAGGTCGCGCGCCCGACTTGCGAGCTTGCCGCTCCGGTTGGCCTTCAAGTAGCGGGCTGCCATCGCGCAGCCTTCTTCGATCGGGCCGAGCAGAACGGAGAGCCGACCCGCGGCGACCGGCATGGACACCGGGGCGTTGGCGGCCTTTCGGAGCGGCGCCTCTGGCGAGCGCTCGCGGTCCTCTTCGATATCGGCGCGGAGTAGATGCACGTCCGCGTCGTCCGGCATGATCTGGAGAGCCTGCGCCGCGTAGCGGACCGCCAGGCCTCGTTTTTCGTCGGCGAGCGCGAGCCGGGCTCGGACGATTAGCTCCCAGACCTGAACCTGCGGGGCGGCCGTCAGGCGATTTCCCTCTGCGTCGACGGCTTCGAGCGCGCGTCCGAGCGAGTTTTCAGCACCGAGCTTTCGGCGCCCGTAGAGCTGTGCGAGGGCCAGGGCCGTGTCGGCGAGACGCGGGTCTGCACCGTTGCGCTTGGCCTGTTGAAAATAAGTGCCGGCACGAACGTAGTCTTCCGCCTGCAGCGCGACACGCGCACCTGCGAGACGGAGCGCGACGTTCTTCGGGTGACGGCTGATCGCGTTTCTCATCGTCGACATGCCACTCTGGCCGGCGCCCGTGAGCACCAGATAGCGAACGCGCTGCTCGTCGGCGCGGAGGTCCTGGACTTTGGCATCGTCCATTTGCTTGATGACGTCTGCGGCGCGATCGAAGTTCCCCGTGTCGATCAGGAGCGTTGCGAAGCCGGACAAGGCTCGCGGCTGAGCGGGATCGAGCACGAGCGCTTTTTCGTAGGCCGCATTGGCTTCGTCGTTAGAGCCGACCTTACGGGTGGCGTCGCCTCGAAGCGCGTACAGGCTGGCGTCTCCCGGGCTCAGCTCGACGGCGCGGTCGAGCTCGGCCACCGCCTTTGCGGCATCGCCCTTTGCCAACAGGACGCGCGCGTGACTTCCATGCGCCCAACCTTCGCCGTCGAACGCGGCGAGCGCGGCCGACGTCACCTTCTCGGCTTCGGAAAGCCTGCCGGCTTCGACATAGGCCCGGGACGCCGTGTCGACCAAGCTGAGATGATTGGGCGCGGCGGCGAGCCCCGCTTCGAGTACCGCGATCGCGGGCTCGGCGTTGCCGTCTTCGAGGAGCGAGGCCGCAAGGCCGTTCGAGGCAGCGACGCCCCATCGCGGATCGCTGGCGGCTTCTTGGTAGAGCGTGGTGGCACGGTTGCGCTCGGCGGCGGGCGGGGAGTCCTTCAAGAGCTCGGCGATGACCAGTGCCCGAAACGCCGGCTTGGCTTCATTTTCGGGGCCAAAACCCGCTCCGCTCAGGGTGGCGAGCCCTGCGCGCCGGTCGCCTGTCTGTGCGTACCACCAGGCGATCACGTGCGCCCTGGTGAACAGGTCGGCGGACGGGCCGCTCGAGAGTCGCTTGAGCACGTCCTTTGCCTCGCTCGTTCGTCCGAGCGCGAGCAGCAGCTGTGCCGTTCCGACGATTAGGGTTTCATCGGCGAGAATCCGAGGTTCGGCGGCGGCGCGGGCATGCTCGAACGCTGCACCGATCGCGCCTTGCCGGTAGGCGAGCACGCCCTCGATCAAATCGGCCCAAGCTGTGTAGACCGCAGACGCATCTTCGTCGGAACGCACCTCTTCGACGAGAGCGAGCGCCTCGCTGGCATCCCCTTGGAGCAGGCCGACGATCTGCGCGCGCGCGATCTTGGTTGCTGCGGTTTCCTTGTTTGCGCCGCTCAGCGTTGCCAGCGCAGCTTCCGGGCCGTCCGTGCGTGCCTGGATGCGGGCCAGCAACGCAACGGGCTCGGGCGCACCGGGGCGCGCGTCGACGACCTTCTCGGCGTCGGGAAGCGCCTGCGTCCATTGGCCGCGCGCGATCGCCGTCCAGGCGCGTCCAAGAAGGAACGCATCGGCTTGCTCGGAGTACTTGGCCGGCCGTTCGGCTTCGGCGTGGGCGGCCCGAGGGTCGCCTTCGGCAAGGAACGCGTAGATTCTGGCGATTCGCTGGTCGGGATCGTTTTGCTTCGCCGACTCCGCGAGAATCGCTTCGGCTTGCTTCAGCTTGTCCAGATCGCCTCCGAGGGCCGCGGTGGCGAGGAGCCGTGCTCTCACCGAATCGTCTGGATCGTCGCGAAGAAGAGCGAGCGCGCCGTCAATTACATTCGGGCTCGCGTCGCTGATGACCTCGTCGAGAGATGACGCCAACCGAGCGTCGTGAATCCAGCCGAGGATCGTATGGACGATGAAAAAGAAGATCAGTGCGGCGATGCCCGCGGCGATTAAGCGGCGGATGCGTCGCTTGAGCGCCTCGGCCGGCGGCAAGACGATCTTGTTGACCGGCGAAATTGACGGTGTTGCGTTCTCGACCTTAAACAGGTCGGACGGTTCCTTACGCGAGCTCGATTCCTTGTCGGCCACCTTGCATCCCTCCCCGATGACGTGCGCCCCTGGTCGCCCATTGTCGCGTCAATCCGGGCGGTGACGCAAGTCTACGGGCTAGATCACGAACGGGATGATCGCGCGACGGCTCTTTGGGTAGTCGCTGAAGTGCTCGCGGTACCATTGATGGTTGGAAAAAGCCCGCGGAACGAGGTTTGTGGCCGTGAACCAGGCAAAGATCCATGCGGGCACGGTCGAGGCTGCGAGCGCGAACCCGACCCATTCGATGATTTCGCCAAAGTAGTTGGGGCTCGAGAGCCAGCGGTAGAAGCCGCCGTGGGGGATTTTGTAGCCACTTTCGCCTGGTTTTCGGAGATTCAAGAGGATGGCATCCGATTGCTGGTTGATGGCGTAGCCGGCCGCGAAGACCAGGATTCCGACGATGAAGCGCGGATCGGTCAGCCAGTCGGTACTCAACAGATGCGGTGCCAGCTCCGTGATTGCAAAGGCGTTGGTCGAGCCGTTGGCCGTATTGAAGGAAAACGCCAGCAGGCCGGTGACGATGGGCTTTTGCTTGTGGCCTCCGCGCATCCGGAACGGGTAGATGAAGGACCGGTACACGTAGTGCAGCATGTACAGGCCAAAGAGGATGAGCGGGACCAGCTTCAACGCGTTGTCCGACATGAAGTAGACGACAGCGAATGAAAGTGGCGAAGGCGCCTCCATGAGGACCCACAGGGCCCGCGCATTCACCGTAGGGCCCCATCCGGGCCGCAGGTGACGGCCGTAGGGCGCTGAGACGAACAGCAAGAGAACGAAGCTCACGATGCCGAGAACGACGATCCCGAGCAAAGCCCAGGTGTAGAGGGGGTGGGCCTGAAGGGATTCGCTGAATGCTTTGGTGATGCGCATCGGGTCTCGCGGCTCGTCTCGCTTGGGCCTAGACTGGCCGGGTGGGTGCTAATTGGTTTATCGGGTTCCCGATGCAAGCGGGGAATTTGCATCTGCGACCGGCTCCACCGGCCCGCGTACGCGTGTTCGCGCCCTCAGACCTCCATGTTACATTGGGCTTTCTCGGGGCCGTGCAAGAGTCGGATGCGAGAAATGCATGGGATCGGATCGGGGACTTTGCATCGTTTCGGGAGGTAAAAGGGTCGTTCTCCGGCGTCGAGCCGCTTGGGCATCCGCGAAAGCCTTCGGCGCTCGCCGCCATGGTCGACGAGGGGCGCGACGCGCTCAGCGAGATGATCGCCCAAGCCAGGGATCCTCTATTGAGGGCAGCCGGGGCCCCCGAGGACAGCCGGCCGCCGCTTCCGCACATGACCCTGGCGAGAATCCAGCGCAGGGCGAGCGCCGCCGAACGTCGAGAGGCGCTTCGGTGGGCTCAGGGGATCGACTTGCGCGGCGTGGTCTTCACAGCCGCGGCGGTTGCGCTCTACACCTGGGCCGCCGATCGCCAGGAGCGCCTCTTTCAGATCGTCGAGCGGCACGACTTCGGCTCCTGACGTGCCCCAGCAGGCACCCCCTGGGGCGATGCACCCCGGAGATTTGTGTGCTGCCTCGCGCAGGGGCCGGCTTGCCTTTGTCGGAACGTGGCATTTTTTTGACGAATCGAGTTCAATGCAGCTCGTAGGCAAACCGCGCGATGTGGAAGAAGGCAGTGTTTGGGATGGTTTCGGCAGGCTTCTTGGCCTATGTCGTCTGGCTCTCTTGTCTCAGCCCGGCTCGCCACCAAATCGAGTGGGACGTCGCCACGCGTGTCGCTGATGTCCTAGAACGCACCGGTTTCAACGAGGTGGTGCCCGTCGTCGACGGACGCGACGTCGAGCTTCGCGGCCAGGTCTCTTCAGCGTCGGAAGCGCGGCGGGCGGAGCGCATCGTGCGCATGGTCCGGGGGGTGCGCGTCGTGCGGATGGACCTGTTTGTCGCCGGCGGTGACAGCCTTGGGGGAGGTGAGACGTGACGTATCTCATGTTGCAGATGATCGGCGGCTTGCTGATTTCGGCGGTCCTGGGGGCGCTCTTGCTCTGGCTCGGGCAGGTTTTCTGGGGGCGACTAGTCGCCCCC
>Ga0224508_10001764_pt1 | contig 19082 bp, 21 predicted proteins | sample SF_Jan12_sed_USG_4_FD_170157 | JGI IMG/M metagenome (GOLD analysis project Ga0224508, IMG submission 170157) | Sediment microbial communities from San Francisco Bay, California, United States - SF_Jan12_sed_USGS_21 | ecosystem: Environmental > Aquatic > Marine > Sediment | place: USA... | reverse complement strand
CGGTGTCACCTCCGGGCTCGGCCTGCCACCCGGAATCAAACTGCCGTTCTAGTGTCTACACCTGCCTGTATGCTGCAGCGAGGCTAGCCCTGTGCGTTACAGCCCTCTCCTTGCGGAGTTGATTCAGGCGCTGCAATGCTTGCCGGGCGTAGGGGCGAAGTCGGCACAGCGCATGGCGTTTCATTTGCTGGAACGAGACCGCAGGGGCGGCGAGCGTCTGGCCGCGGGTCTCAGCGAGGCACTGGCCAGAATAGGTCACTGCCGATTGTGCCGGAACTTTTCCGAGCTCGAGTTGTGCCCGGTGTGTGACAGCGGGCAACGCGACGACACACAACTTTGCGTGGTGGAAACGCCCGCCGACGTGGCTGCCATTGAACAGTCGACACACTACGGTGGCAAGTACTTCGTACTCATGGGACGCCTGTCGCCGCTGGATGGCATCGGCCCCAGCGAACTGGGATTGGATCATCTGGATCAACGCCTGGCCGGTGGTGTGGTGCGCGAACTGATTCTCGCCACCAACCCGACGCTGGAAGGCGAGGCGACTTCGCACTACATAGGTGAGCTTGCCGGACGTTACGATGTGCGGGTGATGCGGCTCGCACAGGGCGTGCCGCTGGGCGGCGAACTCGAATACCTGGATAGCGGAACGCTGGCGCACGCGTTTACGCAACGCCGGGAACTGTAATTCGGGGACAGTATACTTATTTGACCAATGTCGTTTGTGAACACCGAGCGACAGCAGCAAAAAAGTATACTGTCCCCGGCTAACGCTGGCCCTCGATGACCGTTGTGACTATCGCCCGATAGCTTTCCCAGCGTTGCGACTGGATCTGTTTGCCCACTGCTGCGCGCACCGCACACTCGGGCTCGTTCAGGTGCATGCAATTGGCGAATCGGCAGCGGTCAGAAAATTCGCTGAACTCACGAAACCCGTCTCTGATCTGTGGCGCGCTGAAATTCTCCAGGGGGAAATCGCGAATGCCCGGGGAATCGATCAGCGAGCCGCCGCCCGGCAGGTGGTACAGAGTGGTCGCGGTCGTCGTATGCCGACCCAATCCGCTGGACGCCGACAATGCTCCGATCCGTACATCCCGATCCGGCAGTAAACCCGCGATTATCGAGGATTTGCCGACCCCGGAAGCACCTACCAGTATTCCTGTGTGCGAACGCAGCGCTTCGCGCAGCGGCGTGAGACCGTCAGGCGTGCGGGCGTTGGTACTCAACACGGGGTAGCCGAGGCCTGCGTAGTAGTCGCGAAGCGTTTGGATCTCGGGCTGGCCGTATTCGGCGAGGTCGTTTTTGTGCAATACCAGCAGTGCATCGCAGGCGACGTGCTCGGCTAGCACAAGGTATCGGTCCAGTAATTGCCGTTGCAGGGGCGGACGCGGCGCCGCAACAATCAACAAGCGGTCGAAGTTGGCAGCCAGCGGTTTGTCGCGCCCGCGGCGATCCGGTCGGCTCAGTACGTTACGGCGCGCTTCCAGGGACACCACGACACCGCCGCCACCGGTCTGCGCCTGCCACCTGATCCGATCACCGCAGACCACCAATGGCAGCTCCTTACGCGTCGTGCAGCGCAACACCTTGCCGCGACTGGTCTCTACCGCAAGCATCGCGCCGAAATTGGCGATCACCAGACCGGTGTTTTCAGAGATTGTCGCCATGGGCCGTCGCGTGCTGGTTCCAGGTCTTTCCGGCGGTGTGACGCTGGCGGCTCACGCCGGCCGTAGATTACCGCAGTAGCGCGTCGATTTTCGCGGCGCAGATGAAGTCGTTCTGAGAAAGTCCGCCGATCGCGTGTGTACTGTAGCGCACGTGACAGCGGTTGTACCCGACTTCGAGATCCGGATGGTGGTCTTCGGCGTGTGCGATCCACGCCAGCGCGTTCACGAACGCCATAGTCTGATAGTAGTTCTTGAATTTACAGGTGCGCGAAATTTCACTGGCACTGTCGTTCAACGACCAGTCGCCATCGAGTTGCGTCATCAAGTTTTTGGCGGCCTCGGCGGGCAGCGGATCGACACCGCCTTCGCAAGGGACACATTTCTGTTCGGTCAATCGATTCATCGGGTGCTCAACCTGGGTTAGTGTCCTGTCCCACTAATTCATTGTATTTCTGAGCGCGTGTCGCGCTCCAGGACAAGGCGTCGTCGTGCAGTTAATAGCCGTCGCTATTGCCAAGCGGCCCAACACCGTCATGGGGCGCGACACACGCCCCCGTCATTAATCAAATCAACCGGTTGGGCGCGGCGCCAGGGGCCATCTGCGGCGTTATGCGCTTGACCCATAGCCGGGCTATGGCTCTGCGCGCAAGCCTTGCATATGATCCCCTGGCGTCACGCAGAAATGCAACGAATTAATGGGACAGGACACTAGTCACTCCTTGTTAGAATAGCAGACCCGTCCCCTGGACCTACGAGTTGGTGATTCGCCGTGTCGCCGGAAAACCTGATTTGGATAGACCTGGAGATGACCGGGCTCGACCCGGATAATGATCGAATAATCGAGATCGCAACAATCGTAACCGATAAAGCGCTGGTCACGCTTGCCGAAGGCCCGGTCCTGGCGATTCGGCAACCTGCCGAGATCCTCGCTGACATGGACGCCTGGAACACGCGCCAGCACACACAGTCCGGGCTGTTGGAACGTGTGCGCCGAAGCACCATCGATGTGGCGGCGGCGGAACGGGAAACGCTGGCGTTTCTGGCGCAATTTGTGGAAGCTGGTAAATCGCCCATGTGCGGAAACAGTATTTGCCAGGATCGCCGGTTCCTGGCGCGCTCGATGCCAGACCTCGAGGCATATTTTCACTACCGGAACCTGGATGTCAGCACATTGAAGGAGCTGGTACGGCGCTGGGCGCCCCGTCTGGCGGATGGTTTCGTCAAGAGCGGCGCCCACCTGGCCCTGGACGATATTCGCGATTCGATCCGCGAACTGCAGCACTACCGCGAGACGATACTGACGATTTGAGCTTGCCTGCTAGCCCGGTTCCTCGCCACTTGCCACTGGTGCATCGGCCCGGTTACCCCAATCCGACCAGGAGCCGGGGTAGCCTCGCACGCGCTCGAACCCCAACCACTTCAACGCAACGTAGTTCAGCGCGGAGCGATGATGCGTTTGACAGTAGACGATCACTTCCTGCGCGGGGTCGATGCCCAGTGTCTGGAGCTGAGCGTGAATCTCCGCGGGCAGTTTTAGCCGAAGGTTGCGCGACCGGTCCATCAAGTCGGTCCATTCCAGGCGCCGCGCGCCCGGAATGTGCCCGCCGTGTTCGGCGTTGCGCCGGGCACCCGTGTATTCCTCTAGCGATCGGGCATCCAGCAAGGCGCATTGCGACTGATTGAGGGCACGCGATACATAGGTGAAATCAGCGATCACCGAATCATCCAGGGTTGCGTCGAATGTGCTGCCGGGACGCTCCATCACTGTGTCTTCAAGCGGGAATCCTTCGTTCAACCAAGCGGTAGCGCCGCCGTTCAGTAGCGACACTTGGCGGTGACCGTAAGCGTGCAGTGACCAGATCAGGCGCGCCGCCCGGCCCCCGCCTTCTTCGTCGTACGCGATGATGCGCTGGCCGTTGGAAATACCGAGACCACTCACGAGTGCGGCGAAATCGTCACGGTCGGGAAGCAATCCGCCCACCGGTGGTGCCTTGGCAACAAGTTTCTCGTAGGCCAGGTGAACGGCGCCTGGGACATGATGTTTCGCGAAGTGTTCAGCTTTGCACAGATCGACAATGCGCAAATCCGGGTCGCTCAGGTGGCTGGCCAACCACTGCGGCTCAACCAGTAACTCAGTCACTTGTAGATGGATGGTACGAAACCAACGTCATTGCCGGCGGGGTGTGCCATGGGTTCTCAGCCGTGCTCTCAACGAGTGGCGAATATACTCCAATTTCAGTGCTTTAGTTGATTGGCTCTGCAAACGGACGGGGTGCTGGGGCATCGTCCGGCGGCGCTTGGTCCTATGCGCTCCCGCATTTGGCCCGGAAATATGCCTAGTCGCCGCTGTTATCGAGCTAGAATTGCCATGCTGAGAACCTTGCCGCGCGGTCGCGGTCTACAGAGCATAGAACGAGCGATAAGGAATCGCGATAGACATATTGGGGGAGGACGGCCCGCATGGGCGAGCGTGAGATCGATTTGGAACTGGTCAGGCGTGTCCAGCGGGGCGACAAGACGGCGTTCGACCTGCTGGTGCGCAAATACCAGCACAAGATCGCTAATCTGGTTTCGCGCTACGTCGGCCAGGCAGACGTGGAGGATGTGACGCAGGAAGCGTTCATCAAGGCGTATCGTGGATTGCAGAATTTTCGTGGCGAAAGCGGCTTCTACACCTGGATGTACCGGATCGCGGTGAATACGGCGAAGAACTATCTGGTGTCCAGCGGTCGACGTACGCCGGATGCCAGTGTGGATGCTAAGGAAGCCGAACAGTACGAGTCCGGAGGAATGTTGCAGGAGGAGGGAACTCCGGAACGTGTCTTGCTGTCTTCAGAGATCGAGCGGACCATACAGGCAACGATTACCGAACTGCCGGAAGAGTTGCGCACGGCGATCATGCTGCGCGAGTTCGAGGGTTTCTCGTACGAGGAGATCGCGGCCACCATGGAGTGCCCGATCGGGACGATACGTTCGCGAATATTCCGGGCCCGCGAAGCGATCGAGCTGAGTCTGATGCCGCTGCTGGACGAAACAGGAATGAGTGATGAACAACGACGCTAGGGTAAATGAAAGCCTGTCGGCGCTGGCCGACGGTGAATGCGATGAATTGGAGCGCGCGCGGATACTCAAATCGCTGCGTGGCAGCGCCGCGCTGCGCAAACGCTGGGAGTACATACACACAGTGCGGGCCGTGATGCGCGGTACGCGCAGCGACTATCTAGGCAATGATTTTGCGGATGACGTGAGTCGGCTAATCGACGACGAAGCGCATATGCTGGTGCCGGAGCAGCCCGACGACGGTCCCCGGACGAGGCGCAACTGGCGCAGACCCGTGGCCGGCCTGGCGATCGCCGCCAGCGTTGCAGCACTGTCGATATTCGGTCTGCAGACGCTGCAGAATGAAACGCCGGATGCGCGGCAGGTGGTGGACGGCTCGACCTGGATAGCCCCACCGCGAGCGCAAACGGCCGGTGCCAGCGGCACGCGTTGGAATGTGCAGCGCGTGGAACTGGAGCAGCGCCTTAACAACTATCTGCTGAACCACATGGAATACGCGACCATGGGCGATATGCAAGGCATGCTGCCGTATTCACGGTTGGCAGGTTACGATCGAGTCCCGACGCAATAAAATCACTCAGCGCATGGCGAACAGCATAAACAAACCCCGAGGGCTCCGAATCCGGGCAGTAATCGGTGCTGCGCTGACGCTTGTCTCGGTGTGCGCGAGTGCTGGTGTCGATGACGCGCGGCAGTGGCTCGACCGCATGTCTACGGCGATGCAATCGCTGAATTATCAGGGCACGTTTGTATATCTGCACGGCGGCGAAATCGAGACCATGCGTATCGTTCACAGTCGCGACGAGTCGGGTGAGCGGGAACGGTTGCTGTCGCTGAACGGTGAGGCTCGCGAAGTGATCCGCGACGATAACAGCGTAACCTGTATCTGGCCGGGTACCCGCGCGGTGACGGTGAGCAAAGCGCGCCCGCGCACGCCTTTTCCCGCTACTATCCCCGGCCCCGAACGGCTCGAGGCACACTATCGCATCGTCACTCAAGGGGAAGCGCGCATTGCCGGTATGCTGGCACGGGTTATCGCGATCCAGCCGCGCGACGAGTTTCGCTACGGTTACCGGATCTGGCTGGATCGCGAGACCGATCTGTTGCTGCGTTCCGATCTGCTGGACGATGCAGGCCTTCCGGTCGAACAGGTAATGTTCACTGAGTTGCAGGTGTTGGACCACATTCCAGCTGAACGGTTCGAGCCGATACTCACCGGCACCGGATACACGTGGACGACCGAGGATGAAAATTCCGCGATGATCCCGGACCCGATGTGGAAGGTGCAGAGTCTGCCACCGGGTTATTCCATGACCAAACGCGACAAGAAGCCCATGATGCCTGACGACAACGGTGTCGAACACATGGTTTACACCGACGGTCTGGCGACCGTTTCGGTGTTTATCGAACCGTTGGGCGACGGTCAGGAACGGCTCGAAGGTGCCTCGAGAATGGGCGCTGTGAACGTGTTCGGTGCGGTCGATCGCGACTATCAGATCACCGTCGTAGGGGAAGTTCCCGCGGCCACCGTGCAATACATTGCGCAGGCGGTGGTTTACAATCCCTAGCTTCGAGCCTGAATACTCAGCTAGCACATGATCGAACAACCGGCCCTGGTAGCCGCCGCGCGGCGCCACAAGGTGTGGGTACGCAGTTGCGCCGCGACTCACTGCCATGCCTGTGCGACTGGCAGAGGTTGTGGGGCGGGCTGGTTGCTGCGCTGTTTCGCAGTTCGTGCCAGTGAACCCCTGGTAATCAAGCATAGCGGCCCGCTTGCGGCCGGTGACCGAGTGATCCTGAGTGTTCCGGAGCGCTGGCTGTTGACAGCAGCCGCTGCGGTCTATGGTGCACCACTGCTGGGATTGCTGGCGGGCGCGGCGCTCGGTGATTCGTGGGGGCAGGACCTGGGCGCAATGGTTTTGGGTGGTGTAGGTTTTACAGTGGGCGCTGCGCTCACGGTGGCGTTGAGCGCCAGGCTGGCGAAAGCTTGCCCGCTGAGTGTGCGAGCGGCGCCGCGTGAAACGAGGTACATCCGCTGAGTCAACGGCGGCGCTGCGCTGCGACAAGCGTACCGCGCCGCATTTACGGAGTGAGGAAATGAATCGATTTACAGCGGTCACCGCAGCGCTGTTGCTTGCGGCGACCTGGAGCGCCGGGGCGGCGGCCCGGGTCCTCCCGGATTTTGCGGAACTGGTGGAACGCAACCATACGTCGGTCGTCAACATCAGCACCAGTAAGAAACTCGAGCAGCGTAGCGACCTGCCGCCGGGTGCCGAGGTGCCGGAACTGGAGAATACCCCGTTCGGTGATCTGTTCCGCCGCTTTTTCGGCGACCGCGAGGGATTTCCCGAACGCTTCGACTCCCAGTCGCTGGGTTCGGGCTTCATTATTTCCGCCGATGGCTACGTGCTCACCAACCATCATGTAGTGGAGGGCGCCGACAGCATCATCGTGCGCATGCATGATCGCCGCGAACTCGTCGCTGAGGTAGTAGGCACAGACGAGCGCAGCGATATTGCGTTGCTGAAAGTGGATGGTGGCGACCTGCCGGTGGCTGAACTGGGCAGCTCGTCGGATTTGCGGGTCGGCGAGTGGGTGCTCGCCATCGGCTCGCCGTTCGGCTTCGAACATTCCGTCACCTCGGGCATCGTCAGTGCCAAAGGGCGCAGTCTGCCAAACGAAAACTACGTGCCGTTCATTCAAACCGACGTGGCGATCAACCCCGGCAACTCGGGTGGCCCATTGTTTGATCTGGACGGTGAGGTAGTAGGCATCAACGCGCAGATCTACAGTCGTACCGGCGGTTTCATGGGCTTGTCGTTCGCGATCCCGATCGAGGTTGCCCTGGATGTGGTCGAACAGCTTAAAAAACACGGCAAAGTGACGCGTGGCTGGCTGGGTGTGGTCATTCAGGAAGTGACACGCGAGCTCGCCGAATCGTTCGGAATGGATCGCGCCTACGGGGCACTGGTTGCGCGGGTGCTGCCGGACAGTCCGGCGGAACAGGCTGGATTGCGCGTCGGTGACGTGATCGTTGCGTACAACGGTGCTACGGTGAACAGCTCAACGGAGCTGCCGCCGCTGGTCGGCGTTACCAGGGTGGGCGAAACCGCGCGCGTGGAAGTCATTCGCGAGGGTCAGGCTCGTACGATCAAGGTTTTCATCGGGGAACTCGATGATGCAAAGATCATGGCCCAAGCCACGCAGCCACGAGCGCCCGATACCAACAACGATCTTGGTGTGGTGGTCGCCGAACTGAACGCCGAAGCGCGTGAGGCGCTGCAGCTCAAGGAAGGCGGCGTGCTGGTACAGCAGGTACTGGAAGGTCCGGCTGCGGAAGCCGGTATCCGCCGCGGTGATGCGATAGTCATGCTCGATAACAAGCCGGTGGGCAGCGTAGAGGACTTTGCGGAAATCGCCCAGGACCTGGCCGACAAACGTTCGGTGGCGGTACTGGTCCACCGTCGGGACGGTCCCTTGTTTCTGGCGTTGAAGCTAGATCGCGACAGGGGGTGAGCGATTCGCATAGCCTGTCTGCTGCACGCCGCTTGTTTTCCCCTCGGGGGAAAGGACTGCTCCGGCCATCCTGCGCCCTGGCCGTGGGGCCGACAACCGCTTGTCAAATCGTTCCCGACGGCCATTCAATACCGGGCTGGGTCGCTTCTCAGGCACAATTCTGGTTAAGCAGCACGCCCGGGCTTTCGCACACGAGTATTGTTCATGGGAGGCATCCCCAATTGCCGTCGCGATGGGCTGCCAGAGAACGGTCGCGACTTACAGCTTCGTCACTGCTCGATATTTCTCATGCGCGATCCTGATTCAGCCATTGTAAGCTCACGATTGCATACCGCCTTTCCCACAAGAGGACGCAGGCGTGCGCCATGCACGCTAGACGCTTGATCCTCTACGTGCGTAGCGGATGCTCGCTGTGCGAGGATATGCGCGACGATCTCGCATTGTTCCGCGACGAGTTGCGGTTCGAACTGGACATCGTGGACATCGACCGGGATCCGGCACTGCGTGCGAAACATGATGTGCGGGTACCGGTGCTCGAGTATGCCAATCGCGAGGTCTGCAACTATTTTCTCGATCCGGTTGCGCTGCGTTCCGCGTTGGCCGCAGAATAGCGCGCCTTTTAAGCGCCATCCTTGCCAATGCAGCAAATACGTAACTTCTCCATTATCGCGCACATAGACCACGGTAAATCCACGTTGTCGGATCGGTTCATTCAGCACTGCGGCGCGCTGGCCGAACGCGAAATGTCCGCGCAGGTCCTGGACAGCATGGAACTCGAGCGCGAGCGGGGTATCACCATCAAAGCCCAGTCAGTTGCGCTGCGCTATAGGTCGCGCAACGGCGAGACGTTCGCGCTGAACTTCATCGACACACCCGGCCATGTGGATTTTTCCTACGAGGTATCGCGTTCGCTGGCAGCCTGCGAGGGCGCATTGCTCGTCGTCGACGCCAGTCAGGGTGTCGAAGCGCAAAGTGTGGCGAACTGTTACACCGCCATCGAGCAGGGTCTGGAAGTCGTGCCGGTACTCAACAAAATCGATTTGCCGTCGGCCGATCCCGAGCGGGTGATTCAGGAAATAGAGGAGATCATAGGTATCGGTGCCGGTGACGCGTTGCGCGTGAGCGCTAAAACCGGGGCCGGCGTTGCCGATCTGCTGGAACTGCTGGTCGCGCGCATACCGCCGCCAGCAGGCAACGCGGATGCCGCCACACAGGCATTGATCATCGATTCGTGGTTCGACAACTTCGTCGGGGTCGTGGCCCTGGTGCGGGTGATGAATGGTGCGTTGCGAGTGCGCCAGAAGATTCAGATGATGTCCACCCAACGCAGTTTTCAAGTGGATCGGGTAGGCGTCTTTACCCCCAAGGCTGAGGACCGCGAGAGCCTGGAGTGCGGTGAAGTGGGTTACGTGATAGCCGGCATCAAGGAAGTTGAAGCTGCCCGTGTCGGCGACACTATCACACTGACGGCCGATCCCGCCGTTGCGCCACTGCCCGGATTCAAGGCGGTGATGCCACGCGTGTTTGCCGGCCTCTATCCCGTCGATTCCGAGGATTACGCCGCCTTCCGTGACGCCCTGCAGAAATTATGTCTGAACGACGCGTCGCTGCACTACGAGCCGGAAACCTCACAGGCGCTGGGCTTCGGGTTCCGCTGCGGGTTTCTCGGCATGCTGCACATGGAAATCGTGCAGGAGCGGCTGGAACGGGAGTACCAACTGGAGTTGATTACAACTGCGCCCACCGTGGTGTACGAAATTCTCGACAAGCGCGGCGACGTGACGCGCATCCACAACCCCGCACAACTCGCACCAGCACAGGATGTCGAGGAGATCCGGGAGCCGATAATTCTGGCGACCGTCCTGCTGCCGCAGGAGTACATTGGCGAGGTGATCAAGCTGTGTGTGGAAAAGCGCGGTGTGCAAAAACGCATGCAGTACGCGGGCAGGCAGGTGTCGCTGGACTACGAACTGCCGCTCAGCGAAGTGGTGTTGGATTTCTTCGACCGGCTCAAATCGGTAAGCCGCGGTTATGCATCGTTCGATTATGAATTTCTGCGCTTTCAGCCGGCGGACCTGGTGAAACTCGATCTGCTGATTAACGGTGAGCGGTTGGATGCGCTGTCGGTGATTGTACACCGCAATAGGGCACAAGGACGGGGACGGGAGTTGACCGAGAAAATGCGTGAAATCATTCCCCGGCAAATGTTTGAAGTGGCTGTACAAGCCGCGATCGGTTCACATATCATCGCGCGCTCCACGATCAAGGCTTTACGCAAGAACGTGACCGCCAAATGCTACGGCGGCGACATTTCGCGTAAACGCAAGTTGCTGGAGAAGCAGAAGGCCGGAAAGCGGCGGATGAAGCAGGTAGGGCGCATCGAGATCCCACAGGAAGCGTTTCTCGCTGTGCTGAGTGCGGAGAAATCTTGACCAGGATCGAGTCATAGACCGATGGATTTTGATGTTGCCTTCGTTTTGGTTGCTGCCACTGTCGTGGCCGGTGTGGTGTGGGGTGTAGATGCGTTGATTTTCTCTCGTCAACGCCGCATGGCCGAGGGTACGCGCGATGTCAAAGAGCCCGTTATCGTCGAGTATGCGCGCTCGTTTTTCCCCGTTCTGCTGGTTGTACTGGTATTGCGCTCGTTCATAATCGAGCCGTTTCGGATTCCTTCCGGATCGATGATGCCGACCCTGCTGGTGGGAGATTTCATTCTCGTCAACAAGTTCAGTTACGGAATCCGCTGGCCCGTGTTGAATACGAAGTTCGTCGATACCGGCGCGCCGGCACGCGGCGATGTGGCCGTTTTCCGGTATCCGCGACAGCCCGATCTGGACTATATTAAGCGCGTTATCGGGCTCCCGGGCGACCATATTGCCTACTACAATAAGACGTTGTTCATCAACGGCGAAGAGGTGCCGCTTGCCCAGGCAGGATCCTACCGAACGCCCTCGGGCATGCCGGGTTCGGCGATTGTGTATGGAGAAGCATTGGGAGACGTCAACCACAACGTGCTCATTACACCGGCGAAATACGGGCTCGAAGGAGAATGGATCGTGCCGGACGGTCACTTTTTCGTGATGGGCGATAACCGTGACAACAGTAACGATGGACGTTACTGGGGATACGTGCCCGAGGACCATCTGGTTGGCCGCGCGTTTATGATCTGGATGAACTGGGACTGGGGCGGAGAAGGTATTTTATGGACGCGAATAGGCAGCTTCATCAATTGAAACAACCCGCATCGTTGAGGCGTCAGGCCGGCATGGGTTGGCTGGGTTGGACGACGATAATGTTGATGGCAGGAGCGATCGGGTTGTTCGCTCTGCGTCTGGTTCCCATTTATATCGATTACTTCCAGGTGCTGGATGTGGCGAGGGCGCTGCAGCGGGAGCCCGGCATCGCGAGGAAAGGCAAGAGCGAGTTGAAGAACATGGTTTCCGCGCGTTTCCGGCAGAACAATCTTTACAGCATGAAACCCACGGTTCTCAAGTTCACGAAATCGTCGCAGCAACGCTTGATAATCCATATTGACTATGAAGAGCGCGTTACCCTGTTTGCGAATATCGATATCGTGGCGGTTTTCGATAAGAAGATATTTCCGAATTGATCGTAGACCGGGCACGGTTGTGCAGATTGCTTGGTTACCGTTTCGGCGCGGAAGATTTACTCGATGATGCGCTGACTCATCGCAGCGCCGGTCGCGAAAATAACGAGCGCCTGGAATTTCTTGGTGACGCCGTGCTCGGTCTGGTGATTGCCGCTGAACTGTATGTCCGCAATCCGCAACCCAGTGAAGGTGTGCTGACACGTTGGCGGGCGACCCTGGTCAAGAAACAGACTCTGGCCGAAATCGCCCGCGAAATCTCTCTCGGAGACTATCTGGTGCTCGGCAGCGGCGAGTTGAAAAGCGGCGGCCGGCGCCGCGACTCGATTCTTGCGGATACGCTGGAAGCATTGATCGGGGCCATCTACCTGGATGGCGGGCTGCAAGCCGCGCAGGCAGTAATTCACACGCTCTATGGTGAACGGCTGGCGGAGTTGCCGGATCTCGCCGCGTTGAAAGATCCAAAGACACGACTACAGGAGTATCTGCAGGGCCGCGGTCTTGGGCTGCCGAGCTACAGTGTTGTCGACACCCAGGGGAAAGCGCATGAGCAACTCATTACCGTGCAGTGCGAGGTGGAAGGTATGACTCAGGCGCCGCGAGCGACCGATACCAGCAGGCGCCGTGCCGAACAAGCCGCTGCCTCCATGGCGTTGGCGATGCTGGACGCGGAGCAGGCGTGAGCGACGCGCAGCGCTGCGGCTACATCGGTCTGGTGGGTCGCCCGAACGTTGGGAAATCCACGCTACTGAACCGCATTATGGGCCAGGAACTCAGCATTACGGCGGCGAAGCCGCAGACCACCCGGCATCGTATCCTCGGTATCCATACCCGCGGCGACGTACAGATGCTGTTCGTGGACACACCGGGTTTGCACGACGTCCGCCGCAACGCTTTGAACCGGGTGCTGAACCGTACCGCATTGGCGGTTGTCGAAGAAGTCGACTGCCTGGTTCTGGTCGCGCAGATGCCGCGCATCACGGACGCCGACAGAGCACTGTTGACGCGACTGCAAACCAACAGACAAACGCTGATCATCGCTCTCAACAAAATAGACCGGGTGGCCAAGCCGGCGCTGCTGCCGGTTCTCCAGGAACTGGGCGCGCTGGCTCCAAGCGCGCAAATCGTCCCGCTTTCGGCTCGCAGCGGCGAAAACGTCGAGCGACTCGAGGAACTCCTTGTCGCACAGATACCCGAGCGAGCGTTCGTTTACCCCGCCGATCAGCTCAGCGATCGCAGTCAGCGGTTTTTCGTCGCCGAGATTGTGCGCGAACAGCTTACGCGGCAACTCGAGCAGGAGCTGCCGTACGAACTGAGCGTGGAAACCGAGCAGTTCGTCGAGCACGATACCAGCGTCGAAGTGAGTGTCCTGATCTGGGTCGGACGGGACAGCCAGAAAGGTATCGTCGTTGGCCGAAACGGAGAAACGCTGAAAAAAGTCGGCACGCTGGCGCGTCGCCGCATGTCTGATCTGTTGGGCAAGCGCGTGCATCTGTCTACCTGGGTGAAAGTAAAACGGGGCTGGGTGGACGATGAACGCGCATTGCACAGTCTCGGATACGATTCCTGAAAGGCGCTGACCGATGCGCCGTGTCGCACAGCAGCCAGCCTACATCCTGCACAATCGCGCTTATCGCAATACCAGCCTGCTGATCGACGCATTGACGCGCGACTATGGACGGATCGGCCTGGTGGCACGCGGCGTGCGCAGTTCCAACGCCGCCCGGCGGGCACGCCTGCAAGCGTTCCGGGAATTACGTCTGTCGTACACCGGTGGCGGTGAATTGAAGAACTTGAGCGACGTTGAGGAGATAGCACCGGCACCATCGCTGCACGGGGAGGTGCTGGCTTGCGGGTACTACGTCAACGAATTGCTGCTTAGACTGACTTTGAAGGACGATCCCCACGACGGCTTGTTCGACACGTACCGGCACGCGCTCGCGGGCCTTAGCGGCGGCGCGGACATCGAAACGACGCTGCGTGTGTTCGAGTTGAGATTGCTGGAGTGTCTGGGTTACGGATTGGTCCTGGATCGCGACGACCAGGGGGAGTCGCTGGATCCAGCCAGGTACTATCAGTACGTGACGGATGCAGCACCGGTTGCCAGCTCGACGCCGTTGCCGGAGCGTGGCGCCTGCCGTGTGCGCGGTGCATGTTTAATAGCGTTGCGCGAGGGACGTCTCCCGGAAAATTGCCGGGCCGAAGCGAAACAGCTGTTGCAGACTGCACTGCAGGCGCATCTCGGTAACAAAAGCTTACGCAGCAGGGAATTTATGGCCGATCTGCGCCGGTTGCGCGATCGCGGCGACGGCTCGTGAGCGTGTCCCTACCTGATCGCGGGGAGCTGCACTCGCTCGCGGGGGCGGTGCTGATGACACGCGCCGCCGGGGACAAGTGCGATGCCGTCGAGCGGCTCCGCGAGCGCTGGGACAACGGCGAGTTGCGAGCCGAGGCAGCACGGCCGGCGCGCCGGATCGACGATCCCGGGCGTCCGGCGCGACCGCAACTGGTGTCCCATGCGCAGCTTCCCCGCCGCGGCCTGGGGTCGCTCCGCGGGCGCCTGGCTCTAGCTCATGCGCTGGCACATATAGAGTTCAATGCAATCAATCTGGCGATCGATGCGGTTTATCGTTTCCGCGAGTTACCGGTGGCGTTCTATTCGGACTGGCTGCGGGTAGCGAGCGAGGAGGCCGTGCATTTCAACCTGCTCTGCGACTACCTTTCCGGGCACCAGTGTGCGTACGGCGACTTTGCCGCTCATGGCGGCCTTTGGGAGGCGGCCCGCCGTACCGCGGACGATGTCGTCGCGCGTATGGCGCTGGTGCCGAGAGTGCTGGAAGCGCGCGGACTGGATGTTACCCCGCCACTGATCGAAAAGCTGCGCAAGGCTGGAGATGCTTCGCTGGTCGCTGCGCTGCAGCGAATTTACACAGACGAAATTGCCCACGTGCGCATTGGCAACCATTGGTTTCGCCAGCTGTGTACCGACCGCGGCGAAGATCCGCGCGCAGTGTTTCGCGAGCTGGTGACCACACACTACGCCGGTCGGTTACGCGGTCCGTTCAATCAGCAGGGACGTGCCGAGGCGGGATTCAGCGCTGCCGACATGCGCGATCTGCAGGAACTCAGCAACTCCGGATAGCGTTGCATTACGCTATTGGTGGAGCGTGCACCCTTCTCGATCGCAAGTGACGTAGCTCGACGACTCGTACCAGTCCCCCATTACGATGCGCTCGCCGGGTAAATCGCCAATTTGCACGGCGTGCACGGCCGGACGATGCACGTGGCCGTGAATCAGGCGGCCGACGCCGTGTTTTCGAAACGCCTGGGCAACACTGTGCGCGTTGACGTCCATGATTTCCCTGCTTTTCTCTGCCATAGCCGCCTTACTGGTATCGCGCAAACGACGGGCCATGGCCTCGCGTTCGGCTAGTGATTTCGACAGGAACACACGCTGCCAGTCGGGATCGCGCACCGTGCCGCGTAATGCCTGGTAGTCGTGATCGTCGGTGCACAGGGTATCGCCGTGCATCAACAGCGTCGGCGTGCCATGCAGATCGACTACTGTGGGGTCTTCGATCAGCTCGACGCCATAGCGCGACGCAAACCCGTTGCCGATCAGAAAGTCCCTGTTACCGTGCATGAAATACACCGGGCAGGTTGCGGCGAAGTCGCGAATCGTCCGAAAAGCGGTTTCCAGATCGCCCACGTCCTGGTCATCACCGAGCCAGTATTCCACCAGGTCGCCGAGGATATACAAAGCACTGGTGCGGCCACGCCATGCTGACAACAGGTCGGTGAATCGTTGCGTTGCTGCCGGGCGTGCGTCGTCCAGATGCAGATCGGACAATAGCAGGGTGGTCACGTGCTCTACCGGTGTTGTAGCAGGCAGGCGAATGAGGTTATTCGACCAGCTCGGCCGTTTCGATAACGATGTCTTCTGCCGGCACGTCCTGGTGCATGCCGCTGGCAGTAGTCGACACTTTCGCGATTGCCTGCACTACGTCCAGACCGTCTGCGACCTCGCCGAAAACGCAATAGCCCCAACCTTCGTTGGTTTTCCCCGAATGATCGAGGAAGCCGTTGTCATTCACGTTGATAAAAAACTGTGCGGTCGCCGAATGCGGGTCGGGCGTGCGGGCCATGGCGATGGTACCCAGTTTATTCTTCAGCTGGTTGTCCGCTTCGTTCTTGATCGCGGCGCGAGTGGGACGCTGGCTCATGCCAGGCTCGAATCCGCCGCCCTGAATCATGAAGCCGTCAATGACGCGGTGAAAGATGGTGCCCGCGTAGTGGCCGTCACGCACGTACTGGGTGAAATTAGCGCAGGTTTCGGGCGCCTGTTCCTGATCCAGCGTAATGACAATCGAGCCTTTGCTGGTGTTCAATTTAACCTGTGACATTGTTTAATCTCCGTCGATCCGGGCGACGTGCTGGATAACGATAGCCTGTTTGGGCACGTTCTCGTAGCGGTCGTGCCGGCCGGTTGGCACAGCGCTTATCCTGTCTACCGTCTCCATACCCTCGACCACTTTACCGAACACGGCGTAACCCCAGCCCCGCGCAGTCGGCTCGCGATGATCCAGAAACCCGTTGTCCACCGTGTTGATGAAAAATTGCGAAGTGGCCGAGTGCGGATCCTGGGTGCGCGCCATGGCGATTGTGCCGCGCAGGTTCTTCAAGCCGTTGTCAGCTTCGTTTCTGATCGGCTCGCCGCCGACGCGGCGATCGAATCCGGCCGTGAAGCCGCCTCCCTGGATCATGAAACCGGGCATCACGCGATGAAAAATCGTGCCGTCGTAATGAGCCTTGTCGACGTAAGCGAGAAAATTCGCCACGCTCAGCGGCGCTGTTTGCGCATCGAGTTGCACGACTATTTCGCCCAGCGACGTCTGCAGTCTGACCTTTGGGGCCTGGTTATCGGCGCTGACGGCCGTCAGGCCGCTGACCACGGAGAGTAAAATCAGGCTAACGAATCGTGCCAGCATTGACCTTGTCCTTGCGCTGTAAATCGGGGAGCAAGATGATATAGAGATTAACCAGCGCGGTGAAGCAAAGTGGGTGCGCCGTAAGCACCCGCTACGCGGGAAATCGCATTGGCGGGGGGGCTTTTGCGGTCGTTTGACCGGCTCGGAACGAAGGCGTACACTCGGCGCCCCTGTGGCCCGCTGGCGTTGCTGGCGGGGCGTATATCGGGGCATAGCGCAGTCTGGTAGCGCATCTGCTTTGGGAGCAGAGGGTCGGGGGTTCAAATCCCTCTGCCCCGACCAGATCAGCAGGGCCTTCTAAGCCGAGGGTAGCAGGTTCGCTAACATTGCCGGGAGCAATGTTGACTGCCGCAGGCAGGCCCCGCAGGGGTGAGGGCAGGGAGAGCCCGAGCAATCCTGACGGATAGAGGCGGGATGAGGAGAAGGACCGAGGCGCCCGTAGCTCATGCGGATAGAGCATCGGCCTTCTAAGCCGAGGGTAGCAGGTTCGAATCCTGCCGGGCGCGCCAAACGCTACGCGGCTACGGGGTGTGGGTCGGCAATGCGGTGCCGGTTAAACAATGGTGGGCGTAGCTCAGTCGGTAGAGCACAGGATTGTGGCTCCTGTTGTCGTGGGTTCGATTCCCATCGTCCACCCCATTACCGCACCCGGCGGTGTGTGTCCGCCGGCTGGCGACGTTGCGGACTATGCAGAGGGCCGTTAGCTCAGTTGGCAGAGCAGCTGACTCTTAATCAGTAGGTCCGGGGTTCGAATCCCTGACGGCCCACCACACTTCTATACGGCCGACTCAGGCTGGCCGTGTACCAAGCGACGCAGGCTGGCGTTGCAGTATAATGGCGCCCGCCGCGACGCGCGCGAAAGTGGCGGAATTGGTAGACGCGCTGGCTTTAGGTGCCAGTGGGGCAACCCGTGAGAGTTCGAGTCTCTCCTTTCGCACCAGCTGTCTTATGCGTCAAGCTTTCTGCAGGTACAACCGGCTCCCACCTTGGTGGAACACCTGTCGCGGCAGTGCCTGTTGTGTTGCGCGGATTGGGCTGCGCCGCGATGCGTGGATGATTGGGGGATCTGGAACAGTGCGAGGCAACAGGATCTATGGGTTCTGATATGCAGGTATCGGTAGAAGCGTTGGAAGGACTGGAGCGCAAGCTGACAGTCGAGGTGCCTGTGGCACGTATCGACGAGGCGGTCACGGAACGGCTAAGGTCGCTGGTGAAAACGGTGAAAATGGACGGCTTCAGGCCGGGCAAGGTGCCGCTGAAAGTCGTGCAGAAACGCTATGGTTCGCAGGTGCGCAGGGAGGTCATGGGCGAGGTCATCCAGTCCAGCTTTCAGGAAGCCGTGGTCGAGGAAAAACTGTCACCGGCCGGGATGCCGCGTATCGAGTCGCTGCCCGAAACCGAGGCCACGTTTCGATACAGCGCGATCTTCGAGATCTATCCGAAAGTCGAACTGCAAAGCTTGTCGGGGGAGGAGATCGAGGAAGCGACTGCACAGGTACAGGACAGCGACGTCGACGGTATGCTGGAGAATCTGCGCAAACAGCGTACGCATTACCATGCAGTCGAACGCGGTGCGGAGGAAGGCGATCAGGTGACGCTGGATTTCGCCGGATTCGTGGACGGTGAAGCGGTCGAGAACGCCAAGGCGGAGCAATACCAGCTGGTGATTGGAAACAGTCAGCTGATACCGGGATTCGAAGAACAATTGATCGGTATCAAGTCTGGGGAGGAACGCACGCTGTCGGTGCAGTTTCCGGATGACTACAAGCCCGAAGACCTGGCCGGCAAACCCGCCGAGTTCAACGTCAAGGTGCACAGCGTCGGGGCGCCGCACGTACCGGAGATCGACGAAGAATTCGCCAAGGCGTTTGGCGTCGAGGAAGGCAGCGTGGCAGCCCTGCGCGACAAGGTGCGCGCCAATATGGAGCGTGAACTGCGCCAGACCCTGCGCGGCAAGGTCAAATCGCAGGTCATGGATCGCCTGCTTGAGGCTAACGAGGTATTGCTGCCGGCGGCACTGGTGCAACAGGAAATCGCCCGCCTCAAACATCAGATCACGCAGGGCGCCGATCTGCAGCTCCAGGATGAGCCCTTCACCGAAGAAGCCGAGCGACGGGTAAAGTTAGGCCTGCTGGTTGCCGAAATAGTCAGCAGCAACGAATTGCAGGCGGACCCCGACAAGGTACGCGAAATGATCGAGGAGATCGCCGCACCCTACGAGGATCCGCAGCAGGTGGTCAATTA
>Ga0224508_10001763_pt1 | contig 19088 bp, 12 predicted proteins | sample SF_Jan12_sed_USG_4_FD_170157 | JGI IMG/M metagenome (GOLD analysis project Ga0224508, IMG submission 170157) | Sediment microbial communities from San Francisco Bay, California, United States - SF_Jan12_sed_USGS_21 | ecosystem: Environmental > Aquatic > Marine > Sediment | place: USA... | reverse complement strand
TTTTAAAATCTCAAGCGGAAGAAGATGCAGAATTACTCACTGCAGAAGATATTTTAGAAATAGAACAATCCATAAAAGACATCAAAAAAGGCAAGTTTAAGACTTTAGAACAAATGAAAGCAAAATATGGTCTATAATGGCATGGACTGTAATCTTTACTGTCAAGGCAGAAAGAGATCTTGGAAAATTACCTGACGATATTGCCAAGAGAATCATCTTGAAGATAGAAGAGATTGCACAAGATGATCCATATCAAAAACTTGACAAGATGACAAATTCACCGTATTACAAATTTAGAGTGGGAGTGTATAGGGGAATCATCAACATCGTTAATGACAAGATGATTTTGCTGCTAGTAAAAGTAAAACATCGATCCAATGTATATAAAAAATAGTCACATCATTATCCTACTTAGAATTTCCGGCAACAGCAAAAACACTGCAACACCAAACATGTAAGCGATTAACGGTGGAACACTTTGTACATACATTTTATTTGATTGCAGTAATTGATTATCTCTTGTCACTATGTTTCTAGACGACAGAAACACAAATGATTTGACATTGGGTGTTATGCTCATTGAATTCTCAGTTGGAATGACAAATTTTTCATATTTTCTTTTTCTGTGAACAGCTACAAATGCAAATATCTTTTTGTGTTTTGGTTCTGAAAACTCAGAGAATAGGTCCAACTTTCTTGATCTGATTATATCAGATAAATTCAGGAAAATATTATACAAAGTAACAAAGACTACAGCCAGGAAAAATGCAGATACCAGAATCATAATTGGCATCATTACAAACTCGTAATGAACCGGTAAAATTACAGCCATTGTAAGAATGGCAAACGTGTCAGCCAACCCTGCAATCTTCCATCTCCATAATATTATTCCTGCAAAGATGGATGTAAGAACAGTAATGACATGGTATGGAGTTATTCCTCCATCATCATAGTCCCAGGCGTATAATACGGCACCAATTCCGCCAAAAACCAGCCATATTCCATCAGGAATCTTTCTTGACCTTACATCAAATGCTGCTGCAATACCAAGCATGGATACAAGCAAAAGGATACGGAATGACTCTACTGCTTCCACAAGGAACAATGAGTGATAACAATAAAACTCTGAAACTCAAAAGGTCCAGTCTCATTTCCAAATTTCAGGAAGTCAGAGTGGACCTTTCATTTCTATTGATTTGGCCAATGAATGAGAATAGATTCTTTTTTTCTGGACTGGTCATGACTGCTTTGAATTGTTCCTTCCTGCATTTTTCAAACATTTTATTTTGCCATGATACAAGAGATACAAAGTCCTTGTCATATTTTTGCAAATGATCAAAAACTCCAGGACTTATCCTTACAAAATCCTCGTTTGCCAAATACAATAAATTCCTGTCAGTCAGCATTCTAATTGACCGTGAAATGTTTCTTGACGTATACACTGCACTTGCACAGGTTCCATCTTCATCATCGTATGACTTGTCAAATATATCTCTGAACTTTGATACCATGTAACAGCTTGCTTTACTGTTTGGATCTCTTTTGACTTTGCAGTACGTCTGGGACAAGATACACAATGACTGAAACGATATGTAATCCAACTTTACGCATACTGCAAACCATCGTCCTGTATCCGATAGAAAATATGATCTGTTGTATCTCTTTCTCTCATCATGGAACAGGTATCCATCTGAGTGCATCTGCAATACAATCTTTTTTGTGTAAAGATGCGGCTTGCTTATCTTGGATGCTATTTGTGAAACGGTAAATCGTATATCCGGATACATCATCTCCATAACCTTACTGCATGTAGAATTTCTGTGAATTTTTTTCTTGTAGAGCAAAATATGCTTTATTTTTCTGTCAAGTTCAGACATACTATGATTTTGTGTGTTGTTCATGGAATTATTGTGCCACGCTCCAGAATACTGACAGTTTGGAATTCTTTGGAAACATCCCCAGTGCATCAATTAGCTGCCTTGATGACTCAAAATTCTTGTGTTTTATCTGAGATTTGTCAAAGTCCAGATGTCTTGTGACATCAAGCGGTATTGAATAGAGCGATTTTGTACCTACAGAAGAGGTCTTTATTATGGAATTGTTATCTGTTGGCTCTATTTTTGATACTCCACCAGTCCTCTTGTTTACTAGAATCTGGGGCTTGCCCGTCTTCTCATCAGGTATGATGATCATGTTGGGTATTGATTTTTTTACTGTCATTGTTTCGCCATCTATCTTTTCAGATTTAGAATTGCTGTTTTTGTGGATGTCGTCATTATCCTGATTTTGTTTTGGATTACTCTTTGCTGATGGTAGTTGTTCTCTTACTTCTTGTTTTGTGTTTTTGTTCTCTTTTTCTGATTCAGGTTTTTTTGATGTCTCTTCTTTTCCTACATTTTCTAGCTTTGTAGGTATTGCCATAATTGATTCTTCCCTGTTATTTTCCTCGTGTGTTGCATCTTGCCTGATGTATTTTATCATGGAATCAATCTGTTCAGGTGTAGTCCATGCAAAGGAAACATCACTCATTGCATCCAAGTCTGAATGAATCTGAGATATCAACTGTAACTGGTGTGATTCTTTATCCAGTCTTGAAATCCTTGATATTAAATACAACGGGACACATACTTGGGATGGCACAAGATTCTTTCTCTGTGATAGTTGGTTTACAATTAGATGTAGATGCTTGATTGATTTTGCTGAGAGAGGATTATTATTTTTGGATAGAATTATTTTCTCAAACGGCGTTTTGCTGATATGTAGTAATTCAAGTATGTCTTGTTTTTGTAGCTGTAGTTTTTCTTCAAGATAGTATATCCCATCAAAGATTGACATCGGATTAAGCACTTCATTTTCCAGAATCTCTTTGAAATGTGCAAGTAAAATATCATGAGAGCCTTTACATTCATCATCCATTATTGTTGCATTAATCTCTGAAATGACACTTGGACCTGCTTGTCTGCATCCAAATATCACATCATGATGATTAATCGCATAGAATTTCCCGTCTATTTCTGCCAATTTGATTACTGGTAGTGATTCTGGATTTTCTCTTGCCATTTCTGCAAACTTTGCAACGTTGGATAGAGTAGATATTCCTACACTGATAACAGGAGATAATATTTCTGAAATCCTTACTTTAGTTTTTGATTCTAGAATGTTGCTCATTATTTCATGCACCTTTGAACTGCAAGTTTTACGGCTCTTTTGGCAAGTGTGTTGTAATCTGTATTTTTCATAACAAGTGACAAGTCATCATTATAAAAGCAAGAAGAAGAAAATGGATTGGTAAGATTTTCATGATATCTTGTGGCAATCCGTCTCAAAGTAGTGACATCCTCGATATCATGGAATTTTTGTGCCTGGGAAAGATGCAAATTCAGATAGAATCTCTTTTTTTCTGAATCATTCTGCTTGAAATTGGATTTTTGATCCAAACATGCCTTGAATATGACATTTTTTAGCATCGGTGCATTTTTGACTCCCAGACTTTGGCAAACGATATCTCGGATTTTACTCTCATCAAATGGAATCTGATGGGATCTGCAGGTCTGATAAATGGCAAGACACATTGCCTTTGCTCGGGTAAATTTGCTTGTCTGTCTTTTCAGTGTACAGTATGATTTCCAACAGTTCTCAGATGTAATGTCAGATAGTTTTAGCTTGTCACAAATGTCTGCAAACGGAATGAGGTCAGAATTGTCATTATTTTTCTCCAGTCTTAGATTTGGAATGTGTATAATCTTTTTTACGTCGTGTGGGTTTCCACCCTTTTGTCTTTTTTGATACAAGTTAATCTTGGATTTTGTAATGTGTTGGTACGGAATGGTGTTGGTATTGTCATCCTCATCAAATCCAAATACAACTCCACAATTCCTACAGACAATTTCACTTTCCTCAACTGTTGTCACAAGTTCTGGTGTTTTGTTTTGACATAGACATGTGCCTTGTGATGATGACTGTATTTTTTCTGTTTTATTTATTGTGAGATTTGTTTTGATGTTTTGTTTTTGTGAGTCTGTCATACAACAGAATATGGTATCAATTGCATATAACCACCCTAGTTATCTTTGTTACAAATGCTACAGATGCTAGCATTTATGCCTAGTTTTTTTTAAAAAAAATTCAGAGATATTTTATTACTATCTGTCATTTCTGGCAATCACTTTAATGCAAAACATATCCTCATCATACTCACTGGAAATTACATTTTGTCCAATCAACTCAAAGGCCTTTGTGTATGTCTTGCATTCCAGTTCAGACCAATTACATCCAAGGTTGTGTTTGGAGATGAATATGTCTGAGCAATTACCATTGTCATTGTTGTTGCTTTGCTTGATTCTATTTAGTTCTAGACGGTTTACCTTGTTCCATTTTAGAATGTGATCAGACAAAACGGAATATGTTACGTCTCCCTCCTGTAGTTTTATCTCCTTTATGATGTGCCTTGCCATAAATTCAGAAACTCTGTCAATCTTTGATTTATCCAAGATACCGATAATTTTTTTCACAATCTGCTTGGGGAAGATAACATCGCCCTTGTGTATCTTGTAACCATAAAATTCAATCCATTGTGATATTATCTGAGAGCCTATAGTGCTGGGACCTTGTTTTGTATCTTTAGACATTTTGTTTAATAAAATAAAATTTTCTTGATTTAGCCGTATGTTTAACTGGTGTGTCTTTTTGTCAGTCAGTTCAGATATCTCCTGCCAGATTTGTATGGCTTGTGTGAATTTGGAAGGTACTATGTTGTTGATCAAATCCTACTGTATACAAGAAAACACATGCTGTCATGAGGCATCAATTAGGCAAATATAATAAATAAAAATTACGCAGAAATTCCCTTGTACATATAACATCTAAAGTAGAAACTAGAATCTTGAAAGATAGTTTTGTGTCAGGATTTTTCCTTTAATTCATTTAATGCATATTCAATTCCATGAGATCTGCTTGCAAATCGTTTCTTCTTTATTTGAGAATCCAACCACCGCAGTAGATCCTCATCAACTGAAATGCTAAATTTCTTTTTCAATATGGGTACACTCCATCATTATATGGTATCATCATGTCATTATTTGCTACTCTATTCATTTAGTCATCATTCTCCAAGGTGAAAGTAATCCTAAGTAATCTAAAGTAATACTTAACTAGGAGTAAGTGAAAGTAAGGAATAGTAATGATAAGTAATGAATTAGAATACTTCATCGTAATAGGATGTAGGAATGTTCACTGTCACCAGATTATACAGACAATACAGTATGTTGTTGTAATGATTGTCGAGAGGAATTAAAAATTGAAGATTCAGCTAGTCAAGATAGATGAAGATGGCAAACAAAAACCAATTAGAATTTTCTCTCACTCCGAAGATGTGATCATACAGAGGACAAGAGTCAAGGTAATTAATAGAAACACTGGAAAGGCAGATGCAATTTATGTTTTGGAGGGACTAGGTGCTACAGGGTGGATGACGATTGAGACTACAGGGAATCAGGAACTTTTTGCATACCTCTATGTTGGTGATGAGATTACCCATTATGACACATCATAATAATAATTACACGTAGATTTTTTGGATTCTTCAGTTAAAGTAAAGATAAATTAGACCCTCAAAAGAACTATGGGGATATTGTTGTTACAACACTCTACCTTCATTATTAGTACATAATCCGAAATTTTTCGTTCCTTCAATCTTGGCAATGAGAATTCTTTCTTAACCTCACTATTTCTTTGGTTATATTGTTTGTAATCCGTTATTCTTTACATTCACATTCAATGTCTCCACACTTTTCATATAATTGAGATGTATGATGATCCTGATGAGGAGAATTCCCACGAGTTTATAATGTGAAATTGATAAATAATGTCCAACCGTTATTAGATTTATAGAGAGTGCAGATGGTGAGATTAGAGAAATTTAAAATAACACGCAAGGGAAAACAAGCAAAATATGTTTCTGACTTGGCAGATGTGAAGGGGAATAAACATTTTCGTATTAGCATTACAGGGCCTGGCAACCTCATCAAGAAGGTTTTTGCAGAGTCTGATTTTGACATAAAGATTGACCCGAAAGGAACTGAACGAGATTTTAAGAAAGAACGTGCCATTTTCTGGAAATCACATAGCAAGAAATTTTCAAAATCTCTGAAACCAGAAGAAGGTTTGTTGGATATTTTCAAGAAGAAACGCATTCGAAAACCAACTAAAAATAATTCCATAATTGTATCTTTGGAGAAGATCGGTGGCAAGGGCACGTATTGGAGATATCAACAGTCACTGTTCTTACCGAAAGGAGTTGACGCTTTTTTCATATTTCCACGAGTTAATTTCACACATGGAGTCATTATACCCTCCTCAGGAGATCCCGATCTTTATTTATATTCAAATGATTCCTACAAATCTTCTAGCTTAAACTCTTCTGGGCTTGATTCCGTATACTACGATAGTTTTTTCCAAGAAAATGTTGTTATACGAGTTAACGGATACAAGGAAGGACATTGTTTTTTCTTTGGTCAAGGTATTGGTGTTTCTCCTTTTTGAAGCGCCTACATCCACAGACTAAGACATAAATGATTCCATTAATTATGGTAATGGTCATCATATCTTGATCTGGTAGTTTCAATAGTTTTTGGAATATACTTTTGTATTATTTTCCACTGCTTGCTAGATGATTCTTGAAATTGATAATAAAATCATAGACATGATAATGAAAATTGATTATACAAATAAAAAAATACTGGACTTATCAGTTAATACTTTGAATAATTAGGCAAAAGAGAATAATCTGGATGCTAGATACATTCGTTCAAGAAATTTTTATCAAAACATCTAGAAAAATCCAAGAAAAGATACGTATGCTACTAAAAGAAAACATCAAAAACAGAGTTGGAAGAAATTATTGATTGAAAGATTTGGAAGACTAGAATTTGATGATGCAAAACATATCAAACCCAGAAATTATGCTTCTAATTCTAATTTAGAAGATACATCTCTACAAGTTTTAATTTGTAAAACATCAAAAAACAAACCAAAAACTTGAAGAAAGAATAACGAATTTGACAATAACTGCTTTGAACTATTCTTTTTTATTCTGAGAATTGATCCAAGTTAAAACCTTTTTTCAATAATAGTTTATCTACTATTTGGCATAAAATAATGTGTTGATAAATTATTTTCTGGATGTAGGACATGATCTCATTGGAGTCATTCTTTTGTGATCAGATCTTTGATTTTAAGAAGTTTAACATTTTTTGTATGTGGCAAGAAAAACAAGTAATGGTAAAAATATTAAATATGAAAAACTTAGTATGCTAAGTCGTAATGATAGATTTTATTATAACATAACACCTCTTGAAAGCAATGAACAATAGAAAAAAAATTCATCCTACAAATCAAAGATTAGAGTCATTTTATTTACTTTTTCTTAGTAGTGGATACACAGACGGAGAAGAGATAGAATTTAAACAGACTTGTAAAAATATAAGTAAACAAATTGTTAAAATAACACCATTTAATGAAATAAAAGAATCATTTGCAATATACATGCAATTTGAACCAAATACAAATTACGGAATAATTAAAAATGCATACAATAATTATGAAATCAATAATCCAATAGAATTAGTAAATGCGATAGAAAGGTATGAAACAGATGAAGCAAGTATTGGTACAATTGATAATGCCGATCTTTGGCTAAATATTGCTGAAGAAAATAAAATAGTATGTATGATTGTTAAAAGTGATAACTCCATAAATGACATTGGAAAAAATGTTCACGGTACAATGATTTCGAAATTTAATGCCACTGATGAAAACTTACAGAATAAACTCGATTGCATGAAACATGTTGTCATAATTCCAGAAATCCCAATGCCACGATATGTTAACCAAGTAGAAAATATCCCTCCTACAAATATAGAATACCTAGAAGATTGGGAGCAGGTAAATGTCGAAAATGGACTAGAAAAATGTCAGACAGTTATTTTAGTAAAACAAATTGCACATATTTTTAATTTGGCAAATGAAAGTGAAGAGAAACATTCTGATGATGTAAAATATCCCGAATACGCAGAAGAAAATCCAGAACCTGCAGCATCAAACGTTACTGCATTAAAGACAGAGTTAGGAACGGAAATATCGGATGTTGAAAATTTAAAATGGAATTATATGATTCCTATTGCCAAAAGAAAACAAGCAATTATACCAAAAACACATCCTGAAATTGATCTAAATAAGACAAATCCAGATAAATATTCAACAATTGTTTCTGAATCCAAAGAATCCATTGTTAAATTAGGACATCCAAATGAAAGGAATTCATCAAATGAACTAGTACAATTTGATTATGTACACAGAGAAAAAGCAAGAAAATTATTGACAGGAATGGATGGTTCACATTTAATTGAAGGTGCAAACAACTATCCATTAAAGATATGGAGATCGGAACCCGAATGTATTATGCGTACATCTGGATATGTGAAAAAAGTAAAGAAAAAAAATAGTGCAGGTGAAAATATTATAAAATTTGTACCTAATAATTTTTGCAAAGTTTGTCAAAAAGTAATTCGACAAAAGTTAACAGGAATATGGAATTATAATTATTTTGATACAAGATTTAGTACTGGACCTACAAATGTTAAAAGAAAACTGCCTACAAACACTGCATCTGATATTGCAGACTGGATAGAATATTTACAGAAACCAAACTCTGTACTAAAAAAATTAAAAGTTACAAGTAAAGGTTCACTAAGATTTCGTTGTATAGGTTCAACGCATCATCGTTTTGAAACTTTTTTTACAAAAAACGATGAATTGAATAGGAGATATGCCGCATCATTTAATCTGAATCTATCAAATTCAGAAATCGAAGAAGTAAAAACAATAAGGAAAGGATTTGAATGGACAAGAGGAATGTCACAACATGATCTTCCTGACATATCATCTTCAGTGGATGAAAACTATCATGGAAAAAATTTTTTGAATTATCCTAAAGGAACAAGGATGAATACAGATCATATGAATGCAATATGGATGACAGAGATGCCATCATTGATTAAACATAGAAGTGGTGTCGCAAATTACGCATGTCTAGGAGCTCCCGGAGCTATTGCCTATGCTGGATTTGGCACATTGGCAAACACGTTTTATTCTCGTTCAGAAGAAAATAGTGATGGTGAAATCATCAATTATCCTGTAGCAATAAATCTGAGAGGCAATGATGCTCAACCAGAAATACACCTTGATAATGATAGAATTGTAAGAGGAAGTTTAATGCAAATCTGGCCATCTCAATCTGCATATGAAGGATTGTTACGTTGGTATCATGGAACATGGAAAAATGGATTATCCGGAACTACAGAAACGGAAAAAGAAAATAATTTTTTGGTCGAGATAGAACCAGATATAGCAAGAAGAAATTCGTTGAAGATTAACTTTAAAGATGCAGGAAAAAAATTTAATGAAGTAGGAATTACAAGGAGATTGACTATGTTAGGGCATAGTTTATTTTACATGGGTAAAAAAAATGGAAAACATATTTTTGCAGATCAAAGCAAAACAGATGCAAATTTGACAGGCAGGACATGGGGCAAATATAAGTTCTGGATAGCTGCTCAATGGTTTAATCATTAAAATATTCATTATCCAACTAGATATCATCAAGATTTTGCCATTGGGTAGATTAGAATCAACAGTACGATCCACCTATGTGATGTCCTTTAGATAAGTATGAAAAACAAGTATTAATACATAATAGCTCTTATACTCCAGATTCTCAAGAAAATGCATTTCCTATTTATCTGCATTTAAAATCAAAACATGTCTTTTCTATACATCAATATATCGTCATGCTTGTTCTTAGGCAGTATGAATCAGAGCTACGAGTCATTTGTTGATGCAACATAATGTGGAGAAGAGCATTATTTTGAAATCTTAGCACATAGAATCAAGGAATGGATGAAGTAAGATTAACACAACAGGGTAGAAATGAGTGATTGTTAAAGAAGGATACCGTATTAAAAACTCTGAACGAGGTATTTGCATTAAGTAACTATAATTATCTTCAAATAAATTTAGGATTTTTTTATATGCCAATATTCTTTTAACTTAGTTACTCATAATGATATGTTGTATGCTTTTTTTATTTTTCCTTAAAGGGAGTGAAGTATAATATCTAATGAACTAAGAGAAATTCATCTAGCTAGTAAACCAGAATCATTTTTCATACTTTTTCTCAGTGAAGGATTTTTGGATAATTTGGATCATAAAGAAACTTTTTTTGATCATTGTATAATTTTAAAAAATGAACTATTCAAAATTTTTCCCTGGAATTATTGTAAGAATAGAATTTCAATATGGGCTTATTTTGTACCTTCAAATGAAGAGGGGGTTGGATGGATGAATCCAAAGGATACTGCATTCAAGTTCACAACTTTTCCACTAACTACTTACGCTCCAGAAAATATAATTAAAGAAATTAAAAATATTAATGTAAATACTCACGATAAGAAAAATACACCTGCCAAAGATATTTGGCTTAATGTTGTCACAAAAACTAGACGTGCAGTATGTGTTATTTTAAGAAGTAAAGAAAAGGGAGGGAGAAGTTTATTTTTGTTGGAACCCGAATGGATAAATGTTAATCCAATTGAAGCACACGATCTTCTTCCTTTCATTGCAATTACACATTATCCAAAATTATATCTTGGAGATACTCCCTTGGATAAGAGCCCTCCTGAATACAATAATAAAGATGAAAGATGTGGAGCAGTTTTTGCACATGAACTTGGTCACATACCTGGACTTGCAGATGAATATGAAGATAAGTATGAGACAAGAATGTATTACCCTGATGAAGAAAATCTAGCTCCAAATATTATGGCGGATACAAATCTACGTACTTCTACCGGTTTTATAAAAATCAGTAAAATAAAATGGATAGATCTTATCGAATCTTCAAGAAGAATATGGGTAGATCCTAATGATCCTAAAACAGAAGATGATTCCTTCATAAGGAAAGAAACAGAACATCCTTCCATCACTGCAGGAGAAGACAAATACATGCCCATATTAGAACAAGCCACAAAATCAATTATTGCACTAAGCCATCCACGAGATCAAAATGGAATTCCGAATAATCCTGGAATAAAATATCCTGAAGAACCAGGTACAAAATTATTATTAAATTTGGAAGAATTAAATGTAATTGAAGGGGGCGATCATTATTGGTCCAGAGTTTATCGACCAACCCCTGAACAATGCTTAATGAGACACGAGGGATATGTTGAAACGAATTCAGAAAATATTAAGATATGGGTAACATATCCGTATTGCAGAGTTTGCAGAAAACATATGCTAAAAAGTTTAGGTGGGGTGTATAATTTCAGTTTAAGTGGCGTGCGAATATTTGCAGGGCCACCAATAGTAAGAGAATTGAAATTACCTTCTAAAGTAGCTGATTTATTTTATGAATATATTCAAAAGAAAGATAAATCGGGAAAAATCCCTCTCTCAGATGGCACCATACAATGTATTGCAGCAACACATGGTAGATACCAGAATTTTTTTGGGAAAGTAATAAAAAGCAAAAATTTTCTATCAGGTAATTATAAAGTTGGTACACCACCTCCACCTGAAAAAAAGTGGCACAATACAAAAATCAAATATCCACTTCACCTGGAACGAAATATAAATTTTCTTCACTGGCTTTGGGCTAGCGTTCTAGTAAAACAAAAAAAATATTCTAAGCATCTCCTGAAATATGCAGCAATGGGTGCAGTTGGTACTTTATTGATTAGTGGTTTTGGATGTCTAGCCAATCGTTGTGAAACCATAAAAGTAACTGTAGGTGGAAAGGATAAATTTATTCCAATTGTGATTGGTTTAGAATATCAGGAATTAGGAAATTTAACTAAAGGCAGCATTCTCCAGATATGGCCATCTTCTGTTCATTATGAACAAATGGTCAGGTATGTTGCAGGAGAATTTAATGCATCAACATGCGTTAATAACATAAACAATCTATCTGGAGTAACTGATCCTAAATATCAAGCAAAATTGTCTGACAAAGGCAATCCACGGGTTCCAGGTCACAGTGTTATCTTTATGGGAAAAAATAATGGTAAGTTTTTGATTGCAGACCAATATGGGATAAACAATGACCTAACAGACGGTTGGCGAGCTAATTTCCCATTTTATATTGCAGCTCAATGGTATGATGGATACATACCCATTTCAAGGGAGAAAAAATGAATACAAATTCTATAACTGAAAAAATTATAAAGGAATTTGCAGATCTCATAGAACCGTTATCTTCAAGATTAGAGGATCCCTCCGAATTCATCTCATTAATGCGAGAATTTGGTTGGAACTTTTCTTTCCCAAATGTGCCCAATGCAACTAACTTCAAAAATATTCCAACCCATCTTGAAGAACTTTATGAGGTTATTGCTACAATATACAATGCAAAAACAGATGAAGAAAAAATAGCAAGCTTGTTTGATCTTACAGCAAAATTCTTTGTTGTTTTTAATGATGTAAAAGACTTGTCGCAATTCCTAGACTCTACCAACATACCTGACAATCTTCCAACTGGAATAACAAGTGAGAAATTCTTGACCCAGTTTGGGGAAGACTTTTTTTATTTTATCATAACAGAGTACCTTAAAAATTATCATCCTTTTATTTTTGGCTTCTTTAGCTTTGCTGGAATAGTAAAACTTGAGCAGGTTGATGCCGAAGAAAACGGTGGAAGATTAGCATACATACGTCGCACCGTAGAATGGGACAAGCTCTCTTTGTTTTTGAATAATCCTTCTTCTGCTTTGGGCAGCATCATAAAGTGGAATACAGAAGATTTCAGCGCAGAAGAATTTTTTGATTTTCTTCAAGACATACTTGTCGAGATGGGAATCCCCGCAGGAAAGAAGCTGCCAAATCTTACTGTAGCAGAAAATATGGATATGCCGGAAACGAGTCTTGCAGACATTGAGAATATACTTCAAATACCAATCTACCAGGTAGCTGATCCGGACATTGGATACGCTGAAGCAGGAATTGATGTGTATCCACTTCCTAAGACCAATTCAGAACTGCCAGGTATTGCACTGTTTCCTTTTCTTAGCGGTGGCGTAAACTTTCAGATAGAGTTAGGCTCTAATTTAATTTTAGAAATAAGAGGAGGCCTTTCTACTGGAGTAGCAATTTTGCTTCGCCCCGGTTCTGCTGATGCAAAAGCAAATCTTTTTGGTACATCTGGATCTTCTTTAAGTGCATCAGTTTCATCTAGTATCTTTACCCCTCCCTCTGAAGAAAAAAATGTTATACTTGGTGATCCGGCTGGCACCAACCTAAGTTATAGAGAGGTCTCAAATACGGTTGGAATCAAAGTTGGAAACACTTTTGATTTATTTTATGAACTAAACATTACAGGTCTAAGACTAGAGATTAGATCAGCTGAGGGTGATGGATTTATCAGTCAGGTAATGCCCGAAGAGATCACTGCTGACTTTGACCTAATTTTAGGACTATCAAAAAGCAGGGGCTTTTACATCAAGGGAAGCGGAGCCATAGAGATTACAATTCCTGTAAGAAAGTCGCTGGGTCCAATATTTCTTGAATCGATTTATCTCTCATTAAGACTAGAGGAAGATGGAAGAACAATCAAAATAATTTTGGCAGCTACAGGAAATATCACTTTAGGACCAATTGCAGCCAGTGTAGAAAGACTGGGATTGGAGCTCAAACTTCCACTGAAGAGCGGTACAAAAAACATACTGGATAATGTTCAGATTAGCTTCAAGCCTCCGTCTTTGGTTGGATTGTCATTGGATGCCGGGCCCGTTTCTGGCGGTGGTGCACTCCTCTTTGATCCTGACAATAAAAGATATGGCGGAATTTTACAACTGGACATAGAAGGCTTTGTCACAATTACTGCAATTGGCGTTATAACCACGGAGCTTCCAGATGGATCAGACGGCTTTTCATTGCTTGGAATCATCTCAATAGAGTTTGATCCTGGTTTTCAGGTAGGAGCTGGTCTTGTATTTTTGGGCCTGGGCGGATATTTGGGAGTCCATAGAACCATGGACACTGAAGCATTACGTGATGGTCTAAAAAAGGGAGATCTTGACACATTACTTTTTCCTGAAGGAGACCTAATTGCCAGGGCACCTCAGATAATTAGCGACATTGAAACAATCTTTCCAGCTGCCAAGGATCGATTTCTTGTAGGCATAGCAGTAAAACTGGGTTGGCCAACCCCGACTATAATCTCAGCTGAGATTGGAGTGATTCTTGAATTTCCATCACCACTAACCATTGCAGTTTTAGGTCAGCTAACAATAGCCTTGCCAGACCCCGATGAGGCCCTGCTTAAATTACGGCTTGATATTCTTGGCATAATCAAGTTTGACCCGATGAGTGTAACTATTGAAGGCGCTTTGTTTGATTCTCACATAATAAGCATGCCCATAACCGGGGAGATGGCCTTGCTTGCAAGGGGAGGGCGTAATCCAGCATTTATTCACTCAGTTGGAGGCTTTTATCCGGGATTTAACAAATTCCCAACAGGTTTTCGAGCTCCAACTGAAAGAATGGCAGTATCTCTGTCAACTGGCAGTAATCCAAGAATGCGATTAGAGGCTTATTTTGCCATAACATCAAATACCGTTCAATTCGGTGCTGCCCTGGACCTCTATGCTGAGGCAGGTCCATTTAGTTTAGCAGGATATTTGAAATTCAATGCGCTGTTTCAGTTTTCTCCATTTTATTTCACAACAAGCTTTGGTGCAGGCATAGCGTTAAAGTACAATTCCAAATCCATAATGGAAATATCTCTTGATCTAAATCTATCTGGCCCTTCACCCTGGCATGCCAAAGGAAAGGCCACATTCAAGTTCTTATTTATAGATGCCTCTGTTAGCTTTGATGAAAAATTCGGTCAGAAAAGGCAGCAGATTCCATCCTTTGTAAATCCAGATAACGACCTAATCTCTGCATTAAAAGACTATCGTAACTGGAGTGCACAATTGCCTGCGGAAGAAAGCAGAATCATAACCACTAGAGAAATTAAAAGTATGGGTGAAACTGAAATTTCAAGAGAAATTGAAAATATGGGTGAAACTGAAAATTCAAATGAATTTCATCCAATCACACTTCATCCATGGGGCCAATTAACAGTAAAACAATCACTCATGCCCTTTGGAATTAAGATAGTCAAGGCTGGAAGCTCACTCATTGAAGGTGGCAAAAGATTTTACAAACTTGAAAATGTAAAACTAAACGACGACAGTGCCAATATCAATTCATATGTACGAGATGACTTCGCAGCTGCCAATTATCTGTCATTAACTGATTCAGAAAAACTATCAAGAGAATCGTACGAAAAATGGAAATGTGGTGTCACTATTGGAAGTGATGATATTAGTTTTGGCACAGTAGTTGATAAAGATTTCACTTTTGAGACAACTGTTTATGTTAGCGAAAATGAGGTTGATCCCCTCCAAAACATTTCTCCCAAACATATGAAGGCCATGATATCGTCTGGCGCATGTGCATTATCTAAAACACGTCACACTGGCAAGAAAAAATTCCAGGGGAAAAAAATGGGAATGAAATTAGATGATGCAAAATATGTGATTGTAAAAACCAGTGATATGACAATTGAAAAGATAGAAGATATAGACCAGAAAGATATAGACCAGAACAATCCACTAACATATACAGAAGCTGTACAAGCATTACAACGATTTTTAGATGATAATCCTCAAAGAGAAAATGAGCTACGAGTTTTACCTCTACATCAGGCGGTGATTACAGTATGAGTGAACAACCCTTAGCAAAATTACGTTTTCTTTCATGGGCAAGCAGGGGGGCAATACGACTAATACACGATCCGGAAAATAATGGTAATACTGACAAGCCAGGTCAATTTAATGTAGAATTTGATCTTCTTAATGATAACAATAAAGTCAATAAAGAAAAACCATTAACAGTACCCATACAATTATACGGACCAGAAAACATTACCGGAATAGACAAAAGGCAAGTCATAAGAACATTTCCTCCCCATCTTAGCTCAGACAATGAATCAAATTATTTTGCTTTTATAGAATTTGATAGTAGTTTTTTGGGATGGATTGCTTCTTTAAAACAAGCAACCAAGCAAACTCAAGAAGAGAGTATCTTAGAGCCTTCCTTTGTTTTGGCTGTTGTTTCTAGAGATAAACAAGGAATTAATTTGACAATAGACCCAGAATCCAAACTTCAGGTTCTTGAATTTGATGGAGATAATGCTAAAGCTTCACAAGAATTACCAATAATTGAAGAAGCACACTATTGGACTCATATCCAGACATTAACCACAACCAGTGAAGAATCCAAGGAATTTGATCGAGAATCTCCAGAAGACATTGCTATGATGAAAAACACTTTGAAGAGAGACGACATTAACACAATCTGTAGAATTATTAGTCCGAGACGACTAAAGCCAGGTACTTCATATTACGGCTGCTTGCTTTCAATTTACAAAGCAACTAACAAGATCATAGACCCAAATATTTCATTAAGTGATACCAATAAACTCGAGTACGCATGGGATAATAACAACACTAGTTCTGGTAAATTCCTCGTTTTTTATTCCTTTGAGTTTACTACGGACCCCGAACCTGGCGATTTTAAAACATTAGTAAACAGACTAAAACCTCGCCCTATGCCTCCAAAGGTAGGAACTCGTTTTATGGCAGTTCCACCTTTGCCTGTAAATTATCCGTGTTATGGTCAAACAACATCAATTTTACCGCCTATACAAGAAACCATACCAACTCTAGAAGATGATAATGCTTCTAACCAAATTTTATTTGTTGGACAAAGGGTTACTTTGAATAATGAAATTATTAAAAATACTGTTAAGGTACGATTAAAGAAGAGCATAGTTTCACTAGAAGAAGAGGGTGGTGATGCCTACGAAGAAGGCTCATTAACGCTGCAAATTATAAGACCTCTAGGCAAGCCGGATCTTGTTGAAGACTTTAAAAAATACGGAGACTGGGAATCTAATGATACATCAATTGTAGTAAATACTTCAGATGAATCCCTAAAATTTGATGTTAAACAAGATAGTCCCAATGACGTATGCTCTTATGATTTGGGTGAAGCAGCATCTAATAACAAATGGATTTTACGATTCCAACTCATACTAGATGATGTCACTAATGATTCTCGTCTTCTTATTGGATTGGCAGATAATGACTTTAGTTTAGGAGCAGATATTGCTCAGAATTTTCTTGGAATGCAACTAACTCAGACAAGCGCCATTAACGGAATTTTGCCAATTTATGCCGAAAATTTTCCCCCACAACAAGAAGAAGGAAGACGAGTTGAGTATTTTGATGATTTTGCCTTGTCGTCGGGCCAAATTTTTCATCTAGAAATTTCTAGACTTTCTTCTACTTCTTTTGTGATTAAAAGATATGCTGATCCTAACTACAAACAAGTCATAGAGTCATTGGAGAGATCATGCCCTGGCAGCTTACAAAATCTCAAATTCATCAAGCTGATGAACTTTGTAAAAGATGAGGCAGGAATCTTACAAGGAAAAATCAAACACTTGAGATTTTGGAATAATTTGAATGAAATTAATCCAGAAGGAGAAGTAATAACTGAAAGTAGTGATACAATTGCCACAAGTGATATTTCTAGTGAATTTGATGATTATCACTTTGATTTGGATGATGACATAAAGTATCCTCCAATTCACGGAGATGTCATTGTTGCAATTAAAATGTCAGAACAGTCAGGAGCGAAAATCAAAATTGCAAAATACAATAATAAGGACATCAGAGGCATTGCGACAAGATTTGAAGATGGTGAATGGATAGATTATCCAAATAATTTTGATCATGGTTTTGAAATTTCTTATTCTTTGGAAGGGCTAGGATTAGAAGGAGCATTACGCTCACCTGACACAACATCAACTAGGTGGCCCGATGCTGAAGATTCAAGATACCAAGACAGACTAAAGGCAATACTAAATGAAAACAACGAATCACTTTCTGTTTTTTCTAATATGGAGCCAAAGGTACTACCTCCATTGTATGGCTCAAGGCAAGCTGCAAAAAATGAAATTTCTGAAAACACATACCCTTGGTTTTCATCTCTAAACCTGGATCCTAGAAATAGGGCCATTGCCGGACTTGGGACACTAGTAGTCAATGATCAACAAGAGCAGCTACGAGAAGCAGCATGGCAAATGATTGACGAGATTGAAGATATTAATCAGACATTAAGGCAGGGCCAACTATCAAGGTCAGTAAGTTTTGGACTGAATCAATGGATTAAAGATTTGAGTTTGGATTCTTTTATGATGGTTACAAATTCCGTTCATAACAAAATTTTAGACAAGGATAATAAAATTACGATGCAAAATAAGATTAAGAGCAAGCTTGGAAACGGCATTCTTTCACCAACTTTTAGGAAGATTACAAATCCCACAGGGCCAATTGGCAAAAAAATCTTTGGTGATGATTATGATTCTCTTTCAGCCACTGATGATGAGAGTCTAACTTACAAAATTAATAATCCCGATTTACTTAACTGGGCTGACAATAAAAGATATGATGCAGGTGAAGTTGTTCGTTATGATGGAAAATTCTACAGGGCAATAGTAAAAAATGAAGGCCCAAATTATCCGCCAGGTAGCAGTCCTCCAGGTTTTTGGATTAAGATTAAGGATCCTGACTTTCTGCCTTTCTCACCGGATTATAAAGGAATGGGTGGTATGATCTCAGTTTCTGATTTAGAGCAATACATAGATAGTAATGCTCCTTCTGAGGCTGCAAATATTATTGATAATCTCAAGAATGCTTTAATTCCAGATAGAACCTCTGATTTTGATAATACCAGTATTGGTAATGTTAACTGTGAACTTCTATCTTCTTTAAATGTGGATGTTTATGAACCAGGCGGTGTTACATACCCAGGCGGTGTTACATACCCAGGCGGTGTTACATACCCAGGCGGTGTTACATTCCCAGGCGGTGTTACATACACAGTCGATGTTACATATAAATGCAATCTTACATAAACAATCA
>Ga0224508_10001762_pt1 | contig 19090 bp, 17 predicted proteins | sample SF_Jan12_sed_USG_4_FD_170157 | JGI IMG/M metagenome (GOLD analysis project Ga0224508, IMG submission 170157) | Sediment microbial communities from San Francisco Bay, California, United States - SF_Jan12_sed_USGS_21 | ecosystem: Environmental > Aquatic > Marine > Sediment | place: USA... | reverse complement strand
TGAGGGGATTCACGCGTTGATTGCGCTTATCTCAATGACGATGCCTTACATCGGCAGCGGCTTGAGATTATGTCAAAAAGCAAGAACAGCAATTACTGTGTCCTCGACCACGCGAACAAGCAGGCCGACCGCCTGCGCAGGAACCCGAACGTTGGTCTGATAGCGCGGGTCAAACGCCAGGCGGCCGGCTCGCCGGATACCTCAGGCGGTGACACGGATCTCGTGAGAGGTCGGTCAGAGAAGACTGGCTGAGCCGGTTTCGGCTCGCTGACGGCACAGCCGTGCTCATTCGTAGCGAATCGATACTACACTCACTGTCGTCGTTTTCTCGCCAATCGTTATCTGGACCGCATCATCCACGTGTTTGCCCAGTAATGCCTTTGCGAGCGGGGAGTCCATGCTGATCGCGAACGTCTTCGCATCGGTCTCGTCGGGACCCACGATTCGATAGGTGCGGGTTTTGTCCTCGTCGTCACACAATTCCACAGTGGCACCAAAATAGATCGCATCGCTATTGGGTGTCTCTCGAACCACGGTAAGTACTGGCAGACGCTTCTGCAAATAGCGAATGCGTCGATCCAAACCACCGAGCTCTTTCTTGCGGTAGGTGTATTCCGCGTTCTCGGAGCGGTCGCCTTCCGCGGCAGCCTCGGCCAATGCTTTGACGACATCGCGCCGGCGCAGCCAGATGCTGTCCAACTCTTCCTGCAATGCGGCAAATCCCGCCGGAGTGATATAGGGCGAAGAGCTCGGTGCGGGTGGACGCCAACGTCCCATTATTGCCTCCTGATTTGCCAGTCGACTACTCGTCAGCGGGGAGCGGTCGCAAAACAATGCCACCGACATCGAGGTTTTTGAAACGCGGCGCAACGGTGGTCACCTCACCGCTCTCGATCAACTCTTTGATTCTGTCACGGTTGCGTTGCCAGTGCGGATTCTGAAGGTGGCCAGACTGCCATCCTGCATCGGTCAGGTAGTAGAACTGAGAGAAGCCGATGCCATAGTCGTGCACGGAGAGCAGCAGGTACTCGTCCTGTCCGTCCTCGTCCAGATCAGCACGGATCATGACGAGATCGGTGCTTCTCACGGATCTGCTGTTCTTTTCCACCATCGGTTTGAGGGCAGCAGGAACCTCGAATGCTTCAGGTCGATAGCGCATCGTCGCCCACATTTTTTCATTGTCTTCCAAAGAGACGGCAATTCCGAGTCGAACCGGGTCCTCGATACGGCTCAACAGCTCCGGATCACTCGTGCCGATGTCCTGCTTCATCTTCTCCATTGCCAGGTATCCCGGGCGTGCCAGGTGCTGCTTCGTATACCAGAAGTCGAAGGCACTCAACTCGGTTTCCCCGGAGTCGACCATGCGCAACTGGCTCGCGAGTGAGATCTTGCGAAAATCGAGTACGGGACTGTTGGCGAGCAACATGAGGACCATCACGACCAGGCCCATTGCGGTGTTCACCCGGGCGAGGTCGTTCGTCCACTGGTCGCGACGTCTGACGATGCCAACGAAATAGCCGACAGCAAACAGGCTCAATATCAGCCACACAACAAAGGCCCAGCAGCGCTCGACGGACCAGCCGTATTGTTCGATGCGCAGACTCAGGCCGTAGAAACTCAACGCAGACACGACCGGCATGACGCTGAGGCCGCAGAAGATCAGCCGATGAATGATCTGCGGATAGGGAGTTGCCTCACGGCCGTCCTGATACACGGCGTTGGTGAAGAACAACATGATCGCGAGCAACCACAACAGCAGCGACGTGCCATTGCCTGTTGACCACAACACGTCCAGGCCAACAAAGGGCAGCGACACAAGAAAGATGACCGCGATAGTGACGATGAGAGGTAACAGCAGCTTGATCAGCCAGTGCAACAGACTCGTGATCGTGTCGAGCACACGTGTCAGGTCACGAAAAATGATTACGCCCAGGCCGAACGCGAAACTCAGGATGGGAATGGCGAACCATTCTTCAGTGAATAGCTTATAAAAGAAGTCGATTTCGATGACTTTGAATAGCTGGCCCCACAGCATGAGGATCAGCCAGAAGACCAGAACGAACAAAGCCGATAACGCGGCGACAAGGAAATTCCGCCATGAATAGGTAAACAGAGTCTGGTAATTCAGTGGAATCGCGTTCGCGCGTTGTTGCAGGTACATCAGCCCTTTGAAGCAGGCGAGGGCGATACTGAGGCCGAACGCAAATGACAGGCTGGAGATCGGGAACTCCGCAAACGGCTCGGCCTGCCAGCCCGTGTAGATCGCGAGCAGCGCCAACACGCCGCCAAAAAGACCCACCTGCCTATAAACGGCAACAGTATTCTTGCTGTCGATCGACAACAGCAGCAGCAGCGGAACCGCCAGAACAACCGTCCAGAGCGGATAAGACCAAAGCGGCGACTCGCTGGGCCAGATCTTCTCGTCAAAAGCGCGATACAGGGCGTATAAGAAGATGCCCTGCAGAAATGCGATGACCAGCATGGTGACTTTCGGCAGCGGCGGTGACTCACGCATGATCGGCTCCTGTTCAGGGGGTAACCATAGAATAACTGTCAGACCCATGTAATGTAGAATTGCTTGTATGGCAGCGAGGCCCTACCTCTCCAAATCCCGACTCATCTCCGCCTGGCAGTGCCCGAAGAAGCTGCACCTGGAGAAGCATCACCCCGAATACGGCGTCATCACGGCGCAGATGGAGTCGATGTTTGCCGGTGGTCATCAGGTCGGTGACGTCGCGAAGCAACTCTATGGCACCGCCGATTCGGTTGAGGTTGCCTTCGATTTCAAGACGATGGTGGCCGCGACGCAGCGTCTCATCGAGGACGGCGCGGATTTCCCGATTTTCGAGGCGACGTTTCGCTACGAGAACGTCCTCGTTCGCGTCGATGTGCTGATTCCTGACGGCCAGGGAGAGGACAACAGTTGGCGGCTGATCGAGGTCAAGGCCTCCACCTCGGTCAAGGACTACCATGTGCTCGATTGCGCAATTCAGGACTGGGTTTTGCGGCATGCCGGAATTGACGTCACCTCCATATCGCTCGCCCACATCAACAACCAGTTCGTTTATCCAGGTGGCGGTGACTACGACGGGCTGCTCATCGAGAACGACCTGACCGATGACGTCGCACCCTCGAGCCGCGCGTTGTCGAGCTGATCGAGAAAGCGCGTGATGCCGTCACGGGGCCAATGCCGGATATTCACGTCGGTGCCCAGTGCAACAAACCCTACGACTGTCAGTTTCAATCCTATTGCTGGCCAACGGACACCCGTTACCCCATCACCGGTTTGCGGGGCAGCAAAGCCAAGCTCGGCGAGTACGTGGCACTCGGCGCCCGCGACATCCTCGATGTCGATGAGAACAGCATTACCGCGGCCACGCAGCAACGTATCTACCGGGTGACCTGCAAGGGCGAGCCGGAGATTCTCGATGGCGCCCGGCAAACACTCGAGGCCTTGCCATACCCACGTTACTACCTGGACTTCGAGACGATCGGGCCGGGCGTGCCGATCTGGCCGGGTACCCGGCCGTACGCGACGATTCCGGTGCAATGGTCCTGTCACGTCGAACAAGAGGGCGGGGAGTTAAACCACGAGGAGTTTCTGGATCTCTCCGGTCAGCCACCAATGCGGGCCCTGGCGGAGAAGATGATCGAATGCCTTGGCGATTCCGGACCCGTGTTGATGTACACGACCTATGAGCAGAAGGTCATCGAGGGCTTGATCGATATGTTCCCCGATCTGGCCGAGCCTTTGGAAGAAATAGTGAGCAGGCTCTGGGACTTACACCCGGTAGTTAAACAAAATTACTACCACCCGGACATGCTCGGGTCGTGGTCGATCAAGGCGGTACTGCCGACGATCAATCCGGATATGGACTACGCGAAGCTCGAAGGGATTGCCGAAGGAACCGCCGCGTCGGACGGCTTCATCGAGGCGATCAACCCCGAGACGGACATGGTGCGCAAGCTGGAGCTCGAAGAGCAGCTACTGCGTTACTGCAAGTTCGACACCGAGGCGATGGTGGAGATTGTGCGGTTTTTTACCAGCTCTGGATGATGACACATGTCCGTGTCTCTCTCTGTACGGTTACTTCGTGGGTCTAAACTGATTTATCTGGATCGATATATGGTTTGATATTCCCAAGATCTCAAACTACTTTGTATATAGTGGTGACAAACACGGTTGGAGATCACATGGGCGTCCGTTTCGACAAAGTGAGGCAGGGTCGCAAGACACATGTGCCCTGGTCGTTTATTATCTTCGTTTTATCGCCTTGGCGGGCACCGACGACTGGCGTCTTACTCGGTCTGCAGCTAATGGCATTGCTCGCATTGCTCGAGCTGTTTTCCGGCCGACCCCAAAGCATCCTCCGTGGCGAGGCACCAGTTGACGTTGGTTGCCAGTACCTTCTTGGTGATTATCGCATTGGTATTGTGGGTGTCATTCTGCTTGCTTACACGACGACCGCGCGTTTCATATTGACACGATGGACCCATGAGACCGCGGCGCTACTGTCGGGGGCGGAATTCGAGGATGCAGAGACGCTAGCCGAGCGACGACGCTGGGGGTTTCTGCCAGGTCTTGTCGGCGCAGCTCTTTGCCTCACGTTTGCTGTGGACATCGCCGAGCGTCCTATCGAGTGGAGCGGCGACTACTGGATTCTGCCGCACCTATTCAATTGGGGGTGGTGCATCCCGTTCGGCTGGGTCTCCGGCCGATTTTTTTATTCCGTGGCGATGAACGCAATTCTGATCTCACGAATCGCTAGATCGATCGACGTTGAGGATCTTTCCAACACTCAGCCACTTGAGCAATCCATCCGGCATGGTTCGCGCTCCGCCTTCCTGAGCTTGATCTTTCTAGGACTGGCCTCGGTCCACTTCGTGGACCCTGGCGTGGGAATTGTAGCCGTCCTCGTTCTTGTGGCTTTGTTCGTCGTCGGCGTCGCGATCTCGACCGTGCCGGTCGTAGGTGCATCGAACCGTCTGCAGGAAGTGCGGGATGCCAGGCTCAAGAACCTGCGTGAGGAATTAATTGAGGAAGAGCGAAAGATGGTAGAGGGCCACCAGGCTTATGAGCCAGGTCGGATTCGTGACATCGTTGCGCTCGAACGACGCCTTGAGGACCGAAGACTCAGCATTTTTCGCGTTTCAAACCTGTTCCGCCTCGCAATCTATGCAGGCGTGGGCTTACTTTCCTGGCTCGGCGCCGCTGCAGTTTCGGTGTTAGTCGAGCAACTGCTCGGAGTATGAGGAGGACGCAGCTATGAAAATTCGTTTCCGGCCTACCAATACGCAACTCGTTTTGGCCGCAATTGCAATGTTAAGCGGCTGTGCGACACCGGATCAGCCAAAACAATCGCAGAACGAGTTTGATCATCTGTTTGATTGCGGATTGGACGTAGCGACAGAGCAGCATCCTGCGCTGGTTACTCTGAATCGCGCTGTTGTAACGCCGCATGACGCGAACAACATCAATGATTCTGTCGAGATCGGAGTGGCGGGCGTTGAGCGAACTTCAGACAGGCTAACGGTCGACGTAATTGGTGGCCCGAAGTGTCAGTCACTGTGGCGCGCAGAGGCCACACGGCAAGAACCCACAATCTGGAGTGGCCAGGATTCGAACGGTAAAATGCTTGCTGAGGGCATTTACTATGTTCGGCCATTGACGAGCGCCGGATCTTTGGAGCCATCCGTACCGATAACAATCAGCAGCGACCCCTGTGTCGACCGCGCTGGCCTTCAAGCTATGAGCGACACGAAAGTATTGGCGTCCTTTCAGGACACCAGTATTGCAATTGACACTGAGAGTGCCGGGCGTTTGTGTGTCGTCGCCAGGTCAGGCGCTGAGTCGGATCCGGACGATCGGGTGCGCGTAAAGATTGATGGCGTCGAGGTAATCTCGCCGGAAAATGCCGTTCAGCCAGGTGCCGAGCTCGTCGCCAGCATTCCGGTGCGGCCAGGCGCTCATCGACTGGAGGCATTAGGAGCCGGCGGCCTGAGCGTAGATGTCGGATACGTGCCTGCGTCGGTCGATATTCCTGAGGGACCGCCTGAACCGGCAATTCGATGCAAGGGGATGTTACGCGGGTTTGCACACCCATTCGGCCAGCACGGTCGCCGACCAATGGTACGACAAGGCGTGCCGGTTGAGTGCTTCGCCTGGTACAAAGTCGACTTCGGTGTGCTCATGCCAATTCCGGGTATCGGCTATCCGACGAAGCCACAACGCATCATCAGAAACGTTTTTGTTCGGGCGGTTGGCGAGACTGGGCCGGCAGGTGAATTTGATCTTCTAATCGACGCGGCTCAGCTTGCTGACAACTCCATAAACCAGAACAATGCTGAACTCGTTCACGTGATGACGAAGTGTATTGATGTTGAAGACTGCGGTTACGAGGCAATGAGCGTGCCTCGTACTGTCATTTCCAATCTACCGGTCGAGCGACAGGTGGAGAACCTCGACATAAATGACGTTCTGCACCTTACACGACCAACCATGGAACAGGCCGTCGGGCAGTCAGTGGAAGCGCCGGTTATAGGGGCGCGTCTCATTTCAAATGGTAAAGGTCTGGCAATGAACGACAGACCGGTTGTCATTCATGAACAGATTGATACGGCCAATATAGAGCACACGAGATTCATGACGTGGGCGCTTTCCGGGCAACCAACTCTCGTTCCACCGGATGCCAGTCCGGATGTTTGTGCGCAAATATCAGCAAAACCCGACGAGCGACCGATACCGTGTATTCAGTTTTCTGGACAATGTAACCCCAGTCGATGCGGCCAAGATGGCGTTCGGTGCCGAACAGTCAACATCATGCAAGAGATGCTTGAAAACGGATACGACATCTGGACGGTCGATCATATCAGCGGCGAAAGTGACGTGTTGCGAATTGCTGCATCGGCACCAGCATTGTATGACGCGATTCGAAGTTACGGTGCAACGGCAAATCAACTTGTGGATGCCGGGTTTGGGAGCAGCGAACCATTGCCCGTGACGCCTCCAGGAAGCGCGCCCGGTACACGACGCATCGCCGTCGGGGGTATAAGCCTGGGCGCAGTTATTGCGCGGACAGGACTGAAGCTCTGGGAAAAGCGACACAGCCTTGTTTCACTAAATGTTTCGGATCTCGATCAAAGGGCTATTACGCTACCTGGAATCGATACGTCATTGCCCACATCGGTACAGTTCAATGACCCACTTGACGATGTCGCGTTGTATTTTTCGTTTGACGGGCCTCATCTCGGGGCGCGTGCGCCAACGGCAGTGCAAGCCTACATTCAGGATATACCTGAAAAATTCGATATTGAGCAGCAGGATGAGCTACGGGCAGACAGCACAAAAGGTCTTCTTGAGCGTTGGGTTTCGCCCGCGCCAGGGATCGGTTGCATTTCCGAGAAAGACAACGGAGAGCTTGATGCAAAGGAAAGCTGCACGGTTTCCAATAGATCTCTGGCAGTTGTAGAAAACTCGACTTCTGCGTTTTCGGATCGGATATTCCAGCAGTCAATCCGGAATCTCGATCCATCGTTCGGCGACCCATTGGGCCGACCTGCCGACGGCCTGCCGGACTGGATCCCGTCCATCGCTATCGCGAACGGCAGCGATCCGGTCAGTCCCAGAAACGTCGGAACAGACGAAGTATTCGAGATCCACTTCGATATCGATGATGCACCGGATCGCCGCCACCATATGAAGGAGAAAACAATTGTAGGGTTCAGTGGTCGAGTTCTCGATAATGGAGTTCAGCCGGCCGGCTCCGAATGGGACGGTTTGTGCCGTGCGGAGGGTGTTTCTATCGCAACCATTGCAACTGTGACGGGCTGGGAGGCCATTGTCTCGTCGCTATTCGGTTGCACAAACTCAGTGACTGATGCGCTTACGTGTGTTCCAGGGGCAATATTCAGGCCCTTTACTGGCGATCGATTGAACGTCAAGGTGAACGCGAATGTGAAAATGAAGCCAAGGTATGACGGCTCCGGAAACCGCCTGCCGGCAACAGGTTTTCCGACGATCGTGCGAACGGAGAGCGCGCTTCTCGATGTCACGGCGAATCGAGAATTTGATCCGGCGATCACCTGGCGGGACTATTTCATCGCCGACAGAGACCGCTTTCACTCGGACATTCGGGAGGACCAGTGCAGTTTTATCATGTATCACCTCGATGGGACGATGAGTGGTGATGGCGACGGATATCCAGCATGCGAATCGGTTCAACGAAACATCGCCTGCACTGATGGGGGGCGGTGGCCGGGCGAAAGATGGGGAAGTGGTTCAGAAGAACCAGTCTGTGATTGCAATGATGCTCGTGCTGACATCTATCCTGGCGCACCAGGCATTCTGAACTGCGATCTGCGTCCGACTCAGGGAGATTTTCGGTTTGACTTCTAAGCCAACCGAGGCGCTTGAGCAAGTTCGACACCGAGGCGATGGTTGATATCGTGCGATTCTTCGCCAGCTCGGATTGAGGAATAACCCTGGAATGAAAAAACTCATCTATGTCCTCATAGTCGTTGTCGCCTACTACGCCTATGAGCGTTTCCTGATTCCTGAGCTGCCTGCAAGTAATGCTCAGCCGTCCAGCACGCAATCCAGCCAAGCCAGTGAGCAATGGCGCGCCGGGCAACAAGTGCAGGGCAGCGGCACGGTGGTCCGGACCCTTTCCGATGACAACGACGGCGATCGCCACCAGCGCTTCATTCTGGAATTGAGTTCAGGGCGAACTTTGCTGGTTGCCCACAACATCGATCTGGCGCCACGCATTCCGTCACTGCGTACGGGCGACACTGTCGCGTTCTACGGCGAATACGAGACCAACGCGCAAGGTGGCGTCATTCACTGGACGCATCATGACCCGCAGGGCCGGCATGTTGCAGGCTGGCTGGAACACGACGGTCGACGGTATCAATAGGGTCTTGTCTATTTGATCTCCACAAGCGTCGTCAAGGTTTCGGCTCTTACGCCATCCGCGGCCGCAGCCGCCTGGCCTTCTTCGGATACCAGCATGGCATTGAGCGCATCCATGTCTTTGACGGCAACAACCAGCCCGGTCAGATTGGGATTGTCGGGGCTGCTGAAGGTGTGCACATGTGCCGCACCGTTATCCGCGAACAGTTTGTGGCGGCTATCCTCGCCACGCCATGCGGCCATCCAGGTATCGACATCCTCGACTTCGTGAGTAATCACGAGGTGCGTCATCGGCATGGAAGGCTTGGGAGGTTCGACGGGTAGGTCGCTGTTGTAGATGTCATTGGAAATGCGCCATAGGCCATCATCGCCGCGCACCCAGGTTTCGATGAACTTGCCGACATCAACCTGTTCGTCGCCTGCAGTCAAAACATACGTACCAACGTTGTAGCCAACATTGCCCGAAACCGAAATATCAACGCTGGTTAGCGAGCTGATCAGACCACTCTCTATCATCCCGCCGAATGCGTCACGCACGGCATCGGTGCCACTTGCCATTTCGGCATTGGGCGGCATGATGCGTGCATCGTCCGTGTACAGTGCAGCCAGCGCATCGATGTCGCCGTTGTTGAGCGCCGTGTCCCATTCAGCGGAGCGTGAACTGATGACTGAAGGGTCTGTTGCGGGGGTGCCATGCGTGCAACTAACGATGAGCAGGACTAAGGGGAACAGGATTGTCAGTTTTTTCATTATTGAGTTCTCCAAAAAAATAATCAGGCGGACGGGTCGACGTTGGCGTTCAGCCGAAACAGGTTCGTCGGGTCATGCCGCTTCTTGATCTTTAACAAGCGCTTGTAATTTCCCTGGTAATTCGCGTTGAGCACACGTTGCGGTTCGTCGGAGACTTCGTTCGTGTACCAGCCATCGCTGTACGACTCCACTTCACCCCAGTATTTGCGAATGTATTTGACGTGCGGTGTCGCGTCAGTATCCAACGGCCAGGTAACTATGATCAGCGCGTTGGCTTCGGATTTGCGGTGCGCGAACGCGGTTGCTTCGGTCGCCACGCGCCCGATAGCCCCACCGGACTGCTGGAAATACAGCATGATGTTGCGGCCGGGATCGCCTTCGAAGCCATCGACGAACTTGTCGGCAAGCTCGCTCGGGAAGTCGTTGATGAATCCACCTTTCAGGTACTGCCCTTCATTGCGCGGATCGGTGTTGTCCCACGCGCGTTGTATGTCGACGTAGTCTATCGGGCCGACGCTGTCGAACGCCGGCTTGCCGAGTGCCCGGACAGGCGCGAGCACCTGCTCGGCTTTGGCCGCCGGCCCTGAGTAACAAACGTGCATGCCGACGCCGTCGCCCTGACCAGTTATTGATTTGGACATGTAGCCGTCGCAATACAGGTCGTCCGGTGCATTGAGAGCGAACTCGGCATAAAAACGCATGATCTCGCGCGCCCGCTCCAGCGGAAAGACGATCTCGCCGCCGATGACTTGTCGCTGCATCGGATGCAGTTGAAACTCGAAATTGGTCACGACACCGAAGTTGCCGCCGCCGCCGCGCAGCGCCCAGTACAAGTCGGGATTCTCTTCCGCACTCGCGTGTCGGAACGCGCCATCCGCCGTGACGAGGTCAAAGCCCTTGACGTTATCGAGGGCGAGGCCGAAGCGTCGTGCCAGCCGGCCAAAGCCGCCACCCAGCGTCAGACCACCGACACCGGTGTGCGATACGGTTCCTGCTGTTGTAACCAAACCGAGAGCCATGGACTCGCGGTCGAGTTCACCGAGCAGGCTGCCACCGGCGACGTACGCGGTCCGGGATTTTGGGTCGACGCGCGCGTGCCGATACGAGGACAGGTCGATTTGCATGCCGCCTTCGCAGGTCGACTTGCCCGAATAACTGTGTCCACCGCATTTGACGGCGAGCAGCAATTCCCGCTCGCGGGCGAAATTGACCGCATTCTGAATGTCTGCCACGCCGGACGGCTGCACGACAAGCGCCGGATGCCGGTCAATCGAACGATTCAACACGCGGCGCGCGACATCGTAGTTCGCGTTGCCGGGCAGCAACAGGTTGCCACGAAGACTGTCCGACAACTCCTGCACGGCGGCTTTCTCGATTGCGATTTCTGCGCCCGTGCCAGTTACCGCTGCCAGCTCCCCCGCGACTTCGGTCAGTTGTGCCATCGCCATACGCAGCGGCAACGCCGATGCGACCCCGGCTGCGACAGCAGAATGAAGAAAATGCCTGCGGTTCATTGCTTCCCCCTTTTCGAATTCTTCTTATAGAGCCATCGAAGGCTTGACCAAAGGATAGCTCAAAAAGCCCTGGTAGTGGCGGAAGAAGCTGCAAATGAAATAGCATCACCTCATGGCGGGAAAGTGATTTCTCTTTATATATCAGCGGCTTAAGCATATACTGTATGAATATACAGGTGTCTGAATTCGCTGGAGGGACCCATGGGATCCACACGAGAATCCGCCGCGCGCCTTGGCGCCGAAATCGCCGAACTTTGCAGCTACATCTATGCGGCTGAGCACCGGCTGCTAATGCTGGTCCGGGAGTTCGATGAGCAAGAAGGATGGCAGCAATCCGGTTTTCTATCCTGTGCGCATTGGCTCAATTTCAATTGCGGTATCGACATGAATACGGCCCGCGAGCGGGTGCGAGTTGCTCATGCCCTCGGACACCTGCCGAAGATCGATGCGCGCTTCGCAAGCGGAGCGTTGAGCTACTCCAAGGTGCGCGCCATGACGCGTATTGCGGACGAGACTAACGAAGACTACTTACTGTCGATCGCGAAACACGGCACGGCCCATCATGTCGAAAAACTTGTTTCCAAATTCCGCCGTGTCAAGCGACTCCGGGACGCCGAGGCCGCGAACACGGCGCACGACAACCGCCAATTGCATTACCACTACGACTCCGAGGGTTGCCTCGTCATCAAGGGCCGATTCCCTGCCGAACAGGGTGCGCTCGTCATCAAGGCCCTCGAAATGGCAGCCGAAAAGCGATTTGCGGAAGAGGAAAACGAACCCGAGCCAATTGCTGCCCGGCGTGCCGATGCTCTGGCCGAAGTGGCCGAAATCTATATGAACTCGGAACCTGTTCCCAATGCGACCGGCGACCGATATCAGGTTGTAGTCCACGTTTCCGCGGAAACGTCGGCGGAGTGCCCTCATATTGAAGACGGCCCCCATGTTTCCGCGGAAACGTCCCGACGAATCGGCTGCGACTGCTCATTGCTTGCCATCAGGGAGGACGAAGATAGCCAACCGCTTTCTATTGGGCGTAAAACGCGATCAATTCCGCCGGCAATGCGGCGTGCGCTGCGTATCAGGGACGGGGGCTGCAAGTTTCCAGGCTGTACCCACGACAAATTCGTTGATGGACACCATATTCGCCATTGGGCTGACGGTGGAGTAACGAATCTCGATAACCTCGTCTTGTTATGTCGACGTCATCACCATCTCGTACACGAGGGTGGATTCACTTGTGAGAAAGCAAACGACGTCGAGCCTGGGGCCTGCAATGCCCAGTGGTATGCGGGGGATCGGATGGATTGGAATCTGGCAGTGGGCAATTTATTCAGCTGACGGGGTGAGCGTGCTCGTGTCGCGTTCTTCGCCGGACAGCATCTTGCACACGATGACCTGTCGAAGATGCGAGCCGACGGTGATCATCACCGACGCGGGCGGGCGAATTCTGTGGGCGCACGAAACGGACAACTATCGGGTTCGTCCGGCAGGTTATGTTTACTTCGACGTGCTGCGCGAGAGTGGGATCGTTGCGCCAGCCGACCGGTGACGCCTATACTCAGAGATGCGACATAACAACATCATAATCGCGGGGAACCTGTCATGAAGAAAACTACCTTCCTACTGATCGGCTTGTTCTTCCTGTCCTCTTCCGGCATCGCCCTGAGCGATGACAATGAAGATGGCAAAGGGCTGAATCAACAAGCCCGGCAGGAACTGGCTGACGCAGGTGCCAGTCAGTATCTCGGTCAGTTTACGCCGGCCACATCGACTGATGTCGGCGATGGCTGGACCAAGCATACTTATGCGCCGAATTATCTGGGCGACGGTCCGCTGTGCATCGCGGGCACGCCGTTTTCGGTCTTCACCAAGTCCAAGGACCCGAAAAACCTGCTGATCTTCATGCAAGGCGGTGGCGCCTGCTGGCAGGATTTCTATTTCTGCAACGTTCTTGCCGAGGACCAGGAGCCTCCACCCGACGTACCGTTCGGTATTTGGGATGATTCGGTGCCACCGGGTGAGAAAGAATCACCCAATCCGCTGGCCGATTATTCGATCGTCTATATGCCGTACTGTGACGGTTCGGTCTTTACCGGCGACAATGATGTACTCGATTCGAACTTCCCGTTTGGCCCGGTTCGTTTTCACCGCGGCCTGGAGAATGCGTCTGCGGGTATCGACATGGCCAAAACCATGTTCCCGAAAGCGCGCCGGATTCTCGTGGCGGGTTCGAGTGCTGGCGGCGTCGGCGCGGCATCGTTTGCGCCATTGCTGACGCGCATGGTCTTCGGCAATCAGGTGCAGTTGTCAGTCTTCAATGACGCGGGCCCGGTGGCTGTGGACCTCAACGATTTCTGGGGCGGCATTCCGTTGCGGGCAGCCGACTGGTTGTTTGGCCAGTTCTACCCGGCGAGCTGCACCGAGTGCAGCGATCTGGGCCAGCAGACCGCGCTCATCAAATGGCGGCTCGATAATGACAGCACGGTGCGAGAGTCCTTCTACTCAACAGACGGCGACGAGACCGATCGCTTCTTCCTGGGCATACCGACGCAGGAAATGTATCGCCACCTCATCGTCACCGAACACGGGCTCCTGAATGCAGCGCACCCCGATCGCTACAAGCGTTTCATCCGCAGCGGCAGTGACGTTCACACGGCTTTGCAGACGCCGCTTTTCTACTTCGGTACGGCCAACGGCGTACCGCTGAACGAGTGGACGGCGGATTTCTTGCGGCCGGGCGAGCGCGCCTATCGCGAAAGGGACAACGACGATGGCAAACTCGGGCCGAAGCGCAGCTCGTGGGTGGATATCGTCGAGGACTTCGTGCCTCTGCCCTGAAGAACTGCGGCTGCCTCGATAGACGGATTTTCGCGTAGCGAAAATCCGTCTAATTGCAGTGCTGTTCGATATCGGCCTCGCGATCTTTCATTGCGATCAGCTCAACGTGGGTCATGTCGCACGAATCGGAACTCCGGCACGCCTGGTCTTCGGCAAGCCGCGCGAGTGCCTGCTTGCAGTTGAAACGCGACACTTGTGGAGGACCACCCGAGTCGGTCGATGCCGCGATCCAGTGCGTGTAACCGTACCAGCCAGCCCAACCCAGGGCCGCCAGCACAGCCAAACTCATTATCTTTTCCAGTAATTTCGCTAACATTGGCGAAGTCCTCGCACCGGTGTCGCGACAGCGAATAACGACCCCCTCCGGCGTTGACGACTATACTCCTACTTCTGACCGTAAAACCAAAAGGAGCGAGGACGATGGGAAAAACGATCATATTTGTCCACGGTAGAAGCTTCAAACCACAAAAGACGGCGCTACAGTCGACCTGGTTTGGCGCGGTCGAGCACGGCATCGAGCGTGATCGCAAGGGTAAGTTGCAGGCGTTCAAAAAGGCCAGCAAGGAAATGGTTTACTACGGAGATCTGTCCAATGCGTTTCTTCGCTCCAAAGGCTGGAAATACAACGAAAAGAAAGATGTTGAGAGCAGAAAGCAAACACTTGCAGCGCTAAGGGCGTACGGCGCTAAGCAATTCACGAAAGCAACCTACAAGAAACTGCCGGGCAAAGCGTCCTACAAGGAGTTTCTCGCGGATGTCGGTGCGGTAACACTCGGGCCCTTGCGTCTGACAGAGGGTCTGGTGTCGGTCGTTGCTGCTGACATGCGCCATTACTGGAATTTTGACAGCGAGTTTGGCAGCAATGTTCGAGCGACAATGATCGGCCCTCTCAAACGGGCGATGAACCGAGGTGACAAGATCATGGTCATCTCTCACAGCCTCGGCACGATGGTCGCCTACGACACCTTCTGGAAATTCAGTCGCACCGCCGAATACCGACCGAAGTATTCGAACAAGAAGATCGATACCTGGATAACGCTTGGATCGCCGCTCGGTGATGAAACGGTGAAGAGAAACCTAAAAGGTGCAAGAGCCAGTGGCCCGAGACGCTATCCGGGCAACATCAAACGTTGGGAAAATGTCTCCGCCGAGGATGATTTCATTTCGCACGACTCGAAGATAGCGAACGACTACAAGCGGATGTACAAGGAGCGACTGATTGATGAGATCAACGATCACAAGATCTACAACCTGGCGGTCCGTGGTGGCGACTCCAATCCACACCATGGCGTCGGCTACCTCATCAGCCCGAAGGTCATCAAATTGATCACCGATTGGCTTTGAGGCGCGACCGATTTTTGCCGCAATCCCTGTCTAAGAAAAGGTAGAGACTCAGATGTTCGCCGAGGACACGGCGGCACATGCTCTACCTTTACGTTCAGGGAGAAAGATCATGCAGAAAAACATCATCAAACAAAGCATCGCTGCGGTTGCTGCGGTTCTGGCGATGGGTGCTGCCGGCAGCAGCGCGTGGGCGGGAGGTCTGCTTGCAGTCGACTTCGACCCGACTGATTTCACTACGCCGACCGGCCTTTCCAACGCCTACTGGCCGTTGTTGCCCGGGGGCGATGCAACCGTATTCATCTACATCGGTGAAACCGAGGATGGCTGTGCGTTCAACAAGATCACAGCGACACCGGGCGATTGGAAGGTGTTCGTTGACAGCGAGCCGGGCTACGAGTTTTACGACGGTTTCGTGGCGCAGGTTGTGCTCGACAGGGAATGGGAACTCGAAGATGTCGAGTGCGACGATATCGTAGCGGCGCTTGACGGCGACCCGGACTGGGAGCCGATGGAAGGACTCGGCGAGCTCACGTTTGATTGGTACGCGCAGGACGACTACGACAACATCTGGTATATGGGCGAAGCCAGTCGGGATTTCGGCGACGAATGCCCATCGCTCCTTGAAGTACCGCTGGGTACTCCGATAGATGGTTGGGGCGATGATGAGCTTTACTTCGAATGCACCGGCGGATCCTGGGAGGCCGGACAATTCGGTCAGGAAGAGGGCGAGATCGTCGGTGAAGCCGGCATCGTAGTGCCGAGCGACATGCCGGCCGCCGGTGAACCGCTTACGCCAGGCACTTACTGGATGCAGGAAGTTGCCGAAGGTGCCGAGGATATGGCGAAAGTCCTGCAACAAAATGCCAAGGTATCGATAGAGGACGGTCAGTTCGAAGGCGACTATGAGGGTTGCCGCAAAATAAAGGAATGGACGGCGCTCGAACCCGGTGCCAGCGTCGAGCACAAGTACTACTGTGCAGGTGAAGGGTTGCTCCTGATTCAGGGCATCGGCGGTGGTCCGACGGAAAGTGAGGTGCTGATTCTCGCGACCCCGTAATCGAACCAGGCATTACGCATCAGAGACCCTGCTTCGGCAGGGTTTCTTTTAGCCTCATTCGTGACGCGGTTCACATAATTGATAAAAGTGAATAGAAACTTTAATTTTATTAAAGTAATATCTAATTTATGCATCAATGTTTAAATTGTGAATCGAGTCTGGCAGTGGCGAAACTGCACTGTGAGACCTGCCAGGTCAGCTACGAGGGCGACTTCTCATTGCCGCGCCTGGCGCGTCTGTCGCCGCCGCAGCAGCACCTCGCCGAGCAGCTGGTGCTGGCGGCCGGCAACCTCAAGCAGATGGCTTCCAGCCTGGAGGTCAGTTACCCGACGCTGCGCAAGCGACTTGATGAGCTGGTCGAGGCGCTCGCACGTTTGCGCGCCGCGGACGATGCCCGCACGGCCAAGCTTCTCGAGGCCGTCGAGGCCGGAGACATGCTGCCGGAAACGGCGGCGCGACTGATCAAGGAGTTGAAAGGTGGACTCTGAAGAACGACTTCGCCGCATGCAGGCCGACGGTGTGTTAACGCCGGCGCAAGCGGAGCTTCTCAAAGACAGCCTGGAGTGGGGCGGTGCTCAGGTGGATGGGGCGGCGGGTAATGCCGATCACCTGGCTCGCAAATCCACGTCAAAATGGTTGCTCAGGCTGGTGGCCGTCGCCTTAGCTGTCGCTTTTTATGCGTTTGTGATCGGCCCGGGTGTTGACCCGCAGACGCCACAAGACGTCGCCACAACCCTGAATGAACCCGGAGGAATTGGACAAATGAACAAAAGCTTCTCAGGCCTGTTGGCAATCGCACTCTTACTGATCGTTCCGTTGATCCTCTGGGCGGTGTTGCATAACTCCCTCGTCACCAAGGAAGAAGCCGTATTCGAGGCGTGGGCGCAAACCGAGAGCAATCTGGAACGACGCGCCGATCTCATCCCGGCATTGGTCGAAACCGTGTCGCGATATTTGCGGCACGAATCGGAGACGCTGACGTCAGTCACCGAGCAACGCGGAGACGCGAAACTATCGCAAGTTCTGGATGAGTTGATTGCGGCGCAGAAAGCGACCGCCGACATCGTGCAGAAGGACGGCGCCAGCATTGTCGAAAACGATGCCGATCTCGCGGCCCTGTATGCGGCACAACAACGGGTTGGCAGGCGTATGCACAGCTTCCTGGCCGTGGCGGAAAGCTACCCGCAACTGCGCTCTGCCGATCAGTTTCTCGAGCTGCAGGCACAACTCGAGGGCACGGAGAATCGTATCAATGTGGCGCGAATGCGGTTCAACGAAGCGGTTGCCTCTTACAACGCGGCCATTCGAAAACTGCCGGGCAGCCTGATCGCGAATGTCGGCGGTTTCAATCGCAAGGCTTATTTCCAGGCGGATGAAGAGTCCCGCGAAAAGCCGGACCTGGCGTTCGACTGAGTACGCCGGCATGCGCCGACCGATCTTTACCGCAGTCATTTTCCTGTGTGTATCGCTAACGGCGGGCTGCACGCCGTCACCGTCCGGAAAGACCGACTTGGTCGCGGATGGCGCGGCGTTGCTCGACCTTGAACAACGAACGCGCATACAGACTTTTCACGAACTCCTGCGTGCAGATTTTGATATCGACTACCGCGTTGTCACGAGCAACGAAGCGGGGGACATCGACGCGCATGCCGCGATGTTGTTCCAGGAGATCGGTGCGGGCAATCGCAGCGCCAAAGGACAGGGCCTGCTGTTACTGATCGATCCAGGCGAAGACCGGGTTCGGCTCGAGGTTGGTTATGCGCTGGAAGGGACATACCCCGATGCGTTCATTGCCTATGTCGAGCAGCGGCAAATGGTGCCGTTCTTCCGGGCCGGGCGGGTGGCCGATGGAATACTGTCGACCACCGAACTCATCGTGACCCGCGCACAAAACGCAAAAAGGAATGCAGGCCTGGAAAGCGAAGTCTGGCTCGAAGGCAGTGGCGGCGCAGGTGCATCGACGGCGGCGCGCATCGGCGAGGGCTCGGCCAACACGGGTTTCAACTCACGGACGAAGCTGGCCAGCGGCGGGAGCCCAGCGACCGTCTTGTCGCAGTACTTTTCACGCATGCAGGCTCGCGACGCGAACCCTGATCTCGATATCTATACATTAGCGACGCAGGAAATGTTGCGCGACTGGGTGATGACGCCCGCGCAAATGGACAACGTCGTTAAGAGCTACCGCCGTTGCGACGCCGAAGTGGAACGCGTTGACTCTTCTGGTCGGTATGCCGTCATTCGCTACCCGGTTAAGCAGCGGCAATGCTCGCCGTGGTTTTTCGAGAAGGACGACGGCAAGTGGGCACTGGACCTGACCATGATGCAGCTCGCCGTTCGCTTCGGGCGTGATAATTCGTGGCATTTCGAGCGCGGCGTCCAGCACCCGTATGCGTACGCGTTCACGGATTGGTCATTCGACGCACAGGGATTCCCGAAGTGATAACCCGCTCGACGATTAACCGGCGGCGCCGTGCTTCGTCAGGAACCGATCCAGCTCGTTCGCAAAGGTCTGCTTGTCGCGTTGACTGAAGGCGGCCGGGCCACCGCCCATCTCGACTCCGCTGGACCGCATGGTGTCGAGAAAGTCACGCATGTTGAGTCGTGCACCGATGTTCTCGGTGGTGTGCATCTCGCCGCGCGGGCTCAGTGCATGCCCGCCTTTTTCGATCACCTCTG
>Ga0224508_10001761_pt1 | contig 19091 bp, 18 predicted proteins | sample SF_Jan12_sed_USG_4_FD_170157 | JGI IMG/M metagenome (GOLD analysis project Ga0224508, IMG submission 170157) | Sediment microbial communities from San Francisco Bay, California, United States - SF_Jan12_sed_USGS_21 | ecosystem: Environmental > Aquatic > Marine > Sediment | place: USA... | reverse complement strand
GCTTTTTTGTTGACTTGTTGCTACCCGATTTAAAGCCGAGCGGCACGCTTTCACTGGCTGCTGCTTTCCCACTCTTCTTCGAGCTTGCCACGCCAGGACAGGCAAAGCGGGTTGCCAATAAAATTCATGGGGATTTTCTAAAGCCAGGCGGGTGGGTATCGACGTTGACTGATAGTGGTCAGCAATGGGACGCACCGAATGGCTGGGCACCGCTGCAGTGGATGGTTTACAAGGGGCTGCGCAACTACGGCTTTGACCATGAAGCTGAAGAAGGAGCAACTCGCTGGGTGAAAAACAATCAAGCCGTCTATCGGAGCACTGGCAAGTTACTGGAGAAATATAACGTCGAGGAAATCGGCATGTTTGCCGAAGGCGGTGAATACGCCGTGCAAGACGGTTTTGGCTGGACTAACGGCGTACTACTGTCTCTTATGAACGAGCTTGGGATCGAATAGTGCCAGGCCGATAGTCCGTAGCGCCGACGCGCCGCCTATGCCAACAAAACTAGCCCTCGTTAAGCGTGAAGTCCCGAAGAAATTGATTTACGGGAACGACATCGGTGTGCTCAAACCGATACAGCCATCGAAAGTGTACCTGCGCTTCCTTGACGCTGAGAACTCTGCATTGGCCGCATGAATAAAGGCGCGAATCATAGATTTCTCCAGATTGAGGATACTTCTCTGACAAAGTCAACGGTCCGGCGTTGTTGCGGTAGGAATTGGCCCAAGTGGTGTGCGCGGATGGTAACGGTAACGCTAGGGCAGCGAATCATCTGTATCAATTGTTCACAGTTAGCAACGCGTTGGATCATTCCAGCCAGACGGGGGGCATCTTCGCCAAAGTCATCTGTTTACCGGCGCCGTCGAACAAATAAATTCCTCTTTCGTGCGGCGCCATTTCCGGTGCGCCAAGCACATCAGCCAAAAGTGCCGGCAGTGTTTCGCGATCAGGTACGTAGTCGGCTTCAATGCCTGGCGCTTTAACGGCAAACAGCGTCGGAAAACCATCAATGAAATCACTCTGGACGAGTTTTTCGCGATTTTTGACCGTAGGCCAGTTGCGATTGATTCGAGAGCCATGATCGCCGTGTATGATAATCGTAGCGTCCTCGAATCGGTCGGCGTCGCGCAGGCTCGCAAAGAATTTCGTCAACAGTCGATTCGCGCAATACAGCTGCTTCGCGTAGGCATCATATTTGCGTTTGCGGGTCTCCGCGGTATTCGGTTGGTCACTATAGCGATCGATGATCGATCGCGCATGCCATTCATTGATACTCATCCGTGGATCACAATTCGCATTCAACACGAACGCCGAGTGTGGAAACAGTAAGTGCGCAAAGAAAACCTCGCCACCTGTACTTTCCGCAACGTCCGTAGCAATCATATCCAACACTGGCAGCGCGGGCAGCGGTCCCACCGACGTCAGCTTAGAACTCCAGAACGGTAGCCAACGCTCGGCGAGCTGCGACGATCGTCGTACACGATTGTAAGACGCTCGCGTAATGCGTCTCAGCAAAGACATGCGCATGTAACTGCGCCAAATAAACCCGGACTTTTCTAATACGTCGAGCGACAGATTCTCGATATGCTTGATACTGTGCGATTTATAAGTGAAGCAAAAATCGATCTTCACGCTCGCATCGTCACAGTAGTTAATGAATCCTGCCTGATAAACCCGAAATCGATAGCCGCGATCGGAAAGTTTTCGAAAATAGGCGTTTTCCTTAAGCGTGTACGGCTCCCGAATTTCGTCGAAATATACTGCATCGAGGCTGCGCGAACTGAAATTCAACATATTGCCGATAGCATTATAGGTATTGAAGTATTGTGAATACGCTCCGCCATTGAGCCTGAACCCGGCTTCAACGAACGTTGTTTTGATTTCCTGACTCAGGTCAGAAGACCAATCGTTATCGCGAGGCAGCGCTTCGACTCCAATATACTCATCGAGAATCAGGTGTATTACAGGTGGCAGCGAGGCATCGAGTTCGTCGGTAGCGACGCTGTTACTGAATTCGTCGTATATCGCCAGGCGATTGGGAAAAAGCAGTGTGGATACGATGACGGCGAGTGCCATCGTTGAAACAATGACGGTGATGTGCCTTTGCAATATTCTTACGATGAAATAAGAAACAAAGAGTGCCGCTAACAGCCACGTCAACTTGGAAGTTGAGCTCTGCAAATCTACATACACCGTAATTAGAAATGCAATGAGCACGGCCTGCCATGGGCCACGTACGTTTGACACGATCCATCCGATCGCTGCACCCAGCAGAGTCAATACCGAGATGATGCGCCAGACCTCTTCCGACAAGAAATTGTACTGATTCGACAGCACGAAATTCAGAAAAGGCGCGAGTAATAGCAGGATTGGCAGCACGAAGTCGGCCGCATCCCGCCACAAGCCATCGTTGTTGGGTGCCGAGTTGGCCTTCTTATTGTTGCTACCAATCACTGTTATATATCTTTACGTCTGTACCAGACCAATCGGCGTTCCGACCCTTCGACGTTGTCCCAACGTTTAATTGTTGCGGTCGCTTGAATACTGCGTTCGAAGTTTTCAAGCGTGTATTTGTCGAATATGTCATCGCGAAAGCGTAGAAGCTCCTGCACCATCGGGTCGCTCTTGGGGACAAATTCTATGACACCGTTCGGCGCAAGGGACAATAGCCAGTTTACGACGGCCTCCAAAGGAACGTTTTTACCAATCGCCAAGTGGTGCACAAGCGCCAATGCCAATATCGCATCGCACTCGGCCCGGCCGCGTAAGCCCTTGCGTTCACGTTCTCCCCAACCCTGATCTGGCGCCGGGTTTGCTGCGTCAAGGTACAGAGGTAGCAATTGCAGATCGTTATCGACAGCGCGTTGATACGCCATATCGATGGCTGTTTGATCAAAATCAAAGCCTATGATGCTGGCGGCACCAGCCTCTAGCGCTGCGGCACTGTACTCGCCGGTATTGCAGCCAATGTCCCAGATCAACTTTGGTTGTACGACTCTTGCAAAATCCGCGATAAAGGCACGTTTCTGGCTCGCACCTTCGCCACTATAGCTATTGTCGGCCGCGTAACCTCCCCAAACAGTTTTCCCGGAGTCCAGCGGTTGCAGTTTTTCGATCCAGTTCCGCATGCTCATTAGCATGCGCTCGAATGATTGTTTTGGCAGGCCCTTGTTGATCGATACCGTCGCCCGAGCGGACTTGTCTAGGGAAGCTTCTTGAAACTTGTCTTGCAAAACCACTTGCGAAAAGACGTTCCAGGAAAACTTTTTGCGCAGAGGCAATAATCTATTCAGATCACTGGTGGAAATTCCCTCCAGTGCACCGCGATACCAGGCGTTATGAACGATTCCAAGTTTGGCGCGCAGCAGCAGCGGATTCAAAAACTGTTCACAGAATTGCCGATGAGCTGTCCAGAATTCGCCATCGCGGTACGGGCGAAAAGCGAGATGGTCGATAAAGATGGGGCGCGAACCGACAAACTGGATGTTATACGCACTGGCATCGGTCAACGTCACATCATGTTGCAGCGCCTCAGCATAAATATCGAGTTGCAATAACGCCGCACTCTTGAGCAGCTGGAAGCCCCACTCATATGGATAGGAGATAAATGGCAGCCTTGGATGTTCGAGCACCAGATCGACATCCTGCGGCACAAAGCTTAGGTGAGCGGCATCGGCTTCTTCGAACGCTACGAGCCGATTGTTGTCGACTAACTTGTCGAGTAAGCCAGTTTGTCGTACTTGCTGAAAATCGGCGAGACCGGACTTGGTCACCGTGCGAAAAACACGACCGTCATCGATATAGATATGCCCACGCGGATCCCTAAACGAACCAGCGTCTATGCCAGCGTTCATCGCAGTAGGCCGTCCCTAGCGTAGCTCGGAATCGCGCTCCGCGTTGACATGATTCGACGCATCAGCAGATGTTTTGGATCCATCGGCCGAGAATATACTCGAAAAGTAGACTTTTAGCTTTTCCCAGTACAGGCGCCCTACGACCATTGCACCGGCAACGCCGGCTATCAGGCTCTGCAAGATCAAACTGCCGGTTCCCGGATCCAGATATGCCCATGCGGATTCGGTCAATAACATGATCATGCAAAGTGACGTCATTAAGACCTTGATAATTTTTTTCATTCGTTAAACCTCATTATTATTCGAATGACTTCTCAGCAAAATACTCTTTGGATGCCTGAGCTATGCGAAATTCGCTTAGTACTAGCGGCGGGATTTGCTCGAGCGCTGCAATTCAGCGAGATTTTTCTCCGCACTGGCAAAGTATGTCGGCGATAATCGAATTGCCTCGTTAAAATAATGCAGTGCGTCCTCGGAATCTCCATTTTCCATCGCGATCGCGCCGATCTCGTTGTGCGCTTCAGCGCCATCGATTACTTCCAAGAATGACTTCAATGCGGATGCATACCAGCCCTGCCTCGCATACACCATGCCGAGATTGCGCCACGCCTTCGGGCTATCGCTGCGCGTAGCGACTTCATAGAAATCGAGAGCTGCCTCACGATAATTCTTACTAAGGTATTTGGAATAGCCGCGGTTAATCAGAATACTGTCCGCGAGCGGTTGAATCTCTAGCGCCGCGTTGTAATGACTGAGCGCCAGGGTAAAGTCGCTTTCACGGTCAGCAATAACGCCCAATGCGTTGTGCGCTCGCCAAAGATTGGGGTCATTTTCGATCGCGCGGTCGAGAATTTCTCGCGCTTTGTCGTCATTCCCGGCTCGAAAGTACAGTAAACCCAGTCCCTCCAGTGACTCTGCGTGAGTTGGATCATTCTGCAGAGCGAAGTTGAATGCGCGCGCCGCGAGGACACCGTTGCCCTGTATAACATGCAGGTTGCCGATTTGTGCCAGCACGTTTACGTCCGTGACATCGAATTTCAACGCTCGGACGAGATAAAATTGCGCCTTGCCGAATTCACGATCTCGATACGCAAGTGAGGCTTTGGTAAGCGCCTCATCTTTCGACGCCACTGGAAATTCCGTCGCAAAAAGCAAATCCAGACTATCGTCGGCAAAGTCGTCAGCACTGACACTTGAGGTTTTTTCACTAGATGCCGATACACACCCATGACAAAGCAAAGCGATGGCCAATACGGCAGCGATATTTGTAGATTTCGAAACTCTCATCTGTTGCTCCTTGTCTTGCGGGTTACCTGCGCAATCACATCGTCAAAGATGACTAAACGCATCGATAATGCGAAGCGCGGCTGGTCCGACGGCAACGACGAAAAACACTGGAAACATGAACAGCACCAGCGGAAAAATCATACGGGTGCCGATCTTGGCGGCTTGTTCTTCAGCGGCCTGCATTCTTTTATCCCGGAACTCCGCCGAATAAATACGTAGCGCATCCGCAACACTCGTTCCGAAACGCATCGATTGCACAAGCAGACCCACCAGGCCTCGAATGTCCGGCAGACCGGTTCGTTCCGCAAGATTCTTTAACGCATCCTCTCGCTGCATACCGGCCCTGATTTCGGCATTGACTGTAGCCAATTCCAAAGATAATTCTGGATGACCGACGTTAATTTCGTCGGCGACCCTTTGTATGGCTGGCCCCAGCCCGAGGCCGGATTCCACGCAGACAACCAAAAGGTCGAGCGCATCCGGAAAACCGTTACGCAACATCCGCATCCGGCGGGCCAGTGTCTTGGTTAAAATATAATTCGGCAACAGCATTCCAACACCCGCGGCCATCGCGACGTACATCATGAGCTTTTGAGTCGGTACCTCCGGGAAAAAACGTGACGCAAGCAGCACGATTGCACCGAACACAACGGTCAAGACCGTTTTGATGGCGTAGAACGTCTGTAGCGCCTGTGGCGAACGATAGCCTGATCGATAGAGATCCCTTTGGATTTTGTGGCGTTCAAGCGCTTCCTTGGGTAACGTAAATACGGCAATAGGTCCGATCGCAGTTGCGATTTTTAGCATTGTCGACCCATCTTGCGGTTCGTCTTTGTTAATGAGACCCAGCTTTCGACGAACGGGATCCGTCACGCCAAGCACGATGACGGATATCCCAATACCAAAAATGAAGATGATAACTGCCACGACGCCAACGACCGTGCGCTGCAGGACCACATCGTCTGTGAAATAGGTATTTAGATAGCTGATAATCGCTTCCACAGCATTAAACCTCTATTCGCAAGATACGGCGGATCCAGAAAATCCCGATAGATCCGGAAATGAGACTTCCTACGATCATCTTTTGCCCACGCGCATCATCCAACAGCACGGGAAGATAATCAGGCGAAGTAATCGTCAGCACGACGAACAAGCCCAGAGGCACCATAGCCAATACCCACGCCGACATACGTCCTTCGGCAGACAATGTCTTTACCTTGCGCTGCAACTGAAAACGACCGCGGATCACGGTAGAAATTCTTTCCAGGATTTCAGCGAGATTACCTCCGGACTCTTTCTGCACCAAAACGGCAGTCACCAGCGCCATAACGGTGACGGTCGGAATTCGACCGAGCAAACCTAGCATTGCGCGACGTACGTCGTTCCCATAATTTATGTCGCCAAAAGTGAGTTCGAACTCTTCGGCAATTGGGTTTTCAAAATCATCGCCAATCATCTTCAACGCAGCGGAGAACGGATGCCCGGCACGCAACGCACGCGTCATGGTCTCTATGCCATCGGGTAATTGTTCTTCAAACAACGCCAGTCGTTTGGTTCGATCCATGGAAATCTTCATGAACGGTTGATACGCCACAATCAGCCCGGCGACGATCGGAACGTACCAAATTCGAACGAGGAACCAACTGATAATCGCTGCAGCAATGCCAAGCACGATAGAGAGCAGAACCACGCGGTATGCGAGAAATTTGTTGCCAGATTGCTCAATGGTTTCGGCCAGTCGCTCCATGCTGGGCATGTTTTCCAACTGCCTTTCCCATGGGGCCAGCTTACGTAAGTATTTTTCACGCAGCAGTGAAGAAAATTCGCCATCGGTGCTCGCCGACTGGATTTCACCGAGCTTTTTCTTGAGTCGTTTGCGTGCCTGCGCGCTTTCGCCAAAAACCGGGATCGCAAGACCTTGCACCAGCAGGAAGACGGTGACGAATATCAAACCAATGAAGATCAGCATGCCATTGGACATCAGTGTTCTCCGCTCGCGCTCCAGTCCGGCTCGAAGGTCTCAATCGGTAGCTCAATCCCACGCAGCGCGAGCTTCTTGTAGAAACTTGGAATGACGCCGGTGGCTTTTATGCGCCCTACGACCTTGCCGTCATCGTCCATTCCGCTGCGCTCAAAAGTAAAAATTTCGGACATCGTAATAATGTCGCCTTCCATGCCGTTGACTTCCTGCAAGCTGACGAGTCGCCGGGTACCGTCTTCGAGCCTTGATATCTGAATCACAATATTGATGGCGGAGGCAATTTGGGCACGTAAGGCCTTGATCGGAAAATTGAAACCGGACATTGACACCATGTTTTCGACTCGACCCAATGCGTCGCGCGGCGTATTGGCGTGAACCGTGGTCAAGGAGCCGTCGTGGCCCGTATTCATGGCCTGTAGCATGTCCAACGCTTCGCCGCCGCGGACCTCGCCGACGATGATCCGTTCGGGACGCATACGAAGGCTGTTACGAACGAGATCACGGGACGTTACCTCACCGCGCCCTTCAATATTCGGCGGTCGTGTTTCGAGTCGTACCACGTGTGGCTGCTGCAATTGCAGCTCCGCCGAATCTTCGATCGTGACGATGCGTTCGTTGTGCGGGATGTAGCCCGATAAGATGTTTAAGGTAGTGGTTTTACCGGCACCGGTTCCTCCGGATATCAACACGTTCAAGCGCGATTGAACGATCGCATGCAATACGTCAGCCAATTCTTTGGTGATCGTGCCGAGAGAAATCAAATCGTCTACCGACAGCAATTCGACCGCAAAGCGCCGTATCGAAACTGACGGCCCGTCAATGGCGAGCGGCGGAATGATTGCGTTCACTCGCGACCCGTCTTTTAGGCGCGCGTCGACCATAGGCGAAGACTCATCGATTCGACGACCGACCGCCGATACGATCCGGTCAATGATGTTCAGCAGATGTGCGTCATCCATGAACGTGATATTTGTCGGTTCGAGCTTGCCGCGTCTCTCGATGTAAACAGACTTCGCCCCGTTGACAAGGATGTCGGAAATTGTTGAGTCGGCCAACAATGGCTCCAACGGGCCGAGACCCATGACTTCGTCTTCGATCCGTTGGATGATTATCTTGCGTTGCTTGACACTGAGGGGCGCCGATTCATCGATGATCAACTGCAGAGCGACGTCACGAATCTCTGCCCTGGCCTTGTCCTCGCCAATCGTCCCAATCAGCGACAAGTCGAGAACCTTCAGCAGCTTTTCGTTAATCCGCTGCTTCCACTCCAGCTCCAGGTCCGTCAGCGGCCTGCTCCGCTCCAGTTTCTCCGGCGGCGCGCCGGCTTCGGAAAGTGCCGCTTGTTTGCCTGGAACGGCGACCATTAATGCGCTCTCCGAAGAATGGACGGAATAGCACGCTTAAGAATGCTCTGCGAACCCGACTGGGACTCAACACCGCGAATATGGGCTTGCAATTCGGCAATCGCTCGCGCAACTCCCGACACCTTTGCGCTGTGCTGTACGGGCTTGCCAGCGTCTATACTTTCAGAGACAAGGTTATAGTGATTCGGTACCCGTAAGATTTTCTCTACTTTGAGTGCCTCACGAATATCACTTATCTCAATCAACGCTTTTTTATCGTAGCGATTGACCACGACTGTTATTCGATTCAATGGCACGCCAAGCTCATGAGTGATCAGTCGAATCATTCTTAGCGCATCGTGTATATGACTGAGAGACTGCTGAACCACCAGCAATACGCGATCAGATGATTCGAGCACTGTAGCGCCAATCAAATCAATGCGTCGCGGCAAGTCCACCACGACATAGTCGTTATGGTGTAGAAACATCCGGAGTAACAAGTCCATTCTTTCAACCGACACTTCATTGGAAATGGACAAATTGTCCGTGCATGCCGCGAGCAACCTCAAGCCGGACTTGTGACGAGTAATATAAGTTGCTGCAGAGACGTCATCCATATCGTCTACCGCATCCAGCGCATCGATGATGCCGCGCCTCGGATTGATGTCGAAATACCGCGACAGTCCGCCAAACTGTAAGTCCAAATCGATCAACAGAGACTTGACCTTATCGACATCGTGAAGTCCGTACGCAATATTCGCGGCCAGAAAACTGGCGCCAGATCCACCGCGGCTATTGACTACCGTGACCAGTTCGCCGGCTTTTCCTTTCGCGCTTTGTATTTGCCCGGAAATCCGATCCAGTGCAGCAAATAGCTCGTCTTGCTGTAGCGGTGACGCGAGATAGTCGCTGGCGCCCGCCCGCATCGCCAGGCGCATTGCATCAGGATTATCGCCCGGTCCCAGAACGATAAGCGGCAGTCGATTCAGTTGTCGTGTCTCGGCCAGGTGTTGCAGCTCGCCGTAGCCGGTGATGCAATGAAGGAGAACGACGTCGGGTAACGACGCCACGTCCTGCAACGGGTTGACATGCCCATTGCTGACGATTTTTGTCGTCAATTTGAAGCGCGGGTTGTCTCGTAGCTGCTCCTCGATTTCCGATGCAATCGCACTAGATCTCGAAACAAGTAATATCCTAATTCGCGACACAGTCTTTCCTTAGATTGTCAGCACGCAATGTCGGCAACGCCGACTCGTCCGAGGCTTTCGCTCGGTATCGTGGTTAGAAACGCCGGTAAAGTGATCACTCTCGTCATGAACGGGATGATGGTCTGGACCTGAAAATTCTGGATGCCGACCCGAACATAACGGATGCTTCCATACCCGGCACCGGCCGGATCAGCGATGGCAGTACCGTCAATGTTCAAATATTGAAGCGAGATATGTTGGGTCCCGAGACCTGGAACGAGTGTACTTTGGCCACCCGCGCCTGCGAAAACGGCCGTTAGCGAAATCGCCGGATCGTTAATCGGGCATACTGCGGCGAGCCTCGCGCCACGCCGGGTAGCTTCATCGAGCGCGGCGACATCAAAATATAGACGGGACATGTCAATGAGCCCGAACAATACGGTGAAGAAAACGACCGCGACAAGCGCGAATTCAACCACCGTTGTACCGCGTTGGTTTTTGACGCTATTCATTACAACGCCCTCATCGTTACGGACGCACGCAAATTGAATAGCAGGGGTAGATCCGCGCCGTAACCAAACGACGGCAGGACGGAGCCCAGTATGCCGGTGTAGGCGTAGTCGACCCGCACTTCGATGTTATCGCCGCCAGCATCGATCACACTAACGTCGTTAATGTTAAGCCCATAAACGACAGGCGTGCCGCCATTCTGATCGCGATCGCCGTAGACAACCAGGCGCTTGGTTTCATCGATAAGATTGGCCGATAAATTCAGCGTCAACGTACCGTCAATCGCTTCCTCTGCGACATAGCGCGCACCGTCCCTAACCGCTTTAGTCAGCGTTGTATGTTGAACGAATGCATTCGTAAATTCGGACGCCGCGAGCATGACAAAAATCAGAAACGGCAAAACTATGGCCGTCTCGACGAGTGCGAGACCACGCTGATGCTTAAAAGACTTCAACGTTTGTCTCATGAGTCGATAGAGTCCGAGTTTTTGTAGAGCTGAATCTTGTACAGCAGCGGGCCTCCGGGTCCGCCGCCGGGATTTGTACCAGATGTTCCGTTGACTTCGCACTCACCAACATACTCGCCAATGATTTTGCCGGCGCCGTCTGCTTGCCCGGTTTCAAGCGGCTGCAACATGAAGAAGCATGCGAATCCGTCGACGTCCAATGTGGACTGCCCCTGCTGGTTGCCGTCGCAATTGATGGTCGGGAAAATTAGGACGCGACGATACTTTACGCTTCCTGCCTCAAAATTTTCGGAGGGGCCATCAGAGTCAGAATTGTAAAAATCGTCATAACTGTAATTTATTTCGTCGGACATAAAGACTTCGTCGAGCGGATCCGGCGCATTGCAGTAGTTTTGGCCCTGCCCCGTAACCATATAGATCTTGTCGACGGGCGGGTCGACGGAATCGTCCTCGCAGGCTTTTAAGACTTCGGGAGGCGCTCCGCCTGACTGATCGGTTAGCACCCGATCGGGTGGATATTCTTCCTCGGTCAACCCGCCACCCTGATAGATGCCAAACCGCGTATTGAAGCCCTGGCTGGTCGGTCCGGACGAGATTCCCGGTTCTGTTTCGACCTCCTCGCCAAGTGTGGCACAGCCATAGTAATCGCCGGCAAGATTGTGTCTTAGACAGTCACCACCGTTGCAGCCAAGGCGCAGCATCTTGTAATTACCGGCACCAATCTCAGCATGATTGCCACCGCCCGGCTTCAAAACCTGCAGCGGGTTGGGCCCGCCCGGAGCGATCGCCGGAAATCCTCCTGCTGGTGGGCAAACAGCAATCGGCGCAACATCGCAGATCTCGGCTCCCTCGCCTACGCCAAGCGGTCCGCTGGGGCCCGCGACAGCCGATGCCGGTGTTGGAATTTCCGTGAATCCGAGGACCTGCGACAGCGTCGTTGCCGTCTCAAAACCAGTAGCAGTGACACGCACAAACGGACCATCCGGGGCTCCGGGCGTGAATGGCACAGCGACCGCCGAAAATTGAACCGAGACATTTATTTGGCCGCCACCATAGGCGGCGTCCAACTCATGGTTGCCACTGCCGCTCGCGTTAATGCCTAACAAACTGAAGACGGCCGCCGTCGCCAACGCTGTATCTTCGGATTGATCAAGGACCTTGGCCGCCGCGAGCGCCGCCGCATCAACTGAATTTTGCATTCGGGTTTTATTCGCTAATGCATGACTACTGTCTAATGCGAGGCCGGCAACGGCGAGAATTGCCAGCAAACCTATAGCAACCAGTGGAGCGACAATGCCCTTTTGATCGTCAGGCTTGCTGTTTACACGATACGTTTTGAATTGTTTTCTTTCGCCCATATCAGCCTACTCCGGTTCAGGTTGGCTCATGTCGCATTTATTGCTGCTGAGAGCCCGAATCGCCAACGTTTATAGTGATTGGGGCGTTGACACTCTTTGGACTTGCGACGTCTTTACGATGACCGCTCAGTGTGTTGTTCAAACGCTCCGGATCTCCGCCCAATACAGGCGCCGGGTCGGGGTTCTCCGCGGCATTGGGATCGTAGATCTGCGCTTTATTTACTTGCCGCACGGCATCGCCAAATGCAGCCTCTGTGCGACTGTTGCTTGATGCACAACCAGCGATCACGATCAGGATTGCCGCCGCAGCTGGTATCAGTATTTTTCTAGTATTCATCGTTACTCACCTGCCTTATTTAATTCACGTCGTGACCGTAGGGTGACGGTTCGTTATCGGACCGTGATTGGCCTTCTGTTTTTCCGCCGAAGAAGAACTCCGCATCACTGGCCTCTCGAAATGAATCCGTCGGCAGTCGCATTTGCCCCGGTGTCATCGCTTTCGCGAGATGTGGCGTAACTAGGATTAGGAGTTCTGTTTCGCCTTTTTGAAAGTCCTGGCTGCGAAACAGCGCACCCAGCCCTGGGATGTCACCAAGACCTGGGAACTTCGTCACTGTTTCTCGCAGGTTTTCATTAATCAAGCCTGCGATGCCAATGGTTTGGCCATCAGCTAACTCGACGGTCGCCTGTGCGCTGCGCTTCGTCAGGCGTGGAATAATGAAACTCTGTGATGACCCATCGGCAGATAAGACCAGGCTGCCAGAGTCCACCAGCTCGCTGACACTGATATTGAGTTTGAGATTAATGCGCCCAGCGTCCAGCACCAATGGCAAGAATTTCACACCGACGCCGAATTCCTTGAACTGAATCGTAACGCCATCGTCACCGCGTGGTACCGGAACTGGGAACTCACCGCCGGACAGAAACTCAGCCTCTTGGCCGGTTTGCGTCGTCAATGTCGGTTCCGCGAGAATCTTCGCAAGGCCCTTTTCTTTTGCGGCATCGAACGCCAAGTTGAATAGGAAATTTTCCGTTAACAGGCTTGCGAAGAACCCCTTGTCCTCGATGCTCAAGGGATTGGGCGCGAATTCGTCAATAGCTGGTCCGAAGGGTGCGCCGTTATTGTCCACGATTGGCCCGAACGGCGAGTCTTCCGGTGCATTGAATACCGGTACTCGAACGCTGCCAAATTCGGCATCGGGAAATGTTGCGCCACCGTTCACACCGCCGACGTTCCAGCGACTGCTGCGTCGCAAAATAGTATTGAACCGAACATCAAGTCTTTTCAGTTCTGTACGTGCGATCTCGGCGACTTTCACTTCCAGCAGGACCTGCTGTGAGCCGCCGACACTGAGCATGTTTATTACGTCGCCCACCTTATCGGCGGAAACATTTTTTGCAGCAAACGCGGTCCCACTGTCTTGCTTGGTCTTGCCAGCGACCTTGAAATAGCCTTCAGCAATTCGTACCGCCGCGTTCATGTTGGCGACGTTCGAGACTCGACCCGCCAGGACGATATTGCGCTGCGCAGAATAAACTGAAATATTTTCGTTCGGCATCAAATCATGCAATTTTGCTTTCAATGCTTGCAAATCATGCGACACCTCGACGCTTACAGTACCGATAAGTCGATCATTCCGGTCCCAAAGCAATACATTCGTCGTACCAAGGTCCTTGCCCAGTACGTATAGCTGCGTAGAACGAAGTATGAGAATGTCGGCGATCTCTGGGTTACCGACGGATACACGTGTCGCAGGTGCATCGAGCACGACGACCCGAGACTTATACAATGGCACGGTTAACGCATTTTCCGCCCCGCGTGCCAGTCCCTGTCCGTTTACCTGAGCAAACGCTTGCATTGACAAAAACAACGCGCCCACACAACACATTGTGACCAGCGTTAGTTTTTGAATTTCCTTCGAAGCAGACATTCTCATTGTAGGTCCCTTATTCTTGTTCTCACCGGCAACACGTTCGGTATCGCGGTTGATAGTCCGTTAGGATTTTGTTTTTTTCTTCTGCACATTGGTGCCGCGAATAATCTCGACAGTTTTCCCCGACGGCGCAGTTGGACGGCGTTTCACGACGGGTTTCGTCGGTTCTGGTCTGATGATTTCTTCGGTGTCCGGGTTGCGCAGCGTCAGCTGAATCGAGCCCTCGGTGCGCGCCTTGACGAGCTTTTCGGCCTCTTTCGGCGTCATCTCCAGGGTAACCGCACGCACAATAACCGGTTCATTCGCATCCGTGGCCGCGGTCTGGTCGACAGCAAGAACCTTTATATTGGTCAGGATCGTTTCGATTGTCGCTCGTTGATTGCGGTCTTTTCGTGCGGCCAGCACGTCCACAGTATTTCCCGGTAGCAGGAAGCCGGCGACGCCAACCACGTCGTTAACTCGTACCGTGATCGCTCGCATATTTTCGCTGACCAAAGCCGCAAGCGTGCTACCTCGGGTATGCTCGGCAAACCGTTCCGCAATGAGAACTTCGCCGCGGCCTATTGCCGTGGTCGCAACCATACCTTCAACTTCCGAGATCTCCGTGTATGCCCCGGCCGGTAACATTCCTTCGGGTATTTCTATTAACTTCAGATGGCGGCTCTCTACTTTTGTCGTAAATGGAATTGCCACGGCGGCCGCTACAACGAGCTGCGTATTCGGATCTGCGCTTGCCTTCGATATCAACTGCGCCTTGACCCAGGTATTCGCCACCCAAGCTGCGCTAATTGCCATTAACAATGACAAGAAAATCAGAATAAGTCCTCTACGTTTAGCCATCGCTAATACTCCTAAATTTCCGCGTGAATTACGGAAGGATCAACGTAGTCCTTTACCGCCACAAAGTAGTTTTGCCACGCCCACCGCATATGCGTTTCGTTGATGTGCTGCGGCTCGCCGGAGTACGCTGCATAGTCGACAGCCATGCCCAGAAGATCTCTGGGATGACAAGGCAACAACGGCACTTGATTGGACGCGTGTAGGTCGTTTATGACGAATTCCAATACACCCGGGTCACAGACGACGCGAAATTCACGACAGCTGTCATTCCAGATTTTGCTGTAATAATCCGGCGTCAGAGATTTGAACTCGATCTTGTAGCCAATTCGCCGCAAAAACGCCTCATCCGCCAATTCCAGCGGGTGAATGTTTGTCGAAAAAATCAGAACAACGTCAAATGGCACAGAAAAGTGTTTGCCGAATCCAAGATCGAGGTAGTCTCGTTTCTCCTCGAGTGGCACGATCCATCGATTGAACAACTCGGCCGGCGTTATGCGCTGCCGCCCCATGTCATCGATAATGAATATTCCATTATTTGCTTTAAGCTGCAGCGGCGCCTCGTACACTCGTGCCGCTTGATCATAGCGGACCTCGAGCATGTCGGCGGTCAGTTCGCCACCACTGATCGCAACCGGTCGCTCGCACAAGTGAAAGCGCGGGTCATGGCCCTTGCCGAGCATGATTCGGTCATCTTCACTATTCTGCGAAATCACTTTGTGCAACTGGTGGTCAAAGACCTGCACGACGATGTCGTCAATGGCAATCGCATGCGGCACGAACGTTAAATCATGAAAAAGCCGGGCCAGTCGCTGTGAGATATAGGTTTTGCCCGTTCCGGCCGAACCGTACAGAAAAATCGCCCGGCCTGAATTCAATGAAGGCCCCAGCTTGTCGAGTAATTCCGGCTCCAGCACGACATCGTCAAAGGCTAAATGCATGGCACTCTTGGTGATTGACTTGCCGTGTATCGTCTGGGCCCTGGCGACTTGTGCATAGTGTTTTAGTGGCACGGGAGCGGGTCCGACATAGCCGCTGCGCATCATTGCGTCCACCGCCGTTGTTCGACCGCGCCCCGTCAGCGCGTACGAGAGCGTCTGGTCCACTCCGACCCGAGGCCTGACCTCCACGCGTGCTTCCTCACGCATGAAGTTGAGAATTGGCTCGATGATCGAACCGGCAAGCGCCATAAGCGTGCTGAGCTCGGCGATCGTCAGCGACCCCCGATCCAGGATGTGTTTCGCGGCCAGATCGGCGAGAAACGATTCGCTCAGGCCTGTGTCCTCAATGGTCACGGGTCGCGGTGCCAGCTTCGACGTGATGGGCATCGGCGGGTGAGCCGTATTTATTTTCGAAGTCACTAGATCAGAAATTGACATTTACTGTCCCGCCGCAGGTCTGAGTAAGTCGAAATACCAAATCGCGATGTAAGTCCCGCACGCGATCGCTGGCGCATACGGAAACGAAGTACCACGAATTTTTACCTGTGGCATAAGCCCAATCATCGGAAGCAGGCCGACGCTCTTAAGTTGAGTGAGACTTAGGAATTGAGCCCTGAAATAAGCGTCAAGGATTCGCCACAAAATCCACGCGCCGCCGAGCAATCCGCCACAAACAAAAGTAGCTGGCCCGGCGATAAACACACCTTGGGTCCCGAGCAATGCGCCGACTACGCCGAGTAGTTTTACGTCACCGGCACCTGTTCCGCCCAACAGGTAAAACGGCAGCAGCATTGCCATACCGATGCCAAGTCCAAGAATGCTGTTGAACAGACCGCTTGCGCCGCTGTCGTAGCCGTGACAAATCAAGGCCAAGGACAACGCCGCTACCAGAAATTGATTGGGAATTCGCCGACTTAAGATATCGGTCACCGAACACGCCGAGACTAACGCGAGCGCCGTTATCGCTATGACTGATGAAATTGTTGGGTCGATTACGAGCACGCTAATGCGCTCCGGTTTTTTTTATTGATTCTTAAAGTCCGACCGACGGGCCATATAGCCCGCCGGCCGAGACTATTGGTCTCGTGCCACTACGGTACTGAGGGCGAACCAGAACCGGAACCCGAACCAGATCCGCCTCCACCGAGTGATCCGACGAGACCATTGATTACGCCCCCAACAGCTTGGCCGAGGTCCGTAAATGCGACCACGACGGCTGCTGCAACGAGAGAACCGGCAACTGCGTATTCAACGGTTGTCAGGCCATCTTCGTCACGGAGGAACTTCATGAGACTTTCTTTCATTACATTCTCCAATTGGTTTTTACTTGTTATATGACTCTAGAAGCCATGATGGCTTGGAATTCATCTAAACGCGCCGATCCGTAATTTCATTACAAAAAAGCTCGACAGGCGAAACCTCGCTCATCGTCAACTAAACTAGTGGAGAAGCTGCAATATCTATAGGAATGAATTGCCGGGTGCGCGCACTATTTTGCATGACCTTTAATCGCGTGATCGAAGCCAGATGTGACATAACGACCTGACACGAGTCTCATTTTTTATTCTATATATGTGAACTGCGTCGGGTTTCAGCGGTTAGAATTAGGCCATGCTGTGACCAAACCCACGCAAGAAGGGGTAATTGTTTGATTCGCAGGCCAAATTTGCTCTGGGTCGATATGACCGTATCCGTTCGACACGCAGAGCTGTCTTCTGTATTTACGTCGGCATGCGACATCAAAATCTGTCCGGCCGTCAATCAGCTTAACGAGACCATTCGCAGGGGAGGATTCAACGGCGTTTGCTTCGATCTGGACTACCCTGATCAGGCCAACCTTGAACTCATTCGAAATACCAAGGCCCGGTACCCGAGCCTCCCTATCCTAATTCTGACCCTGCAACACTCGGAGTCGTTTGCTGTCTGGTCGTTTCGTACCGGCGTCATCGATTTTCTCGTCAAGCCTGTTTCGCAAACCGAGTTGCATCGATCGCTGCAGATCCTGAACAAAGTCAATGAATTTAAGGTAACGCAGGGGTCACGAGTGCCCGTCGATAATTTCGCCCCAATCCCGTCGGAAATTCCGATTACGATTCGCCAGGACGATATCCGCTTGCTGCCAGCGCTTTACTACGTCAAACAGAACTTTCGATATAAGGTCAGAAATGAGGCTGTCGCAAAATTTTGTGAATTGAGTCCATTCCGATTCAGTCGATTATTTCGCGAAGTCTACGGACTAACTTTTCAGGACTTCGTCATTCGGACCCGCATTCTCGAATCCTGCCGAATCCTCAGAAATCCGAACACGAATGTAACCGATGTTGCGTATGCGGTTGGTTTCAATGACGCCTCATATTTTGCGAGAACGTTTAGACGACATGTCGGCACGTCACCGTCGAAATATTGCGATGAATTCCGAGTGAAAGAGAAACCGGCGCCGAATACGACGATGGTTCGCGCAATGTTGAAGCTACCCAAGGCAACGGATACGCGTTTTCCGCAATAGGCTTTTGCGGACCCACTCGTTGCCAGGAAGTCGCACGGCACCGCCAGGCTGCAAAATGCTACCTGTGGTCTGGCAAGATACTTCCGGCGGTGTGTCGAACAAGGGCATAGCGTTGGCTCGGAGCGTAGTCACTTAGCGACATCAATCTCATGCCCGCAGTCATCAACTACCAGAAACAGTCATGCCCCATTGCTCTGTTATGTGCAATGGGCCTGCTGCTAGCGGCATGTGCCACGCTACCTGAAACCGCCTACGTCCAAAATCCGGACCTGCCGGATTACAAGACGCGCAGCCATCGAATTGAAGATCCGATTGATCTGTACATTGAGCCACGCATTCCGGCGCTATATACAAAGGTAACGCCACACTCCGACACCGAGGCGTTTCAGAGTTTTTCCATCGTCGCCGGGCCTGCCCTGGAAACGGCGCTACTGAAAATTACCCGCCAACACTTCTCGAAGGCGACGCCGGTGGACATACGCAGTGACAATCCGACCCTGAGCTACAAATTGCTGACTTACAAACCGGTTGTCACCGTCGCACCTGGAACACTGCGGAACCATCTCAACGTCTCGGCACGACTGGCGTTGCAGGTGACGGTGCAGTCTGCGAGCGGCGAGGATTTGTTTTCGACCACCGCAATCGGGACCAGTCATGTCTCCGACACGATTTTCGCGCCAGGCAATAAACTGAAGGGCTCCAGTGAACTGCTTGAGGTCGTAACGCGTAATGCCATTATCGATGCGATGTACGAGATCTCGAAGATCTTCGGCAACAGCAGTGAATCCATTCGTACAAGTGTCAGAGAAAGTAAGGTTGTCCCAAACACCGGATTCGAAACCTTTGACGACGTCGTTTATTACTTGCGCACGTTGTCCTACAAGCCG
>Ga0224508_10001760_pt1 | contig 19103 bp, 16 predicted proteins | sample SF_Jan12_sed_USG_4_FD_170157 | JGI IMG/M metagenome (GOLD analysis project Ga0224508, IMG submission 170157) | Sediment microbial communities from San Francisco Bay, California, United States - SF_Jan12_sed_USGS_21 | ecosystem: Environmental > Aquatic > Marine > Sediment | place: USA... | reverse complement strand
TTTGTGTTCACAATGCCGACAGCGTATAACCAGCGAAGAATGCCGTATACAAATGAATTACGGGCATCAACATACATTTAGCAATCCCGCCCAAATACGAGTTATCATCGGTTGTTTTTCCACGGCGCCAGGATGTGTAGAGGTCGGAAAATTTAGTAGCGAATTCACCTGGTTTCCCGGTTTTCAATGGCAAACCACGCTTTGCAGCAGTTGTCATGAACACCTGGGCTGGAAGTTTCAGTCTTTGAACCGTCAATTTTACGGCTTGATACTGAATCGATTGGTGTATCCAGATTTATAAGGTAATTTGACGCCGGCTCAAGCTCTACTACGGGTTATAATTCCTGTGTCCGTGATCCAGTTTCAACCACAATAAATGTATGCCGCGTTTTTTGGCCTGATCGAGCCGCCATTCTCGATAGCACCGGATCCACGCTATCTCTACTTGAGCGAGCGGCACAGCGAGGCGCGGGCACATCTGCTTTACGGCCTGGAGCACGGTAGTGGCTTCGTACAACTGACCGGCGAGGTCGGAACCGGTAAGACCACCTTGTGCCGCAGTGTATTGCTAGCGCTACCCGAGAGTATCGAAGTGGCGCTGATTCTGAATCCGCGTATAAACGAGTACGAACTCCTGCAAACCCTGTGCGATGAGTTACGTGTCAACTACACCCCGGGATTAAGCCCCAAACAAATCGTTGACCGGCTGAATCGACACCTGCTCCAGATTCATGCGGAAGGACGACGTACGGTTCTTATTATTGATGAAGCGCAAAATCTGTCGCGCGAAGTGTTGGAACAAATCCGCTTGTTAACTAACCTCGAAACCAACAAAGAAAAACTACTGCAAATTATTCTTATCGGTCAGCCGGAGCTGGTCGATGTACTGGCTCGCCCGGACTTGCGTCAGTTGTCCCAACGCGTTACGGCACGTTATCACCTGTCGTCGTTGTCACTGCCTGAGGCCGCGGCATTTATAGCGCATCGGCTGTCCGTAGCGGGGTGTGACAGGGTCTTGTTCAGTAGTCGGGCGATCAAACGCGTTTACCGGTTCAGCAAAGGTATTCCACGATTGATCAATCTAGTTTGTGACAGGGCATTGCTCGGGGCTTACGCCGAGGACAAACCTAAAGTGAGTGCCGGTATTGTTAAACGTGCAGCTGGTGAAGTGTTGGGTCGCAGCGCCACAAGGAGCTGGTTTGCCCGCCCGGTATGGTGGTTCGGATTAGTATTTTCTGGGATGCTATTACCGGTACAGATTCATTTTAGCGATAGTTTGTCCAGTTACACTGATCGCATCGACTATAAATTTGACGAAATTATAAGCACCACTGAACTTGAATCTCAAGCCGAAGCGATACACAAGGTTGATGAGTTGAGTACAGAACCCGATGCGCAAATCATTAAACCCGTATTTGTCAATTCCGTTGCAGCGTTGCCATTAAATAGTTACGCCGACGCGATGAGTGCGGCTGTGACCAGATGGGGTGGCGACAAAGCGGTCAAAGATTGCGCGGAAGTATCGGTGGCAGGATTGCAGTGCTACTACCGTGAGGACGGATTGAACGACCTTCGTCGTTACAATCGACCAGCTGTATTAATTTTAAATAACAATGAAGCTATCAATTATCCGCTATTGCTGGAGATTTTAGGCAATAGTGCTTTACTGGAGATTTCTGAACGCCAATATTTAATTCCCTGGAGTGCTATCGAAGCGCATTGGAATGGTCGATTTATTTTGTTGTGGCGCCCACCGGTTTCGGTACAAAAAAAAGGAGGCGAATCAATCAATACAGCATGGCTGCGCCGCGCGGTTAATTTATGGTCTATGCAAACGAGTGGTGTTGCATCACAAATAGATTCAGATGTGGTCGTAGACGAACGGCTGAAAAAGGACATCAAAGAATTTCAGCGTTGGCAGGGCATCGAACCTAGTGGTGTTGTGGGCGTGGATACTTTGATTGAACTAAACACGGTTCTAGCTGGCGGGCACATCCCCGTGCTGGTTAAAAGCGACGATAGAGGATAAATCCGTGTCCTATATTCTCGATGCGCTAAAAAAATCAGAACGCGAACGCGCATTGGAAAACATATCGACCCTGTCACCGGTCATGCCGACGCAAATACGCTCAGAAACCAGATGGTCGCGTTGGTGGCTTGGTTTTGGCGTGCTTGCCTTGATGGGTGTGTTGCTTTGGAAGTATCAGACACCATTACAACAAAATGCGTTTTATTATTTGCGTGATGCTAAAAATGTTGTTTCAAGCATTAACTTATCCGGTCTGTTTGATAAATCAGAGAAAATTAAAGAAGAGCCTAAGGAGGTGGCTGAAATACCAAATAAAGCGGTCGAGAATCCAGAGCCCGATGAAGTAAAACAAGTCCGGCAGTCCGTAGCACCAACTGTTGAGGAAAAAGTAGTTACTTCAACGATTGGGGTTGGGGAACCAAAGACCGAGTCCATGCCGACGGTTGCATCAGTTGAGAACGATAGCGAAGTTGTGCCTCAACCAGCGACGCAATCGAGTAATACGCAAGTTACTGAAGCTGAGAAAGAATCGGAGATACTCAGTTTGAATCTCGCTCCGCAAGCGGTGCGTCAGAAATTATCTGCACTGACGCTGGCAGCGGTTTCTTATACCAAAGATGCCGAAAGACGCTTCGTGTTGGTTAACGACCAAATGTACCGTGAAGGTGATGGCTTGCCCGGTGGAGCGATCATTGAAAAGATAACGCGGGATGGCATGATCGTCGCAGCCAACGATGTGAAAGTTTTGTTGAGGCCATAACGTTACACTTCCTGATTCGCGAGATACAGCCAGGTTTCAACTACAGTATCCGGGTTCAACGAGACGCTTGTGATACCTTGTTCCATTAACCAGCGCGCGAGGTCGGGATGATCGGATGGGCCTTGCCCGCAAATACCAACGTATTTCGCGGCTTTATTACACGCACTAATAGCCATAGCCAATAGTTTTTTAACCGCGGGATCGCGTTCGTCGAACAAATGCGCGATGGTGGCCGAATCGCGATCCAGACCCAGAGAAAGTTGGGTTAAATCGTTTGAACCAATCGAAAACCCATCAAAGTATTCGAGAAATTCATCCGCCAATAACGCATTAGACGGAATTTCGCACATCATGATAATTTTTAAATCGTTCTCGCCGCGTTTTAGTCCATTCTCTTCCAGCAATTCAATAACCTGTTTGGCTTCATCCAGCGTGCGCACGAACGGTGCCATAAGCCAGACATTGGTTAAGCCCATTTCGTCGCGCACCTTATGCAGCGCATGGCATTCGAGCTCGAAGCAATCGCGAAACGATGTGTCAATGTAGCGTGACGCACCGCGAAAACCAAGCATGGGATTTTCTTCGTCGGGTTCGTAAATATGCCCACCCACCATATTGGCGTATTCATTGGATTTGAAATCCGACAAGCGTACGATCACCGGTTTGGGTGCAAACGCCGCAGCCAGTGTGGCCACACCTTCGGTAATTTTTTGGACGTAGAACGACACGGGATCGGCGTAACCGGCCATGCGTTCATCCACTTGTGTTTTTACATCGGCGGGTAGCTCATCATGATTGAGCAACGCTTTGGGATGCACACCAATGGTGTTGTTGATAATGAATTCGAGGCGCGCGAGTCCGATGCCATCGTTTGGTAATGATTGAAAATCAAACGCACGTTCCGGGTTGCCGACATTCATACTGATTTTGAACGGCAACTCGGGCATGTTGTCCAGGCTAATGGTTTTTAATTCAAAGTCAAGTTCGCCGTCGTAGACATAACCGGTATCGCCTTCGGCGCATGACACCGTCACCGGGGCATTGTCAGTTAGTGTTTTGGTCGCGTTGCCGCAACCGACTACCGCGGGTACGCCTAACTCACGCGCGATGATGGCGGCGTGGCAGGTGCGGCCACCACGATTGGTCACGATGGCTGATGCGCGTTTCATTACCGGCTCCCAGTCGGGGTCGGTCATGTCGGTTACCAGGACATCACCCCGTTGCACCTTGTCCAGTGCGTCCGTACCGGGAACAATTCGCACCGTACCGGCGCCGATGCGTTGCCCTATACTACGGCCTTCGGCAAGAATATCGCTGCGTTGACTAAGGTGATAACGTTCAAGCACTTTTTTGTTCGAGCGACTTTTCACTGTCTCAGGGCGTGCCTGCAAAACATACAGGCCGCCGTCGATTCCGTCCTTGGCCCATTCGATATCCATTGGCCGGCTATAATGTTTTTCGATGGACACAGCCATGCGTGCCAGTTCATGTACATCCTTGTCATTGATGCTGAATTTCTGACTGTCGCATTTTGCAACATCGATGGTATCGACTAACTTGTCAGTGCTTGATGCGTCCGCATAAATCATCTTTATGGCCTTGCCGCCAAGTGTGCGGCGCAAAATAGCGGGGCGGTTTTCCTCCAGTGCGGGTTTATAAACGTAAAACTCATCCGGATTGACTGAGCCTTGCACGACGCATTCGCCCAGACCATAGGACGAGGTGATAAACACTGCATCCTTAAACCCTGACTCGGTATCGATGGTAAACATGACTCCGCTGGCGCTAAGATCGCTGCGCACCATGCGTTGTATGCCGGCGGACAGGGCGACATCGGCATGGTTAAAACCCTGGTGTACGCGATAAGCAATGGCGCGGTCATTGAACAAGGATGCAAACACATCTTTAATCGCGCATAACACGCTATCGAGTCCGCGCACATTCAGGTAAGTCTCTTGCTGTCCGGCAAAAGATGCCTCGGGCAAGTCCTCGGCGGTAGCGGATGAGCGCACGGCGACGGCTTGTTCATCATTATCAATGAGCTGCGCGTAAGCTGCGCTGATTTCATCCGTCAGTTGAGCCGGTAACGAGTTTTCGCTGACCCACGAGCGTATCTCCCCGCCGGCACTGGCAAGCGCGTTAACGTCATCGACATTCAATTCGTTTAGGCGTTGGTTAATCCGATCTGCCAAGCCGTTTGCACTGATAAAATCGACATAGGCTTGTGCCGTGGTCGCAAACCCGTTGGGAACGTGGATTCCAGTATCTTTTAAATGGCAAATCATCTCACCCAGGGAGGCGTTTTTGCCGCCCACACGGGCCACATCGTTCATACCGGTTTGGTCAAACCACAGGATATAATTTGAATTCATATTCATCGCGTATAGTGTCGTGACGTTATTTCAATACCAGTTTGTAAATTGATTATGCAGGAACGAACCGTTTTTATTATTTCCGACCGCACGGGTATCACGGCGGAAACTATGTGCCACAGTCTATTGAGTCAGTTTCCCGGGGTTGAATTCAAAACCGTGGCGCTCCCTTATGTAGACTCGGATGATAAGGTGAATGACGCGGTGACACAAATCAATAAATGCGCCACGAATTCGGCGGCCAAGCCACTGGTATTCACCACTTTAGTGCATGACCGTCAACGCATCTTGTTGCGTAATGCCGACGCGGTGTTTTTTGATTTGTTCGATACGTTTATTGACCCGCTGGAAAAGGAGTTGGGTATAGATTCATCGCAAAGCACCGGCCAAATACATGGTGTGGTTGATCCACAGCGTTACACCTCTCGTATCAGTGCGGTGAACTATACCATGCACTGCGACGATGGCTTGAACACCTCTGACTATGGCCGCGCTGCTTTAATTCTTTTGGGCGTGTCACGTTCGGGCAAAACGCCAACTTGCTTATATCTCGCCTTGCATTTCGGTATTTTCGTCGCCAATTTTCCATTGACAGATGACGAATTTGACACCAACACCTTACCCAAGTCAGTGCAAAAACATAAACAAAAGTGTTTTGGCTTGAGCATCAAACCCGAGCGTTTACAGCAAATTCGCCAGGAGCGCATGGCGAATAGCCGTTATGCGCGACTACAGCAATGCCAGTACGAAGTGAAAAATGCGGAATCCCTGTACCGAAACGAGGGTATTGAATTTCTGAACACCACGGCCATGTCAATTGAGGAAATCACCACGACGATTATCCAACGCAAGAATATCAGGCGGGACTTTTATTGAATTTCCTGTGGTGATGCCTATACTGCGACGCCCCAATCTGAGTTCTGGTCACAATTAGTGAGCGCACCACCACCACGTGTAGGCTTTGTCAGCCTCGGTTGCCCCAAAGCGACTGTCGATTCCGAACGTATCTTGACCGAGCTGCGTGCCGAGGGTTATGAAATTTCGAGTGACTACCTGTTGTCCGATGTGGTCGTCGTTAACACGTGCGGATTTATCGACGATGCGATCGAGGAGTCACTGGACGCCATCGGCGAGGCTATCGATCAGAACGGCAAAGTCATCGTCACCGGTTGTCTGGGTGCAAAGGGTGATATCGTGCAAAAGCATCATCCAAAAGTACTGGCAGTAACCGGACCCCAAGCAACGAATGAAGTACTGCAAGCGGTGCATAGTGTGGTTCCGCCCGTGCATGATCCTTTTACCAGTTTGATACCGCCTGGCGGCATCAAACTCACACCGAGGCACTATGCTTACCTGAAAATTTCCGAAGGCTGCAATCATCGTTGTAGCTTTTGCATTATTCCGTCCATGCGTGGTGACCTGGTTAGCCGACCGATTAACGATGTGCTGCAAGAAGCCGAAGAGCTTGTAAGTGCTGGCGTTAAAGAATTATTGGTGATATCCCAGGACACCAGTGCCTATGGCGTTGACAGGCGTTACCGATCGGAAATCCACAACGGTAATGCTTATAAAACGCGGTTGTTTGACCTCGCCAATGCATTAGGGGACTTGGGTGTGTGGGTGCGTTTGCACTATGTGTATCCATACCCAAACGTAGACGATCTGATTCCGTTGATGTCGGCAGGGAAAGTCTTGCCTTATCTTGATATTCCTTTTCAACACGCATCGCCGCGTCTTTTAAAAAGTATGCGCCGACCGGCGAATAGCGAAAACACTTTGCGACGAATTGAAAGCTGGCGCGAGGTGTGCCCGGATATCACTATTCGTAGCACGTTCATTGTTGGATTTCCTGGGGAAACTAAAACCGAGTTCGAAGAGTTGCTGGAATTTCTGGATGAAGCGCAACTGGACAGAGTCGGTTGTTTTGTCTATTCACCGGTCGCAGGCGCAGCGGCTAATGAATTGGACGATCCAATCCCTGAAGAATTAAAACTAGAACGACTGAAACGCTTTATGCTTCGTCAGGCGGCTATTTCGGCAGCCAAATTACAGCATAAAATTGGCAGTACAATCGCGGTAGTTGTGGACGAGGTTGATGGCGATCAAGTGATTGCACGCAGTCAGGCGGATGCACCGGAAATTGACGGCATTGTGGAAGTCGCCGGAGCTGGGCACTTGGCGCCCGGTGATATTGTTGAGGTGGAAATTAACCATGCCAATGAGCATGATTTATTTGCAACATTAGTCTAGATTAATTGCGGAGGGTATCTGTTAGCTATGCCGATGTACGAGTTTTATTGCGAAGATTGCCATACAATTTATAACTTTTTTTCTCGTCGTATTAACACTGATAAACGACCGGATTGCCCGAAATGTGGGCGGAGCGAATTGGAGCGCCAGGTTTCAATGTTCGCCGTGTCCAAGGGCCGCAAAGAATCCGATGAGGACGACATGTTTGGCGATATGGATGAGAGCCAAATGGAAAAAGCCATGATGTCCATGGCTGGGGAGATGGAAAACATCGACGAAGAAAACCCAAAACAAGCGGCGCAGATGATGCGCAAACTTTATGAGGCAACCGGTCTTAAGCTAACGCCCACAATGGAAGAAGCCATCCGGCGCATGGAGTCCGGCGAAGACCCTGATCGGATTGAAGAAGACATGGGGGATTTTCTGGAAGACGAGGATCCGTTCGCCATGCAACCAAAACAACACATGGATGATTTACGACGCAAGTACCTGCCGCCCAAAGTCGATGAGACTTTGTATGATTTGTAGTTATTTGGCGGTCAGCATTAAGCGATTAGCAATCAGCCGCAAGTCCTTTAACTATGGAGGTGGGCCTGTTTGACGAATCTATCCTGATTCGACGAGCCTCACCAACATTCTTGTTTATTGTCCCTGCAACCGCCTTTCGCCTCGGCAGAACGCAAAGGGATTGAAAGACAATTGTAGGAACCAGCTTGCTGGCGAATCGTTATTACTGGATACCTGCCGATGCGGGTATGAATAAAGTTAGACTGGTGTATCGGATTTTGTAGGAGGCGCGCCTCGCGGCGATGATGTATTTTCAGCGATCAGCTTTCGGCAGCCAGCGTTAGTTGCAGGTTTTTCTGAACACTGACAATTGAGAGACGATAGCTTTACCTATTCGCGGCGAGGGCGCCGCTCCCACAAGGCTAATGGCTGAACGCTGATTGCCAGACTACCGGACAAAAAATGTTTTAGGTTCCAAGTGAATCGACTAGTCTCTCGTCAGCTTCCTCCCTCACATTCCCCTTCACTATTCACCACAATGCGTAACGGGTCCCAGATGCCGGCGCGGTGCAGGTCACGTATGGAAGTTTGAACGAAGGCATCGAAAGAAGAACTCGGGTTTTTACGGCTGGAAAATACTTCACGGTCTATCTTTATTTCCGCGTTAATCAATTTCGCGCCGCAATACGTCGCTATAGCTTCGACGAATTTTCCCGTGCCGGGCGCAGCGCAACCCGCGAATCCCTGCCGGTCGAGGGTGATGGACTTGATACCGTGCCGTTTTAGTGCATCGACGACAGGTGGAATGGATTGATCGAAGTTATCCGTTTGCAGGCGTGACATTTCGGCCTCGACCGCGATTTGCTGTGCATCCTGTGTAGAAATTCCGTCGTCTTTGACGAATACGGTGCTGGTGACGAATTTGCAGTTTTCGTATACACCGACGATGGTGGCTTCGGATGAATATGCTGTATTGATTACAATCCATGTTGCAAAAAATCCCGCCAGTATCCCCCCGGATAACCGCCAAGCGCGTTGTGTCATGGTGTGTTGTTTACCTTTGATTGTGTCCAGGTTCCCATTATAACTCTCAGAGTAAGAGAAAGAAGATAAGTGAATTTCGCGGCGGTGGATCGCATGGCGAGAACGCTTTTATGTATAATGCGCCGCCCTCCGATTTATTCACTTTCTATAGTTAGACCATGAGCCAATTGCGCGACGAAATTGATAAGCGCAGAACATTTGCGATTATCTCCCACCCGGATGCCGGTAAAACGACGTTGACCGAGTGTTTGTTGCACTATGGGGGCGCGATCCAGATGGCGGGTACGGTGAAAGCGCGAAAATCGAGCCGTCATGCGACTTCCGACTGGATGGAACTGGAAAAGCAACGCGGAATCTCGGTGACCTCGTCGGTGATGCAGTTTCCTTATAAAAATTGCGTGATCAATTTATTGGACACGCCCGGTCACGCGGATTTCTCCGAAGATACCTATCGCACGTTAACGGCAGTGGATTCGGTGCTTATGGTTATCGACGCCGCCAAAGGTGTGGAGGAACGCACGATAAAACTGATGGAGGTGTGCCGTCTGCGTGATACACCGATTATCACGTTTATCAACAAACTTGATCGTGAGATTCGTGATCCGATTGAGTTATTGGACGAGATCGAATCCGTGTTGAAAATTAAATGCGCGCCCATGACCTGGCCGGTCGGCTCGGGCAAGGCTTTTCGCGGGGTTTATCGTCTGTTTGACGACACTGTACGGTTATACGGTTCGCGCGATCCAAAAGGTGGTAAAGATCAATTTATTAACGGCTTGGACAACCCGGAACTGGACGGCGCCATTGAAGACAACGCACAAAATCTGCGTGATGAGATCGAGCTTGTACGGGGGGCGAGTCACGCATTTGATTTGCAGGAATACAGCCAGGCCAAACTGACCCCGGTTTTTTTCGGCACTGCATTGCAACGTCTGGGTACGGACGAAATGATGGATACATTTGTAGATATTGCGCCGCCGCCGCAGCCACGCGCAGCGGAGTCACGCGAAGTTGATGCGCACGAAGCAAAATGCACGGGCTTCGTGTTCAAGATTCAGGCGAACATGGACCCGGCCCATCATGACCGGGTCGCGTTCATGCGCTTAACATCGGGTAAATTCGAGAAAGGCATGAAGCTCAAGCATGTACGTGCCAAACGCGATATGACCATTCATAACGCGATCACATTTATGGCGGCAAAACGCGACGCTGCCGAGACCGCTCACGCCGGCGATATTTTAGGTTTGCATAATCACGGGACCATACAAATCGGCGATACGTTTACCGAAGGCGAGGAGCTTAAATTTACCGGTGTACCGAATTTCGCGCCTGAATTGTTTCGTCGTGTTCAATTGCGAGATCCACTGCGTGCAAAAGCACTACAGAAAGGCTTGATTCAACTGAGCGAGGAGGGCGCCGCCCAGGTATTTCGGCCCCTGAGAAACAACGATCTCATCCTTGGTGCCATCGGTATTCTGCAATTCGATGTGGTCGCTCATCGTCTGCACAATGAATACAGCGTGGAATGTTCGTTCGAGGCGGTTCCGGTCGCCACTGCACGCTGGGTTGCATTTGAAAGCCCGGCCAAGGAGGACGAATTCCGCCGCCGCGCGCATGACAACCTGGCGCTGGATGCAACGGATTCGTTGACGTATATCGCGCCTAATATGGCGAATTTACAATTGACCATGCAGCGTTGGCCTGAGGTAAAGTTTTACTCCACGCGTGAACATTGATGCAGGTATTGTCCTGTGGAGGCGGATCAAGCTCCCCGTCTGGTACATCAAAATTCCGATAAAAGCAGCCATTTTTTCGACAACCGGCTATCCTCGACCGGGTAATTTATGACGATGATCTGATATAATTCTGCAAAACTTATGGTGATACGCCTGCAACGGGTATACCGTATTTTCTACCACCACCAAAGACATCACCACGCTATGGCTGAAGTGATGGGGTAAAAAAAGGGGAAAGGCAATGACGGCTAAACGTCGTTTTTTACAGCTATTGCTATTATCCGGCACGCTGATGTCGGCTGTTACGGTCAGTACTAATGCCAGCTCTGAATACAACGAGGAGATCTGGTGTCTGGCGCAGAATATTTATCACGAAGCACGCGGCGAACAGGAACCGGGTCAACTTGCTGTTGCGACAGTCACACTAAACCGGGTCGAACGCAAGGACTATCCGGCAACTGTTTGCGCGGTTGTTTGGCAGCCCCGGCAATTCAGTTGGACTCACGTTCGTATTGTAGACGAGCCGTTGGAATCTAAATCATGGAATCGTTCAATACAACTGGCCGAGTCAGCGTTGGATGGTGAGTTGTATGAACCTGTGCGCAGTGCAACCCACTACCATGCGAAATATGTACAACCCTATTGGAGTGTCGGGTTAGAACCGGTTAGTGAAGTAGGTCGCCATTTGTTTTATAAGTTGTAGCGCTTAGAATAATTCGCGCGCGTCGTAAAACTCCTTCAACGCACCGAATAAATAAAACGCATCGCTGGCACCAGCCAGTTCGCGTATCGAGTGCATGGCAAATTGCGCTACGCCAACATCAATTGTCTGCACGCCAACAGCGCTGGCGGTGATAGGGCCGATGGTCGATCCACAGGCCATATCGCTGCGTGAGACGAAAGATTGATACGGTATATCCGCTTGCTCACATATTGACCGGAATACCGCGGCGGTTTCGCTGTTGGTGGCATAGCGTTGATTCGCGTTGACCTTGATCACCGGTCCTTTATTCAAAATTGGGCCGTGGTTTTGGTCGTGTTTGTCCGCGAAATTTGGATGCACGGCGTGAGCATTATCCGTGGAAATCAACATAGACTTCTGTATTGTTCTTGCGAAGTTTTCTTCGTCATTATTTGTTTGATCGCATAAGCGACGCAACACCGAATGCAAAAATGGTCCGTCCGCACCACATGCCGACGTACTGCCTACTTCCTCATGGTCGTTACACACGAGTATGCAATTTCTACTTGCGTCCGTATTGATCAGACTCATGGCACCGGTAAAACAACTCAGTAGGTTGTCTAGTCGCGCTGATGCGATAAATTCCTGATTAAGTCCGATTAACGCCGCATTTTGCGTGTCGTAAAAACTCAATTCGAAGTCGAGTAATTTGACTTTACCCAGATCGGAATATTGTTTTCCGATTTGTTTTTCGACCAACTCCGCTAACGTTATTTCGTTATCAAGCTGACATAAGACAGGTAGTAAATCTTTTTGTGCGTTGATACAACGTTTTTTGTTCACCTCTCGATCGAGATGAATCGCAAGGCTGGGGATAACCGCTATTGGCATCCTGAAATCGATGTTTTGGCTTTGAATTTTTTCGCTTCCATCACGAAAGGTGGCACGTCCGGCTAATGATAAATCCCGGTCGAACCACGGATTGAGCAATACACCGCCGTAGACTTCGACACCGAGTTGCAAGTATCCATTCTTGTTAATCTCCGGTTGTGGTTTTACTTTCAGACACGGACTGTCCGTGTGCGCGCCGACCATGCGAAAACCACTGTCAGCAACGGGTTCACCGTTGAGCGAAAACGCGATCAGTGACGAGCCGTTACGAATGACATACGCTTTGATGGGTTCGGAAATATTCCAAACATCGATCTCATTATGTTGCTGATATCCCGCCGCGCGCAATATCGCCGCCAGATTATCCGTCGCATGAAACGGTGTTGGCGAATGATCGAGAAAATGCAGTAAATTCTGGTTAAATTCAGTAGTTTGCATGGCAACAATCTTCGGACTAAAAGTTTACTTTGTTTATTGAACCCGGCACTGATGCTGCAGTCTATAAAACATACAGATCAGCTGTAATGAAATATACCGCTTTACAATCATCCCGTCGCTCTTTGCTGGTCCGAATAGCCGCACTGGGGCCGCTGACTATCCTAAATCCTGCCCTTGCCCGGGTTTTGTTGGAAACGCCGCGGCAGACACGTGGGCCGTTTTATCCCGCGCAGCTGCAGTTAGACGACGATAACGATTTGGTGCAGATAAAAGGCCAACCACAACCCGCCAAGGGTAGGGTAACGCATATTTACGGTCATGTGCTGGATATCACAGGACACCCGCTGCAACGTTCGTTAGTCAGAATTTGGCAATGTAATGCATTTGGGCGTTACCATCATCCACGCGACCGGCGTGATGCGCCGCTGGATCCGGGATTTCAAAGTACGGGTCATTTTGTGACGGGTGATGATGGAGCCTATCATTTTCGTACCATTAAGCCGGTGCCTTACCCCGGACGCACGCCGCATATTCATTTCGAAGTTAGTGGTCCGGGGTTTGATCCAATAGCAACGCAAATGTATGTGGCAGGCGAGCCAGACAATCAACGCGATGGCTTGTTGAACTCGATTCGCGACGAAGCGTTACGCAAAAGCGTTATTGTGGATTTAAATCCATCTCAACAACTGAATAACGAACTGGCTGGTGAGTTCGATATCGTCGTGGGCGCTATGCCCGGTTAAGACGCTTTTTCGTAAGCCGGCTCTTGTGCTTCGGGTAACCAGCGCACGACTGTCGATTCTTTTGTACCTAGACCAGAAAAATCAAACAAACCGGTATCCGCCAGATGCGATGGCGACACGTTCTGTATGGCGCGGAAAATGCTTTCGATGCGTCCTGGATGTTGCCGTTCCCAATCAGCCAACATTTTTTTAATCGCCTGTCGCTGCAGATGATCCTGCGAACCGCAAAGATTGCACGGAATGATCGGAAAGTCGCGCATCGCCGCATATTTTTCGATATCGGACTCGCGGCAATAAGCCAGCGGCCGAATAACGATATTTTTGCCGTCGTCGCTGAGTAGTTTGGGCGGCATGGCTTTTAACGATCCACCGTTAAACATATTCAAAAACAAGGTCTCGATGATGTCGTCGCGATGGTGGCCGAGTGCAATTTTCGTGATGCCATGTTTTTCGGCAAAACCGTATAACGTGCCGCGGCGCAAACGCGAACATAAACCACACATGGTCTTGTTCTCGGGTATCACCCGTTTGACCACGCTGTAAGTGTCACGCTCGATAATGTGATATGGCACACCCAGGGCTTCGAGGTATTGCGGTAAGATGTGTTCTGGAAATCCGGGTTGTTTCTGGTCCAGATTGACCGCAATCAGCTCAAACTCGACCGGAGCCTTTTCGCGCAGCTGCAACAAGATGTCGAGCAGCGTGTAGGAATCCTTACCACCGGAAAGGCAGACCATCACACGATCTCCGTGTTCGATCATGTTGAAGTCTTCAATGGCGCGCCCGGTTTCCCGGCGCAGTCGTTTTTGCAGCTTTTTCACGCTAATCGTGGATTTTTGTTTCGTTTCGAGCGTTGCTGGTGTCATGGCGTTACAATCGCGTGGTGGCCGGTCGAGGTCCTGACCGGTCTTTGTATCTCAACAATTGGATTTTGTCATTATTAAATTCCTGAAAACAGGTTAGGCAGGGGGGTTATTCACCTCGGGTTTAACGGGTTTGCGTAGGGTATCCCGTCCGGGGAAATCGGATTATATGTGGCGTTTTATTAAAATTCTTGCTTCGATTGTAATCGTGCTGGCGGTGCTTGTCGTCGTCGCCGTCGTGGCATTAAGTCAGATCGATATGGATCGTTACAAAGAATTTGTCGCATCCACGGTGGAAAAGCGTACCGGTCGCACGTTGACCATCGACGGTGAAGTGTCTTTTAAACCGTCGTTATCGCCAACTCTGGTGGTCGAAGACGTCAAATTCGAAAATGCCGGCTTTGCGTCCGATCCGTATATGTTTACGGCGCGGCGTCTGGAAGGGGAGTTGGAACTGAAACCGTTGTTGAACGGCGATATTCAGATTCGCGGGGTCAAACTCATTGAGCCGCAACTTTTTTTGGAGCGTGGTCATGGCGAGTTGCGTAATTGGCGGTTTCGCAAACAACGTAAACGACCCAACATTCCGGTACTTCTGATCGATAAGGCTGAGATTCAGGGCGGACGTGTGGTTTATACCAATTCAGTGACTGGATTCCGTTATGAATATAGCGGACAGTCGGCGCATGCCTGGTTGCGTGAAGGCACGCAAATCGTGGAAGCGGTTGCGGATGGTTTGCTCGACGGTGTTCAAACCCATGCAGAGGGTACGCTGGGCGAATTGGAAAGTATGTTTTTGCCTGAGCAGCCGTCAACTATCGCACTTAGCGCGAATACAGCCAAGATTAATTGGCAAATAAACGGTGTGGTCAAGGATGTGATTATGGCGTTGGGTGTGGAACTGAATCTTGTCGCCACTGCTGAGTCGACTGAACACATTGGCGTGTTCACCCGTTTTCCCATTCCTGATTTTGGCACGGCTAAAGCCACGGCTAAACTCGCTGGCGACCCCAGCGCTTTTACTCTTGGCGCAATTTCCGGCGAAGTAAGGGGAGATCGTGAAAGCGGAACGATTCACGGATGGATTGAAGAACTTGGAAAATCCAATCGCATGGAGCTGGGTGTCGAAGCTGAGGCCGAATCACTGGTTGAATTTCTCGCGGCTTTTGACCGTAAGTGGTGGCTGGATGGCAAGACTTCCACCGCGTTTGTGTTGCAGGGCAGGAAGAAGGACTATAGTTTGAACGATGTTGTTGTTGAGCTGAATAGTGCCGACATCAGCTCCAGACTCACCGGCAGCGCTGGTACGGTATCGCGCTTACGTGATCTGGATTTTGATGTGACCTTTGAGGTTAATGACATCAGTATTTTTTCAGAGCGGGTGGGTACGCCATTGCCTGTAGTGGGACCGGCAACAGGCACGGCCAGGCTACGACGCAGCGACGGCGCGGTGACGCTGGAGGATATTCAGGCCAATATACAAAGCGACCTTATGCAAGCAAAGGCTAGCGGTGCGATCCAGGATGCTGGAAAGTTGCATGGAATGAATGTTGAGTTGGAGGGGAGGACTGAGCAGCCATCATTGCTATCGGAAACGTTGCGTTATCCGTTGCCCGAAACTGGCGATATGCGATTCGATGCGCAATTAATTCGAGAGGATGATGCCTACCGGATCGAGCGTTTGTCGGCCGGGCTTTCTATTCCGGAATTTAACATCGGCGTTTCCGGGTTGATTGATGATTTGCGTGGATTGCAGGGTTTGGATTTAGAGGTAAGTGTGTTAACGGCTTCGTTGGATCAATTGTCTGAAATTACGGGTTATGAATTGCCCAGTTCAAATACGTTGCAATCTTTCGGTCGAGTATATTACGAAAGTAACGAAAGTAAACGTGCGCACATTGACTCTACCATCAAGGGCAAGAATTTTACGGCGTCGATTGCGGGAACGGTAGATGATTTGTTGCGATTCGATGGGGTTGAATCGACGGTACAACTCAACGCCGAATCTCTTGATGAGCTATCAAGAATATTTAAGACTGATTTTCCCGAGTTCAACAATCTTAAACTTGCGGGCACGGTGCGGCACAGTCAGGGGATTGCGGCTCAGACTCAAGATGCTCAGGGAAATGTTATTGAGGTGCCGGCAATCAAGCCGGTAACATGGGTGGATGCTGTGTTAGCCAGTGGCAATACCCAGGCAAAAGTGCAAGGCAATATCGATTTTGATCAAGCACCTAAAGTGTTTGATCTGAAGCTCGATGTCAACACAGGAACTTTAGCTGATCTCGAACCCATTACCGGCACACGTTGGCCAGCGGTCGGGCCGGTTACAGGTACCAGTAATCTGCGAGTCGACGAATCGGGCTACGCTTTTAACGGTTTTGAATTAAAAGTAGACGGTAGCGACTTTAGCGGTAGTGCAGTGGTAGTTCCTGGGCGGGAGAATACCATTCCCGTTATTACGGGTTCGATGACATCGGATGTACTCGATCTGCGTCCTTTCCTGGCAAACAAAAAAGCCGACAGTTCGAAAAAGAAAGAACCCTGGTTTAGTGACAAATCATTCGAGTTCGATTTTGTTCGTGGCGTTCGAATGCAGTTGGATATTGAAGCGGGTCGGTTGTTATCGCGCTGGACACATCTGGATAATTTACAGACGAAAATTACGACACAAGATGGACGTTTGCAGATGCCGCTTACCGCCAACCTGAATCCGGGTAGTGTCGATATGCGACTCGATGTCGATACCAATCAACCTTCCATGCCGGTGATATTCAAGCTGTTGGCCGCGGATGTGGACACGGAACAGATTTCGAATATACGGGATGAAAATATTGTGCAGGATGGGAATATCGATCTTGATATTTTGATTAACGGCAACGGCGCATCGATGGACGAATTGATGGCGGGTGCCGACGGCCATATATTGTTGACCATGAACAGTGGTCAAATCAGTCAAACAGTGTTGCGTTTGATTGGTGCGGATGTTTTATGGCAAATGGCACACATGCTTAATCCATTTGGCGAACGGCGCAACTATCTCGACCTCGAGTGCGGTGTGTTCGGTTTTCGGGTTGAGGATGGAATTGCCCGCAGTAACAAATGGATCGCCACTCGTTCGAAAGAAGTTGCAGTGATTGGCGCGGGTGTTGTCAATCTTGATACGGAAGATGTCGAGATCGCATTGACACCCAAGGCGCGAGAGGGCATTGGTATCAGTGCCAGTTCATTGGTTAAATTAGTTCGGCTGGGTGGGAGTCTATCGGACCTTAAGGCAGAAGCCGATCCCGCCGGTTTATTAAAAAGCGGGGCTTCTATTGGCGCTGCTGTCGCGAGTGGTGGACTCAGTCTATTAGCGCAGGGTTTATTTGACCGCGTCACCGCAAACAATCGTCTGTGCCAGAAAACACTGGATAATTTTCATCGTGGCGTGGCGGATAACGGCACGGCTGCGCAGACAACCAAAGCACCGGTTGATTCACGAGAATTGATCGGGAACGGCCTTGAAGTAGAAGATCGAAAATAATTTATCCCGCCCATATTCAAAAATTGATTAACTATCTTGGTACGCTGCGTTTCATGTTGGCGCTGACAATTGTGTTATTGGTGGTAGCCGCGCCGTTTTCCGGTGGCGAAACGCAGTATAGCGGTATGAAGTTGCTTACCGGTGTGATTGCGCCCGCGCTGGTGCCAATGTATTTGTTTATAATGCCGCTCGATATGACGATGTGCGCTATTTACATGGCGGACAAGGAGGGCGTAGAAAAGCGTCGCTATCGTGGGATAATCTGGATTGATTGTATTTTGCTCGTCGTTTTGATACTGGTCTGGTTGCCGTTTTTTCTGCGTTTGTTGCAAGGGTAGACAAATCATTCCGGTTGGACGATCATGTTGGTACAACTACCTAAACAGGTTCTTAATAACAAACATCTATGGCCACCACACTGCTTCGTAACATTCCGATTTTCGAGAATTTGGCGGACTCGGATCTAGAGATTTTACTGCAACATACGAATAAAAAATCCTACCCTAAAAATGCCATTCTGATACACGAAGGCGATACCAGTGGTTCGATGTACATTATCGAGTCAGGTAAAGTGAAAGTGTATCTGAGTGACGATGAAGGTAAGGAAGTTATTTTAAAGATACAGGGGCCGGGTAGTTGTATTGGCGAAATTGCCTTGTTGGACGACGAACCACGCTCTGCATCGGTAGTGACGTTGGAAAAATCGATTTTTCATGTTATTACCAAGGAAGATTTTCGCGAATGTCTGGGGGCTAATCCAGATCTTGCTTTGGCCGTCATTCGAACGGTCACTCAGTACCTGCGTATATCGACTGAAAAAGTAAAAGACCTTGCATTGCGTAATGTGTATGGTCGTGTGGTGAATACCATTACCAAACTCGCGGACGATAAAGATGGCAAGCTGGTCGTTACTGAAAAACTAACCCAGCAGGATATTGCCGACATGGTAGGTGCATCCAGAGAAATGGTCAGTCGAATTTTGCATGATCTGGTAACCGGCGGTTATATCGAAACAAAAGGCAAACAAATCACAATTTTGAAAACCCCGCCTTCGGGGTGGTAATTCGTTAGCCTCGAGCGTTCGGCCGTCAGCGATCAGATTGAAGGGCGGAATTTACGTAGCGACGCCATACGCTGATCGACCGAACACTGACAACTAACCTGTTCACGGCGAGGGCGCCGCTCTCACAAATCTACCCGGTTTCCCTGCACCCGTTTGAGTAAACCGGTTGACGTCGGCTCGCGTCGTCTTGATTGGCGGA
>Ga0224508_10001759_pt1 | contig 19109 bp, 14 predicted proteins | sample SF_Jan12_sed_USG_4_FD_170157 | JGI IMG/M metagenome (GOLD analysis project Ga0224508, IMG submission 170157) | Sediment microbial communities from San Francisco Bay, California, United States - SF_Jan12_sed_USGS_21 | ecosystem: Environmental > Aquatic > Marine > Sediment | place: USA... | reverse complement strand
CACGCGACGGAGGCGATACCGTCGCCGAGCACCTTCGCGCCCAGGACGACGAACAGCACGGCCATGACCGTGTTGTTGTTGGTGACGAGCCAGTCCTTCATCTCTGTCAGCCCCTGCTCGGCCTTCGAGCCGAGGACCAGGTTCACGATGACCGGAACGGCGACTGTGAGCGACGCCAGCACCACGAACACGGCGAGGGTGCCGATCTCCTCGCCCGTCTCGAGCCCGCTTGCGCCGATGGAGGCCACCGCCGCGATCGTGAGGCCGAGATTCTTCGGGTTGACCGCCGACAGGAGGAAGGCGAGACCGAACGACTTGGCCGCGTTGAAGTCGTCGATCGTGGCCATCCAGCCCGGCATCTCCGGCCCCTCGTCACCGCGGGGCCGAAGCGACCACTGCCTGATGCCCAGGACCACGAACAGCGCGCCGATCACGATCTTGATCACGCCGCCACCGTTGGCCTCACCGGCGGTGGAGGCCTCGACACCGAGTGCGAGCACGATCAGGCCGGCCGCGGCCAGGCCGGTCACCCAGCCAGCAAGGAAGCTGAGACTGTTTGCCGATGCCCGGGAGCTGAACAGCATCAGGATCACGGCGATGACCGGAACCGGACTGATCGCCACGCCGACGGCCATTCCCAGGATGTCGCCGATCGCCGCGCCCACGGTGCCACCTCCTCGACATCCGACCATCTGTTCTGGCTCGGGACTCTAGTCAGGTCGTCAGCGAGCGCGGTGAACGCGGTGTCGTGGTGCGACGTACGCCACGGAGAGTGCGACATCGAGCGCAGCGCGAAGCACCCGCCGTTGGTTCGACCGTTCAAGGGACCTAGTGCCCTGGTCGGCGACGCAGCCCGGCGAGATGGTTCCAGGATCGGGTCGAAGCGGGAGATCCGGGAGTCACCACACCCAGAGCGGGAGGACAGGTCATGAACAGCGCGGGAATGTCGCGGCGCGACTTCATTCGGGTTGGAACCGGAGCGGGTGCCGGATTCGCGGTACTGGGTCAGCTCGGAGGGTCGCTGGTCGGTATCTTGCCCGCCGGTGCGGTTCCGGTCGGCACCGGGCTCAGCGACCCCTCGATACAACCCAAGTTCGTCGCGTCGGTGCCCAACGCCCTCGACCCGAGCTTCATCTACGACACGAGCAAGGGCCGCATCAAGGTCGCTGTTGGTCAGACGGTCCACCAGACCGGTCTCGTCGACGCTGTCGGCGTGCCCCTCGACACGACGATCTGGGGATATGGAGATGGGAACCTCCTCACCTGGCCCGGGCGGACATTCGAGGTGCGCAGCCACGAGCCGCTCGAGGTCAAGTGGGAGAACCGGCTCGGAAGGAGGACGCCCTACCTGATCACCGGAAAGGACAACACCAGCATCGGGCACGGCGACTTCACGGGGCGACCCGTGCTCGACGAGAGCCTGCACTGGGCCTACAGCCTCCCGGGATTCGAGCAGTTCAGCATCGACCAGGATGGCGTTCCGATCTCGGTGCACGTCCACGGCGGTCACAACGACTTCGAGTTCGACGGCAACCCCGAGTTCTTCTTCGGCCCGAATTATCACGCCCGAGGACCGCAGTGGGTCGGCAAGAAATACGAGTACGACAACAGCCAACCGGCCGGCACGATGTGGTACCACGATCATGCGCTCGGCATCACCCGGCTCAACGTCTACGCGGGGATGGCCGGCTTCTACATCGTCCGTGACGACGTCGACACCGGAGTGCTCGGAAACCCGCTGGACCTGCCAGCGTTTCCCTACGAAGCGGCGTTCGCGATCCAGGACCGGATGTTCATGGACAACGGCGAGCTGTTCTACCCCGCGTTCCCGGGAGACCCGTTCTACGCCGACTTCATCACCGGCGAAGGGGCGATCCTGCCACCTGACGTCTTCCCCGGTGGCGGGCCCACGGCACTGGCCGAGTTCTTCGGCGACCACATGGTCGTCAACGGGAAGATCTGGCCGAAGATGGACGTCGAGCCCCGCAACTACCGGCTGCGATTCCTGAACGGATGCGACAGCCGGTTCCTCGCCGTCCAGTTCTTCGAGGTCCCAGCCGGTGCGACCGACTTCTCGACCGTCGTTCAACAGCTCGACTTCACGGTCATCGGCAGCGATCAGGGCCTGGCCTCCAGTGCGACCACTGTCGACACGCTGCTGATCGAGACAGGCTCGCGGTACGACCTCATCCTCGACTTCGACAACGTCACGCCCGGCAACCGCGTGATCATGAAGAACATAGGCGGCGACGAGCCGTTCGGTGGCGACATTCCCGGCGTGCAGGCGTTCGGCGAGACCGACCGGATCATGGCCTTCGACGTGACGCTGCCACTCGATCCGGGTGTTCCCGATGTGAGCCCGACCAGCATCGACTTCGGACCCGTCGTTCCGACGCCGACGAGGCTGCGGAAGGTGGCACTGTTCGAGGGCACGGACGAGTTCGGGCGGCTCCAACCCCTGCTCGGGACGGCCGAGCCGGCGACCGACCATGCCGGAAACGCGGTGAACTGGCCGAACACCCCGGAGTACGCCGACGCCGGGCTCGTCGGACAGATGGAGGGCTCGATCGCATGGCACAGCCCCACGACCGAGAACCCGGCCCTGGACTCCACCGAGGAATGGGAGATCTGGAACGTCACCGGTGACGCCCACCCGATCCACCTCCATCTCGTGAACTTCGAGATCCTCGGACGCCAGGAGATCGCATGGGACTCCCATACGTCGGAGGACGACCGCGTCATCCCGAACGAGCTGTTCGACACGCCCGCCGGCGACGGGACCTATCTCGTCAACCAGCCGGTCGTGCAGCACAACGGGCTGTTGGGCAACGGTTTTCGGATCGTGAATCTGACCTACGGCGCCGCGGTTCCGCCACTGGCGGAGTACGTGGAGAACGCCCCGAAGGACATGGTGACCGCGCTGCCCGGGCAGATCACACGGATCAAGACCCGCTTCGACAAGCCGGGCCGATATGTCTGGCACTGCCACATCTTGTCCCACGAGGACCACGAGATGATGCGGGTGCTGTTCGTCGGGCCCGGAGCCTGAGCCGCGAACGGGCCGTCACGGACCCCGAAGACCGAAATTGCGGTGGTGGCGCGCGGTGAGCGCGCGCCACCACCGCAATTTCGGGGTGGTTTATGGTCAGGCTCATGAGGCGTGACGGGGGTGCCGGGTATCTCCCCGCGCTGCGATGGCGGTTCTTGACACCCGGATACGACATGGTCGCTCGTTACACGACCGGCGAACGGCGATTCAAGGAGAGGCTGCTGGGCTGGGCCGACCTGCGCCCGCTCGAGCGGGTCGTCGACCTGGGATGTGGCACGGGCACCTTGTTGGTGGCGGCGGGCGGGCAGGAACCCGGCCCGGAGCTGATCGGTGTCGATCGAGATCTCGCAGTTCTGCGACGGGCGCGTCGGAAGGTGCAGGCGGCCGCCGTCGGAGTCGAGCTCTGTCTGGTCGACGCCCGGTCCCTGCCGATGGCGGATGGCAGCGTCGACGTGGTGGTCTCGAGCCTCTTCTTCCATCATCTACTCAGTGACGCGAAGTCGCTGGTGTTGGCCGAGATCAGCCGCGTCCTAGGCATCGGGGGGAGGCTTGCGGTGGCCGACTGGGGTGCGCCGCGCGGTGGGGCCTCCCGTGTCGGGGCCGGCGTCGTACGGCGGTTCGATGGAGACGAGCCGACCCGGGACAACCTCGACGGTCGACTGGCCGAGCTGATCGAAACGGCAGGCTTCGATGACGTGATCGTCCGCGCCCGTCTCGGTGTGCCGCTCGGCGTGATCGAGATCATCACGGCAACTCGTTCGCTCGACCGAGGATGACTTCGTGACGTTTGTCCCTGGCCGACCTTGGGCCCGGTCGACGATGATGACCGACGAGCCGAGATCATCGACGAGGGGTGCTGACCCATGTTGAGCTGTGAGCTCGTCGAGCTCGAACCCCAGCCGGCGGCCGTGGTGCGAGCGACTGTTCCATTCGACGGGCTGCCCGAGTTCTTCGGGCAGGCATTCACCGCGGTGATGGAACATCTCGGCGGTCAGGGCGTGTCGCCGGTGGGGCCTCCGTTCGGTTTCTACCCGGCCAAACCGAGAGATGTCGTCGAGGTCCGTGCCGGATTCCCGGTTGCGACGCCAGTGGTGACAGGCGGCGAGGTGGAGTCGATGGTACTCCCGGGAGGTCGGGCCGTGACGACCACCCATGTCGGGTCCTATGACACGCTCGAGCAGACCTACGCCGAGCTGCAGGCCTGGATGTCGGAGAACGACGTGGTGCCCGGCCAGGCGGTGTGGGAGTCATATGTCTCCGATCCCACGACCGCGCCACCCGAGGAGTGGTGCACCGAGATCGTCTGGCCGGTCGAACGGTAGCTGCGACCAACTGCTACGTTTCTCGGGCGCCCGACCGAGATCCGGGTGGGCGTTCCCCGGACAGGAAAATCGAGACAGATGAACAACGAACAGCTCCAGAAGATCGAGTCCGGCACGGGGTTTCTCGCCGCGTTGGATCAGAGTGGCGGAAGCACGCCGGGCGCACTTGCGCAGTACGGCATTGACGAGGCCGCCTACTCGGGCGATGAGGAGATGTTCGATCTCGTTCACCAGATGCGGGTTCGGATCATCACGAGCCCGAGCTTCGATGGCGACCGTGTGCTCGGCGCCATCTTGTTCGAGAACACGATGGATCGCGAGATCGAGGGCAGGGGGTCGGCCCACTACCTCTGGGAGGCGAAGAGCATCGTGCCCTTCCTGAAGGTCGACAAGGGTCTCGCCGAACAGGCCCAGGGTGTCCAGCTCATGAAGCCGATTCCGGGGCTCGACGAGCTGCTCGCGCGCGGCGTCGATGCGGGAATGTTCGGCACCAAGATGCGATCGGTGATCAAGCTCGCCGATGCTGCCGGCGTGAACGCCATCGTCGACCAGCAGTTCGAGATCGCCGATCAGATCATCGCCGCCGGGTTGGTTCCGATCGTCGAACCCGAGGTCGATATCCACAGCCCCGAGAAGGCCGACGCCGAGCAACTGCTCACGGCCGCGATCCTCGGCCGCCTCGCGGCTCTTGGTGCGGACCAGCACGTAATGCTGAAGCTGACGCTGCCGGAGACCGACGGGCTCTACGGCGAGCTGCTCGACCATCCCAGTGTGCTGCGAGTCGCTGCGCTGTCGGGCGGGTACTCCCGCGACGAGGCGAATGAGCGGCTCGGCCGGAACAAGGGAGTCATCGCGAGCTTCTCGCGAGCACTCGTCGAAGGGCTCTCGGCGCAGCAGAGCGCCGAGGAGTTCGACGCCACGCTCGGCAACTCGGTGGCCGAGATCTTCGCCGCCTCGAGCACCTGAGTCGACAGACGGCGCGACTCCCACCGAGCTCGTTCCGATGGTCGGCCGGTACCGAGCAGTGACCGGACCAGGGGTGACCGCCGGCGGGCGCTAGGTGCGCCGCGGGCCGCCGCGTTCGCCGGGCCAGCGCGACCCGCCGATGGTGTCCGCGTAGGGCCAGAAAGCGACGGGATCGAGCGGCCCTTCGAGCGTGATGTCCCTGCTCTTGTGGGCAGCGCGAAGCAGCTGGACCGATAGTTGCTCGCGCATGGGCAACAGACTCGTGTAGGGATCCCACGGGCTGTCGCGGAAGAGGACATCGGCGTCGAGGTCCTCGACGGCCACCGGTTCGCTCACGCTGCGCACCCGCACGACATGCGGCGGGAAGTCGTAGCTCTTCTCCACTCCGGCCACTGCACGCGAACACTTGATCCACCACTCGTTCTCCTCGACGTCGCCGGGAGTCACGACGCCGGGTCCCGCTGTGGTGCCACGGACCTCGAGGAACGTGTAGCCCTGGTGGGTACACGTCGCCTCGACGTGGTCGCCCAGCCGGAAGAACCGAACGCGGCAGGGGAACTTCGGCTGACCGTTCAGTTCCCGGCTGATGAAGATGGCGGCCTCCTGGTCGATGCCCATACCCATGGAGTAGAGACCCGGCATGCCGTCATAGTCGGCCTCGACCTTCGTGCTGACGCCGTACTCGGGTTCGCCCAGCACCGGTACGCAGTAGATGCCGATGTGCACGTGAGGGTTCGCGCCCGGCTCGATGCCCGGTGGCAGGAGATCGGTGATCTTGTCGGGGTCGGTCCGGTACGTGATCTTGAGCTTGGGCCACCCTGCAATCTCGCCCGGCTTCGTGAGCAGGTCGTCGGCGTCGGCCATTCGCGCGTCCTCCTGAGTCACCGCCCTCGAGGACGGAGCTGGTCGACTGGATCGGTGAAGTCTCGCGTGCGCGCCGCCGCGTTGCGAAAGTGGGCGACCGGTCCGCCCCGGCTGCCGGCCACCGGCCGATGACATTCGCCCCTACCACGGCGGCCACCGCGGCGAGATCATTCGGCGTGGAGACGTTCGCCCCCGAAACGTCTCGAACGACGCCGGAGGCTGGCCATGTATGATCGCTGGCCGTGTATCGTCGTGCTCACAGCACTGCTCATCGGCGCGTGTGGCAATGGCGGCGACGGTACCGACACCGCCACGAATGTCGCTCCGGCGACAGAATCGACCACCGCGCCCACCGCAGTGCCCCCGACACCGGCACCACCTCCAGCCACTCCGACTCCGGCACCGAGCCCGACACCCGAGCCGACGACATCCGCCGGCGAGAAGGTTGCCTGTACCTCAGCGCCGATCGAGAGTGGTGCAGTCACGCTCTCGGGTGAACGTTGCGCTCCCGGCGCGACGGACGTCGGACCACGACCGGCAGTCGTCGTGCTCAATGGATGTGGTGGTTATGAGGCCGATTCCGACATCACGGCGGCCATCGTGCGCGCCCTTGCCGAACGCGGCGTGATCGGGCTGCGCATCGACTACCTGGCGGCCGAACCCGCGCCAGCCGACACGTATTGCGACGCCGGCGCGGTGATCGGCGCAGCGCAGCCGTTGCTCCAGGCCGTGGTCGACGGCGTCGTCCACCTCCGCGCCGACCCCGACGTCGACCCCGAACGGATCGGAGCGGCCGGGTACTCGCTCGGTGCGTTGGCCGCGATGGCCGCGCAGCTCGGTGGCGCCGGGCTCACGACCGTCACACCGCTCGATCTGACGGCGGTCGCACTGCTTTCATACCCGGACCAACTCCCGACCGTGTCCATCGCAGCCGGCGAGGGCCGGGTGCCTCCACTGTTCTTGATGACCGGCGAGGACGACTCCACCGCTCCGCCCGAGGACGCACAGGCGCTTGTCGATGCTGCGACTGTCGGTGGCGTCCCGACCGAACTGCTGCTCGTACCCGGCCAGGACCACCCGTGGCGCGGCGACGCCGCGACCAGTGCCGGAGCGGTCATCGCCGACTATCTGGCCCGACAGCTCGGAGCCTGACCGAGGGCGACCCCGGGCCGCGTCCGCCGTCGGCGCCTCCTGCCGGCTGGTGGGTGGCGTGCAGTAGGCGTCAGTCGGCCGCATCGGACGGGGCACCCGCGCGGCGCGCCGCCACCAGTCTCATCCGCGGAAGCTCGGCGCGTCGATCGCCCCAGTCGTACACGACGACGGAGCCGGCAACGACGTCGTGGAGCGCACGGCGCTCCCGTCCGACTGCGATGCCCACGAAACCCAGACCCGCCAGAACCCACGAGATCGGTAGGACGAGCACTCGTACCAGTGCCCGACGCGGTCCGAGCGTCCCGCCCTCACGGCGCACAGCGCGCAATCCGACCATGGTCTTGCCGGGCGTTCTTCCCGTGGTGGCCTGACTCACCCAGTACCAGGCGAACAACCAGCCGAACAACAGGACCAGCCTGAGCGGCCCGCCATCGTCCTCCCAGCCGAACTCGTCGAATGTGACGAAGCTCACGAAGAATGCGGTGACCGAGCCAAGGAGCCCGAAGGTGGTCACCGCGCCGAACACATCGAGGACAGCGGCAACCAGTCGGCTGACGGGCCCGGCGTATCGGCCCTGCACGTCCCGACCCTCAACCGACATGGCAACAGCGGGCTCGGGGCCGTTGGCCGATCGGTCCGGTCCCGGCCCGAGGGGGACAACGGCCGGGTCGCGCCTGGTCAACCGCATGATCAATGCATTGATGAGCACATCGAAGCGGATCAGCTGACGCCGGACCAGGTCGAGCCCACTCTCGGCCACGCCGGCCGAACCTCGGCCCACCAGTGGAGCGATGTCCACGCGCTCGATCAGTGCGTCGAGGTCGAGCCGATCGGCCATCTCGTTGACATCGATTCGTTGGAGCAGCGCGTCGAGGTCGAGCCGGCCGGCGATCTCGTTGACATCGATTCGTTGGAGCAGCGCGTCGAGGTCGAGCCGATCAGCGATCTCGTTGACATCGAGCCGCTCGATGACTGCGTCGAGGTCGATGATGTCGAGCACGGTCGGGGTGGCAATGCTCACCAGCCCGCTGATGCTGCGCCCGATCGGTCCCCGATCGCGTCTGGCTGCCTCGGTCTCCAGCGCTCTCGTCACGATGGCGAGCGCGAGGAGCTGGCGGCTCATCGAAGTGGGGGAGCGAGGTGAGGCACCGGCATTCGGCTCACACTACTGCGGGGGCTCCGAGCGATGAGGCTCCGCCATGAGCCCCTCGGCCGCCGCGTCGAGCTCGGCCAGAGCGAATTGGCCTGCTTCGCCGATGGTCATCGCGGCACGACGAGGCTGATAGCTCTCGATGTCGTGCCCGAGCGCCGCCGTGAGCGAGCGACGTGCGTTGGAGCGAGGTTGATGGCCGTTGGCGATCATGGTGGCCAGGAGCTCGCCTCCGGCCTCCGCTCGGCCGGCCCTCGCGAGGCAGATTCCTGCGACGCCGAACAGATGGCTCGTGCCGGCGAGGTAGTGCTGGTCGATCGCCTCCTCGAGCGTGTCACGGCACAGTCCGATGGTGGAGGCGAGGTCGCCCCGACCTGCACGCATGTGGAGGAGCAGTCCGGTGATGAGGTGTGTCATCAGGTGGCTCGAGGACAGCGACCTGGCCCGGTCGAGGCCTTCGATCCACGTGGCCTCGGCGGCCTCGGGATCGCTGCGGACGAGGGCGATCCCCTCGGCCCAGCACGCCAGGGCGGCGGCGCTCGTGCTACCGGTCAGGTCGGCGATGCCACGGACCCGGGTGGCGTGGACTTCGGCCGCCTGGTCGTTGCCGGACGAACCGAGGTGGAAAGCCCGCATTCCCTCCGCCCACAATCGGCTGGGAACCGGCGCCTCGGGCGCATGATCGAGCCACTCTCTCGTGAGGACGTCGCTGTCGGCTGGCGACAGCACGTTGTTCAGGTAGACGGCACTCAGCGCCGCCCGGCACAGGCCCGTGGGATCGCTCGGGTCGATCTCCAGGCCGCGAGCGGCGAGCTCGGCGGCTCGCACGTCGACGGTGAAGTACGCCCCGAGGGCGCCTGCACCGAGCAGTGCGCCGAGACGAGGGTGGTCGGCGACCGCGTCGTCCTCGAGGAGGCGCTCGGAGAAAGCGAACGCCTCGAAGCGCATGGAGAACGTGGCGAACCAGGAGACGTCCAGCGCGACGTCGACTGCCTGATCGATGTTGCCGCGCTCGAGTGATGCCTCGAATGCAGCACGAACATTCCCCCATTCGCGCCCGAGCTGCTCCCATACCTCCGGCTCTTTCACGCTGAGGAGAAGATCGGCCTGCTGGCCGACCAGTTCGGCGAAGAAGGCCGCATGTCGCTCGCGGAAGAGATCTTCGTGCCCGGATCCGGCGAGGGCGTCCGCTGCGAACTGACGAAGCGTCTCGAGCATCCGGAAACGCATTCGGCCGGATGCCGGTTCGCGCCGCAACATCGACTTGTCGACGAGCGCGGTGGCGAGGTGGAGGATCTCGTCGGCCAGCACCAGCTCGTCGTCGGGGCAGACCTCTTCGACGGCGTCGAGCGCGAAACCAGCGGAGAACACGGACAAGCGGTCGAAAAGACGGGCTTCCGGCTCGTTGAGGAGCTCATAGGACCATTGGACGGTGTCACGGAGCGTCCGGTGGCGACCGTGATCGGTGTCGCGCAGGACCGTGAAGCGATCCTCGAGCCGCGAGAGCAGTTCGGTCGGCGTCAGCATGCGGGCCCGAGCCGCGGCCAGCTCGACCGCGAGCGGAATGCCGTCGAGCGATTCGCAGATGCGGGCGATGACCCTGCGCTCGTCCCGGCCGACCGAGTAGTTGGCGTCGCGCTCGGTTGCACGGGTGATGAACAGCTCGACTGCCGCGGTCGAAGGATCGAGTGGCGGCACCTCCACGACCTGTTCCCCGGGGAGCTGCAACGGTTCGCGACTCGTCGCGAGCACGCACCCTGCGCCCGACGTCAGAAGTCGCCGCACGATCTCGCGAGACGCGTCGAGCACGTGCTCGCAGTTGTCGATGACAACCAGTACCTCTCGGTCCTCGAGGTAGTTCGCGATGCTCTCGACGAGTGACATGCCGGGCTGCCGGCGTGCGCCGATTGCGTGGGCCACAGCGTCGTCGACGGCTTCCTCGTTGACCGATGCGAGCTCGCAGAAGACGATTCCCGCGGGAAACCGGTCGCCCGCATTCGACGCAGCCTCGATCGCGAGCCGCGTCTTGCCGACGCCACCGAAGCCGACCATCGTGACGAGGCGATGTTCTCGGATCAGCTCGTCGAGTTGGCCCAGCTCCCGAGCTCGCCCGATCAGCTCCGGGAGCAACGTCGGCAACGTGGTCGTCGGAGTGATCGTGCGGGTTCGGAGCGGGCGGCGGTCGACGATCAGGCCCGGGGCGGAGACGAGGCCGATCCGTTCGGTTCCGATGCCCTTGAGTGGATGTTCGCCCTGGGGTAGGACCTCGACGCCGCGGACCAGCTCGGTCGTCGCAGCCGACACGAGGATCTGGTCGCCGTTGGCGACATCCATGACGCGCGCCGCTCGATTGACGGTGGGCCCCTTGTAGTCACCGTCGCGAAGCGTGGCGTCACCGGTGTGCAGACCCATCCGGACGCGGAGGCGGTCTGCGCCCGACCAGTCCTCGTTCTGCAGGCGCTGCTGCATCATGATGGCCGCGCCGATTGCCGGACCCGCAGCGGCGAATGCCGCAGCGATCCCGTCGCCGGTGTGTTTGAAGACGAACCCGCGGTGTTCGTCGGCGACCTCGCGCAGGATCAGGTCGTGGCGAGCGAGGGATTGGCGCATTTCGTCGGGGCGCTGCTCCCAGCGCTTCGTGCTCGACTCGATGTCGGTGAACAACACGGTGATGGTGCCGCTCGGTCTGTCAGTCATCGCAGGCCAGTCACCCGCGACGCGCGCGTCGTCGCCATGCCCACGGCGGATCATGGCCAGAGGCTAGTGGAGCGGCTTGCCGTGTTCGTCCTCGGTCGTCGGGGGGTCAGGACCTTCGGCACTGGCCCCGAGCCCGGATCCGCGCCGAGAGTCGGGGAGATCGTCAGCAACCGGGAGCCGGCGTGGACGAAGGGCACTCCTCCTTCTACCTGACATTCGACGGGGGACCGAACCCACCGGGGACCGACGCGGTCCTCGAACGGCTCGACCGTCACGGTGTCCTGGCCACCTTCTTCCTGGAGGGTCACCGGCTCGTCGACCAGGCCGATTGTGCACGGCGGATCATCGAGGCCGGCCACGAGATCGGGAATCACTCATACAGCCACGCGGACCTCGACGGCCGTGCCGTCGACGAGGTCGTCGACGAGATCTGCCGGGCTCGGGACATCATCCATCGTGAGACCGGGGTGATCACCGACCAGTTCCGGCCGCCGTGGGGCCGGCTCGGGGCCGAGTCGACCGACGCGATCCTGGCCACCGGACACGATGTCGTGTTGTGGAACCGGAGCGTCCGCGACTGGGAGGGGCCTGACGCTGCTGCGATCGCCCAGCGCATGCTCGACGGCCTCGGCGACGGCGCAATCGTGGTGCTCCACGACCGGATCGTGGAGAACCCCGACGTCCTGGACACCGTGATCCCCGAGATCCGCAACGCCGGGTACGAGTTCCGGTTCACGTCCGGCGCTCCCGAGAGCGACGCCATCGCGCGGAGGCCGACGTGACGCAGTCGGACACACACCTACGGGAAGGACCGTGAGCGTGTTCAGCATCAATCAGGACGCAGTTCGCATCGTCACCGAGCAGATACTGCCGGTGGCCGATCGGCTCCAGTGTCGTGTCGTCACCCTCGACAACGGCGCGACAGTCGTCGACATGGGTGTCGAGGCCCCGGGCGGTTGGCTGGCCGGCCGCCGCTTCGTCGAGGCCACCATCGGCGGCCTCGGAAGCGTTGGGTTCGGCACGTTCCGTGCAATCGACTTCACCGTGCCGTCCATCGATGTCCACGTCGACCAGCCCCAGACGGCCTGTCTGTCCTCCCAGTTCTCCGGCTGGCGGATGTCGGAGAGCGACAAGAGCGACGGCATCGTCCCGATCGGCTCCGGGCCGGCACGGGCGATCGCGCGGAACGACATCTTCTCGCAGGCGTGGACATACGCCGACCGACACCACGCAACTGTCTTCGGCGCACAGACGACGAAGCTCCCGAGCGAGCAGTTCGTCGACGAGGTCGCCGCCGCGTGCGGTGTCGAGCCGGCGAACGTCTACGTGCTGGCGGCTCGCACCGGCAGCCTCGCCGGTTCGATCCAGGTGTGCTCCCGCAGCGTGGAGGCGTCGATCTGGCGCATCCACCGGAAGGGTTTCGACATCTCGAAGGTCAAGAGCGCGATGGGAACCTGCCCGCTCCCGCCCGTTGTGCGCGACGAGCTCACGGCCATGCACCGGGTCAACACCGCGCTTCTGTACGGCGTCTCGGTCCGATTCGTCGTCGACTGCGATGACGAGGAGATCGAGCAGGTGATCGACGCATTGCCGTTCAATGCGTCAGGACGTTTCGGTGAGCGGTTCATCGACCTCTTCGACGAGGGTGATCGCGACTTCTACCAGGTCGACAAGGACGTACACACGGTCGCCGTGTACGAGGTCTGGAACGAGGCCAGCGGGAACACGTTTCGAGCGGGTGAGATCCGGGAGGACATGCTGTCCGACGCGTTCTTCGGAGCATGTCCGGGCCGATGACGTCGTGCGCTCGGCGAGTGCCCGAGTGCTGAAGCTCGGCACCGTGATCATCCCGGTGATGCCGGTCGACGAGGTCATCGAGACGGTCGTCGCGGCCGAACAGATCGGCTTGGAGTACTGCCTGGTCGCCGACGAGAGCCTGATGCTCGATGCCCATGTCGCCCTGGCCGCGGCGGCGCGTGAGACGTCCGAGATCCATCTGGGCCCGGTCACCAACGGCTACACCCGCCATCCGGCAGTGACCGCGACAGCCGTCGCGTCGCTCGACGATCTGTCGCGAGGTCGCGCCGTCGTGACGATCGTCGCCGGGGGGTCGATGGCCCTCGCACCGTTGGGCATTGCCCGGGACGCGCCGGTGTCGGTCGTCGGTGAGACCGTGGAGGTCATGAAGCGGTTGTGGTCAGGCGAGCAGGTCACGTGGGCAGGAGAGCGATTCCGCCTCGACAACGCGATGTCGGGCATGGGTCCCAAGGACATCCCCGTCTGGATCGCGGCCAGAGGGCCCCGCTTGCTGCACCTCGCCGGCCGGAGCGCCGATGGAGTCGTGCTGGAGGTGAAGGCCGATCTGCCGGAAGCGTTGGCGCTGGTCGGCGGTGGCGCCACCGATCGGATCCGGCGTCCGGAGCGGATCTACCTCGATCGCCTGGCCTACCGGCCGGACCTTCGCGTCGGGGCCACGTCCAGCGTGTTCGTGCACGTGCTCATGGACTCGCCGGCTCGGCAACTCCGAGCGCTCGGCCTGGATGATGGCCAGATCGAGGCGTTCCGGAGCTCGTACGAGACCGACGGCCCGGAGCAGGCTCGCTCACACATCCCCGACGAGGCCGTTCTTCAGCACCAGATCGTCGGTTCGCCCGAGCAGTGCAGCGCCGTGCTCCGGGATCTGGTCACTGGGCTCGAGCTCGATGTCTTCCTCTTCTATCTCAACCATCGTGGGCTCGCAGCCAATATCGAGATGATGGAGGATGTCCGGGCGATCGTCGATGCCGCCAACTCCCCGTGATCCATCGGAACTCTCGACCCTGGCAGGTCAGGCGTTCGCAGCCCAGCCTGGAGGGCCGAACGTGTAGCCGACCCGCTCACGCCAGCTCGAAGATCGGGCGAGGTCACGGATGATGTCGGCCCACTCGTGATAGGCGATGCGTACGGGATTGAACGTGTCGATGTTTTTCGTGAGCCCGTAGTGGACCCGTTCGACCTCGGGCTCGAACGATCCGAACAGCCGATCCCACAGGATCAGGATCCCGCCGTAGTTGCGGTCGAGGTACTGCGGGTCGGCGCCGTGGTGCACGCGGTGGTGCGAGGCGGTGCTGAAGACCATCTCGACGGGTCGCGGCAGCTTGTCGATGGTCTCGGTGTGCACCCAGTACTGGTAGAGGAGGTTCAGCTCACCGGCGCGAGCGACCTGCGCCGGACTGAATCCCATCGCGAACATCGGGGTGAACACCCAGTGCATCATCGCCCCGGTCCATGACTGGCGCAGCGCCGTGCTGAGGTTGTAGCGCCGGCTCGAATGATGGTTCACGTGTGCGGCCCAGAAGACGCGGTGTTCATGGCCCCACCGGTGATCCCAGTAGTAGAAGAAGTCCCAGGCGAGGACGGCGGCTGCGAAGCCGAACCTCCGGCTGCCGAGGGACGCGAGCCGTCTTCGGTAGAGCCACCGATCGAGCGGGTCGAAAGCCTTGGAGGCCGCCACGCCGATCGCGAGCATGCCCGCGCCCATTGCCAGGCTGGCCAGCGTGTCCCTGGCCTCGTACCCGAGCGGACGAGCCGTGTTCGATTCCGTGGTCGGATCGTCGAGCTCGACGAGGACATCGGCCTTGCGGCGCAGCGCGAGGTACTCGACCGCCATCGACCCGAGGAACGCCGGGATGGCGAGCATGGTGTAGTTGCCCGTGACGATCCTGCGCAGCGAGGAAGCTCCGGATGCATCGCGGTTCGACAGGAGACCCATCGCGGGCAGGCTATCGGCCGCAGCGTGCTCGATTCTCGCTGCGGCCGCGTTCGCTCAGCGCCGCTCGAGCTCGTCGGCCACCAGCGAGCCGAGGCGCTCCAACTCCGCGAGCTGCCCGTCATCGAGCAGGCGGGGCCGGTAGTCGATCACACAGAGCGTCCCGGCCCGACTGCCGTCGGAGAGCGTGAGCGGCACACCCGCGTAGAAGCGCATCCGTGGATCGTCGTTCACGAGCGGATTGTCGGCGAATCTCGGGTCATCGAGCGCGTCGGGGATCTGGAGAACCACGTCGTCGAGGATCGCGTGGGCACACACGGCCATGTCGCGAGGAGTCTCGGTTGCGTCGAGCCCATGTCGCGACTTGAACCACTGGCGCTCCTCGTCGATGAGGCTGACCAATGCAATGGGTACGTCGAACGAGCGGCTCGCCAGTTCGGTGTACTGATCGAAGCGGGCCTCCGGCTCGGTATCGAGGATCCCGAGGGCACGGAGCGACCGCATCCGCTGGGCCTCGTCCGGAGGAAGTGGGGCGTTCTGCCACCGACACGCTCGGCGCAGCAGCCACGCATGCATCTTCGTGCGGATGTACCCCGCGCTCGACGGCCACAGGAGTCGATCGTTGATCCAATGATGCGCGTCATCGAGGTGACTGACGGGCGTGCCTCCGACTGCAATCACGCCGATCTCGCCGTCGGAGGCGCGGTCGAGCTGTCTGATCGCCCTCGCGAACTCGTAGACGTCGTCGTTGCCGTCGTCCTCCAGGAGGATGATCGCCGGATTGCTCGTCCGGGCGATCTCCATGGCCGTGTCGGGATCGGCTGCCTCCCAGATGTCGAGCCCCTCGGCTGCGGCGGCTGCCCTGAGCGTCGCCGCGATCTCGGGGCTGCGTACTGCCATGAGAACATCCCGTCGCACCTCGTGCACGGCGAGCTTCCTGGTGGCGAATGGTTGCGTATCGCTGCTCGCGTCGGTTTGCGACTGGTCACCCGACAGCTCGATCTGCATACCTTCCGCAGCAGCGAATATCTCACCCTCGTATCCGGATGTTGCGGCATGGGCGCGAGCCAGGCCGACGACCGCGTCGACAGCATCGTCGCTCCGAGTCGGATCATGGTGGTAGAGCGCCACCTGGCCGACGCCCGCGTACCGGGCTGCGTCGATGACGTACTCGACGGTGCTGTGACCCCACCCGACCTTGCCCGCGTACTCGTCGGCCAGGTACTGGGCGTCGTGGATGAGGAGATCGGCCCCCTCGAAGAATTGGGCGTGCGCCCGGTCATGTCGGCTGATGTCCATGTCGCCGCCCGCCGCGAGCGCACGGTGATGGGGCTCGTGGTCCGAGGCGTACACCACGGTCGCACCATCGACCTCGAGCCGGTACCCGAGCGTGAGCGCCGGGTGGTTGAGGTAGTGGGCGTCGACCCTGATCTCCTCGATGTCGAATGTCCCCTCGACGAGATCGTGGTAGTCGACTGCCGCGGCGAGCTGTTCGATCGAGACGGGGAAGTAGCTGTACTGCATCTGGCCCGACAGGGTGTCGCTCAGCGAGCTTCCCAGTCCACGCGGGCCGTAGATGTGCCACGTGTTGTCGGGCCGGAACAACGGTGCGAAGAACGGCAGCCCCTGGATGTGGTCCCAGTGGGTGTGGCTGATGAGCATGTGTCCGACGATCGGGGCGCCATCGCCGCGGGTGGCGATGTCCTGACCGAGTCCGTGGGCGCCGGTACCGCAATCGATCACGACAAGTGTGCCGGCGCCCGAGCAGAGCTCGACGCACGACGTGTTTCCCCCGTATCTGAGCGTGGATGGGCCCGCCTTGGCGATGGATCCCCTCGTACCCCAGAACGTCACCTGCACGGCCGGTACCTCTCGCAGATGGTAGGTGAACCGCGCGTCCCGGTCACGTGCCCGTGCCTCGGCCACACTGTGGTGATGGAGTCCGAGCCGACCGGTTGCAGCAACGCCGAGACCGAGGACCCCGGACCGGACGACGACTTCGATCCCGACCGGCTGGCGGCATGCTCCTATTGGCGGTGTGGTGAGCTCTTCGAGGCTCGGGGCGCCAACCATCGTTATTGCCGCAAGGCGTGTAGGAGCCGCCAGAACAAATGGGAGCGGGCCGAACGACGGAGGATGGAGCGAGAGGTGTCACGGCGAGGCCGGTGACCGCGAACGGCCCTCGAACTAGGGTGAGCCAATGGCGCTGACGTTTGCCGGCTGCGAGCTCGATCTCGGTCGACAGCTGCTCACCCGAGACGGCGAGACCGTGGGAATCGAGCCACAGGCGCTGCGCATCCTCGTCCAGCTGATCGACAGCCGCGATCGGGTGGTCACCAAGAACGAGCTGCTCGACGCGGTGTGGGGCGACCGTTTCGTCAGCGAGTCGGCGCTGACCACCCAGATCAAGGCACTCCGTAAGGCTCTCGGAGACACAGGACGCGACCAGCAGATCGTCAAGACCGTCCACGGCCGCGGCTACATGTTCGTGGCGCCGGTGGAGGAGGACGACGGCTCGGACGGTTCGTCGGAGCCCGAACGGGCCAATCCGGTCATCGCGGTATTGCCCTTCAAGAACCTGTCCCCGAATCCGGCCCAGAGTCACGTCAGCGAGGGCATCACCCACGACATTGTCACGGCCCTGTCCAAGCACCGGTGGCTGAAGGTGCTCACCCGGGCGGTGACCGACCGGTATGCGGAGGATCGCGACGCCTTCTCGCGCCTCCGTGACGAGCTCGGCGTCGACTACGTCGTCGACGGAAGCGTTCGCCGGGCCGGCGATCGTCTGCGGGTGACGGTGAGCCTCACCGACGCGGCCGAGGGGGCGGGAACCTGGGCCGAACGATACGACCGCCAGGTCGAGGACCTCTTCGCGGTCCAGGACGAGATCACCGAGGTGATCGTCGCCAACATCGAGCCCGAGGTCGGCTACGCCGAACGACAGCGCGTATCGCGACGCACCCGGTCCAACCTGCGGGCCTGGGATCTCTACCACCTCGGCGTGGCCCACTTCTTCCGGTTCACCGCCGAGGACAACCGTGAGGCGCAGCGGTTGCTCGCCGAGAGCCGCGAGCTCGATTCCTCCTTCGGCGACGCCCATGCGTGGTGGGCCTACGCCACGATCCTCGGAATGGTCTACTGGGACACCGAGGCCGACTCCGAGTCACTCGACGCCGCCCTGTCCGCCACCCAACAAGCGCTCGAGCTCGACCAACACAATGCCGTCTACCACGCCTTGCGGGGGCGGGTGCAGCTGGCCCGCCGCGAGTACAACAGCGCGCTGCTCGAGAACGAACGCGCCATCGAGCTCAATCCCACCTTCGCAGCTGCATACTGCGGGCTCGGCGACTCGCTCTGCTACGAGGGGCGATACGACGAGGCGATCGCCCAGTTCGAGCGGGCTGTCACGATGGGCACCCACGACCCGCAGCGTTGGGCCTTTCTCTCCTACGGCGCTCTTGCGCTGCTGTTCGCCGAGCGGTTCGATGAGGCCATCGAGTGGGCAGAGCGGGCCTCGACGATCCCGAACTGCCAGTACTGGACCACCGCGCATCGGGTCGTCGGCCTGGCAAAGCTGGGCCGGGCGGCCGATGCAGAGGCCGCGGCCGCCGGGCTGCTCGCAGAATGCCCGGGATTTTCGATCCAGTACGCCCGCGACAAGCTCTTCTACCTGAAGCGCCCGGAACAGCTCGACCTCTACATCGGCGGATTGCGCCTGGCAGGTGTGCCCGAGCGGTGATCGCTCACCGATCGATGCAATCCTCAGAACTTCCCCACCTCGTCATCAGGACTTCGCAAGCAGAATCCTTCACAGTGGGACCATGAGCATCACAACATCCACACAAGAGGACGACCGCTCCACGCCGGTCGATCCCGAAGCCCTTCGTGACGAGGTGCGGGCCAAGTACCGGGAGGTCGCCGAGACCCCCGATGCAACGTTCCACTTCCACACCGGGCGGAGCCTGGCCCAGCGCTGTCGCTATGACATGACTCCTGTGGACGAGCTACCCGATCTCGCCGTCGAGTCCTTCGCCGGAGTCGCGAATCCGTTCGAGCTTCGGGCGATCGAGCCGGGCGAACGGGTCGTCGACGTCGGTTCCGGTGCAGGATTCGACAGCTTCCTGGCCGCCAAGGCCACCGGGTCCGATGGCGGTGTCGTGG
>Ga0224508_10001758_pt1 | contig 19114 bp, 19 predicted proteins | sample SF_Jan12_sed_USG_4_FD_170157 | JGI IMG/M metagenome (GOLD analysis project Ga0224508, IMG submission 170157) | Sediment microbial communities from San Francisco Bay, California, United States - SF_Jan12_sed_USGS_21 | ecosystem: Environmental > Aquatic > Marine > Sediment | place: USA... | reverse complement strand
TGACACCCGCCAGCCACGGGCTGGTACCCGCTTCGAAATCGCCGTTGGTCAGCAGACCGGAGTCAAAGGGGACCGATACCACCAGTGACACGTCGTCGATGAAGACCTGGCCGACCTCGGCACCCATGTCAAACAACACGCGACTCATGGCATCACCGAAGCCAGCAGCGGTCAGTTCAAGCGAATACATCTGCCAGCCTGTGGTCAGGTCTACACTTTGCGTCGTATTGGCAAACGACCCGCCCGACAGGCCGATACCCGCAAGCATCGTCCTGGAAACATCAGACCTGGCCCTGAAGCTCAGCGTATAGGTCTCGTCCGGCGTGATCGGCAGTATCTGGCTCAGGTTGACATCGAACGGATTGCCAGCCGCCATGACATCGACGAAGTAAACCTGGTTACCACCGTCATCGATTACGTTCGCTGCATCGATCGGGTTGGAAACACCCGCCAGCCACGGGCTGGTGCCCGCTTCGAAATCGCCGTTGGTCACCAGTTCGCCGCCACCAGGGCCACCGCCGGCCGTGCCGCTAAAGCCGATGTCGGTCAGGAAGAACGTGAACTGCGCTCCCTGGTCGCCCGGCGGGCCAAGCAGAAAGCCTGAATTGATATCAATGGTCGCGGCGAAATCACTCACCGGTATCGATACCTGGTACCAGCCGTTGCCCAGCGCGGTCGAGCCTGCGTAGGTCGTTACATTGTAGTTAATGGCGTTGTCGGCTGTGCCGTCGCCGCCATCACCACCGAAGAACTTCACTTCGATCTCGCCAGTCGGCAGGCCCTTGACCTTGAAGTCAAGTGTCGCGAAGCCGGCCGCGAAACCCTCGAGGTAGTCCGTGAAGGCGGCAAACCCGACTTGCACGTTGCCCGGGTCGTAAGCATCACCGCTCGTAACCGCCAGCACCGGGTTGAAGTCGCGGTCGCCAGCAAAGTTGGGATCAATTACGGCACCCGACCCAAAGTTCTGAATGCCGCCCGGCGGCGCCAGGTCTTCCGTCACGGCCGGATCCGTTGCGTATACCACCGCGTCCGGAACCGTGCCGGGATCGGCCGGTTCGAAAGTATCCTCGCCGGAGTAAACCCTTACCCAGTCGACTTCCATCGTTGCCGGAAATACTTCGCTATCAATGGCATTACCCGGGAAATTGCCGCCCACGGCGAGGTTCAAAAGGACATGAAACGGCTGGTTAAACGGGGCACCAGGGCCGCCATTGTCGGCCGTTGAAAACCAATCGGTCTGCACGGCGTATTGTTCGTCGTTGAAGTACCAGCGAATCTCCGTTGGATCCCACTCCAGCGCGTAAGTGTTAAAAGCTTCGGTCACGCTGGGGCCCGGCGAGAATGTCACCGAGCTGGAGGTGTTCGCCGGGAACTCGCCGCCGTAATGGATCGTCGCAAAAATCTCGTTGCCATTCGTGCCGCCGAGATTGATCGCTTCCAGGATGTCGATCTCGCCGACGGCCGCCCAGTCGCATGGCTCCCCGTCGCACTGGTAGGTGCTGTCCTGGGACAGCATCCAGAATGCCGGCCAGAGACCCTGCCCGGCGGGTAATTTGATGCTGGCTTCAATGCGGCCGTATTGGAACGCGAAACGATCTTCTGTATTGAGTCTTGCGGAGGTGTAATTCAAGCCGCCGATCGATTCCCTGCGCGCAGTGATTTTGAGAACCCCGTCTTCCAGCTGTGCATTGTCGGGCAGGTAATACTGCAACTCGTTATTGCCCCAGCCACCGGCCAGCCCTACCTCGGAACCATCGCCCGTGGCGAAGAACCAGGTCTGGGGGTCCAGCGCCGCGGCGTTGAACTCATCGCTGAAGACCAGCGTCAGGGTATCGCCTGGCAACACAGGGAATGTGGTCGGCTGGTTGAGAGTCGGGTTGTTGATGTTCTGATTGGTCTGCGTCGTCGGGTCGGCTATCGGGACCGTATCGGTCTGTGACAACGTCGGCTCGCGACCATCGTTGGTACAGGCAGAGACCATGAAAATGGTGGTAATGAGCGCAGCACTGCGCAGCGGACTTTGTCCACGAAGCATTTCTATCCCCCTCAACGCACGGATTGCGGAAGGCATCGCCTTCTTGTAGTTGCGGTAGGAATAACAGACTATGACAGCGTTGTCAATTTTGCTGCTCTTTTGCGGCAAATGCTAAGAATTAGCCATTGGCGTGACTCCAAGGATTTTTTCGACAAAATCCAGGCACGGCACCCCCGCCATGCCGGGACCGCGAATTACGCGGCCCGACGCCGGGCTCGCAACCAGAAACGCCCCCAGCCTGCCCCGATCTCCCGGGCAGTATCCGGCTGGTCTTCCTGGGCATGTCTCAGCTGTTCATCCAGAGCGTTATTAATGCGATCGTGTGCAATAGCCGGTGCGGCGACAAACGAGGTAATCGTCTTCAAGCCGCCCAGGCTGAACGTGAACACATCACGTGAGCGTTTGGTGTTTACAGACATGGTCTTATCTCCCTAGCGAAGTAGATATTGATTTGCCGTCGGTCCGTGTTTGGTCTCGACAGGCGCAGATTAAGTGGGCGCAACAATGCCCACAAACGAAAAAAAATCGATTCAGAGGTGAGAAATATTCACCGGGACCCGGCGCATGACAGCACCGTCCCGTTTGACAGGGTTGTCCTGCTACAGGCTCGGTTGAGAGCGCCGGCTCGCCAGGTTGCGAGCCGCCTGGTTCGGCTGGTATTCGAGCTCGGCAATCGCCTGGTCGACGCGTTCTTTGGTCGCCAGGCGAACATTCGGCTCGCGATTGACCACGCGGGATACCGTTTTTATTGATACCCCGGCGAGGTCCGCAACGTCGAATATGGTGGCTCTCTGCGTGCCCATCAGGCTGCCCGGCGCCCGGGTGCAAAGTAGCGCGCGAGTACCTTCTCGATCTCCCGAGCCGTGCTTGGCTGATCTTCCTGTGGCTGGCCGTCCTGGGCCCGGCTCAAGCGCTCGTCCCATACCTTGTTCAGGTGGTCGTCAGCGATGGCCGGTGCGGCAGTAAACGAGGCTATCGTGGTCATCCCTTGCAGGCTGAACGTGAAAGCATCTCGTCCTGGTTTGGCTTTCTCAAACATGGTCTTTCTCCAGAGGATGTTGCTGTATTGCAAAATGCCGGTTCGCTCCATGCGGCCGACAGGTGCAATTTAGGGGCTTCGGGGCAAAGCCACAAACGAAAAAAAATCAGCTCTGAGGTGAGATAAATTCAGGTCGGATCGCTAAAGTTTTGCAGGATCCAGTCGCTCAATAGACGCACGCTTGCGTCTCCGGCCCGGTCGTCCCTGCAAACCAGGTAGTAGCTCACGTCGGCTACCAGTTCCTGCTTGAAAAGCCGCACGATAGTCCCCTGCTTGAACCACAGGTCGGCCATAGGCACGGGCACCATCGCCGCGCCGATGCCGCGTTCGGCGGCGCGGACCACCGCGATCATCGAGTCGAGGCGGGTCACTTTGCTGTTTTCGGGCAGCTGGACGCCGGACGCTTTCGACCACTGCTGCCAGGCCTTCGGCCGGGTCTCATGCACGATGATCGGGAAGTCGCTCACGATCTTCTTGCTCTTCACCGTCATTGCTTTCTTAAAGTCCGGAGAACCAGCCGGCACCATACGTAACGGGAACAGCAAATTGGACGCCATGTTATCCGGCGGCTTTTTGAACAGGCGGATCGACAGGTCCGCATCCGAAGGGTGTTTTTCGGAAGTTTCGTCGCTGGTGCCAACCTGGATGTCAATGTCCGGGTGCTCGCCTGTGAACTCACTGAGACGCGGCACAAAATATTCACTCGCGAAAAACGGCTGCACCGAGATGCGAATGGCACTGCGTTGACCGCCCTGCTTGTAGCTGGCCGCAATGGTGTTCAACTGGTCGATTAGCGGATTGACCTGTTCGTAAAGCGATCGCCCGATCTCCGTGAGTTTTAGCTCGCGGCTGCTCCTTTCAAACAGTTGCTGACCCAGTTCCTGCTCGAGACTCTTGATCTGGTGACTGACCGCTGAGGAGGTAATAAAGAGCAGCTCGCCAGCCGTGCGAAAACTCTCGTGCTTTGCAGCAACGCAAAATGTCCGCAATCCACGCAGCGATACCGATGGAACACTAGTTGCCATAGCCGGTCACTAATCGCTCGCTGCCTTGAGCACTTGCTTCGGGGTTCTGTCGACATTGAACAGTCCCCAATGTTTCTCCGCACCATCCGGATTGGCCGGGTCGCCCTTCCAGGGTTCGTCGAACGCTTCAAAGAAAAAAACCGTTATTTTTGCCGTGGTTGCCCAGTCATTCAGCTCGCGAAAGTAACGTTCCTGGTTGGCCTCGTTCGCACGATCGCCGAACTCGATGGCGACACTCGCCCAGCCAGCCTCGAGAATCGCCATCGGTTTGCCTGGCAGCGCCGCGTGCACGCGTTCCATGTTCTCGATCGTATAAGCCAGCGCCTCATCGATTGTCTTCTCTTCCCACGCGGGATAGGTGTGAATACCGAGAAAGTCGACTTCGGCGGCGAGCGGCGCCCCGTCCCTGATCCACCACTCGTAGTTGTCGGCGACAGTAACCGGCTGCTCGATGGCGGCCTTGACGCTTTTTACGTATTCGATCACATTTTGCAACGCCACCATGTGATCGTTCCAGTCGACGAGCGCTTCGTTGCCGACGTTGACGGCGACCACGATGTCGTTGTACTCGTTGGCGAGATCGATACCACGCTTGATCTCGGAGAGGTTCATCAACGTATTGGCGGCCAGTTCGTCGTCGGGAATAGGTTCGTCAAGCCAGGCACAACCTTCGTGGTTGCTAATTTCGGCCCGGAGCCACATACCGAGGAGAACCTTGATCGGCAAGTTGTTGTCACGAATCAGTCGTAGCGTCGTTACGGAGTTCTCGCCCGTGTCGTAAAGACGAATCAGTTCGAAATCATGCGCGGCCAATTTCTCGAGGTCTTCGAGAATCTCGGCATCGCTCGGATTCACGGCGCCATCGCCGCGGTCCGGATGCTGCCCCTCACGGAAGCCCGAGTAAGCTACCGCCATTACCTCGCCGGCTACCAGGTCCGCTGCCCCCTGCTGGATACCCGCGTTGGTAGTCGCGCTGATGTCTGCGGGCTCATTGCTACAGCCAACGGTGACCAGTAGCAGCGCAAGAAGCAGCTTCTTGTTGATGGTCATTATTGTCTTACTCCGCGGGAGGATCATCGGTAGCGGCAACTAAGGCCCAGGTCTCGGATCGCACATGATCACGAAGCTCAAGCAGTTCGTGCATCGCATTGAGGTCACGATCCGGGTTTGCGGCAATCATCGCTTCGGCCATCGGTACAGGCGCGAGGTTGTTGACCAGGTCCACGGTACTGTAGTTGTAGCCAACCGATGATCCAGTCGGAGAGACCAGCGCGTACACGGCCCAACCAGACCGATGTCCGCTATCTACGAGTGCCTGGTGCGCGGCTTTGAACACTCTCGATTCCATGAGTTCATAGGCGTCGGGATCCTTCGCCTGCATCAGGTTTACGATTGCGAAACGGTGCGATTTGAACTCAGTGCTATCGACCATTAGCCACAATTCGGTCGCTACCCGCTCTCGTGATGCCCACGTTTTCGCCATGGCTTTTGCAGCGTCCTTACCGGGATATACAGCCTGATAGACTTCACCGTAATTCGGATTTGCATCCAGTTGCTCCTGCCCAAGAAAGGTCGTCACCGTGTAGTAATCACAGCGGGACCGGTCGCCATACATTACCGAGTACAGCGCCCAGCTGTTGCGCTTGCCCTGGTTAACCAGTTCCTGGTGCATCGCCTGCCAGATGTCCGTTTCCAGGCTGGTGTAATCAGCAGCGGTTGATTTCATGCAATCGACAGAGACGTACAGGGGCGGTCGATCTTCACCCTGGACATTCGTCACCAGGGCAATCGCAAGAATGACCGTCGTAAGCACGGCCCTTGGCAATGTTGTTGTCGTCATCATAGTCTCCAGCAAATCTATAACGGCATTTCCCGTCAGTGCTTCACAAGTGTCTTTTCGAGCTCCTCCAGTGAGCGACCCTTGGTCTCGGGCAGAATCCGCATGAAGAACACGAGACCGACAATGGCAAATACACCATAGATCAAAAACGTCATCGAGTTACCCAGGTTTTCGAGTTCCCATGGAAATACCAGTTGCACGCTGAAGCTGACCGCTGAGTTAATAAGGCCGGCGAGCGATATTGCCAATCCCCGCAGTTGATTGGGAAACAACTCCGAAAACAGGACCCACATGACCGGGCCAAGCGAAATCGCGAAACTTGCCACAAAACCGAGTATGCCAAACAGTATCAGCGTCGGGTCCATGTCAATCGCTTTGCTGACCAGAACCGACTCATGCTGCTTATAGACATCCACGCCGACAGCAGCCGCAATGGCTTCGCGGTATTCGATGTCACTCTCAAACGTCGTATCGGTAATACTCGCAATCATGGCTCTGTCGATTTCTACTGGCAGGCCGTCGATCGCCTCCTGATCGAGCGTATAGGTCGCTGCGCCGAAACCGTAGGCCAACGTCAGCATGCAGACCGCAATCCCGGTCAAACCAAAGCCAAGCAATGGGCGACGGCCCAGCTTGTCGATAAGCGCCATTGCAATAATCGTGAACACGAGATTCACGATACCGACGAGAATTGCCTGCATAAATGCCGCGTCGGTGCCAATACCGGATTGCTCAAAAATCATTGGCGCATAAAAGAATACCGAGTTGATGCCTGTTATCTGCTGCAGGATTGCTACCGAGATGCCGATCGTCATGACCAGCTTCATTGCCGGTCGAAACAGCTGCCGCACTGACGCGCCTGCCTGCTCGGCCGCCGCGCTGATGCTCTCGTGCACGACCGCAAGGTCCGATTTGGCCTGCTCGCGATCGCTGACTTTCTCGAATACGCGCAAGGCCTCCTCGTCCCGGCCATGCATCGCCAGCCACCGTGGACTTTCAGGAACGATCAACAGCGCGAACGAATACAGGATCGCGGGAAGCGTCTCCACGCCGAGCATCCAGCGCCAGTTCCACTCGCCGAAGCGCAGCGCTTCCGCCCAGGCAAGGTCTGACTGCCCGAGGGTGAGAATCAGGTAGTTGCTAAAGAAGGCGACAGATATGCCGATGACAATGTTGAGCTGGTTGAATGAGACCATTCGGCCTCGTAATTCGGCAGGTGCAATCTCTGCAATGTACATCGGCGCGATTATCAACGCAGCACCCACACCAAACCCGCCAATCATGCGCGCTATGACGAGCGATAAGAAGTTAGGCGCAACAGCGGATGCGACCGCCGAAATCGCGAATAATGCTGCAGCGATCCTGAGCACGGGCCGCCGGCCCACGCGATCACTCAGAGGGCCTGCGAACATCATCGCAACTGTCGCGGTCAGCGTCAGCGATGCAACGGACCAGCCGAGCTGAATCTTCGTCAGGGCGAACTCGGTTTCAATGAAACCCACAACGCCCGAGATGACGGACGCGTCGAATCCCATCAGGAAACCACCGAGCGCCACGATCAGGGCAACCGTGACCGTGAACCGCGTACTTTGCTTCATTATTGTTATCCCGCCAATCAGCTGCTATCGACGATTCGGAAATCGGTTTTCAACTCGGCTTCTGAACTGCCGCCAATCCACGCATGAAACTCGCCGGGTTCTGTAATTAGTTGCATGTTGCGGCCATAGAATGCCAGGTCTTCCGGGCGCAACACAAAGTCTACGTGAATCGTCTGGCCAGGTTCGACGCGCACGCGCTTAAAGCCTTTCAGTTCTCTGACCGGCCGCGTCACGTTGCCAACCAGGTCTCGGACGTATAGCTGCACGACTTCGTCGGCAGCAATATCACCATTATTCGTAACGTCAGCGCTAATTCTGACCGTGTCCCCCAACCCAATTTCGGCCTGACTCACGCCAATATTCGTGTACTCAAATATTGCATACGACAGGCCATGGCCAAAGGGATACAGCGGTGTGTAACCAGCGTCGAGATGATACGACGTCATGCCGGTCGACAACTGCGGCGCATGCGCATCGATCTCGTCAATGAGCACGACCGAATCGGGCGATGGCGGCTTACCGGTGTGCTTGTGGTTGTAGTAAATCGGAATCTGGCCGACCATGCGCGGAAACGTTGCCGGCAGCTTGCCCGACGGCGACTCGATTCCAAATAGCAGGTCTGCGATCGCCGGCCCGCCCATCGTTCCCGGATGCCAGGCAAAAAGAATCGCATCAACCTCGTCAATGATGTTAGTTAATGTCAGCGGCCGTCCGGCCATGATCACGGCGGCAACGGGTTTGCCGGTCGACCGGATACGCCGCACGAGTTCCGCCTGCGCGCCTGGCAGGCTGATGTCCGCACGCGAATGCGCCTCGCCGGACAGAATCGACTCCTCGCCGAGAAACAGGACGACCACGTCGGACTCGCGCGCGACCGCGACTGCCTCGTCAAAGCCATCGTATGAGCGGCTGCGTGACGTTTCCATTGCCCGAACGTAGCGAACATCGACGTCGCGCCCAACAAGATCGTGAATGGCGTGCATCGGCGTGACGCTGAGCTCCGGATCGCCGTCGAATATCCACGTACCCAATTGCTCATAGGGTGCGTCACCCAAGGGGCCGATGAGTGCGACGGAGTCCAGTTGATCGACTGATAATGGCAATACATGCTTGTCATTCTTCAGCAGTACCATGCTTTGCAACGCTGCTGCTCTTGCGGTATCCAACGCATCATCATTGGCGATGGCCGGCAATTTCCCGGGATCAGTATAGGGATTGTCGAAAAGGCCGAGTCGAAACTTGGCCCTGAGTATGTTGGCAACGGCAGTATCTATCGTCTCGATGCTGATATCACCATTGTCAACGAGCTGCGCGAGGTGATTGTCGTATGCGATGCCATGCATCTCCATATCGACGCCGGCCGTAGCCGCCTCGTAGGCGGATTCGCGGTCATTCGCGGTCAGGCCATGGATCTGTAATTGTCGAACCGAGTCCCAGTCGCTAACAACAAAACCGTCAAACTGCCACTCGTCCCGCAACACCTGGCGCATCAAAAACTCGTTTGCAGTTGCAGGAATGCCATCCAGGTCGCTGAACGAAGCCATCAGCGTCGTCACGCCGGCGTCGACGGCCGCCTTAAACGGCCGCAAATGCACGTTACGCAACTCGTTCTCCGGAATATTCGTGGTCGCGTAGTCGCGGCCACTTTCCGATTCGCCGTAACCGGCGAAGTGCTTCGCACAGGCCGCGATCGTGCCCGTTGCCGCAAGGTCGGTGCCCTGGAAGCCGCTGACCATGGCGGCACCCAGCATACTCGCGAGATAGGGATCTTCACCGAGGCTCTCAGCGATCCTGCCCCAACGGGCGTCACGCGAAATGTCGATCATTGGCGCGAAAGTCCAGTTAATGCCGGCCGTGGCCGCCTCGCGTGCCGCGACTGTCGCCCCGTCCCTGACGACGTCGGGATTGAACGTGGCGGCCTGCCCCAACGGTATCGGCATCACGGTCTTGAAACCGTGGATGACGTCCCGGCCGACGAGCAGCGGAATGCCGAGGCGGCTCTCCTCGACCGCGATACGTTGCAGCTCGTTAATGACGTCGACGTCAACCTGGTTGATCACCGAGCCGATGCGACCGGCGCGCAGGCTCTTGACGACGACATCGAGCTCATGCTCGCTGCTGGCATTGCGCTGGCTCATCTGACCGATCTTCTCTGCCAGTGTCATTTTGGCCAGCAATGCGTTGACCTGCTGCTCGATAGCCGCAGGATCAGTGGATGGATTTGCTTGGGTGGCGCTCATAAACGAAACCAAAAACAGGCCGCATAGTGCAGCCGTTGCAGACACAGTGGATGACCCGAGCCCGGGTCGCGTTCGAACTTTGGCGGCAGCCAGTTTTACCCCCAATAACCGCGTAACGATTGCAGGTATTTTGTAGTTTTATAGCACTACGTTTGTATCAATATTTGACAGCGCTGTCAATTTGCGCGACGATCCCCGGTCAGGCATTGAAAATAATAAGAACGGGGGCCCTGGTTATGAGCGATGCCACGCACTATGAGACCGCGGCTGCAGACCGCATCCCGTTTCACCTGAAGGTAGTCTACGGGCTCGGTGCATTCGTCAACAACACGCTGGCTGACGCAATTGGCCGAATGATGATCGTGCTGAACCTCGGGCTCGGCATGAGTCCTGCGCTCGTTGGTTTGCTCGGTGCCCTGCCCAGGCTCACGGACGCCATCACGGACCCGCTGATGGGATACGCCTCCGATAACACGCGCTCGCGCTGGGGTCGGCGGCGGCCTTATATCTTCGTCGGCGCAATATCCGTGGCCATTGTGTTCACGCTGTTGTGGCAGCTGCCCGTCGGCAAGAGCGAAGGCTGGTATTTTTGGTACTTCCTGGGCGGATCACTGATCTTCTTCCTCGCCTACACTGTGTATGCGACACCGTGGGTTGCGCTCGGTTACGAGCTCACACCGGATTACCACGAGCGCACGCGCTTGATGGGCGTTCAAAATTTCTTCGGCAACATTGCCTACATGATCTCGCCCTATTTTCTCGCGATCATGTACCTGCCGCGGTTCGGTGATGTCGTCACCGGTGCCGGTTATCTCGCAATGGTTATTGCCGTCGTCGTAATTGGCCTCGGCATTCTTCCGGCAATCTTCCTGCGAGAACGACTCAAGGATGTTGCTGCCGGTGAATCTGGCGAGAAAGGCGGTAGTGGTGTCGGCCACATCGTCAAGGATTTCCTACGCGGCTTCGGCAAGACGCTCTCGTTCAAGCCGTTCCTCAAACTCTGCATTGCGACGTTCCTGGTTTTCAATGGCTTCATCCTGATCGCAGCCTTCCAGTCGTATGTGATCATCTACTTCGTGTTCAGCGGCGATCAGGCAGCGGGTTCGGTGTTTGTAGGGCATTCCGGGTTGGTGCAGGCAATTTCCGCGCTCCTGGTCATCGGTTTGGTCACGTGGTTGGCCACCAAGATAGGCAAGCGCCGGGCATTCTACGTATCGACCGGCGTTTCGATGGTCGGGTATGCCCTCAAATGGTTTTGTTATACGCCCGACAACCCGTGGCTGGTGCTGATTCCGGCGCCGTTGATGGCCTTTGGCCTTGCCGGCCTTTTCACGCTGATGCCGTCAATGGTGGCCGATGTCGTGGACGCCGACGAGCTCAATACGCACGAACGGCGGGAGGGCATGTACGGATCCATCTTCTGGTGGGTCGTCAAACTTGGCCAATCGGCCGCGATACTTGGCGGTGGACTGCTGCTCGTCGCCACCGGCTTCGACGTCGAGCTCGGTGGCAACCAGGCAGCGGAGACGATTACGCTGATGCGACTTTGCGACGCGTTTATTCCTTTTGCCACCTCGGGAATCGCAATCTGGTCGATCGCCAGCTACAGCATTACTGAAGAGAAAGCCCACGACGTGCGAATGCAACTCGAGGCGCGACGGGGAACCGCTTAACATTAACTAGCAGCCGCGACCGGGATGTTCCTCTCGGTCATGGCTCGCTGTGCTGCGCTTTACTTCCCACGACGAACATCCCGCCCGCGCCTGTTACTCACTTGGACGGTTCATCGCCGATGTCCTGCTCGGTCAGGTCGTGGCCCCAGTCCTGTTTGGCCATCAGGTAACGTCGGTTGGCCTTCGTGACGCCGAAGACGTGCTTGACGGGTGTGATCTCAGTCAGTCCCGCAGTCGTCAGGTCTTCAACTTTCTTCGGATTGTTCGTCAGGAGGCGAAATGCACCATCCTTCCTGAAGTATTTCAGCAGCGTAGCGGCGTCGCTGAAATCGCGTGAATCATCCGGCAAACCCAGCGAGCGATTCGCCTGGTAAGTATCTTCGCCGCCGTCCTGCAGGAGATACGTCGCTGCCTTCGCCCACAGGCCGATGCCGCGTCCCTCGTGGCCCGACATGTAGACCAGCAACCCGCCCTGTTCGTCGCTGCTGATCAGTTCGATTGCCGATTGCAGCTGCGGCCCACACTCGCAACGCTCCGAGCCAAAAACGTCACCGGTCAGGCAACTCGAGTGCACGCGCACGAGCGGATTCGTCCAGCCGTCGGTGTTGCCGATGACGAGTACGCTGTTCACCGCCATCGAGGACGCCAGCGTCGCAAACGACTCCTGTGCCTTTTGCGCCCGCAGTTTCTCGGCGATGTCTTCTATGGCCGTCAGCTCGGTATTGCGAACGCAGGCGTACCACTGCACGTCGTAATGGTCCTCGCCAAACGAGAGCGGCAGTGGGATCGGCCCAAGAATGCTGATCGAGCCGCCGCCGCCCGGCGAATGATCCGGCGCAATGGCCTGGCCATCCTTGTTAATGCGAATGAGCTTGCCTGCCGCAACGAGGCGCTCGCGAACCGTGGGGTCGATGTAAGTAAACATAGGGGCCGCATTATGCACGAAATCGCTTGCTGACCCGCTGGTCATTAAGTATAGTTACTGACTGGAAAGTCAGTAACGGAACAGGACCATGCCGGAACCTCGCTTCCAGCGGCGCAAGGAAGACCGGCCGCAGGAAATCACCGCGGCCGCTTTCGCTGCCTTTGCCGAGAAGGGCTACGCGGCCACCCGCGTTGACGATGTCGCCAAGCGCGCTGGCGTGAGCAAAGGCCTCTTGTACTTGTATTTCAAGACCAAGGAAGAGCTATTCAAGGCAGTGGTTCGAAGCTTCGTCATTCCTCGAGTCGACGCGCTGACTGCGACGATCGATACATCCGAGCTGTCGGCGGAAGAGTTTCTGCGTGGCCCGTTCCTCGACTTCGCCCGGAAACTGCCGGGCTCGCCGGTCGCCGTGGTCATCCGGCTGATGATCGCCGAGGGACCGAAGCATCCGGACCTGGTCAATTTCTACTGGGAAAACGTCATCTCTCGTGGCCTCGCGGCGATCAATGAATTGCTGGAACGCGGTGTCGCGAACGGCGAATTCCGGCGCACCCGGGTCAATGAAATGCCGCACCTCGTCATCATGCCAGTTGTTTTTTCCGTCGTCTTCAAGCTGTTGTTTGCAGAACAGTCGCTCGATTCCGACGCATTGATAGAAACGCACATCGACATGCTGATAGACCATATGAAAGGAGAAACACAATGAACTGCGGAAGGATCGCCGCTTTGATCGTGGGCTCGATCGCTCTTTCAGCATGCACCGCGAGCGACGATGCCAATCGCATCGTCGGAGAGCTTGCATCGGATCGAATCGAGCTGAGCGCCGAGGCTGCCGAGCCGATCATCGACATACTGGTCGCGGAAGGCGAAGCGGTTACGCAGGGGCAAGTACTGTTAGCCCAGGACGCTACGCGAGCGAACGCGCGCCTTGCGGAAACCGAGGCCGCTCTCGGCCAGGCACAGGCACGCCTCGACGAGCTCGTTCGCGGTCCACGGAGCGAGCAAATATCGGCGGGAAGGGCCAGTGTTGCGGGCGCTGCTGACGAACTCGAGTTTCGGCAATCGGATTACGCACGTGTCCAGGAAGTTCATGCCCGCAATCTCGCATCGCCCGAGCTGCTCGATCGGGCCAAGGCCGCGCTTGACGCCGCGACCGCCAACCTGGACTTGCGGCGGGCGCAGCTGCAGGAATTACTGACCGGCACGACCGTTGAGGAACTCGCGCAGGCGGAGCAGGCCGCCAAGCAGGCGGAAGCCAGGCGTGACAAGGTCGCGGTCGACGTTGCACGCCACGAGATTCGCGCCCCGGTGGATGGTGTCGTCGACTCCAGGCTATTCGAACTCGGCGAGCGTCCCGCGCCCGGCCAGGCAACGCTGATAATGCTGGGCGGCGAGCAACCGTATGCCCGCGTCTATGTCCCGGAACGCCTGCGCGTTAACGTCGGTCCCGGCACTGCCGCCAGGGTTTTCATTGATGGTATGAACGAACCGCTGAACGGCAGTGTGCGCTGGGTCGCGAGCGAGGCCGCGTTCACGCCCTATTTTGCGTTGACCGAGCGTGACCGGGGGCGGCTCACCTATGCGGCGAAGATCGACATCGACACTGCAGGCCAACGCCTGCCCGACGGTGTTCCGGTTGAAGTCGAGCTCGACATTGGAAGTGGCGGCCAATGAACAGCGATCTCGCAATACGGGCGCGCGGACTGACGAAGCAGTTTGGCGATCTGCGCGCCGTCGACAGACTCGATCTCGATGTCCCGAGGTCTACGATCTACGGCTTCCTGGGGCCGAACGGCTCGGGCAAATCGACCACCATTCGAATGCTCTGTGGTTTGCTGACGCCGACCGAGGGTAGCGCGACGGTACTCGGTACCGAGATTTCGGGCAGCGCAACCTTGCTGAAACCCAAGATCGGTTACATGACACAGAAGTTTTCGTTGTTCGGCGACATGACCGTGCTCGAGAATCTGCAGTTCATTGCCGAGATCTATTCCTACCCCAAGCAGCAGCGCGCGTCGCGCATAGACGAGCTGCTCGATAAATATGACCTCGTGCAACAGCGGCGGCAGTTTGCCGCGACAATGAGCGGCGGGCAGAAACAGCGCCTCGCCCTCGCCTGCGCCGTGCTGCACAAGCCGGAACTGCTATTGCTCGATGAACCGACCAGCGCCGTGGACCCGCAAAGCCGCCGCGATTTCTGGGCCAACCTGTTCCGCCTCGCCGAAGCAGGTACTACGATCCTCGTGTCCACCCATTACATGGACGAGGCAGAACGCTGTCACCGTCTCGCGATTCTCGACCACGGCGTAAAGGTCGCGGACGGTTCGCCGCAGGAGCTGCAGGACAGCACCGGCATGCACGTAATCGAGGTACTTGCTGACAATCCCTACCACGCGCAGGCCGCCCTCAACGCGATACCGGCCGTCGTGAGCGTTACGCAGCTCGGAATCCGGCTACGTGTGCTGATCCCGGAAAACATCGGCGAGCCATTGGAGCTGGTCAATGCCAGCCTCGAAGCAGCCAGCGTTCCTGCCGACAGCCGTGTAACTGCCGCGTCGCTCGAGGACGTATTTGTCGCAGTCACGCTGCAGCCCGAACGGCTTGCGGCATGAAGTCTCTCTCGCGACTGATGGCAGTCATGCGCAAAGAGGTGCGGCAGATGCGGCGTGACCGCCTGACCTTCGCCATGATCTTTGGCATACCGCTGCTACAGCTGCTGTTGTTTGGCTACGCGATCAATACGGACGTGCGCAATCTCTCGACGGCGATCGCGGACGAGGCCAACACACATCTGTCGCGCGAGTTCGTAGCCCGACTCAACGCGACACAGGTTACCAACATCGAACACCGGGTAAACGACGCGGAAGAACTCGAGGCGATGCTCGAGTCGGGCGAGATCTCGATCGGCATCGCAATACCACACGATTTCGACCGCCGCGTTGTGGACAAGACGCGGGCCGCCGTGCACCTGCTTGTCGACGGCAGCGATCCGACGATATCGGGAATCGCAGACAAGTTGAGACTGATGCCACTGGCCTTTGATACCGGCGCGACAGCCAGTCAGCAGGACCTGATTGAGGTACGCAACTACTACAACCCGGAACGACGCACACCCATCAATGTCATCCCCGGCCTGATGGGCGTCATTCTCACGATGACGATGCTGATCTTCACGGCCGTTGCAATCGTGCGCGAGCGTGAGCGCGGCAACCTCGAATTGCTGATCAATACGCCGGTGACGTCGTTCGAACTGATGGTTGGCAAAGTCGTGCCCTATATCGCGATCGGCCTGGTGCAGCTTGCTGTAATTCTTGTTGTTGGCGATCTGTTGTTCCAGGTGCCGGTACGCGGCAGCATTGTCGACCTGTATGCTGCCGCCGGTTTGTTTATTGCTGCTAATCTGGCGCTTGGACTGTTTGTTTCAACCATCGTCAAAACGCAGTTCCAGGCCATGCAGCTCACATTTTTTCTGATCCTGCCATCGATACTGCTGTCCGGCTTTGTATTTCCGTTCGACGGTATGCCGATCGTCGCCCAATGGCTGGGCGAGGCGCTGCCCATTACCCATTTCATACGCCTGACCCGCGGCATCATGCTGCGCGAAGCATCGCTCGGCGACCTGCCGGGCGCCCTGTTATACCTCGGTACGTTTGCGGTCATCGCGACAACGGCGGCAGCTCTGCGATTCTCCAAGCGCCTGGACTAGTTGTCAGGGCGGACTGTGCTCGTAGTTGGGATCTTTGGTTGATCTCAGGTAATACGGTCGCGACAGCGTGATCGTCACGGGCACGAGTGTGTTGAGGAAGAACGCCGTGATCATCAGCGTGAAGAACGCCTCGGTATTGAGGATGCTGTGCTGCACGTAGGCGATATCGATGACGACGAATGCCAGCTCGGCCCGCCCAAGCATACCGAAGCCGATCATCAGGCTCTCGGCAAAGTTCATGCCGCTCGTGTAGTGTGCCGCGAGGCCTGCAGACGTGACCTGGAAAACGAATATGCCCACGGTCATCGCGATGCTGTAGGGCAGAACCTCGAGTAGCAGGTCCCAGTCAAAGAGAATCTTCGCGCCGAGGTCAACGAAGAACACCGGGCCGACCCAGCAAAATGCCGCATTGTCGACGATCCGCTTGGTCTCTTCGAAAACGTTGCGCAGAACCGGCTGGCCATCCGAATCACTGTCGCTGTGCTTGAAGTCGAAGTGCTCTTCGCGAACGATCAGGCCGGCCATGTAAGCGCCGACTGCCGGAGCTGCGCTTAACGCTGGCCATGAAATTGTCCGTGGACTCTTCGAAGCCCAGGGCAAACATGATGAAGATGATGCCAAGCTCGGCGAAAATACGGATGAAGTCGCCGCTCTCGGTCGGCAAGACCCCGGTATTCACCAGTAAGCAGCCCATGAACAGGAAGAAGAGCACCGGGGTCAGGCGGGTCCATTTTGCCAAGACAACCGCTACAAAAACCGCGCCCCAAATGATTGCCAGATGCGTTAATGGGTCCATAAAATCAACCTGATGGGGTCGAAAACTCGCAAATTTGGTCCCATTCTGGTGGAATCACACTCCGAGTCAACGGGGCCCGTAAAGTATGGTGCAAAAACAAGAAGTATCCCCGACCGTTTTCATCGTCGACGATGATCCGGCCATCCGCTTCGCAATGCAGGCGTTAATGGACTCGGTCAACGTCCAGCACGAGATTTACGGCTCGGGCGACGAGTTCCTGGAAAAGGTCGAAGAACACCGGCCGGGTTGCCTGGTGCTCGATATCCGCATGCCTGGCCTCGGCGGCCTGGAGTTGCAGGAGGAATTGATTTCCCGGGGCAGTACGCTGCCGATCATATTCATCACCGGTCATGGCGATGTACCCATGGCCGTCGAGGCCATGCAGAAAGGTGCGGTGGATTTCATCCAGAAGCCGTTTCGTGACCAGGACCTGCTGGACCGCGTACGCGAGGCCCTGATGACCGACAGGGAGCGTCGCGAGGAACAGGAGAAGCACGCTGAAGTTGAAAAGCGTCTGGCTCGCCTTACGAATCGGGAGCGCGAGGTGTTTGACCTCGTTGTAACCGGCAAGCCGAACAAGGTCATCGCTTATGAACTCGGCGTCAGCCAGCGCACGGTGGAAATCCATCGCGCGCGGGTTATGGAAAAAATGCAGGCGAAGTCGCTCGCTGACCTCGTCAAGATGCACATGACCGAATAGCGCTACTCGTGGGCACGACGGTGCTCGTCGAAGCGGGCACAGTCGATACATTCACGCGCATACGGATAGGCTTCAAGTCGGCCCACGTCAATGTCGGCACCGCATTCTTTGCAAACGCCGTAGTTACCAGCATCCATACGCTTCAGGGCGGCCGTAATCTTGGCCAACTCCTGCCGTGCCTCGTTGCCGAGCGCATCGACAACTTCATTGTCTTCCATCTGCTTGGCGCGCTCCTTGGAATCGGCCTCGTAGCCGCGCCGCAAGTTCGCAGTAATGCGTTCAAGCCGAGTGCTTAATTCTTCTTTTTTGCGCTCGAGATGCTTGCGCAGATTGTCATGAGATCCATTAGCCATTTGGGCAGTCCATACTTTGAATCCATTCTAATCTAAGCGTAGACGACGTGCTGCAGAAATCAGTAAATCCACCTACTGGAGCGTACGTAAATTCCGATATGGTTTAGGGAACACGCCGTATAGAAAGCTTGCAGGGTGCGGCCTACGCTCCTTATAAGCAGAGTAAGATCTGCAGCAGCCACAACGGGAAAAACCATGAACGAAATCTCCACAATTCTGGCAGTCATCGATCCCACCGTCGAAGATCAGCCGGCAATGCGCCGGGCCGTCTGGCTGGCCAAGAGCACCGGCGCTGAGCTCGAATTACTGGTCTGCTATTACAACGAGTATTTGAGTGGCGACAGGCTGTTCGACTCGCCATCTCTGGAAAAGGCACGCGCCGAGGTGATCGCGAACCAGGAAAAACACCTCGAGGCACTTGCTGAACCGTTGCGCAGCGACGGCGTGGTCGTTCGTACGTCGGCAGTATGGGACCATCCGCTACACGAAGGCATCATTCGACAGGCAGTGGCGAGTGGCGTTGATGTCGTGTTCAAAGACACCCATCATCATTCGGCGGCCGCACGCGCCCTGCTGACGAATACCGACTGGAACCTGATTCGCACGTGTCCTGTGCCGCTTTGGCTCGTGAAGCCGAGGGACCTGGACGATCCCCCCGTATTTGTCGCGGCGATCGATCCGATGAATCAGCATGACAAACCCGCCGCCCTCGACGATGAGATCTTGCACCTCGCGAAATCGCTAGGCAAAAAATCGAGTGGTGCCGTGCACGCATTCCATTCCTATGATCCGCGGATCGCTGTCGCCACCGCAACTGCGAATGCGTACATACCGGTATCGCTGCCTTTCGATGAGATCGAGCAGCAAATGCACGAGGATCACCAGAAGCGCTTCAAGGAGATAACGTCATTTCACGGGATTGCCGACGATAATGCACACCTCGTCGCCGGGCTCGCACATGAAGAACTCCCGTCGATCGCCGATGAGCTGGATGCCGACGTCGTTATTATGGGGGCCGTGGCGAGAAACCGCTGGAAACGGCTGTTTATCGGCGCCACTGCAGAGCGCACGCTGGAGCATTTGCCGTGCGATCTCGTGATCGTCAAGCCTGACTGGTTCCAGACGCCCGTCGAATTAACGGCCCACGAAGCTGCCTGATCAGTAGCTCGCAGTCAGCATTATCC
>Ga0224508_10001757_pt1 | contig 19115 bp, 12 predicted proteins | sample SF_Jan12_sed_USG_4_FD_170157 | JGI IMG/M metagenome (GOLD analysis project Ga0224508, IMG submission 170157) | Sediment microbial communities from San Francisco Bay, California, United States - SF_Jan12_sed_USGS_21 | ecosystem: Environmental > Aquatic > Marine > Sediment | place: USA... | reverse complement strand
CCACGGTCCACATAAGGTACCAACATCGTCGCCGAAAGAGCCAAACCGGTAAGGTACGCTGGCGGCGTCGAGCTGAAACCACTTGATGCGCTCACCATCAGCGTACACTTCCAGCCGGCCCTGATCATTGACGGCCAGTGACAGCAGCGGGTCGCGAGCGGCGACGCGATGAATGGTGCGATACAGGTGCGAGGCGTACCAGCGTAATTCGTCTTTAAATAAGTCTTCAGGTACGTTTTCGATATTGCCGTTGCGCCGTTGGCGCCAACTCCTGTCGCCATCGATCACCCGAACCAGATGCAACCCCGGCGCTGTCGTCTCGATGCGAAATCGTGGCTGCTCGAAATCCATTGTGATCACCGCGTAAACTTCGGTTGGCGGCCCTGCCCGATTCTGCTGCGAACCATTGATGGTATTGCGCACTTGCGCCCAGGCATCTCTGCCACCGATGGCCGCGAGCATTTTTTCCGCCATGATATCGGCTGCTTCCACATCCTTTGCGTTGGCGGAGCAGCCATTGGCGCAGACAGCAAGCAACAGCCACAGCCAGATTTTCCACTTCATCGTCGGCGCTCCACAGTTACGTATAATAAGGAGTCTGACCCCTTTTTTTCACTGCACTCCACAACAAAGACAACGTCGAGAGCAATACATAACTGTCCCCCAATTATTCTCTGTCTAATCGGTTTCCAGCGGCAGCGCGGGGTCGGCGGCCCATTCCTGGAGGGAGGCGGTGTACACGGCGATGTTGGTGAAGCCAAGCCGGTGCAGCGCGAAGGCGTCGGCCGATGCCGCGATCCCGCCGCCGCAATAGGTGATCGTACGGGCATCGCGATCGCCGCCCATTATCATGGCCAGCTCGTCATCGGAGCGGAACCGGCCTGTTTCATCGAACAGTTCCGTGGTTGGCAGGTTCGTCGCGCCCGGGATATGACCGGGCCGGGCGTACATCGACATCTCACCGCGGTAGTGGGCCTCGTTCATCGCGTCGATCAGCTTGACGCTGCCATCCCCGAGCGAGGCATGCACCTCACCGCGGTCGGCAATCAATTCCGGCCGAAGCCTGATACTGAGCTGTTTTGCGGACCGATTGGCCGGCTCGGTCGACAACGGGTGACCGGCACCGGTCCAGGCGGTGAGCGCGCCATCGAGCAAAGCGGCATTGTCGAAGCCGATCCAGCGCAGCATCCACCAGACCCGCGATGCCCAGACACCGTTGTAGTTGTCGTAAAGCACGACCCGGGTATCGTTGCCGACCCCGAGCGCGCCCATCGCGGCGGCGAACTGCGCCGGTGTCGGCATCGCAAAGTCCAGCGGGCTGTCGCCATCGGCCAGCGCACCTTTTAGATCGGCAAATCCTGCGCCAGGTATGTGGCCTTTTTCGTAACCGGAACGGCCGCTGATGGTCTGCACCGTACCGTCTTCGTTCGGCTGCACGATAACCGTGCAATCGATCACGACCAGGTCCGAGTCATCGAGATGCTGGCTCAGCCACTCGGCGCTGACCAGCGTGTCCATTGTGTCCATTGTGTCCGTTATGTCGGCGCCGGGTTGCTGGACCGGCCGGTCACATGCGGCTAAAGCAAGCGAGACCACCAATCCGATGAACAGTGGGGCTCTTGTGCGTGAGATCGATTTCACGTGACAACTCTCCAGAATGACTCATTACATTATAGCGGCCACGCGTCGGTAAAAGGGGGCAGTGACCCAAACCTGGAGAGGTTAGGGTCACTGTCCCCTGACGAAAAAACCCCGCCACGGGACGGGGTTTTTCCAGATCAAATCGCTGACTAAATCAGCCGGTCTTGCGACGCAGAAGGCCGGCCAGGCCGATCAGCCCCGACCCGAACAGCCATACCGCAGCGGGAATGGGGACTGCTGTGAGGGCCTGATAGTCACCGAATAATGGGCCCGTCTGATAGAGATTGATCGTGCCATCGCCACCGCAGCAGCCGATTGGATCATTAATCCCCCGGGGGTAGGCTCGTGACTGAGGCCTGCGAAGAGACCATTCTCAAGATCAGGTACCGGGCACCGTCTGGCAAAGGCGCCAGAGTACTTTTCCGAAGAAAGTCGTCTGACCCCTTTTGCATGACACCTTTTACATCGGGTCTCACATAGGCGATTCCCAGCCTAGTTGGTGAAGCCCGGCGACATCGCTGCGAATCACCCCGGCAAACGGTTCGACCCGGTAAAGACGATCGACGTAAGCCGCCAGTTCCGGAGCAACGCCCTGATCGATCGCGCGGCCTGTGTGGTAGAGCAACAGCAATACACTACCAACGGTGATATCAGCCAGGGTCAGGCTGTCGCCGACCAGAAACTGCTGGCCCTTGATCTGCGATTCCAGATAGGCCGAGACGACGGGTATTTCCTCGTTGAGCGCCTTGTCGATGTCGGACTGCGATGCCGGGCGCTTGAATACCCGTTCCGCTAACACTTCTTCGGCGAACAGATGTCCGCCAAAGATCGGTATCAGATTTGAGTCGGCATACTCTTCGAACCAGAGTGCGCGGGCAAAACTGTGCGGTGATTCAGGTAACAGCGCAGGGCCCGGATAAAAGCGCTCAAGGTACTGAATTATCACCGAGGAATCGCTGAAGGCGCCATGCTCATCACGCCAGGCCGGAATCTTGCCCAGCGGACTGGCCTCGCGAAAACCAGGATCGTCATTCCGCGGTGGCAGTTGTAAATGCTCATAGTCAATCCCCTTGTGCGCCAGTACCAGGCAGGTCTTGCGCACATAAGGCGAGAGAAAAATGCCATACAAAATCGGCTTGGTCATCGTTGGTTGTCCTTAGTCTGTTGGGGACAGTGACCATAACTCAAGCAAACGCCCAATGCGGGGATTTTGCGGGGATCAGTGATGCACGGTTGTGCACCGTGAGGCACTAACAGCAACGGGCGCCCCGGTGACTCATTGAAAATCAAGGCCGGAAACGTCGAACCGTGCGACTGAAAACCCGCGTGTCGGTGGTTCGATTCCGTGCTGTACAGGATGTGCGAATGCTGCGGAGGCCATGGATGGCCGAGAGCAGCTGCTGTACAGGATGTGCGAATGCTGCGGAGGCCATGGATGGCCGAGAGGCGCCCCCTGGCCACCATCTCAGCCCGGTCCATGCCGAGACCAAAACACGGGATAGGCCCCGCCGATTCAGGCGGGAACGAGTTTCGTGGTTCGTTTAGACTCCGCGGCATGGCCAGCCTGATCGTCTACTACGCCCACCCGGGGCATAAGTTCTCACACGTCAACCAGCATATGGCGCGCGCTGCCGGTGCGATAGACGGCATCACTTTCGTCGATCTGTATCGCGACTATCCGCGCTTCGACATCGACGTCAACGTGGAGCAGAAGCGCTTGCTGGAGCACGATGTCGTATTGTTCCAGTTCCCGTTGTTCTGGTATTCCACGCCGTCGATCATTAAGGAGTGGGAGGACCTCGTGCTCGAACATGGCTTCGCTTACGGTTCGAGCGGAGACAAGCTTGCAGGCAAACAAATGATGCTGGCGGTGACGGGGGCCGGACCCGCGGAGGCCTATACTCACGACGGCTTCCAGCAATACCCGCTACGCACGTTTCTCACGCCACTCGAACAGACCGCACGGCTTTGCGGGATGCACTTTTCCGCACCGTATGTGCTGTACGAGTCGCTGCGGGCGCCCGCCGCTGGACTGGTCGAACCGCACGTCGGCGGTTATCGGCAGCTGCTGGAGGCCATCCGCGACGATCGTTACGACTTCGATGCGGCTAACAGAATGGATGTCGTTCATTTCGACGGATTGCCCATCGGGACGGGGAGCTGACCATGGACGAATTCCTGTTACTGGCCTTCTTGTTCCTCGTTGCGGGTGTCATCGCAGTGCCGATCGCATCGCAGCTCGGGTTGGGCTCGGTGTTGGGATACCTGATCGCCGGCATCGCAATCAGTCCGCTCCTGCAGCAACTCCACGTCGACGTGGTCAGCGTTCAGCACTTCGCCGAGTTTGGCGTCGTTATGATGCTGTTCCTTGTCGGTCTCGAACTCGAGCCGCGCATGCTCTGGTCCATGCGGGACAGGCTGCTCGGGCTCGGTGGCTTGCAGGTCGCCGTCACCGCAGCAGCTATCACGGGCATAGCAATGCTGCTGGGACAACCGTGGTCGATTGCACTTGCGGTCGGGCTGGTCCTGTCGCTGTCCTCGACCGCGATTGTTCTGCAGACGTTAAATGAAAAAGGCCTGATGAAGAGCGACGGCGGCCAGTCCAGCTTCTCGGTATTGCTGTTCCAGGATATCGCCGTTATCCCGATGCTCGCGTTCATTCCTCTGCTTGCGATGCCAGAGCTTGTCGACGTTGCTGCCACGGCCGCGCATAACGGCGGTGTGTCGGATCACGCCAGCCTCAGCCTGGTGGATCGGCTCAACGGGTGGCAGAGGGCGCTGGTAACTGCCGGCGCGATCGGGTTGGTCGTGGTCGGCGGCAGCTACCTGACGCGACCGGTCTTTCGGTTCATCGCAATGGCTCGCCTGCGTGAGCTGTTCACGGCATTCGCGCTGCTGCTGATCATCGGCATCGCGCTGCTGATGATTGTTGTCGGCCTGTCGCCGGCCCTGGGCACCTTTCTTGCCGGCGTCGTCCTCGCCAACAGCGAGTATCGCCACGAACTCGAGAGTGACATCGACCCATTCAAGGGGCTGCTCCTCGGCCTGTTCTTTATTACCGTTGGTGCTGCGATCCGCTTCGACCTGTTAGTTGAAAATCTCGCCGGTGTCGTCGCGATGACTCTCGGCCTGATAGGCCTCAAAGCAGCTGTCCTTTATGCGTTGAGCAGGGCCTTCGGTATCGGCGGCGCCCATCGTTGGCTGTTCACGCTCGGGCTCGCCCAGGCTGGCGAATTCGGATTCGTCCTGCTTTCGTTTACGGTGGCGAACACTGTTATTCCGGTAGCGCTTGCCGATCAGTTGTTGCTGGTCGTCACACTGTCCATGCTTTTGACGCCGCTCCTGTTCCTCATGTACGACAAGATGTTCGCACCGCGCTTTGTCGCAACCCAGAACCGGGAAGCCGATGCAATAGACGAAAAGGGCGGAGTGATCGTCGCCGGTCACGGACGCTTCGGCGGCATCGTCAATCGCATATTGTTGTCCGCAGGGTTCAAGACTGTAGTGCTGGATTACCAGTCAGAACATCTCGAAAGGCTGCGAGCGTTCGGTATCAGAGTCTATTTCGGCGATGCGATGCGGCCAGACCTGTTGCACGCGGCCGGTATCGAAGAAGCAAAGATGCTGGTTATCGCCATCGACGAGCGTGAAAGCGCAACGGAGCTGGTGCGATATGTGACCGAGAACCATCCGCACGTCTACATCGTCGTACGCGCCATGGATCGTCATCATGTCTACGAACTCTGGAACGCTGGCGCGCGGGACATCATCCGCGAAACATTCGACAGCTCGCTGCGCGCAGGGCGCTCGGCGCTGCAGGCGCTTGGTGTCCACCCCTACGACGCCGAGCGCCAGGTGAAGGGTTTCGTGCTGAATGACCGGGAGCAGATGCTTGAACTTGCGTCCGTATACGACCCGGATATACCGGCGCATGAAAATGTCGAGTACGTCGAGAAGACGAAGAAGTTCCTCGAACGTTATGAACAAACCATGCAAGGGAACAGCGCGGCATTTGGCAGCCGTCTCGACCGCGGCTGGGTACCACCGTCGCTCGACGACCCCGAAACAGAGCCGGCCACCGAGGCGGCACAGCAGAAAGAACACCGGGGACAGTGACCCTAATTGGCTTAATTAAGGTCACTGTCCCCTGTTGGTGAGCGTGCCAAACAAGATCGCGAACGCGGCGAGGCACCAGACGATGACTGCGCCAGCCGGTAAGTCCAGGCGGGTGGACAGAATGAGTCCGGACAAATAACCGACTGTTCCGATGCCGTATGCAGAAACCAACCCGATGCTGCGAGCTTTCATTTTTCGTGTCGCAAGTGCCGGAATAATCAGGCTGGCGAATACAAGATAAACGCCGACCAGTTGCATCGATGCGGTTACGGCGAAGGCAAAAAGGGCATAGAAACCCAGTCCGCGCGTTTGTTCGCGTAACAGATACCACAAGGCAAGAATAACTGCACTGATTATCGCGATTGGCAGCAGACCTTCGAACGTAACCCACAGGATTTGTCCGACCAGCAATTCTTTCAAATGCTCACCGCCGTGGGGGTTGCCGGCGAGGACAAGAATCCCGGCAGTGGCCGCGAGAATGAAACAAACGCCGATGAGTGCTTCCTGTATCTCCGGCCAGCGTTTGTCTGTCCAGTTGAGTATTACTGCTGCGACAAGCGCGGCAGAAACAGCGGCGATCTGAACCATCCAGCCATTCTGTTCCCATCCCATGCGGTCAGCAGCGATCACCCCGAGTCCCGCAACCTGTGCAATGGCAAGGTCAATAAAAATAATTCCGCGTCGCAAGACTTCGGCACCCAGGGGAACGTGTGTGACGAGTACCAGCAAGCCCGCCAGGAACGCCGGGCCGATGATACTTATTTCAACGGCGTTCATCGTTTGCTTCCTCGAGGGCCGCAAGGGTCATATCGAATAACTCGAACAAATCGACCGGACCGTCCGTTTCGTTGACGGTGTAGGGCAGGCGAAGCAATCGTATATCGAGGCGTTCCGTCAGCCACAACGACGGCTTTTCATTGGCATAGGGTGCCCGAACGACGGCAGCCGGCGGATTTGGAGATAGCAGTTCGATAAGACTGACGAGGTGTGAGGCGCTGGGCGGAATACCGGGCTTGCGCTCCAGTGTTGCAACAATATCCAGATCCAGCCAGTCAGCCAGATAACTGAAAGCCCGGTGGTGAGAAACCAGTCGCAGTCCGTTTAAGATCTCGCCGCGCTGCTCCCAGCTCATGGTTGCTGTTTCCCATCGGGACTGGAAACTCTGCAGGCGGTCGGAGTAGTTGTTTTGATTGACGGAGTCCAGTTGGCTCAAGCGCTGTGCCAGTTTTTTTGCTATGCGTGCGATGTTGTTCGGGTTCAGATGTATATGCGGATTGCCCTGGGGATGAACGTCGCCTTGAGATCGATCGACTGACGCTGGTATCTCGAGCTTGCGGACGTAGTTTGCCGCCATGAAATGGCCCGAACGGCCCGGCTGTATAGTCGGATTGCCCGCGCGTCGCAGCAACAATGGCAGCCAGCCGATTTCGAGGTTGGCGCCGGTGCAGATCAACAAGTCCGCGCGCCTGGTCGCGGCGATCAGGCTGGGTCTCGCCTGTAGCCGGTGAGGATCCTGCAGCGCCGTCGTCGCGACCGTTATGTTGGCGTTTTCGCCTGCCAACTCTTTTACAAGCGAAGCCCACTCCGGTTCACAGACGAAGACTTCCAGCGCACCCGAGTTCAGTGGCGCCATCAGCAGTAACAGTAATGCTATCAGTCTGTTCATTTTTGCGGCCCTAGAATTCGTGGACGCCATGAGCGCCCAGGCTCATGATGTACTGCAAAAGGAACTGGTTGTCGCTGGCGTCGAGAACGCGGTCGTCGATGTACTGGGCGCGGAGAAGACTGTATTCACTGAGTGACCACTCGATCATGAGGCTGTTCCTTTCAGAACTTCGACCCGGGTCCTCGAGAATAGTGTCGGTAAACAACGAACCGTTGTCTGCATCTACTTCATCGTGCCGGAAACCCGTGCGCCAGCCCTGCCGAAATTGCCAGATCCCCTGCAGGTACCAGCCGTTCTGGTCTCCGCCGTATGGTAGTCCCGCGAAGATGCCGTCTTCTGTCCGGTTGAAGTATTCGCCCTGGAGTTTGAAGTTCTGCACAGTCGAATTGCCCCCAGGTGCCCACTTCCACACGAAATCGAGTCCGACCAGGTCGCTGTCGCCGGTGAAGACCTCGGCAGGAGGCCCGCCGATGTCGACGCCGCCTCTGTCCACGACATCGGCTGACACGTACGACAGCCCCAACTGCCAGCTATGGCTCACCCCGGCATCGCCACCGGCTTTGGCGAAGAAAGTCCTCGCATCCGGCGATGTGCGGCTGCGGCCAGTCGAGGGAAAACTGTTGCCCCAGTTCTGCTCGGCGCCGAATTCGAGAAATAGTGGCGTTGGAGCAATCCACCGGAGTTGCAGGCCATCAGGTATGTACTGGCCACCGAAAAAAGCCTGGTAGGGTAATGGCCGATCGCCAAAGTCGTCCGCATGGCGGTGAAATTTGTTCAGGTAGCCGGCCCCGGAAAAATACCTTCCAGCAAGCAGTGACAGTCCGTTTGGCAATCCGGTGGTCTGGATCCAGGCCTCTTCGGCAGCGACTTCTGTCTCTCCGGCTTCGTCCTCGAGGGCCAGCGTCAGATTGCCGAAAAAATGAGTGTCGATGTTCGCATTCATATTGAGTTCGGATTCGCCGAGTGAAAATCCCGAACTGCCGGGACCCAGTTCGCCACCGGGGATAAACCCCGGAACGGCCTCCCAGCCGGGGTCGACATTCGCGTATCGGCCCACGAGCACAACACCGATTGCCGGATTGTAGATATTGGGAGCCGACGCACCGGCGGTCGCGTCTGTGGCAGCCTGCTCCGCAATTTCAACTGCATCGTCTGCGTCACGGCTTGCCGTAACCACCGATCGCTCCGCGCGATCGAGCCGGCTCTCCAGTTCCTCGATGCGATTCTCATAGTCGTTCTTCATTTCGACCAGCATTTGTCGCAGGTCCGCAACTTCCGCCGACAAGTCCTGTGCATTTAGCGTTGCATTGGATGCAAAAAATAATGCAATCGCCAGGGTTAATCTTATCCTGTACATGATTCTTCACCGCTCGTACTGAGGTCCCGGCACTCGACGCGACCCGGCCCGAACTCTGTTGGGCCAAACTCACGTGGTCGCCGATCAACCGAAAAATTTATTGCCCGAAGGCGTCGGTATTTCCCTGGAGAGGCGCCGGGGGTGCCCGCTGGCGGGCGAGTGGAGGGTGAATGCCGTCTGGCGCAGGCATCGCAATAATGCTGACGCCGCCATTGTGGTGTCGAAACTCGATATTTAACGCCGAAGCGATATGTGCCGAGCCTAATGACTGTCCGGCCAGACAGATCGAACAGACCTGGGCTTGTGTGCTGCCGGAATCGTGCTCGTTTGCGTATGCATGTGCAAGCGCCCCTGTTTGCGTGGCCAGGAAGATGATAGTAAGCAGCACACCCGGACTTCGCTTGTATAACTGTCGCACGCTGACCATAGCCGGGAATACTAACACTTCGCAGACGGCGCGCCCGGTTTCCTGATGAACACCGGGGACAGTGACCCTAATTGGGTTAATTAAGGTCACTGTCCCCCAATTGTCCCCCAATTAATGCCCGGGCAGTTGTAGAAGCCATCGAAACCAGCGTATAAAAAACAGGTGGCAAATCCAAAATTGGAAAAAATCGGTATTTTTGTCGATGTGCAGAATATTTATTACACCTGCCGTCAGGCCTATGAAGCCAATTTCGATTACAACAAATTCTGGGCAGAGGCCACCCGTGCCCGTGTAGTGATTTGTGCCAACGCCTACGCCACTGATCGCGGCGATGAAAAACAAATGCAGTTCCAGAATATTCTTCGCGGTATCGGCTTCACCGTGAAATTGAAACCGATGTTAAAACGGCTCGACGGCACCGCGAAAGCCGATTGGGATGTCGGCATTGCTCTTGATGTTTTCGAGGAAGCGCAACGCTGCGACACGATCGTTCTGGTGTCCGGCGATGGCGACTTTGACATTCTCCTCGAGAGAATCAAACAGCGATTCAATACCAGATCGGAAGTCTATGGCGTTGCGCAACTGACCTCCAATCAGCTAATCAGTGCAGCCGACAAATTCTTTCCGATTGACGACCGGCTACTATTGTTACGGGGACAGTGACCTTAATTGGCTTAATTAAGGTCACTGTCCCCAGCTTGCAGGGCCCGACTACTCGCGTGTTTTCGCCCGGCTGGCCGACGGCGGCCGAGTTGACGGCAAAAACAGGGTTCCGCTGCCACCCTTCGGCTGCAAAGTCGCCGGCAAGGTCTCGTTGACCAACCAGTACGGAAGCAGGTTGCCGTAATATGGATTGTCCGCGCCCGGTACACCGCTCGTGCCGCCGGCCCAGATCGAGTCGGCGTCGCTACGAGAGTGCAGGAACGCCGACATGCTTCTTGGCTCCCCACTGAATCTTCGTACGGGTCCACCACCGAACATGAATTCGTTGAAGCTATCGGCGCGCGCACTGTGCGATGAGGCGTCGACGACATTGAATCCACCGTCCGTGGGATATCCGGGCAGGCCCGCCACAGGCTGCGGGAACACATCAGCCGGCTGCGCCGGCAGGCTCGCGCCGTCAATGAACGGATGATCCAGTACTATGCGGTGCAACTTGCCCCAGCGATAGTCTTCCTGATTGACGGAGTTGCCGAAGGCCGGGCTAAACTCGTCGTCGGCAAGTAAATCGAGTGCAGCCCGCAGCGACGCGAGCAGCTTGTAGTCGCGTTGATCGGCGGCATCGTCGAGTCCCTGCACCGCAAAGAAATCGATTACGCCGCTGCCGCCGTTAGTGCGTAACAGATGTTGCATTGCCGTCATTGCCATGGTGCTGCCGGGTGTGGGCAGTCCGGCGAGTGGTTCATCGACAATTCGTCGTACTGCCTGGCCACGCCAGACGCTGTAGATTGTTGCTGCAACACTGTTGTCGACTTCCGTCTGGCCGGGTTCGGGGAGTTCCGCCCAATCCGTGACTACTGGATCACCGGCATCGTAGCCGGTCTGGATTCCGGTCGGGGTAGTGAAGTTCCAACCGGCCAGCCGGGCGCCTGCTTCGGCGATTCCCGGGTCGGCGGCGAAAGCCGCAAGCATTTGCGGCGCATCGTCGCGCTGCGCGTTTTCGTAGGCGGCCAAGATGTACGGTACGAAGAACCGCGCATCCAGAAGCGAGACATCGGCCTGGATGTTCTTTAGATCCTGCAGGCTAAGCTCGCCCTGGTTGTCGGCGTAGTCGCGAACCCGGTTGGTGATCGTGCCTGCGCGGAAGCCGCCGGCGTAGCCGGGGTTGAGATAATAGATACCGGGCGCATCCAGACGCCCCTGGTTCAACGGGTCATTATCCAGCGTCGTGCCCGCCGGATCGTTGTTGGCATTGACGAACCAGCCCTCGGAAGGATTGATCGTATGCGGCAGCTCGTCCTGGCGCAGGATCTCGTACGGTATTGCCTGGCCGGGCTGAGGATTCTCTACTGGCAGCCACTCGTGCGCACCGCTGGTGCCGTCGCGGATGAACCATGGTGGTACCGGGACCCCGGGCGCGAAAAAGTCCACCAGACTACCGGGCGCTACGGTGCCCTGGTTCAGGTCGGCACGTATCGGCATCTCTGCACTGGAGAAATAGGCAACATTGCCGTCGACGTCGGCGTAGATCCAGTTCTGCGAGCCGAAATCGAACAGTGCCAGGCCCTCGCGAAACTCATCGAGGTTGCGTGCCTCGCTCCAGATCCGAAATGTATCGAGCTCGCGTGTGGCGCTGAATCCTGTGTACTGGATGCTCAGCGCCGGGACGACAGCGTTCGGCGCGGGTGTCCCGAGAATCTGGATAATCGGACCGTTATTGCGTCTCGGCACGACAATCGTCGCGGCGGGTGTCTGGTCATTTGGTGGGATCTCAAGAAGCGAGCCGGTACCGATGTTGACAAAGAAGCGTTCGGGCACGATTTCCACCGGTTCCATTTCACCCTGGAAAATCGTTGCAGCGGGTTGAACGTTCTCGTCGAACACCAGCAGCTCCACAAAGGTATCGGTTACGTCCATTGGATTGGTGGTTGCACCCCACTGGATGTACCTGTTGCGGCCCAACACGACCGCAGGTGCACCGGGAAAGCTGCTGCCGAACACAGCTATGCCGGGTGCTGCCAGCCCGATCGGGTAGAAAGTCGATGGCGTATTCAACGACAGGTGTGGGTCGTTGGCGATTATCGGGCGGCCGTTTGCGCCGAGCGCTTCGGTAACGCCCCATTCGTTAGAACCGAGCGTACCGTCCGCGTCGAGTATGTTGCGAATAAATTCCGAGCGTCGCAGGCGCTCGCCCGCCGCGGACGCAAGCGCCGCCAGCGTCGGGGTGCCGGCCCCATGGCGCAGCAACGGTACGGGATCGCGCTCGCTTTCCGCATTCACCGGCAGGCCGGGGCAGGCTTCCGCGTCTGCCGGACCGGTTAGCGCTGCGAACGGAAATGCGCCGGTTGCATCCGGGACTGTCGAGGCGCAGTCGAATGGTTGCGAGCGAAAAACATCCTGGGCAAAGACAGTCGCGCCCTCGGGCCCCAGTGCTTCCAGGTAGGCGGCAAGGTTTTCGGTAAGACCCGTATCCAGGTCGAACGAAAGACTGAAAGCAATGGCTTTGCCGATGACGATGCTGTCGACGATATTCCATGGCCTGAAGTCTTCCCGGTCGGGCCAGCCAATAGCGGCATACTCGGGTGGCAGACCCGGCCCGTGCATCACCCAATCGTTGACGCCGCGTGTATAGGCCTCCAGCGCGTTGATAGTTCCTTTGGACAATACTGCTACGGAGCGTTCGGCAGCGCGTCGCAAGCCGAGTGTTCTCGTTTCGATATCACCGGGCAGCAGCGGCGGGCCGAATAATTCCGCCAGCGTGCCGCTGGGCTGACGCCGGGTCAGGTCCATCTGGAACAGTCGGTCGCTGGCATGGACCCAACCTTGCAGGTAGTAGAGGTCTGTCTGGTTGCGCGCCTGAATGTGGGTAATACCCTGATCGTCGCGCCGGACCTTGGCCAGGTCTTCCAGCCCAGGCAGCGAGATCTCGTCGGCCGGCACAGCCGTGCCTGCGCAGCATGCCAGGATGATGGCCACAGAAATAATTTTTTGTTTGAACATGATGTTCCCCCGCTAAAGCCAGGGCCGGCCGCGGGGCGGGCCCTGTACTGAGGCTAGCAAAGACACGGGGGTCAAGTCTGCCCATTTTGCATTTTTGGCTGGCCCTTGGGCCAGCCGAAAATGCAAAATGGGCAGACTTGACCCCCATGTTTGAAAGAGATTTTGGGCCAGCCGAAAATGCAAAATGGGCAGACTTGACCCCCATGTTTGGCTGAGCCGAAAGAGATTTTGGGCCAGCCGAAAATGCAAAATGGGCAGACTTGACCCCCATGTGACTAGGTCACTGTCCCCTATTTATTGTCAAATCGAACTGAATGTCAGATCTTGTGGATGCTCGCACCGGTGTGAGGCGGCGCACAGTTCACCGCCGGGCAAAGTTTTAATCTGGTTATCTGACCAAAGCTCCAGGCAAGCGCTGTGCAGATGACCGCACCGGCAAATTTGAAGGGATCGCTGCTCAACCAGCTCAAACGCTGGATGATCCTACTGCTTGTGGTTCTGCAGGCACTGACAGTCATTTCAATCCTCTTCTTTTCCAGTCTTGCGAATGAATCGGCTTTGCTGTCTCAGGCACAGAAGATCCTTAACGGCGCGACCAAGGAATCGATACGCACGACCGAAGCATTTCTCGACCACGCCTATCACGAGGTGTCGCTAACGTCGCAGTTATTCGCCAGTGACGTACTGGACACCACCGACATCGACAGGATAGAGAGCTATTTTCTTAACCAGCTCGATCAAAACGAAGCCTTTGCCGGCATCTATCTCGGCACTACGACCGGCGACTTCTTGTACGTATCACGCGACGCTACCGGCGAACGCGGGGCGTTTCGCGTCAAGCATGTCATGGTGCTCGATGAAATAGCCCGCACCACGCTATGGTGGCGCGACGATAGCAGCGATCGACTGGCGATGACCCCTGACCCGGCGGATCGTTTCGATCCCCGCATCCGTCCGTGGTTCCAGGATGCGCTGGCCGCTGATGATTTCATCTGGACCGACCCCTATATTTTCTTTACCGCGCAAAGCCTGGGCATCACGGCCGCACACCCGGTGCGTGACGCCGCTGGTAATCGCATCGGTGTTATTGGCGTGGACCTGGATCTCCAGGCACTCGCAGGTTTCCTGGCGGAGCTGGATATCAGCGAATCCGGCTCGGCTTTCATCACTAACAATGAGGGCTTGTTGCTGGCCACGCCAACCATGCTTGGCCGTCCGACTCACGATCTGGCCTTGTTGTCGATCGACGCCATGGCAGATCCCATTAGCCGCAAGGTGCTCGAAACCATCCGCACGGCCAGCCGCTCGACCGACAAGAGAAATGCGGCCGGCTTCACCGTCGGCAAGACGCGCTACATTTCTGATTCGATGCCACTGCAGCTGGCCGATGGTGAACAATGGCTGATTGGTACGTATGCGCCACGCAGCGATTTCCTCAGCGATATCCGAGAAGGCGACCAGCGCAACATCTTTCTTGCTGTCGGCATCCTGCTCATTGCCCTGTTAATCGGGGTGCTATTGGCCACTACCGCATGGACGCCGCTGGAGTTGCTGCACTTTCAGGCAAACCGCGATCAGCTGACCCGGATTTTCAACCGTCATTATCTAATGAAGTTTGGCAAGCGTCTGTTCAATGACGCCATTGCGCAGGACGAGACCCTGTCCGCCGCCATCGTTGATCTGGATCACTTCAAACAGATCAACGACACCTTCGGTCATGCAGCGGGTGACGCGGTGATCAAGGAAATGGCACAACGACTACAGAATGCCTCGCGGGCGCACGACCTTGTTGCCCGCTATGGCGGCGAAGAATTCGTGATGCTGCTGCCAACGGCCGACTCCGCTACCGCACAAACTGTTTTGGAGCGCGCCAGAGACGACCTGAAGGAAAACCCGATCGAGTTTCACAACCGGCAAATCCCGGTGACTTTCAGCGCCGGCATCTGCGAGATGAGCGACGCGCTAAACAGCATGGAGCCGGTACTGAATACAGCCGACCGGGCCCTGTACCGCGCCAAGAGCGAAGGTCGCGATCGCATCGTCGTTGCAACACTGCCACGCCGGGAGGTTACTCCTGAGGAAACGGAAGCGGCCCCGGTACCGCATGACGTGCCACTACCCAACACCTTCGCATAAATCATTTGGCAACACGAAAAAGGGGTCAGAGTACGTTCCGGCAAGAAACGTACTCTGCCCCCTTTGTTGTCTGTTACTTAGTCGTCACTTGGTTCGTCGCCGCAATGCCAGGCGATAAAGCGCCACTTCTTGCCATCTTTGGCTAGTACGTCGGTGCAGCGTCCGTGGGTGGTTGCGCGTTCTCCGTCTTTGTCTTCACTGGCATTGGAATAATAGTAGTGTGCGACAGCCGTGGAGTCGTGCACGACGATGGCTGCCGGACTGTATTCTGATACATGGTTTTTAGAGTTTGGAAACTGATAGGCATCCCAGCGTTTCACGCTGTCACGCCCACGCGGCATTGGAAAAGTCGGGCCCCAGACCATCGCATCGCTAAACACCCACTTTTGCGACCAGTTGGCGTCCTGCGCATCGATGTCTTTGTAAGACTCCAGCACTGTGTCCCAGACTTCCAATTGTGCCTTGGACCAGGTTTGTGCGGCGGCTGGCCCGGTCAGGATCGCCATCAGGCCCAGCACCGATAACAGTGTTCTTTTCGTCGTCATAGAGTTCCCCTTGTGATAAGTCAGGGAAGTATAGTCTACGTACCGATAATACGGGCGGAAAAACTGATCCAAATGACTTCTACGCAGTCGAGCCGGCGGTTTCCTTTCAGAAAAACGGAGCCGGACCGCAACACTCTCAGGTGACCGTATGGAACGGCAAAATTCGTATACTGTGCGTGGCGCGGGGTCACGAATAATGCCGCCATCGTTGGGGAACGCGAGGAGTCTGGTCAAATGTACATACCGAGAAAATGGGTGCGAGCGTCGGGGACTGGCCAGATGCCTGATGGTCGTCAATTCCCGACTTCTGCATGGGGTTGGGGAGACGATGAACGTACAGCAAGTCGTAAAGCCAAAAGGCGTTTGCAGAATCTGCTGGAAAGACTGCGTCGCGGCGAACCGTTTCCAGAAAAGTACAGTTACGACGATCGCCCGGTAAGAGAAGAGATTCTTGAAGTGATCGGGGCAAACGCAGACAAGCCGGATGCAGTTGTGACACGAAACCGTCACGGCGTGCAGGTACTCAATACGGCCCGGATGTTGTTTCTGGATATCGACTTGCCGCCGTCCACCGGGTTTCAACGATTGCTCGCCAAGTTCGGATTGGGACGCGATATGTCGGAGGAGGGCGTGTTGACCCGGTTGAGAGATACTCTGCAGCAGTACTCGCGCGCCACCTTCAGAATCTACCGCACTGCCGCGGGGCTCCGCGTGATGTCGGTAGATCGTGAATTCGAGCCCGGCGGCCGCGAAGCAGCCGAGCTGATGGAAACAACCCATACCGACCCGGCATTCATAAAGCTCTGTGCAGTACAAGAGAGCTTTCGGGCGCGTCTTACACCAAAACCCTGGCGTTGTAACAGCTCATCTCCACCGGTTGAGTATCCTCGCGACGATGGCGATAGTCGGCGGCAGTTTGCGTCGTGGTTAGGCGAATACGAGAAAGCCTGCAGCGGTTACGCAACCTGTAGCTACCTGGAAACCGTAGGCAACGGCAGACCTGCGAGTTTCGCCCGAGCTTCCATCGAGCTGCACGATCGCATCACACGATGCACCGACTCACTTCCGTTAGCCTGACCATGCAGCCCCGTCGCGCGCCAATTGCGCGCGATCAGGCACTTGCAACAACGGGGCGGATTTTCAGTCGAGAAAATTCCTGCATGAGACTTTGGTTTTTTGATCAAATATCCGTTGTCGGTGGGCAATTTCCACCCAGGCTATGGAACCGATTGACGCCGCTCTCATGAAATATTCAGGCTAGGCCGCCGGTCTCAGAACGCCAACGAAGTCGGCCTCGCGCAGCTTCGCGTTGGCAGCGGCCAGCCTCGCGACAGGAACCCGCGGACCCGAGCAGGAGACGTAATTCAAGCCGGTGTGATGGCAGAATCGTATCGAACCCGGATAGCCGCCTTGCTCACCGCAGATGCCGATCTTCAGATCTTCGCGAACTTCCCGGCCGTTCTGCACCGCCATCTCGATCAGCTGGCCGACGCCCTGGATGTCGAGCACCTCGAACGGGTTGTCCTGCAGGATCCCCGATTCGTTGTACATCGGCAGGAACTTGTTTTCCGCATCCTCGCGGGAGAACGAGAAAACCGCCTGAGTGAGATCATTGGTGCCGAACGAGAAGAACTCGACGTCTGTCGCCAGCTGTCGTGCCCGCGTGCATGCGCGCACCGTCTCGATCATCGTGCCGAACTTGAAATGTAACGCCTTACCAAAGTCTCTTTGCACCTCATCTTTCAGTCGCTCGACCGTGCGCCTCACGTGCGCCAGCTCCTGCGATGTAATCACCTGCGGAACCATGATCTCGGGTTGTACTTCTATGCCTAGCCGGGTGCATTCCGCCGCCGCCTCGAGTATCGCGCGAATCTGCATCGCGTAAATCTCTGGATAGGTGATCCCGAGACGTACACCGCGATGACCAAGCATCGGGTTCGTTTCCTGAAGTTCACGTACTTTCTGCAGCATCCGCTCCTTCTTCGTCAGAGCATCGTTGACGTGTTCTTCGCTGAGTTCGGTAAATGCCTCCGGCAGCTCCGGAGCCGCCGCGATCGAGGCCAATGCCGTCTGCCGACCCCGGACGACATCCCGGTAAAAGCGCAGAGTATTGATCTGGTCGAGCAGCTGCGGCTCGGTGGGCAAGAACTCGTGCATCGGCGGGTCCAGCAACCGCACCGTCACCGGATCCGGAGACATCACGGTGAATAGCTCGATGAAGTCACTGCGCTGGATCGGCAGCAGCAGATCCAGTGCTTCCTTCCTTTCCGCCTCATTGTGCGCAAGTATCATGTCGATCACGATGGGCAAGCGGTCGCTGGCATTGAACATCCGCTCGGTGCGGCACAGACCGATTCCCATCGCGCCATAATCATGTGCTCTTCGCGCGGCGTCGGGCGTGTCGGCATTGGCCATCACCTTCAGACGTGAGACCTCGTCGGCCCACCCGAGCAGGACTTTCAGGTCGTCCGAGAATTCCGCTTCCAGAGTCGGGATTGCACCGAGGTAGACTTCGCCGGTCCCGCCGTCAAGGGTGATGACATCGCCTTCGTGAATGATGTGTTCGCCGACCCTGGCCTGTCGCAGGGCGACATCGACGTTTATTCCCTCGGCACCGGCAACGCAGGGTTTTCCCATGCCGCGAGCGACGACGGCCGCGTGCGAGGTCTTGCCGCCACGGCTCGTCAAAATGCCCTCCGAGGCGAAGAACCCGTGGATGTCCTCAGGCCGCGTTTCCTCACGCACCAGGATGACTTTCTCACCAAGCCTGCCGAGTTTTTCGGCCAGGTCTGCGTCGAATACGCACTTTCCTGCCGCGGCACCCGGTGATGCCGCCAGGCCCACTGCGACCGGTTTCGTCGTGTGGTCCGGGTCCAGACTCGGGTGCAGCAGCTGTTCCAGTAGCTCGGGGTCGATTCTCAGCAGGGCCTGCTCCCGTGAGATCAATTTCTCGCGATACATGTCCACCGAGGTCTTGACCATCGCAGCTGCATTCATCTTGCCGTTGCGGGTCTGCAGGCAATACAGTGTGCCCTTCTCGATCGTGAACTCGTAGTCCTGAATTTCCTGATAGTGCGACTCGAGCTTGTTACGCAACTCGACCAATTGCGCATAGAGCGAAGGCATCTCCCGTTCCATCTCCTGCAGCGGTTTCGGAGTACGGATGCCGGCGACTACATCCTCACCCTGGGCGTTGGTCAGATATTCGCCGAACATCTCGTTCTCGCCAGTGCCCGGGTTACGCGTAAAGCCGACGCCGGTCGCACAGTTGTTGCCCATGTTGCCAAAGACCATGGTGCAGACATTCACGGCAGTGCCGTTCGCCATGTCCGGCGTAATGTGAAACTCGCGACGATAGTCGACTGCGCGTTTGCCCATCCAGGAACGGAACACTGCCTCGACCGCAAGCCGCAACTGCATCATGACGTCCTGCGGGAAGTCGTTGCCCGTCTCGCTGCGCACAACATTGAGGAATCTCTCGCTGATTTCCTTCAGGTGGCTCGCCTTCAGGGCAACATCGACGTTAACGCCGGCCAGTTTCTTGACCTCGTCGAAGTGCTCGTCGAA
>Ga0224508_10001755_pt1 | contig 19136 bp, 18 predicted proteins | sample SF_Jan12_sed_USG_4_FD_170157 | JGI IMG/M metagenome (GOLD analysis project Ga0224508, IMG submission 170157) | Sediment microbial communities from San Francisco Bay, California, United States - SF_Jan12_sed_USGS_21 | ecosystem: Environmental > Aquatic > Marine > Sediment | place: USA... | reverse complement strand
CGACCGAAAGCTTCGCGAGGCCCAGGTCCGCTTTCAGCCTGGTCGCGATCGTCCGGCACAGATCGACCGAGTACCCGACGGCCTCGCCAATCTCCGACTTGTAGGAAAACGGGGCCGCGTCTTCCCTATAGCCCACCTTCAGCACGCCGGTCTGGCGCAACTTGTCCAGCGTGCCCGCCGCGGCCGCGGGGGCTTGTAACACCATCAAAGCCATAAGGCTGTACAATAGAAACCGCATGAGGTCTTCCCTTCCTGTTGGGTGCTAGGAGCCGGTGAAGCTGTAGAAGCGATCAGCGACCTGCCGCAGTCCAAGGCTCCAATATGACAGTTCTAGAGCCCGGCGGGTGGTGTTGAAATAACTTTCTCTCTCCGCCCGCCGAGACACGGCGACACCGCGTCGTGTGCGGCCTTCGAGGGCCAGGCGGATTGCCGGGGGGACCGGAATGGGCCATCATGGATTTACAGAACGGCTCACTTGGAAAATCCCGGTCGAGACGGCGGCCCCGAACCGACCCGCTCGGCCGAATCAAAGGGGGGAGACTCTAGGAAATGAACAGGACATCTTTGCCGTCGTCACTGCCGGGCGCGCTGGCGGTCGCTCTGGTCTGTTTTGCCGCCGGCGCGCTCACGGTCACGCCGGCCCGGGCCCTGCACGAGTGCGGCACGCCGCACGAAGGCAAGTCCGAGCACAGCGTCGGCTGCAACAAGCTGGACGAGGTCGATTTCTTCTACGGCGACGCGCGGCCCGACGCGCCCGAGCTCGCCCGGCGCGGCCCCTACGCCATCGGCGTGCGCACGCTCGAGGCCGTCAACCCGGACCAGATCGACATCCTGAGCTACACCCCGGAAAACCCCAATCCGCTTTACGACCGGCCGCTGACGCTCGAGGTCTGGTACCCGGCCGCCCTGCGTCCGGGCGAGCGCCAGGTGACCACCTACGACGACGCGCTGGGCAGCGGCCCCGGCAATCCCGACCGGCCGATCACGCCCTTCACCTTCGCCGGCCGGGCCGCGCGCGGCGCCGCGCCCGACGCGAGCGACGGCCCCTATCCCCTTGTCATCGTCTCGCACGGCTATCCCGGGTCGCGCGTCCTGATGACCTACCTGACCGAGAACCTGGCCTCCAAGGGCTACATCGTGGTCTCGATCGACCACACCGAATCGACCCATGCCGACAAGGTCGGGTTCGGCAGCACGCTGCTCAACCGTACGCTGGACATCCATTTCGTGCTGAACCTGATCGCCGAGCTGGGCTTTGCCGACGACCCCGGCTTCCTGGCCGGCATGGTCGACGATGGGAATACCGCCCTGGTCGGCTACTCGATGGGAGGCTACGGCGCCTTGAACGCCGCCGGCGCCGGATTCGCGCCTGTTTCTCTCCTGGACTTCTTCGTGCCCGGCGGCCACGCGGAGCGCCTGAAGGCCGGCAACCCGGAGTATCTCGCGCTGCTCGATCCGCGCGTCAAGGCGGTCGTGGCCCTGGCGCCCTGGGGCGGCACCTTTGGGCTCTGGGAGCCCGCCGGCCTCGCCGGCCTCGAGGTGCCGAGCCTGTTCATCGTCGGCGACCAGGACCGGACCGCGCCCTATGACGGGGTCAAGTGGCTGTTCGACGGCGTGGCCAACTCCGACCGCTACCTGCTCACCTACCTGAGCGCCATCCACGAGGTCGCGGTCAACCCGGCGCCGCCGATCTCGACGCTGAACTACGCCGAGTACCTGCACTATCAGGAGCCGGCCTGGGACAACCGCAAGATCAACAACGTCAACCAGCACTTCGTGACGGCCTTCCTGGGCATCCACCTGAAGGGCGAGGGCGACGTCTTCGCGCCCTACCTGAATCTGTTGGAGCCGAACTCCAACGACAGCCCCCGCGTCGACACCAGCGACCCACGCTACTGGACGGGCTTCCCCGCCTATGCGGCGATCGGCATGGTGCTGGAGCACGTGGCGCCGTTGCCGTTGCCGTAGGGCTTCGGCGAACCATGCACTACAGCTGCTTGGATAGCCCGGTCGGGCGCCTGCTGTTGGCCGGCGACGAGGCGGGACTGCGGCTGATCTGCTTTCCGAGCGAGAAGCGGACGACGGAGCCCGGCTGGCGGCGCGATGACGCGCCCTTCACCGAGGCGGTGCGCCAGCTCGAAGCCTATTTCGCGGGCGAGCTGAGCGAATTCGACCTGACCCTGGCGCCCAAGGGCACGACGTTCCAGCTTTCGGTCTGGCAGGCGCTGCGGCGGATCCCCTATGGCGAGACCGTCTCCTACGGCGAGGTGGCCAGGGCGATCGGCCGGCCGACCGCCAGCCGCGCGGTCGGCGCGGCCAACGGCAGCAACCCGCTGCCGATCGTCATACCCTGTCACCGGGTGATCGGCAGCACGGGCAAGCTGACCGGCTTCGGCGGCGGCCTCGACACCAAGGCGGCCCTGCTGGCCCTCGAACGGCGGGGCAGGGGCGGCGTCGCGGAGCAGACCGCCTTCTCGTTCGTCCGAGAGGCCTGACCGCCCCGAGCCCGTTCAAGCCGCGGCCACAGTCCCGGCCTCGATCAGCGCCGCGATCTCGGCGGCCGTGTAGCCGGCCTCGGCCAGGACCTCGCGCGTGTGCTCGCCGTAGAGCGGCGCGCCCTGGGCGACCTTGCCCGGCGTCTCCGAGAAGGTGATCGGCAGGCCGAGAGTATCGACCGGGCCCAGGCGGCTGTGCTCGACCCGCGTCACCACCCCGCGCGCGAGGGCCTGGGGGTCCTGGTGCATCTCGGTGATCGACAGCACGGGGCCGGCCGGCACGCCGGCGGTCTCGAGCTTGTCCAGCCACTCCGCCGTCGTGTGCGTCTCGAAATAGGGCGTCAGCGTTTCGACCAGCGCCGGAAGATTGGCCATGCGCGCCGCGTTGTCGGCGAAGCGCGGGTCCTCGGCCAATCGGGCGGCCTCGAGCACGTCGAGCAGGCGCAGCCAGTTGGCCTGGTTGGCGGCGCCGACGTTGATCCAGCCGTCAGCCGTCTCGAAGGCCTGGTAGGGCGCGTTCAGCGGGTGGGCCGAGCCCATGGGTCCGGGCGACTGCCCCGTGGCAAACGCGATTGCCGATTGCCAGTAGGTGTGCACGATGCCGGCCTCGAACAGCGAGGTGTCGACCCGCTGGCCCCGGCCGGTCTCGAGGCGCTTCACGTAGGCGGCGACGATACCCAGCGCCCCCAGAATACCGGCCGTGATGTCGGTGACCGGGGCGCCGACCTTGACCGGCGGCCGGCCCGCGCCCTCGCCGGTGATGCTCATGAGACCGCTCATGCCCTGGGCGATCAGGTCGAAGCCGCCGCGCTCGGCGTAGGGGCCGGTGCGCCCGAAGCCGGAGATCTCGCAGTAGATAAGGCCGGGGTTGTCGGCCTTGAGCGTCTCGTAGCCGAGGCCGAGGCGCTCCATGGTGCCCTTGCGGTAGTTCTCGATGACCACGTCGGAGCGCGCCAGGAGCCGGCGCAGAACGGCCTTGCCGTCGGCTTGCTTGAGGTCGATCGCGATGCCGCGCTTGTTGCGGTTCATCATCATGAAGGCGGCCGGCTCGCCCTCGATCTCGGGCGGCAGGAAGCGCCGGGAATCGTCGCCGCCCGGCAGCTTCTCGACCTTGATCACCTCGGCGCCGAGGTCGGCCAGCATGAGCCCGCAGACCGGCCCCGCCATGATGTGGGCCAGCTCGACGACCTTGAGGCCGGTGAGCGGTCCCTGGCGCCCGGTCATGTCAGCGTCCCTTGAACTCCGGCTTCTTCTTCTCCAGGAACGAGCGATAGCCGATCTGGAAGTCCTCGGTGGCGTAGCAGACGTAGCCCTCGTCCGACTCCGCCTCGGTGAGCGGCCTCGGGTCCTCGAGGCGCTCCAGGAAGGCCTTGTGCCAACGGGCGACCAGCGGCGCGCCCTCGGCGATCCGCTTCGCGGTCGCAGTGGCCTCGGCCTCGACCTCGCCGTCGGGCACCACCCGGTTGATCAGGCCCTTGGCCAAGGCCTCCTCGGCGTCGAAGACTCGGCCTTCCAGCAGGATCTCCAGCGTCGTCGCGCGCCCCACGAGGCGCCGCAGCCCATCGATCTCCGGATAGGCCATGACCAGGCCCAGGCGCTTGATCGGTACGCCGAAACGGCTCGACAGCCCGCAGATCCTGATGTCGCAGAGCGCCGCGATCTCGAGCCCGCCGCCGACGCAGATGCCCTCGATCAGGGCCACGGTCGGATGGCGGCAAGTCTTGAGCGCGGTCAGCGAGCGATGCAGGATCTCGCCGTAGGCCTTGGCCTGCTCGGGGTTAGAGCGGTCGGTCTCGAACTCGGAGATGTCGTTGCCCGGCGAAAAGGCCCTGCCGCCGGCCCCGCGCAGCACCACGCAGCGCAGCGCGTCCTCGGCCGAAAGCTCCTCCATGACCGCGCCGAGCCGAGTCCACATGGGCTTGGTCAGCGCGTTCAGCTTGTCGGGCCGGTTGAGGATTACCGTGGCGACCGGGCCGTCGCGCTGCACCAGGATCAGGTCGGACATGGCATCTCTCTCCCTGGAAAAAGGGGACATTCATATTTTTCCGAGCGTGGCAAAGGAAGCTCTGGAGACGCGGCGAGAAAAATAAGAATGTCCCCTTTTTCCACTCAGCGGTAGAAGAACTCGACCAGGCTCATCGGAATCGCCGGCAGATAGGTGACCATCATGAGGATCGCGAAGAGCACCGAGATGAAATAGATGTTGACCTTGGACACCTCCCAGATGTTCGCCTTGGCGATCGAGCAGGCGGTGATCAGCACGCTGGCCACCGGCGGCGTCTGTTGGCCGATGCCGAGGTTCAGCGTGACCACGAGGCCGAAGTGCACCGGGTCGATGCCGACCGCGGTGACCAGCGGCATGACCACCGGCACGACCAGGATGATCGCCGCCGCCGAATGCAGAAAGAGGCCGATCAGCAGGAAAAAGACGTTGAGCAGCGCCAGCACGGCATAGCGGTCGTCGGTCCACTGCAGGATCGCAACGGCCAGCTTCTGCGGCACCTGCTGCTCGGTCAGGTAGACCCCAACCAGTGCCGAGGACGCGACCAGCAGCATTACCACCGCGGTCTGCAGACCGCCCTCGATGATCGCCTGCTTGAGAAAGGGCCAGTCGAGGTCGCGATAGACCACGCCGCCGATGAGCAGCGCCGCGGCGACGGCCAGGCCCGCCCCCTCGGTCGCGGTCACCAGACCGCCGAAGATGCCGCCCAGGATGATCACCGGCAGGACGAGCGCCCAGGAGGCCTCCTTGAAGGTGGTCCACAGCTTCGACAGCGCGAAGATCTCCTCGACCGGCCAGTTCTGGCGCCGCGCCATCCAATAGGACAGGCTCATCATGCCGAGCCCGCCCAAGACCCCGGGGATGATCCCGGCGACGAAGAGCTGGACGATCGAACTGTCCGACATGACGCCGTAGAGGATCATCGGGATCGACGGCGGAATGATGACCGCGATGGTCGCCGAGGAGGAGGTCACCGCCGCTGCGAAGGCCTTGGGGTAGCCGCGCCGTTTCATGGCCGGGATCAGGATCGAGCCGGTCGCCGCCACGTCGGCCACGGCCGAGCCCGAGATCTCGGCGAAGAACATCGAGACGCCGATGTTGACGATCGCCAGGCCGCCGCGGACGAAGCCGAGCAGGGCCGAGGCGAAGGCGATCAGCCGGCGCGAGATGCCCGAGGCGTTCATGATCGCGCCGGCCAGGATGAACATGGGAATGGCCAGCAGCGGGAACTTGGTGGCGCCGTCGTACATGACCAGCGCCACGTTGGGCAGGATGTCCGCGCCCTGGGTCAGCAGCATGGCGGTCACCGCCACCACGCCCAGCGCGATGGCGATCGGCACGTCGATCAGGATCAGCGCGAAAAGCCCGGCGATCATCAGCAAGAGGGTCACGGCGCGGACTCCTCGAGATCGATGGGCGGAATCTCATGCGAGATACCGGCCTTGAGCTTGCGCCAATGGTCCGGCAGGCTGAGCGTCTCGCAGACCAGGAACAGCACCGCGCCGATCGGGATGATCGACTGGGTGATCTGCACCGAGACCTCGGGCAGGCTGACCAGGGTGTCGCCCTCCAGCACGTCGAGCACCACCAGTCCGGTCCAGGCGAGCAGCAGGAAGAAGGCATAGACGCAGACTTCGGCAATGACCGCCGCGGCAAGACGCCAGCGCAGGGGCAGGGCCAGGACCAAGCCGTCGAAGCCGATGTGCCCGCGCTTGAGCGCCGCCAGCGCGGCTCCGTAGTAGGTGATCCAGGCCAGCATGACCGAGGCGACCTCGTCGTACCACGCCAGCGAGGCCCCGGCCTTGCGATAGACAACCGCGACCACGACGACGATCGTCAGTGCAATCATCAGAAAGATCAGTATCGCTTCCAGAAGGCGCTCAAAGGCCCCCTTCGCGCGGGCTAGCCAATGCACGTCGCCCTCGCTCCTATCCACCCGGGATCAGCTGCTGGAAAATGGCCCGCCCCGATGGCGCCGGGGCGGGCCGAACGATATCAGGAACCTCCAGCCAGGCTCATGGCCTTGTCGACCATTTCGCCACCGCCGGAAACGCTGGCCGAGAACTCGTCATAGATCCCCTTGCTGGCCTTCACGAAGGCGGCCTTGTCCGGCTCGTTGACCGCGATGCCGCCAGCCTTGAGCTTGTCCAGCAGGTCGATTTCCATCGCCGCCGCCGTCTCGTAGACGTAGGCCTGGGTCTCCTTGGCCGTTTCCTCGAGGACCTGGCGCACGTCGGCGGGCAGCTTCTCCCAGGCGTCCTTGCCGACGGTGACATAGGCCGGCGTGTAGACGTGGCCCGACAGCGAGAGGTACTTCTGCACCTCCTGGAACTTGGCGCTGTAGATCTGCGCAAAGGGATTCTCCTGGCCGTCGATCACGCCGGTCTGGAGCGCGGTGAAGACCTCGGAGAAGGACATCGGCGTCGGGTTCGCGCCATAGGACTTGAACATCTTGACCCGCCAGGCGCCCTTGGGCGTGCGCAGCTTGATGCCCTGGAGGTCCGCGGGCTTGTTGATCGGCCGCTCATTGTTGGTGATGTGGCGGAAGCCGTTCTCCCAGACCGCCAGGATCTTGTAACCCTTGGCCTCGGCCGCCGGTTCGATCTTGGCCCAGAAGATCTCGTTCTCGATGCGGGCCATGTGGCCGCGGTCCTTGACCAGATAGGGCATCTCGAACAGGCCGAACTCGTCGGCCACCGTCGACATGACGGTAGACGGTAGGGAGAAATTGACCGTGCCCAGCTTGAGTTTCTGCAAGAGCTCCTTGTCCTTGCCGAGCTGGCTTGAGCCGAACGTGACGACTTTGGCCTTGCCGGCCAGCTTTTCGTTGGCCCGCTTGGCGAACTCGTTGACCGAGGCCTCGAACAGCGACCCCGGGGCGCCGACGTGGCCGAACTTCAGCTCCAGTTCCGCGGCCAGGGCCTGGCCCGCGACCGCGGTCCCGAGCAGCGCCGGGACCAGGAATTTGATGATCTTCATGGCAGTCCTCCCTCTTGGATTTGACGTTACAGTTGTCGATTGGTGCGAAGTTACCATTCCACCAGTCTACAACACTTGGTTATAAAGCCAAACTATCCTGCAACTCCGTTTCGCGTTGGCTCTTGCCACCCTGGCCGGACAGGAAGTCCAGCGCCGCCTGCACGCCCCCCGTTTCGTGCGGCACGCCTGCGACCGCCAGGCCCATTTCGACCCCGGCCAGGGTGCCGGCCAGCATCAGTTCGTTGAAGTCGCCCAGGTGGCCGATCCGGAACACCTTGCCGGCGACCTTGCCGAGCCCGTTGCCGAGCGACATGTCGTAGTTTTCCAGCACCGCCTTGCGGAAGGCGTCGGCGTCGTGGCCGGCGGGCATGAGCACGGCGGTCAGGGAATTGCTGTACTCCCGCTCGTCGACGCAGAGCAGCTCGAGCCCCCAGGTCCTGACCGCGCGCCGTGTCGCTTCGGCAAGGCGCGCATGGCGGGCGAAGACCTTGTCCAGCCCCTCCTCGTTCAGCATGGCGATGGACTCGCCGAGGCCATAGAGCAGGTTGGTGGCCGGCGTGTAAGGGAAGAAGCCCTTGGCGTTGGCCGTCAGCATCTCCTGCCAGCCCCAGTAGCTCTTCGGCAGGCGCGCCGACTCGGCAGCCGCCTGCGCCTTGGTGCTGATCGCGTTGAAGCTGAGCCCCGGCGGCAGCATCAGGCCCTTCTGCGAGCCGGCCACGGTGACGTCGACGCCCCACTCGTCGTGCCGGTAGTCGATCGAGGCGAGCGACGAGATCGTGTCGACGAAGAACAGCGCCGGGTGGCCGCTGCGGTCGATAGCCTCGCGCAGCTCGGCGATGCGCGAGGTCACGCCGGTCGAGGTCTCGTTGTGCACGGCGCAGACCGCCTTGATCGTATGGTCGCGATCCTCGGCGAGCCTGGCCTCGAGCGCCCCGGGGTCGACGCCCCGCCGCCAATCGCCGGGCACGAACTCGACCTCGAGGCCGAGCCGCTCGGCGAGCTGCCGCCACAGCGTGGCGAAGTGCCCGGTCTCGAACATCAACACCCGGTCGCCTTGCGACAGGGTGTTGACCAGCGCGGCCTCCCAGGCGCCGGTGCCCGAGGCCGGATAGATCACCACCGGGCCGTCGGTCCGGAAGATGCCTTTCAGGCCGTGCAGCACCTCGCGCGCCATGGCGCCGAAGGCCGGGCCGCGGTGGTCGATCGTCGGGAAATCCATGGCCCGCAGGATGCGCTCGGGCACGTTGGTCGGCCCCGGAATCTGCAGGAAGTGGCGTCCGCTGCGGTGGGTCATGGCCGGCCTCTTCGTATGCCTGCGGGTGTGGTTAACAAGAGGTTAAACACGTATTGGGAATTATGCATACAATTCTCGGCTGATCAACGAGTGTATGGTTTCAAGATTGTGAAAAATTCGTATTTAAATCAAATTATTGGAAAATTCCGTGGAATCGGCTACCCGGCGCTTTTTGTTTTGCATGCAAAATGCTAGGCTCGGTGGGAATTAACCAATGACCACCACGGTTGGCAATGACCTCTGCGGCGACCGCCCGTCCCACCGCCCGTCCCACTGCCAGTCCCGCCGGCCGGCCCTCGGCCGGTTCGCGCATCGGCGACTCTGCGCTCGCCGCCCGTCTGCGGCGCGAGCTCGAGGGCGAGGTGCTGTTCGACGCTTTCAGCCGCGGCCGCTACAGCACCGACGCCTCGGTCTACCAAATCGAGCCGCTCGGCGTCGTCGTGCCGCGCTCGGACCAGGACGTGGTCCGCACCATCCAGATCGCGGCCGAGGAGCAGATTCCCGTGCTGCCGCGCGGCGGCGGCACCTCGCAGTGCGGCCAGACCGTGGCCGAGGCGCTCGTGGTCGACGTCTCCAAGCATCTGGACGCGGTCACGGCCTTCGACCCCGGCGCCCGGCGCGTCACGGTCCAGCCGGGGCTGGTGCTCGACTGCCTGAACGCCGTCCTGCAGCCGCACGGCCTGATGTTCCCGGTCGACGTCTCGACCGCGAGCCGGGCGACGATCGGCGGCATGGCCGGCAACAACTCCTGCGGCGCCCGCTCGCTCGCCTACGGCACGATGCGCGACAACGTGGCCGCGATCCACGCGGTGCTGGCCGACGGCCAGGGGTTCCGCTTCGGCCAGATCGCCAACGGCAACGGCGCCGAAATGCCGGCGCGGCAACGCCAGCTGACCGAGGCCTTGCTCGCGCTCGGCCAGCGCGAGGCGGGCGAGATCGCGGCGCGCTTTCCGAAGGTGATGCGCCGGGTCGGCGGCTACAACATCGACGCGCTGGCGGGCAACGCGCCGCCCAACTTGGGCCACCTGCTGGTCGGCTCCGAGGGCACGCTGGCCTTCTCCACCGCCATCGAGCTGGACCTGCAGCCGGTCCCGGCGCACAAGGTGCTGGGCGTCTGCCACTTCCCCAGCTTCTACCAGGCCATGGACTCGGCGCGGCACATCGTCGCGCTCGGCCCCACGGCGGTCGAGCTGGTCGACCGCACCATGATCGAGCTGTCGCGCGACATCCCGCTCTATCGCCGCACGGTCGACGCCTTCGTCGAGGGCGAGCCCGAGGCGTTGCTCCTGGTCGAGTTTGCCGGCGAAGACCGCGGCCTGCAGCTCGCGGGCCTGAAGCGCCTCGGCGAACTGATGGGCGAGCTGGGCCTGCCCGGAGCCGTGGTCGAGGCGGTCGATCCCGCCTTCCAGAAGGCGATCTGGGAGGTGCGCAAGGCCGGCCTCAACATCATGATGTCCATGAAGGGCGACGGCAAACCGATCTCCTTCATCGAGGACTGCGCCGTGGCGCTCGAGGACCTGGCCGACTACACGGAGCGCCTCACGCGCGTCTTCGAGAAGCACGGCACGACGGGCACCTGGTACGCCCACGCCTCGGTCGGCTGTCTGCACGTGCGGCCGGTGCTCAACCTCAAGCTCGAGGCCGACGCCAAGAAGATGCGCGCGATCGCCGAGGAGGCCTTCGCCATGGTGCGCGACTACAAGGGCTCGCACTCGGGCGAGCACGGCGACGGCCTGGTCCGCTCCGAGTTCCACGAGGCCATGTTCGGCCCGCGCATGGTCGAGGCCTTCGAGGCGGTCAAGGACAGCTTCGACCCCGGGGGCCTGTTCAACCCGGGCAAGATCGTCCGGCCGTCCAAGATGGACGACCGGTCGCTGTTCCGCTTCAAGCCGGGCTACCGGAGCGAGGCGCCGGAGACCGCGCTCGACTGGTCGGACTGGGGCGGTTTCGCCGCTGCCGTCGAGATGTGCAACAACAACGGTGCCTGCCGGAAGTTCGATGCCAACGTCATGTGCCCCTCCTACCGGGTGACCCGCGACGAGCAGCACCTGACGCGCGGGCGGGCGAATGCGCTCCGGCTCGCGCTCTCGGGGCAGCTCGGCCCCGAGGCGCTGACCTCCGGGGCCATGGCCGAGACCATGAAGCTCTGCGTCGGCTGCAAGGGCTGCAAGCGCGAGTGCCCGACTGGCGTCGACATGGCGCGCATGAAGACCGAGTTCCTCTATCATTATGGCAAGCGCCACGGCCTCTCGCTGCGCGACCGCCTGGTCGCCTATCTGCCGCGCTATGCCCCCAGGGCCGCGCGGCTGGCCCCGCTGCTCAACCTGCGCAACCGACTGCCGGGATTGGCCTGGCTGGGCGAGAAGGCCCTGGGCATCAGCGCGAAGCGCGGCCTGCCGGCCTGGCGGCGCGACCCTTTCCAGGCGCCGGTGGCGGTGGGACCGGAGGGCGGCCGCGAGGTCGTCCTGCTGGCCGACACCTTCAACACCACTTTCGAGCCGGAGACCCTCGAGGCGGCGCTCACCGTGCTGGACGCCGGTGGCTATCGGGTGCACCTGCCGCGGCCCGCGGACGGCGGCCGGCCGCTCTGCTGCGGGCGAACCTTCCTGGCCGCCGGCCTGGTCGACGAGGCGCGGGCCGAGGCCCGGCGCACGCTGGAGGCCTTGCGGCCCTTCGTCGCGCGCGGCCTGCCCGTGCTCGGGCTGGAGCCGTCCTGCCTGCTGACCCTGCGCGACGAATTCCTCGCAATGCTGCCGGGCGCCGGGGCCGAGGCGCTGGCCGCCTCCGCGGTCCTGCTCGAGGAGTTCCTGGCCGCCCAGGCCGAGATCGGGCGGCTCGACCTGCCGCTGCGGCCGCTCGGCCGGGCGCGCGCCCTGCTGCACGGCCATTGCCACCAGAAGGCCTTCGGCGTCATGGGCAGCGTGGAAAAGGTGCTGGGCTTGGTGCCGGAGCTGGCGGTCGAGACCGTGGCCTCGTCGTGCTGCGGCATGGCCGGCGCCTTCGGCTACGGCGCCGAGACCTACGACATCTCGATGAGGATGGGCGAGGAGTCGCTGCTGCCGGCCGTGCGCGCGGCGGGGAAGGACGTGCTGGTGGTGGCCGACGGCACGAGCTGCCGCCAGCAGATCCTGGACGGCGCCGGCCGCAAGGCCGTCCATGTCGCCCGCGTGCTCGCCGCCGCGCTCGCCGAGGACCCGGAAATTGGGGTCAGACCCCTTTTCGCCGGTCGAGACTGAGGAGGACGCTATGGACACCGAGTCCGCAGAAAAAAGGGGTCTGACCCCATTTCCCGAGCCGGTCGCGCGGGGCGCGCTGCACGATCGGCTGGTTGCCCGGCTGCGCGACCTGATCATCGAGGGTGAGCTTTCGCCCGGCGCCCGGGTGCCCGAGCGCGAGCTGTGCCAGCGCTTCCAGGTCTCGCGCACGCCGCTCAGGGAGGCGCTCAAGGTGCTGGCCGCCGACGGCCTGGTGCAGCTCGCGCCCAACCGCGGCGCCCGGGTCGCGGCGCTGACTGTGGCCGACGTCGAGGAGATGTTCCCGGTCATGGGCGCGCTCGAGGCCCTGGCCGGCGAGCTGGCGGCCAGCCGCATCACCGAGGAGGGCCTGGCGGAGGTCCGGGCGCTGCACTACCAGATGGTACTGCACCACAAGAGGGGCGAGCTGGCGGCCTACTTCCGCCTCAACCAGCAGATCCACGAGAAGATCCTCGAGGCCGCCGGCAACGCGACCCTGGCCGCGCTCTACCAGGGCCTGGCCGGGCGTATCCGCCGTGCGCGCTATCTGGCCAACATGTCGGCCCGGCGCTGGGCCCGGGCGGTCGAGGAGCACGAGGCGATCCTCGCGGCGCTGGAGGCGCGCGACGGTACGCGCCTGGGCGCGATCCTCGAGGACCACCTCAAGAACAAGTGCGAGACCGTCAAGGAGGCGCTGCTGGCGGAACAGCGGAAAGGCGGGCAGGCCGCGAGCAACTCATAGGTATCACCACAGAGCCGCGGAAAACCAACTCAGTTTCACCACCAAGGCACAAAGACACAAAGGTTTTGGTTTGCGCGCAGCGCGCGCGAAAGAACCTTCTTCGTGCCTTCGTGTCTTGGTGGTAACAAACCGTCGTTTTCTCTGTGTCCTCGGCGGTTCTGTGGTGTCATCATCCTATTGCTGGCGCGGCACGGCGATATCGAGAGGGGCTGAAAATGGACTACCGCACTCTGGGAGCGAGCGGCCTCAAGGTCTCGCCGATCTGCCTCGGCACCATGATGTTCGCGGGCCGGACCGAGGAGGCCGAGGCGGCGCGCATCGTCGATCTGGCGCGCGAGGCCGGGGTCAACTTCATCGACACCGCCGACGTCTACTCCAGGGGCGCCTGCGAGGAGATGGTCGGGCGCCTGATCAAGGCCGACCGCGAGGCCTGGGTGCTGGCGTCGAAGGCCGGCAACGCCATGGGCAAGGGGCCGAACCAGGGCGGGCTCGGCCGCAAGTGGCTGATGACGGCGATCGACGACAGCCTGCGTCGTCTCGGCACCGACTACCTCGACATCTACTACCTGCACAAGGACGACGCCGAGACGCCGCTTGAGGAGACGCTCTCGGCGATCGGCGACATCATCGCGGCCGGCAAGGCGCGCTTCTTCGGGGTCTCGAACTACCGCGGCTGGCGCATCGCCGAGATCGTCCAACTGGCGAGCGCCCTGGGCATCGCCGGCCCCGTCGTCTGCCAGCCCTACTACAACGCCATGAACCGCCAGCCCGAGGTCGAGGTCCTGCCGGCCTGCGGCCACCACGGCATCGGCGTAGCGCCCTACAGCCCGTTGGCCCGCGGCGTCCTGACCGGCAAATACGCGCCGGGCGCCGAGCCGTCGGACGAAACCCGCGCCGGACGCCAGGACGAGCGCATGATGGAGACCGAGTTCCGCCCCGAATCGCTCGAGATCGCCCGGAAGGTCAAGGAGCGCGCGGAGGTGCGCGGCATGACCCCGGGCCAGTGGGCGCTCAACTGGGTGCTCGCGAATCCGCTCGTGACCGCCCCCATCGCCGGCCCGCGCACGGTCGAGCAGTGGTCCGAGAACCTGGGCGCGCTGGAGCACGACTGGAGCGCCGAGGACGAGGCCTTCCTCGACGCCCTGGTCCCGCCCGGCCACCCCTCGACGCCCGGTTACAGCGATCCCAAGTACCCGATCACGGGACGGCCGGTGGGGTAGGCGTGAACACTCGTGGCCGGCTTGCCAGGCAACATCAACGAGGAGGAACTGCGAGCCTTCATCGGGCCGAACGCAGAGGGCTACCTCGACAAATGGCGTTCGATCGACTACGGACGAAAATCGAAGATCGCCGTCAACGGGCTGGCCGGGATTTTCGGCCCGTTCTGGATGGTCTACCGCAAGTTCTACCTGTTGCTTCTCGCCTATCTAGGCGTGGTTGTCCTGCAAGGCACCGCCGAAATCCTTGTTCTGGAGTATTGGCTCGGCTGGCGCGACCTGGGGCAGGTAATGACTCTCCCGACAGCGGTGTTGTACATGGTCATACTTGGGTGCTACGCGAATTACTGGTACTTCCTCTATGCGTGCCGGATGATCCGGCGGGTGCGGTCAGGGCAGGGCTCAGACGAGCACGACTTGGAACGGATCCGCCGAAAAGGAGGCGTTTCGTGGCCGGCGGTGATCGTTCTGGTTTCGGCGATCGTGGGCCTCTTGCTGTTGGCTGACTATCTGGCGACATTCTCCTGATCGATTTCGCCGATTCGAGGACCGACGGTTTCCTTTCGATCATCACAAAGCTCGGCTGGCGTTGTGCGCCACAATTCTGCCGTGCTGTGGGCGATCTCGCACGCCTTGAGCCCAACTACGCCCGCCCTGTACTTAAGAAGCGTCGCCAGCATTACGTAGACGTCAGCCCGGCGCCACGTGGCATCGGAGCGCACAGCTCCCTTGAAACATTGAATGACTAGTCATATATCTAGTCAGAACGATCAAATGAGGAGATCTCTTATGGGCAAATGGCAAGTGCAGGATGCCAAGGCCCGGTTCAGCGAGTTCCTGGACGCGAGCTTGACGGAAGGCCCCCAGGTCGTGACCCGGCGCGGCGTGGAAACCGCGGTGCTTGTGCCGATCGAGCAATGGCGGAGCCTGGAGCGGCGGGCGCGGCCGAACCTCAAGGATCTGCTTCTCACGGCCGAGCCGCGGACCGAAGACCTGACGCCGCCGCGCCGCGCGCAGCGCCACCGCAAGGTGCCGGCGCTCGACTAGGGCCGTGTATCTCGTCGACACCAACGTCGTCTCGGAGCTCCGCCGTCCCAAGCCGCACGGCGCGGTCGTGAAATGGATCGCCGATGTCCCGGCAGACACCGTTCTTCTGTCTGCTGTCACGATCGGCGAGATCCAAGCCGGCATCGAGATCACGCGTGAGCAGGACCAACCCAAGGCCCAGGCCTTGGAGCTGTGGCTCGATCAGGTCATGGGAACATACAGCGTCTTGCCGATGGACGGCGCGGCGTTCCGGGAGTGGGCGCGATTGAAGCACCGACGATCGGAGACACTGGTTGAGGACGCCATGATCGCGGCGACGGCGCGGGTGCACGGCCTGACCGTAGTCACCCGAAACGTCGCCGACTTCAAGACCCTGGGCGTGCCTCTGATCAATCCTTTCAAGGCCGCGCGGCGGCGCTGACGACCGCCGCCCGCCCCGCCCCCCTAGGGCAACGCCTGCCAGGCGCAGATGCCGGGTGTGGCGCCCTGGGCCAGCAGGCGCTCGGCCGTTCCCTCGGGGAGCAGCAGCGACTGCGCGCCGTTGCACAGCACGGTGCGGTCGCTCAGGCCCGCCATGTCGACCAGGATCTGGTCCCAGTGCCGGTACTGGATGTCGTGGCCCTCGCCCTCGTAGATCCGCACCTTGGCGACGTTGGGATAGTGGGCCTCCCAGAAGGCCGCGTGCAGGGGATCGACGGAGGTGTCGGCGGTGCCCTGGTAGATGAAGGCCGGGGCCTGGAGCGCCGAGACGTCGGCCACCGGATCCTCGCAGTAGCGGCGCAGCTCGGCCGTCAGCGGCGCCGGGTCGCCCAGCTGGCCGGCGACGAAGAAGGTGCGCGCCGCGTCCTCGAAGGCGGAGTCCTGGAAGCCGGGGATGATCTGCACCGGACTGTCCGGGGCGAAGGCGAACCAGATGTTCGGGTTGGCGGCGAAGAAGGCGGCGACGTCGTTGAGATCGGGCAGCGGCAGGGCGCAGAGCGGGCCGAAGGACGGGTCGTCCGGGTCGAACTGCGAGTAGGCGGAGATCAGGTGCACCGAGCGCACCCGCTCGGGCAGGCGCGCGACCACCTCGGTCAGATAAGGCCCGCCGCCCGAGATCGCGGCGGCGACGAAGCGGTCGACGCCCAGGTGGTCGAGCAGGGCCTCGACCTCGGCGGCGTAGTCGGCGTAACCCCAGCCCGGCGTGAAGGCGGTCTCGCCGAAGCCGTCGCGCTCGACCGAGATGACCCGCAGGCCAAGCTGCCCGCGCAGGGTGCGCAGGAACTCGGTGATGCCGAAGACCCTGACGCTGGTCCCGGAGCCGCCGGCGAAGACGACGGGGATGCCCTGGGGATCGCCGTCGTCGATGTAGGCGATGGTCTTGCCGTTCGCCAGTTCCAGCTTGTGCACCGTCGGGCCGAGCGGGTCGAAGTCCTCCTGGATGTCGATGGCCAGTGCCGCCGTGGCCGCGAAGGCGCCGAGCGCGAGCGCGGTCAGTACCGAAAGAAGTCTCATGGGTCCCCTCCCTTGCGAATGGCGCCGGTCGCGGCGCGGGCCGCGCCGTCAGGCCAACGCTTACAACCTTCCAAAGGCTAGCACGGATTCGCGGGGAGGAAAGGCCGGCGATGGCTTCGGCGCGCAGTGTCGCGTCCGGTTGAGACCTGCCTTGGGTCAGCGAAGCTGGTCCTCTCAGCCAGCGCCGCCACCGGCGCCACGGTCCACCCTCTCAGCCCGCGGCGCCACGGCCCACCCTCTCCCACCGGGAGAGGGTGGGGCCCGCGCGGCCTTGGCCGCGTGGGAGAGTGAGGGCGAGTGGGTTCAGTATTGCTCCACCGGATGCCGGTGCGTTTGGGTGACCGCACAAACCAACGCGCCCTCACCCTGCCCTCTCCCGGGGGGAGAGGGTTATTGGGGTGCAATCGCGCCCTTCGGTGCTTTGTGAACGAGGTCTGCCCGCGAGCCTTGACCGGACAGACGTCCGATCCGGCATCAACCCCCGGGCTCCGGCGCCACCTTGATCCACTCGGCGCTGACCCGGCGCGCCGCGTCCTCGTACTTGACCTCGGCCCGGCGGCCTTGGCGGAGGTCGGCGAAGCCGCCGGTGACGTTCGCCTGGCGCAGGGCGCTGCGGTCCAGCCAGATGCGGGTGCGCGCGGTCACCGCGATGCTGCGCCCGCCCAGGGTGATGCGGCGCGCCGCGGGGTCGACGGTCTCGATCTCGCCGATGTCCGTGTGCGTCGAGGACAGGCCCGGCGACTGTCCGATCGGGATGAACTGCTCGGTCATCATCTGGCCCTCGACCGCGGCCGGGCCCCACAGCAGGGCGGCCGCGGCGGCGAGGACGATCAGGCTGCTGCGCAGGGCGGTGCTTCTTTCCTTGTCCGCGGACCGGCCGCGGCCGCGGCTATTCGACCAGCTCATCACGCGCCTTCTCCTGTTCCTCGATGGCCTGCCGGGTCAGGCGGCCGCGCTGGAAGAAGCTGCGCGCCGCCTTGCGGGTCAGACGCCTGGCCTCCTCCAGATGGATCGCGGCTTGGGGGTGCAGGCCGCCGCCGGCAAGCACCTGGATCGCGTCCTCGGTCTCGGCGACGGCGAGCTCGAGCGTCTCGCGGCCGAGTCCGTGCCGCTCGTCCTTGCTCTGCTCGAGCAGCGCAGTCGCGGCGCGGATGTTCTCAAGTGCGTTGAGGACGCGCAGGAAGGCGGCCACGGCGACCACCTGGGTGCCGTCGAGGTTGATGCCGCTGCCGGTCGCGCCGACCAGCAGCGCGCCGGCCGGCGAGCTGTTGAAAGCATCGCCGTTATAGAAGGCGACCGCGCCCTCGATGGTCTCGACCGAGTTGTTGTGGAAGAACGGCCCGGTGTCGGCGGCCTCGACCAGCACCGGCGTGTTGAAGGTGCCGTCGCCCGGCGTGCCGAAGCCGTCGTCCGGCGGCACCGGCTCGCCGGTCAGGTCGGCCGGTTGGTCGGGCAGGGCCTCGACGCCGGTGTCGAAGTTGAGGTTGCCGGCCCCGGGGCCGAAGATGTTCGGGTCGCCGTTGGCCCCGGCGTTGGCGTGGCAGGCGTTGCACTTGCCCAGGGTGTTGTCGAGGAAGATCTCCTGGCCGCGCGCCGCGACCACGCCCTCGAGCGCCAACGGCAGCGCCAGCTCCTCCTGGCGCCCGAGCGAGAGCTGGAAGGCCTCCAGCGCGTCCAGCTCCGCGTCGCTCGGCAGGCGGAAGTCGACGCCGGGGATCCGGTTGGTGGTCAGGGGGAAGTGCTGGATCACCGCGCCGGTGGCGAAGGCGCGCAGCGAGCCGTCGCCCGGCGCGCCGTCGCCCGACCAGCCGGTGCGCGGGCCGGCCGCGCTGTCGACCGAGGTGCCGAGCGCCAGGGTGTGGGGTACGCCGCGCATGTTGAAGTTGTTCGCCAGGTCGTCGAAGCCGTCCTGGTTCTCGAGGATCAGCGCGAAGGCGCGCATCAGGCGCGGGTTCTCGAAGTTCTCGGCCAGATCCGGGTTGGTCTCGGCGACGAACAGCGCGTCGTCGGGCGGCAGCGTGGCGATGAAGGCCGGCGAGAGGCCGAAGTTGTCCTCGGCCCGGTGGCAGGTTCCGCAGGTCCGGCCGTTGCCCTCGAAGGTCTCGTTGAAGAAGATCTCGCGGCCCTCGGCGATCAGCGCCGCCTCGGGACCCAGCGGCGGCCGGCTCTCGCAGGCGGCCAGCGCCAGCAGCAAGAGCGCCAGGACCAACAGCGGCGCCGCGGCCAGAACCCGTGACCCGGGCCGTCGCCGGACATTCGGTACCATGCGCGCTCCCTCTCCTCTTGTCGGTCCTCTGCGGGACCTATGGGCTTCGCCGACGCTGCTTTCTGCCCTTGGGTGTGATGTAGTGGGGGTAGCAAGACTCTTCCAGGCGCAATATCGAGTTGCCACACGCTTGCCACAGCTGGCTGCAAATTGACGCAACTTGACGGACTGCGCCGAGAACAGGGAAGGCGGCGAATCGGTTGTGCCGGCCGGGCAGGGACACGAAGGACTACCTGAGCCGCGTGCTGACCCGCCTGACCACGGTGGGCGCCGCCTACCTCGCCCTAGTCTGCCTGCTGCCCGAGATCCTGATCTCGAACTTCGCCGTGCCCTTCTAATTCGGCGGCACCAGCCTGCTGATCGTCGT
>Ga0224508_10001754_pt1 | contig 19147 bp, 15 predicted proteins | sample SF_Jan12_sed_USG_4_FD_170157 | JGI IMG/M metagenome (GOLD analysis project Ga0224508, IMG submission 170157) | Sediment microbial communities from San Francisco Bay, California, United States - SF_Jan12_sed_USGS_21 | ecosystem: Environmental > Aquatic > Marine > Sediment | place: USA... | reverse complement strand
GGGACCGAGCCCGGCGATATCGATTGGGCGGCGGTTGATGTCGACATCGTCATCCAGGCCACGGGCAAGTATCGGACGGCGGATTGGTGTGCGCGCCACATCGCGGCTGGGGCCAAGCGAGTCATCCTGGCTTCTACTCCGGAAACCCCCGGTGATGTTCCCATCCTGTTGCGCGGCATCAACGACGAGATCCTGACTCCCGACCTCGACGTGGTGTCGCTCGGGTCAAACAGCTCGAACGCACTGGCGCCGGTACTGCGCATGATCGACAACGCCTGGGGTCTCGACCGGGCGTATTTCACCACCGTTCACGCCTTCACCAACATGGCTCGGCTGGCCGACGTTCCCACCTCGAGCTTCCGGAACAGCCGGGCAGCCGGTGAGAACATCATTCCGGCCGAGACCAATTCGCCGGAGATCATTACGACCGTGATGCCGGAGTTTGCCGGCAAGCTCTCGGCGATGGCTCTCAACGTGCCGGTCCCCGACGGATCGACCGTCGACCTGGTGGCGTTCGTGCGGACGCCCACCACCGCCGCCGAGGTGAACGAGACCATCCGCAAGGAGATCCAGGCCGGTTTCGCCGGGATCATCGAATTCGTAGACGACCCCATCGTCTCTTCCGACGTCATCGGGTCCTCGCAATCCGGCAACTTCGACAGCCTGGCCACACTGGTGGTCGACGAAACGATGATCAAGGCGATCATCTGGTTCGACAATGGCTGGGGATATTCGGTGAGGATCGTTGAAGTCCTCACCACCATGATCGAGCAAATGGAGAACGCATGACTGTCCGAGTAGCAATCAACGGCTTCGGCCGAATCGGCCGCGCGGTATTCCGGATCATTGCCGAGCGGCCCGACGCCGGCATCGAAGTGGTAGCCATCAACGACCTGGCCGACGACGACGTGCTCGCCTATCTGCTCAAGAACGACTCGGTCATGGGTCAGTTCGACGGGGAGGTAGCGGTGTCAAACGGCGTCATGACCGCCGGTGGCCACACCGTCAAGATGCTGATGGAGCCCGACCCCAAGAAGCTGCCATGGGACGAGCTGTCGGTTGACGTTGTCATCGAAGCCACCGGCATCTTCCGAACTCGCGACCAGGCCGCTCAACACATCGAAGCTGGTGCCAAGAAGGTCATTCTGACCGTTCCGGCCAAGGATGAGGTTGACGCCACCGTGGTCCTGGGAGTCAACGGAGATTCAATCATGCCCGAAGACCAGGTGATTTCGAATGCCTCGTGCACGACGAATTGTCTGGCCCCGGTGGCCAAGGTCATCAACGACGCCTTCGGCATCAAGCGGGGAGTCATGACCACCGTTCATGCCTACACCAACGACCAGCGGCTGGCCGACGTCCCCCATAAGGACTTGCGCCGGGCCCGGGCCGCTACCGAAAACATCATCCCCACCACCACCGGGGCTGCCCGGGCAGTCGGACTGGTACTGCCGGAGCTGGCCGGCAAGCTCGACGGCATGGCTATGCGGGTGCCGGTGCCGGATGGGTCGATCGTCGACCTGGTGCTGGAGGTGGAATCAGATGTGACGGTCGAAGACGTGAACGCCGCGTTGAAGGCCGCCGCTGAGGGTGAGCTGGCAGGAGTCCTCCAGTACTCGGAGGAGCCCCTGGTGTCGACCGACATCATCGGCAACCCGTATTCGTCGATTTTCGATGCCAACGCCACTCAGGTGATGGATGGCCGGTTCGTCAAGATCGTGTCGTGGTACGACAACGAGTGGGGCTACTCAAACCGGGTCGTTGACCTCATCGAGTTGCTGGGCAAGCAGATGGTTCCCGCCTAAAGCGCCGGCTACTCCTCGGTCTGGGTCGCCCGCCACAGGGACTCGAGTGCCCGGCCAAGCCGGAACGGGTCGTGCTGCGGCCACGCTTCGGTACGGTCGAGCAAGTCTTTGAACACCGGCCTGACTCCGAGCGCCAGGATCTGCTCCTCATCATGAGCGACCGACTCGGCCTCGGGCGGAAACTCGGGCCCACCATCGTGGATGAGGGCGGTAAGCGGTGTCTTGATCCCGGCGAACTCGAGCAGCGCCCGGACGTGATCGGCGGCGCCCATGCCCAGCGACTCTCCATCCTGGGTGGTCAGATTGCAGACGAAGATGACGTCGGCCTTGGCCGCATTCACCGCTTCGGCGAGCCCCGGGACCAGGATTGCCGACACAACCGATGTGTAGAGGGACCCGGGACCAATAACGATCTGGTCGGCGGCTGCCACCACCTCAACCGCCCGGGGGTTGACGGAGGCTTCGGCTGGCAGTAGTCGCAGCTCGGAGACCGCCCCCCGGGTCCGGGCGATGGCGGCCTGCCCGTCGACCAGAGCACCATCGACGACTGCTTGCAGATGGAGCGAATTCCGCGAGTTGGGTATGACATGCCCGAGGCAGGCGAGAGCCTCTTCGGCCATCGTGATGGCAGTCTCGAAGTCGCCGAACAGGTCTGACATAGCGGCCAGGATGAGATTGCCGAGCGAGTGGCCGGCCACATCGCTGCCCTCGAATCGGAACTCGAACATCTCGGTCCACAGGCTCGGCTCGGGACTCAACGCCAACAGGCAGCGGCGGATGTCGCCCGGCGGAAGGATGTCGAAGGCCGACGTAAGGCGTCCCGACGAGCCACCATCGTCGGCCACCGTCACCACCGCGTCGATCCGGGACGCATATGACTGAATGCCCACAAGAGCCTGAGCTAGCCCGTGGCCCCCGCCGATGGCGACCACATGCGGACCATGAGGGTCCAGCTGCTCTACTTCGAGCAACTCCGTCTCGAGTTGAAGGGCGCTCATGACTCAGATCCCAGAGTCGCGGTGGCGAACGGTCACGTCGTTCCCCGCTTCCCCAAGGCGGCGACCCAACTCTTCGGCAATCGCCACCGAGCGATGCCTCCCGCCTGTGCAGCCGATCCCAATACGGAGATAGGCCTTCCCTTCATCGACATATCGGGGCACCAGGAACTCGAGCAGGCCATCGATGCGCTCAACGAACTCCATCGCCGCTTCGTCTTTCAACACATAATCGGCGACAGCCGCATCGATGCCGGTGAGCGGCCGCAGCTCCGGCACCCAGTGGGGATTTGGCAGGAAACGGACATCGAACACGAGGTCGAGGTCGCGGGGGCTCCCGTGCTTGAAGCCGAAGGAAGCAACCGTCACTTTCATCTGACGCCGCGGGGTGGGAGCTTCGAACGCCTCCTGTAGTCGCCGGCGGAGATCATGGACGTTGAGGTCGGTCGTGTCGATGAGCACATCGGCATTGCCGCGCACATCGGCCAGCAGCTTGCGCTCGGTGGCAATGGATTCCTCGAGCGTGGCCGCCCGCACCGGATGGGGCCGGCGGTTCTCCTGGTAGCGATGGACCAGCGCGAGGTCGTCGGCATCGAGGAAAACCGTCAGAGTGCGGACGCCGTCGCGCTCCAGGTGCAGCAGCTCGTTCTCCAGCTCGCTGAAGGTCAGGAGCCCCGAGCGCGAGTCGATGGCCACCGCCAGCCTGGCTCCGGTCTCATCGGCGACGTCGGCCAATTCGGCCGCCCGGCCGAGCAACTTGGGTGGAAGGTTGTCGATGACGAAGAACCCCAGATCTTCCAAGGCCTTGGCGGCGGTTGACCGTCCGGCGCCGGCCAGGCCCGTCAGGACCACCACCATCGGCTGCTGTTCAGCCATGACTGGACTCCATTCTCAAGAGGGCTTGCTTCATGCCGATGCCACCGGCGAAGCCGGTGAGCGATCCGTCCGAGCCGACCACCCGGTGGCACGGGATGGCAACCGGGAACCGGTTGGTGGCCATGGCCCGGCCAACCGCCCGCGCTGCCCCCGGACGGTCCAGTTGGCGGGCAATCTCACCGTAGGTGCGAACGCTGCCCTCGGGTATGGCCGAAACGATTGCGTACACGGCCCGGGTGAACGGCGTGGTGCCTGCCCGGACGGCGAGCTCGGGATGATCCACCCACCCGTGGCCGTTGAAGTATCGGGTGAGCTCGGCGGCCAGAGCCAACACGGTGGCCGGAGGATCGGCAGTCCCCGCCGGGGGGCCAGAGCCGCCGGGGAGCTGGACCTCGACCACTGCGCCCCCCTCGAACACCACCCAGCCGGGGCCAAACGGGGAGCTGTACTGGACTGCCCCGCGTTCAGTTTTCGTCATGACGCCTCCTCGGAGAACTACCAACCAGCCCATGCAGGGCCTCGTAGACGCTGCTTGCCACATTACGCGGCACGACCTCGCCTATCTGGTCAATGGACGCCTCCCGCAGGCGTTTGAGCGATCCGAACTCCCTCAGCAGGGCCTTCTTGCGGGTGGCACCGACCCCGGGAACGTCGTCCAAAATGGAGTCGACCATTCGCTTGCCCCGCAGCTTTCGATGGTACGTGATGGCGAATCGGTGGGCTTCGTCGCGGACCCGCTGCAGCAAATAGAGCGCCTCCTCACCGCGGGGGATGCGGACGGTCTCGGCGCGGCCCGGCAGATACACCTCCTCCATCCGCTTGGCCAGGCCGGCGACGGGAATGTCGAGGTCGAGCTCGTCCAGCACCTGCACCGCCCGGCTCAGCTGGCCGGCTCCGCCATCCACCAGGATCAGGGACGGCGGGTAGGCGAACCGGCCACGCTTGTCTGGCGGGAGATCCCGCTCCTTCAGATAGGCGGTGAAGCGCCGGCGCAGCACCTCCTCCATCGACGCGAAGTCGTCCTGGCCCGCCACATCCCGCACCCGGAAATGCCGATAGTCGGAGGGCCGGGGCAGGCCGTCCTCCAGCACCACCATCGACCCGACGGTGTTGGTGCCCTGCACGGTCGAGATGTCGTAGCACTCGATCCGCAACGGCGGGTCAGGCAGGTCGAGCGCATCCTGCAAGCTTCTGAGCGCCTTAGCCCGGGCGTTGTGGTCGGCGTTGCGTCGCATCCGGTGGCGAGCGAACTCGTCCACCGCGTTAGCCCTGGCCGTTTCCAGCAGGCGACGTTTCGCCCCTCGCTCGGGCACCCGCACCTCGACCCTTCCCTCCCGCCGGGTGGCCAGCCAGGCAGCCAGCAACTCATGATCATCGGGAAGCTCGGGCACCAGGATCAACCCGGGAGGAACCTCGCTCCCGTACAACAGCTCGATCATGGTGCCGATGAGCTCAGCGGTGGTGACATCCTCGACTTTGTCGACGATGGTGGACACCCTCCCAACCACTCGTCCCCTCCGTACGGTGAGCAGTGCCACCGAAGCCTCCAGCTCGTCATCCGCCAGGGCCAGCAAATCGAAATTCTCCGGACGCTTGGTGACCATTTCCTGCCGGGCGCTGGCCTTGTGAACCGCATTCATCTGGTCACGCAAGCGGGCGGCATGCTCGTATTCCTGGCGCTCCGAAGCCCCCATCATCTCGGTGGTCAGCCGAGCAACGACGTCATCGTGATCGCCGGCCAGGAAGGAGGCCAGCCCATCGACATGCTCCTGGTAGGCCTCCGGGGTTACCTCACCGACGCACGGCCCCGAGCAGCGCTCAATGTGAAACAACAGGCATGGCCGGCCCGATGACTCGTGCCTGCCGTACTTGGAATCGGTGCAGGTCCTGACCGGAAATGTGCGCAACAGCAGGTCGAGTGTCTGACGGATGGCATAGGCATGGCCGTAGGGGCCGAAGTACTGGGTGCCGGCTTTGCGCTTCCCCCGCATGACCATCGCCCGCGGCCATTCGTCCTGACGGGTGATGGCCAGAAACGGATAGGACTTGTCATCGCGGAGCCGAATATTGAAGCGCGGCTTGTGTTTCTGGATGAGGGTGTACTCGAGCATGAGGGCCTCGACCTCGTTCTCGGTGACGATCCATTCCACCGTTTCCGACGCATCGACCATGGCCGCCGTACGCACGGCCAGGGTCTTGGAGAAATACGAGGACACCCGCTTGCGCAACGACTTGGCCTTGCCCGCATACATGACTTCTCCATGCCGGTTGCGGAACAGATAGGCACCAGGCAAATCGGGTATCTCAGATGGGAGTGGGCGTTGCACCATGCCGGGCCAGCTTACGGGGCGTGAGTATTCCGGAATCGAACCCCGAGCAGACGGGGGATGTGACGCTGAGCGGCCAGCAAGGGATCACGAGCTGCCGCAGCTTCTCCCGGACCGCGCTCAACCAAGCGTTCCAGACTCCACCCGACGGCAGCCGCCGCCGACAGGAGGTCGCCTAGCGGCCGGTGGTGCATGGTGAGATTGAACTCCCCTGCCGGCTCGACGCTGGTTCCCGACTCGAGGTAGCTCCCCCACCGCCAGGTGACCTCGCCATCGCTCGGGTCGATGAGCGGCCCGGCGCCCGGCGCCGTGAAGGCTGGGTGGTTGACGACTATGACCAGCGCGCCACCCTCCACCACCACACGGGCTGCCTCGGCCATCAGTCGCTGGTGTTCCGACAGGTGTTCGAGCACCAACACCGCGTATGCCCCGTCTACGACCGCATTCCCCAGCCACTCGAGACCCGGCAGCCGGCTCCGTGCCACCGGGCCAGACTTCACGGCATGCTCGAGCAGCGTGGGGTCCAGGTCGCAGCCCACAACCAGTCCGCCAGATGAAGCCACCGCCCGCATGCCCTGGCCCTCCCCGCACCCCAGATCGAGGTAGCGACGCTCTGTTCGGGGCTGCAGCAGCTCGAGAAGGAGGGGCAGGATCTCGTCTGAGTAGGTGGGGTCGGATTCCACCTCTGATATCCACCAGCGTGCGTCCCAGTCATCAGTCATGGGACACACCGTAGGGGGTGTTAGGGACCGGACGGAGTTCCAACGAAGATCGTGACCTCACTGAAGGCTGCCACCTCAGTCCCGACCGGCGGCGATGTGGTGACGATCAAGTTCCACGCATTCTCGCTCGACACCACATACTCCGTGACCAAAGATACGAACACACCCGTCTCGATCGCCACGGCATCCATGGTCTGTCGGGCCTCGAGTTGCGTCATGCCCCTCAGGTCGGGCAGGGCCACCGTCGGCAGGGGCGGGAGCTCGAAGTCGCCGGCCACCGGCAACCAACCCGGCTCACCGAACGAGACGTCCGGATGAGGTGGCCAGGAGCCCTCGAACTCGATGAAGTGGAAAGTGGCCTCGAACGACGTGAAAAAGGCAGGATGGTCGAGGCCATCTCCCCGCCAGTCGCCGGCCACGAACCGATCCTCCTCAGTCGAAAAGAAAGCGCTCGCGTCTGCCGGGCCGGTGGTGTGGCTCTGACGAACAAAGATCCCCGCTCCTCCCAAGCGCTGTACCCCAATCGTGTCAATGCCGTCACCGTCGAAATCGCCGACGAAGGGACGGTCGCCGGGAACTCCGAACCAATAGGCGAGATCGGCGGCTCCCAATGGCTGACCGTCACTCCCGAGCTGGTTGATAATGAACACCTGGCCGGTCCCGGGGCGATAGACCGACACGGTGTCACAGCCGTCGTCGTTGAAGTCACCGGCCAGCGGGATGTCACCGGGGATGCCATAGACATAGGTGACGTCGGCAATTCCGGTCTCGGTTGAGTTTCGAAGGTACACGGAGGCGTCCGATTGTCGGTACACGCCCGGGGTCTCATCACCATCACAATCCCAATCGCCAATAAGTGGATAGTCACCCGGGATGCCAAAGTAGAACGAGTGCTGTTGGCCGACCAGGCTTCGGATCTCCCAGCGACCGGTGGCAGGATCGAACAGGCCAACCCCGACGGGTGCGGATGCGGCATCGGCCGGGGATGCGATTCCGATGACCGATCCCACGAGGGCCACTACGACCAAAACCAACCAGGGCAGCCGAGTTGCCTGCGAAGTCACGGAGCCTCCTTTTGAGTCCGAAACCACCACTTTCACCGTACTCCACCTTTGGACGGGCCGGAGTGGCAGTAGGTTCCGCCGGCGTCCCTTCCAAGTATCCTGCCTCTCCCGGACTCATGACCCTCCGGCAACCTGTCGATGATATGGGGCACATCGGTCGATCTGCCAAGGCTCAGCATGCCAAACACCACATCACATCCGAACCCCATAGGCTGGTTCCTCATCTCTGCCGCCGCCGCGCTGGTCATCGCCCTGATCCTGGCCAGCGACGTCGGAGGCCCGAGCGGGCTGCTGCGAGTCGGTGAGGACTTCCCCATACGCCCGTACATCGAGGCCGACTTCCCGGATGTCGAGCTGGCTTCCGGCCTGGGGCACGATGGACAGCAGTATTACGGCATCGCCCGCGACCCGCTGGGGCGAGGCGACGTTCCCGATCTCGTAGACAACCCCAGCTACCGCTACCTGTTCATCCTGTATCCAGCCCTGGCGGGTGGCTTTGGCACCTTCTCCCCCCAACTGACGGTGACCACCATGCTGGCTCTGTCGGTGGTGGGCTTCGGACTGGCCGGGGCTTCCGCTCTGATGCTCAACCATCAGCTAGGTGGCCGAGCCATCATCGCCAACCTGGCCGTCGCCAATGCCGGATTGTTCGTGTCGCTGTTTATGACTCCCGACGCACTCGCCCTCGGCTTGGCCATGCTGGGAGTGACCCTGGCGGTTGGGGGAAGAGACCGGCCGGCCGCCGTCGCCCTGGCCTTGGCGGTTTTGGCCAAGACGCCCTATTTCGTGTTTCCGCTGGCCCTCGGGGTGTGGGCCTGGCAGAACCAACGCGCGCGGCTCCGATGGCTGACCGTGGCCCCGGCGGTCCCGGCGGCAGTGTGGGCATCCTATGTCTTCGTTCGCTTCGGGCCGTCCACCTCAGGCAACCTGGATCTCCCGTTCCGAGGATTGATCAGGGCCATCGACAAATGGGGGGTCTTGACCGGGGCGGAGCTGTCAATGGCCCTTGTGGCGTTGGGGTTGATGGTCATCGGGACTGTGCTGGCGATCAGGACCCGCAGCCGGCTGCTTCAGGCCCTCGTGCTGGGGTGGGTGGCCGTCGGCGCCGTCAGCAGCATGCTCATCTGGGTGGTGGGAAACAATGCCCTCCGGGTGATGGCGCCCCTCTGGCCTTTGACCGCCGTGGCGGCTGCCGTCTACTTCTCGAGCAACAGGTCGCGCAGAAACTTGCCGGTATAGCTCTCCGGGACCGTGGCGACCTCCTCGGGCGTCCCCTCGGCCACAATCCGACCGCCTTCGTCGCCGCCTTCCGGACCGAGGTCGATGATCCAGTCGGCGGTCTTGATGACGTCGAGGTTGTGTTCGATGACGATAACCGTGTTGCCGGTGTCGACCAGTCGCTGCAGCACGATCAGCAGCTTGCGGACGTCGTCGAAATGCAGTCCGGTAGTCGGCTCGTCGAGTACATAGACAGTGCGGCCGGTCGCTCGCTTGCCAAGCTCGGACGACAGCTTCACCCGCTGGGCCTCGCCCCCGGACAAGGTGGTGGCCGGCTGGCCAAGGCGAACATATCCCAGCCCAACGTCATAGATCGTCTGGAGAATGCGAGCGATGCGGGGCTGGTTCTCGAAGAACCCCAGGGCCTCCTCCACCGACATCTCGAGCACGTCGGCAATCGAATGACCTCGCCACAGAATCTGGAGGGTGTCGCGGTTGTACCTCTTGCCCTTGCAGACCTCGCAAGGAACGTAGACGTCGGGGAGAAAGTGCATCTCGATTTTGATGGTCCCGTCTCCCCGGCAGCTTTCGCAGCGCCCGCCCTTGACGTTGAAACTGAACCGGCCCGGCTTGTAGCCCCGCACTTTGGCATCGGGGGTTGAGGCAAACAGTTCCCGGATCCGGTCGAATACTCCGGAGTAGGTGGCGGGGTTGGAACGGGGGGTGCGCCCGATCGGCGACTGGTCGATGTTGATGATCTTGTCGACCTCGTCCAACCCCTCGATTCGCTTATGGCGACCGGGAAGCTGGCGGGCCCGGTTGATATTGGCGGCCAGGCCCTTGGAAAGGACATCCTGCACGAGCGACGATTTCCCGCTTCCCGAGACCCCGGTGACTGCGACAAAGCGCCCGAGCGGGAACCGGGCAGTGACCCCCTGCAGGTTGTTCTGGGTTGCTTCGACAACGGTGATCGACCGATCATCGAGCGCCCGGCGAGTCTCAGGGACCGAGATCGTCCGGCGCCCCGCCAGATAGTCGCCGGTGATGGATGCCTTCTCCTTCAAGATGTCCTTGAGCGTGCCCTCGGCCACAATCGCCCCGCCGTGCTCACCCGCCCCCGGCCCGATATCGACGATGTGGTCGGCCACTCGAATCGTGTCTTCGTCGTGCTCGACGACGATGACGGTGTTGCCGAGATCGCGCAGACGGATGAGGGTCTCGATCAACCGCTGGTTGTCGCGCTGGTGGAGGCCGATGGATGGTTCATCGAGGATGTAGAGCACACCGACCAACCCCGATCCGATCTGGGTGGCGAGTCGGATCCGCTGGGCTTCTCCACCGGCCAGGGTGGCGGCCGTCCGGGAAAGGGTCAGGTAGTCGAGGCCGACGTCCAGCAGGAACTTCAAGCGGGAGGTCACCTCGCGCAGGATCAAGTCGGCGATCTTGGCGTCCCGGTCGCTCAGCTCGAGCGAATCAAACACTTCGGCGGCCCGGCGAAGTGACAGGGCGCTCAACTCGGGGAGCGACCGATCGTCGACGGTGACGGCCCGGGAGAACGGATTGAGTCGGGCCCCATCACATGCGTCACAGGGTACTTCCCGCATGAACTGCTGGTAGTAGGAGCGGGCCGCGTCGGAATCGGTGTCGGCGTAACGGCGATTGATGAATGGGAAGGCACCCTCGAAGGTGGTCATGTAGCGGCGCTTGCGACCCCACCGATTGACGTACGAAACATCGATCGGTTCATCCCCCGCACCTTCGAGGAGAATCTTCTTGTGCTTCTTCGTCAGTTTCTTGAACGGGCGGTCCATGGGAATGGCGAACCGCTCGGCAACGGCCGCCAACACCCGCTGATGGTATTTGTCGCGATGGCCGGCCCAGATGACGATCCCGCCCTCTTCGAGTGACAGGTCGGGATCGGGAACGATGAGCTCCGGGTCAACCTGATAGCGGGTCCCGATGCCGGAGCACTCGGCACACGCACCGTACGGGCTATTGAACGAGAAGTTGCGAGGCTGCAGCTCCTCGAAGCTCAACCCGTCGAACTCACACGCCAGGTGCTGACTGAACGTCAGAGTCGGGCCATCAATGATGTCGACTATGGCCACACCCTCCGCCAGGCGAAGGGCCGTCTCGAGCGAATCGGTGAGGCGCCGCTCAATCCCGGCCTTGGCTACCAGCCGGTCAACCACAATCTCGATGGTGTGCTGGTAGTAGCGGTCGAGCTTGATGTCTTCGGTCAGGTCGCGCACTTCTCCATCGACCCGGGCCCGGCTGAACCCTTCTCGCGCCATCTCCTTGAGCATCGCCTCAAACTCACCCTTGCGCCCCCGCACCACCGGCGCCAGTACCTGAAACCTGGTTCCCTCCTCCAGCTCGAGGACCTGGTCAACGATTTGCTGCGGGGTCTGCCGCGACACCGCCCGTCCGCATTCCGGGCAATGGGGCACGCCGATGCGGGCATACAGCAGCCGCAGGTAGTCGTGGATCTCGGTGACCGTGCCGACCGTTGAACGCGGGTTGCGACTTGCTGATTTCTGGTCGATGGAGATGGCCGGCGACAGGCCCTCGATGAACTCGACATCGGGTTTCTCCATCTGGCCGAGGAACTGGCGGGCATAGGCCGACAGGCTCTCGACATATCGCCGCTGGCCTTCGGCGTAGATGGTGTCGAAGGCCAGGCTGGACTTACCGGAGCCAGAAAGCCCGGTGAATACGATGAGGCGGTCCCGCGGCAACTCAAGCGACAGGTTCTTGAGGTTGTGCTCGCGGGCCCCTCGGATAACGATGCTGTCCAGCGACACAATGTCCTCGAGAGGTCGGGAGCCACAATTGTAGCGACCGCCTGTGACACGAAATTAGGCGGCGACCAGCTCGGTTTCGCGTACTGAGGCACGGCCGGCCGCCGTTGCCCGGCTTCGGCCGACCGTCAGTAGGGCCGGGATCAGCAACGCAATAACGGGTGCAGTTGCTCGCCAAGCATCGACATAGCCGCCCAACACGGCCACCGGCAGCAGAGGAAGCAGAAGAGCAAACCCGATCGCCGCGGCGATGACAGGTGAGGGCCGCCTCCACGCCATCAGCAACGCGCCGCCTGCCACCACCATCACCGTCGCCGCCACCACCGCGTCCGGTATCGGCCTGCTTCCGATCGCCCCCAACACCCCGGCCAGGGGCGCGGTGATCACCTCAGCCCCGGCATCCAGGAACGGCCCATCGAGCCTCCATCGCACATATGCCGCCCACACCACCCCGGCGGTCACCGGCCACACGAGCAGAGGCAGGACCGCCCGGCCATCCCGGCGGCGATGGAAGACAAGCCCGATGGCACCCAGCACCATCACTTCCTTGGTCAGGACGGCGATGGCCAGGGCAGCTGCGGCCGGCCGGTACCGTCGCTGCTGCGCCAGGTACACGCCGAGCAGCAGCAACGCCACGGCAGCCACATCCACCGTGCCCCGCCGGTAGGAGTAGAACATCCCCGGGTTGGCCAGGAACAGCAGCCCCCACCAGCCGGTTCGCCCGCCCAACTCGACCAGGCCGGTAGTTGCCCACACGCCGAGAGCGGCCACCACCACCATCATCACGGGGAACGCCCACACCACTCCCCACTCACCGAACAGCGTCCCAACCGACAAGACCGCCGGCACGAGCACGCGCTGTGATCGGTATACCGGCGCGTCCAGGAAGGCGGCATGAGCCTCGGTATGAACCAACCAGGGATCGTGCGCCTGGATGAACGCATGCTTGCCATCGTGGCCCCAGCCGGCTTGGAACTCGAATCCGGGACCGAGGCGGTCGGCGATGTAGGTCGCGACCGTACCGTCGTCCTCACCGGCCGCCACCAACGTGGAGGGGTTCCAGTCGTGATCGGCGATGATCACGGCAAACCACACTGCCAAGCCAACGGTTGCCACCGCAGCGACTTGCATCCTCGTGCTCACAGCAAGACGCTACCCGGAGGCCTCCGGAGGCACGCCCTTCACCGAGGCCGATTGTTGAATGTCCAGGGCGGCCAGGAGCACAAACGCCGTGACGACGGGAAGAACCGCCCGGCTGATGTCGTACGGGTTGAACCACACCTGGCTGCTGAAGAAGGGCGCCATCGCCGCGAAGCCGAGCACCGCCCAGCCGACGACGTGCGGGACGCGGCGAGCCAAAGCAACAAACCGGAATAGCAGCACCACGAAGACAAGGCCGACAAGCATCCGGACCGCATCCGCGTCGTCGAGCCAATCCCCAACCGCACCGATGAAACCGGCCAGGGGAAGACCGAACTCCTCGGACTCCGACGCCCATAGGTCGGCGCCCATTCGCACCCGCACGTACAAGCCCCAGGCAATCGCTGTCAGCACCGGAGCGGCCAATGCGGGCGGGATTCGCTCATGGGTCCTCCATGAATGAAGGGCGACCCCGGCCACCACCAGCAACATCGCTTCGCGGGCAAGTACGGCTCCCACCAGCAACCCAACCGCCAACGGAAGCCGGCCCTCGAGATACATAAGGATGCCGCCGACCGCCAACGCCCAGGCCAGCGTGCCGGCCGAACCGGCATTGAGTTCGGCCCAGACGCCCGGGTTGAGTGTGAAGGCCAGTCCGAGCCAGGCGGACAGACCCATCCGCTCGGCAACGCGGGCGGTGAAATAGGTGCCGGCGGCCATGGCAATGACGTTGATCCCGAGCATCCACCACACCATCGTCCACTGACTCACTACCCGAGCCGGGCTGGCCAGAAGCGGATACAGGAGGCGTTGGGAACGGTAGAGAGGACGATCGATTACTTCGTCGTATACATCGGGGTCGAGGATGAATGGGTCTTGGGCCTGCACGAAGAAGAACCTGCCGTCGTGGCCAAGCTCCGGTTTCTCGTAGGTCTCACCGAGGCGATCCTGGATGTACGCCCGATTGACCGGCGCCTCCTCCCCCACGCTCAGGTAGAGGGAGGCGTTGGTGTCAAGCGCCACCATCTGCAGGACGATGACCAACATGACGCCGACGGTCGCCAGGATCGTGATTTTGACCGCTTGAGACATAGGGAGCTCCGAACCATCCGTATCGGCCGGGACCCGGCGGTGGTGTAGCAATCACCTTGAACCATCGACCTTGTCTCTACCGTAGACGCACCACTCATGACGACAGCCCCTTTCACCACCCTGCGGAACCGGGCGACGGCCGCCCGGGAACGCATCAACACGCTCGGCCCCCGCGCCACCTTCCTCGTGGTGTTGATTCCTTTGCTCGGCCTGTACTCCGTTTCGATATCCCGCGATATCCAGAACATCGACTCAATCGCCGCGGCCGCCCCGGCCTGGCGGCTGGCTACCCACGGCGACCTGGATCTCGAGCAGTTCGCCGGCTTGCCCTGGATAATCGAGACCGAAGACGGGTTCCGCAGCAACCGCCAGCCAGGCGTCATCGGCTTCGCCGTCCCGTTCTACCTCGGGTCCGACGGCGATCTCCAGGGGCCGCTTCCGCCGCTCACCCCGGCGGCGATAGCCGGAGCCGTCAGCGCCGCTCTGGCGATGGCGGTTCTCCACCTCGCCTTCCGCCGGCTCGCCACCCCCAGCACCTCAGTGGTGGCAGCGCTCATCGCCGGGACCGCCACCGCCACCTGGCGGATTTCGGCCGACCAGCTGTGGCCGCACGGCCCAGCCCAGCTGTGGCTGGCCTTGGGAGTAGTCGCGCTGGCCGGCGGCTACTACCTACGAAGCGGCCTGGCCTTCGGCTTGGCCCTACTCACCAGGCCGATCATCGCCGTGGCTGCAGCCTCGACCGGCCTCGCCCATGGTCTCCTGACCCGGCGGGCCCGGCCGATCGTCTGGATCGGAGCAGGCGCAGCCGTCGGTCTCCTGCTGCTGATGATGTACAACGAGTTGTTCTTCGGCTCGTTCTCCCCCACCACGCCGGAATACGGATCCCAGTTCACCTCCCAGGCACAGGCCCGGGGGTTCCAGGGTTACCTCAGCAATCTCGCTGGTTTCTTCTTCCATCCGCCCAACAGTCTCTTCCTCTGGTCGCCCTTCCTTGTCGTGCTGCTCTTCGGGATTCCGGCCGCATGGCGGGCGGCCCCCCCGTGGGTGCGCTCGCTGGCGGTGGGCGGTGTCCTGTATCTGCTCGTGCACGCAGCGTTCAACCGGCAATCAGGCGGCCTGCAGCGGAACTACCGATACCCGCTCGAGATGCTCACCCTTATGGCTCCGCTGCTGCTGCTGGCCTACGCCAAGGTGATAACCCAATCACCCCGACTGCAACGAATGTTCGGCGCCACCGTGGTTGTATCGATCATCATCCAAGCCAACGACGCGTTCACTGAATATGTCAGCTTCATCATCGAATGACCGGCCCAGTCACTTCACCGTCGGTCGGTCGAGGCCGAAGGTAGCTGGATGAATCACAACGAGCAGCTTCAGCGAATCCGTGACCGAATCGGGTCGGCCCCTGCCTGGCAGACCTTCTTGGTCGTCTTTCTGCCGGTGCTCGGGCTGTACCTGCTCACGATGCAGACCGACAATGTCGAATCCAATTTCGATGCAGTAGCGGCCGCCCTTCCTGGCTGGAGGTTCGCCCTGTTCGGAGATATCGACTTGACCCAGTTCGAGCAACTCCCCTTCATCTTTGAGGTCGAGGGAAGGATCGTGAGCAACCGCCCACCCGGAATCTCCTTCTTGTCGACACCTCTGTATTGGCTCGTCGGCGAACGCTCCTTTACCGGCATGGTCCCCAGCCTGTTGCCGGCAACCGCAATGGCGGCGACCACGAGCGCGGCTGCCATGGGAGTTCTCCACCTGATACTGCGGCGCCTGACCACTCCGATGTACGCGATGGCTGGTGCCCTCGTGTTCGCGGTGGGGACCTCAACCTGGTCGATCTCCGCCAACGAGCTTTGGCCCCACGGGCCTGCCCAGCTCTTCTTGGCACTGGCGGTCCTCGCATTAGCCAGCGAGCGGTTCCTGGGCTCCGGCCTCGGCTTCGGCTTCGCCGTGCTGATCCGACCCGTGACAGCAATCATCGCGGCCGTCACCGGGTTGTGGCACGGTTGGAAAGCCCGCGCCTGGAAGCCGATCGCCTTGATTGGCCTAGGGGCGGCAGCCGGCCTCGGAACGTTGCTGCTGTACAACCACCAGGTGCTCGACACCTGGTCGCCGGCCCCCGCCGGGTACGGCGAGGGCTTTATCAACCGGGCCGGCAACCAGAGCGTGTTCGGCTATTTGGGCGACGTGGTCGGTTTCCTGTTCCACCCCAAATACAGCGTGTTCGTGTTCTCCCCCTTCCTCTTGTTCACTATTCCGGGATTGCGCAACGCCTGGAAGTCGGCCCCCGCCTGGACGAAGGCCAGTGCCATCGGAGGCGTCGTCTACATCCTCATTCACCTCCGACTCAACCGATTCTGGGGCGGATTGGCTTTCAACTATCGCTACGCCCTCGAGTTCCTCATCATGTTGTCACCCCTCCTGTACCTGTCCTGGCACGCCTGGTATCACAAGACGACCGATGTTGGTCGGCGTGCTTTCTGGTACTCGGTTGCGGTGTCGGTCGCCGCCCAGGTGATTGCCATCAACGTCGGGTTCGTCAACGGCTCCCTGGTGACCGCATGAGGATCCTGATCGACATTCTCCACCCGGCCCATGTTCATTTCTTCCGCAACTTCCGGGCCGACATGCTGGAGCGGGGCCACGACGTGCTGGTGACGGCCCGCCAGAAGGACGTTGCAGTCGATCTCCTGGAGGAGTACTCGATCCCCCACCAGGTGCTTTCGTCTCAGCGAACCGGCACCATCGGCCTGGCTGGAGAATTGATCGCCCGCACCGCCAGGGTTGTCGCTGCTGCCCGTCGCTTCAAGGCCGACGTGCTCACCGGAATCATGGGGCCGGCGATCGCCCCGGCCGGCAAACTGCTCCGTGTTCCGGCCATAGTCTTCTACGACACCGAGTTTGCGACCCGCACAAACCGCTTCGTCTATCCGCTGGCCACAGCCGTGTGCACTCCGGACTGCTACGAGGGCAAGGTACACGGCACCCACGTCACCTACCCCGGCTACCACGAGCTTGCGTACCTCCATCCGAACCGCTTCACTCCCGACCGGAGCCGGCTGGTCGCATTCGGTTTGGAGCCGGGCCAGCCGTACTCGGTGGTCCGCTTTGTGAGCTGGGAGGCCTCACACGACTCCGGAGAGGTGGCACTTACCGCCGCCCAGAAGCGTCGGGTCGTTGATGAGCTGTCTGCCCGCGGGCCGGTCGTGGTGTCGTCGGAAGGCCCCCTCCCCGATGATCTGGCCGATCGGGCGCTCACAGGCCCGGTGACCGATGTGCACCACCTGCTGGCGTTTGCCGATGTCGTTGTTGGGGAATCTGCAACCATGTCGTCGGAAGCGGCGGTGCTCGGCACCCCGGCGGTGTTCATAGCCACCACCGGACGGGGATACACCGGCGATCAGGAACGCCGCTACGGACTGGTCCGGTCATTCACGCCACCGGAATTCGACCGGGCAGTAGACACTGCCACAAGCATGGCGGTGCTCTCTCAGGAGGACCGGCACAAGCGCCGAGCCCAACTGCTCCACGACAAGATCGATGTGACCGCCTGGATGGTCGATTTCTTCGCTGAGCATCACACCCAATGAAGATCTGTGTGATGGGCAATGCCCGTTCCGCTCACACCCAACGATGGGCCGCCGCCTATGCCGAACGCGGCCACGACGTACACGTCCTAAGCATCAGGACCGCGGAAATCCCGGGAGTCACCGTGCACCCGGTCCACGTCGGTACCGCCAACTCGGGCTTCGCTCCTGCTGTCCTCCTGTCCTACCTGCGCCTGCTGTTTTCGATCCGCAGAAGGCTTCGCCGCCTCACCCCGGAGGTTGTGCACGCCCACTACTCGGTCACCCACGGAGTCATTGCCGCCGCCTCCGGCTTCCACCCGGTTGTGCTGTCGGTTTGGGGAACCGATGTAGTAGCGCTCGGGGGCTTGGCCGGCCCGACCTACCGTCTGCTCAACCGCTACGCCCTCCGCCGCGCCGATCGAGTGACCTCGACCAGCGCCTTCATGATGCCGTTGGTCGAGAACCTCGCCGGACGCCCCCTCACGATTGAACAGGTCCCATTTGGCGTTGAGCTCGACGTGTTCACGCCGGCCGACCGGCCCGCCGACGACCGGCCTGCCGACGACCCCTTCACTGTCGGCTACGTCAAGCACTTGAAGCCCAGGTACGGGCCCACCAACCTCATCGAAGCCGCCGGATTGCTGGTTGAAGAGATACCCGGCCTTCGGGTGGTGTTGGCCGGTGACGGCGAGCTACTTCCCGATCTCCGCCGCCAGGTCACCGGATTGGGTCTTGAGGGCCACGTTGAGTTCCTTGGCCGGGTGCCACACGATCAGGTTCCAGACCTGATGAACAGCTTCGACGTCTTCGTCAACCCATCGGTGGTTCCCGAGTCGTTCGGGGTGGCGATCCTGGAAGCATCTGCGGCCGGATTGCCCGTAGTCGCGACTGCGGTCGGAGGCGTCCCCGAAGTGACCATCGACGAAACCACTGCCCTGATGATCGAGCCGGGTCGACCAGACCAACTCGCCAGCGCCCTCCGCCGTCTCCACGCCGACCCTGGCCTCCGAGCTCGGCTGGGAGCTGCCGGTCGGTCATTCGTGGCGGAGCGCTACCAATGGCACGACAACGTCAGCCAGATGGAGCGCGTTCTGGCGACCGTTGCACGGACCAGTCAATGAGTCGGCCAACCGCGCGGCGGGCCGTCGGGTTGGCCGTCATGGTGGCAGCCGTGGGCTATGTGGGGTGGAGGATCCTCAGCGATGACGAGGCCCGCGAGGCTCTGGTCTCAATCCCGGCTGGTGCAGTGGCAGGCCTGATCGCACTTCAGGTTATCTACTTGCTGCCGCAGGCCTACCGGTACCTCATCGCGCTTCGGCAGGCTACGACGCGCACCATCCCGGCTCTTGGCTGGTTCCGCCTCTTCGTTGTCGGCCGTTTCCTCAATGCCCTCATTCCTCAGGGCGGCACCGCGTATCGCGGACTCCGGCTGAAAGAAGACTATGGAGTCCCGATCGCCAACTATCTCGGTGGCTTCGTGGCGTTCACTTGGCTTTCGACGGTCCTGAACATGATCATTGCCGGCGCTGCGATCGGGGCAT
>Ga0224508_10001753_pt1 | contig 19147 bp, 14 predicted proteins | sample SF_Jan12_sed_USG_4_FD_170157 | JGI IMG/M metagenome (GOLD analysis project Ga0224508, IMG submission 170157) | Sediment microbial communities from San Francisco Bay, California, United States - SF_Jan12_sed_USGS_21 | ecosystem: Environmental > Aquatic > Marine > Sediment | place: USA... | reverse complement strand
ATTGCCGTTCGCAATATTCGCCGTGACGCGCTTTCGGATATCAAGGACTTGCTCAAGGAAAAGATGATTGGTGAGGACGATGAACACCGGGCTCACGATGAAATCCAGGTCATCACGGACAATCACATAGCCACAATCGACAAGATCCTCCAGCAAAAAGAAAGCGAGTTGATGGAAGTCTGATTGGTCTTTGCTTATGACAGAACCAGTGACAACTGATAACAGTACGAATAACGCGATGATCCCGACGCATGTCGCGGTCATCATGGACGGCAATGGCCGCTGGGCGGAAGCCAGGGGATTGCCGCGGCACGCCGGCCATCGCTCGGGCGTCAAGGCCGTGCGTGAAACGGTTGAGACGGCCGCCAAACGCGGCGTTTCTTACCTCACGTTGTTTGCCTTTAGCAGCGAGAACTGGCGGCGACCTGCGGAGGAAGTCGGCCGGTTAATGAGCCTTTTTCTGGAGGCGCTGCAACGAGAAGTGGATGACCTGCATCGTAATAATGTAAGGCTGACTTTTATTGGTGCACGCGATGAATTGCAGGCGGGCCTGATCCGGAAGATTACGGCCGCGGAAGAGAAGACCAGCAACAACACCGGTCTGAATCTGATCGTCGCGGTTGCCTACGGCGGGCGTTGGGATATTGTCACCGCCGCAAGGAAGCTGGCGAGCAAGGTGCTGGATCAGGAAATATCCGTTGCCGATATCGACGATGAGAAGCTGGCGGGAGAATTGGCGCTGGCGGGCATACCGGATCCTGACTTGCTGATTCGCACTGGCGGCGAGCAGCGCGTGAGTAACTTCTTACTGTGGAACCTGGCGTATGCCGAAATTTGCTTTTGTGACAGCCTGTGGCCGGAATTTGGCGAGCGGCAGTTCGACGAGGCATTGTCATTTTACGCCAGTCGTCAACGGCGCTATGGCCATACGGGCGATCAGGTCGGGGTTGCCTGAGATGTTGCGGCAACGCGTTCTGACAGCGATCGTCGCACTGGCCGTTCTCGGCGTCGTGCTGTTCGTCGTACCTGCAATCGTCGCAAGAATTGTCGTTACCCTGCTATTACTGGGTGCGGCCTGGGAATGGTCGGGATTTATTTTCGACAGGAAGGACAAACTCAGGTTTGTCTACGCCGCGTTTATCGCAATCCTGATCGCTGCCGTTTTTGTTATGTCAGCTGACGCAAGCCTCGTCGACGTCGTTTTGAAGGTTGCACTCGGATGGTGGCTTGCCGCACTTGCATGGATGTTTTTTTTCCCGACGCCGATTGCAAAGCCGGTAGCCTGGATCTGCGGTGCACTCGTCATCGTTCCTGCGTGGCTTGCACTCGATCTGCTTTATTTGCAAAGACCGGAGATGCTGCTTTTCGCATTACTGATCGTCTGGGTGGCGGACATTGGCGCCTATTTTGTCGGCAAGGGATTTGGCCGGGTCAAACTCGCACCACAAATCAGCCCGGGCAAGACCTGGGAAGGGGTGCTTGGCGGCTTGAGCGCGGTGATAGTGCTCGCGGCAATGGGCAGCCAGGTACTCGGGATCAATATTGCGGTGCTGGTGCCGTTTTGTGTTGCTGTCGCCATGCTGTCGATTGTCGGCGACCTGACCGTAAGCATGTTCAAGCGCAACGCTGGCGTGAAAGACAGCGGTAGCCTGTTCCCTGGTCACGGTGGCGTGCTTGACCGGATCGACAGCGTGACTGCCGCCGCGCCATTGTTTGCGCTGGCTCTCAGCTGGATCGGGATGCAGTCATGAGCCACGTTGTTCAGTCACCGTTCATGCGCCGGACCCTAGTATCGTTGGGAACTGCGCATACGTTGCTCAGTCAGAATGTTCAACCGGTTTCAAATCCCGAACTTGCGCGGATGCCCCGATTTTCTCGTAAGTGTATAAATTATAATAGGAAAGGATCTATCCTGTGACGGGTGCACTGACCAATCTTCTCGCCTTCATAGTCGCGATCAGCGTGCTGGTTGCCGTGCACGAGTTCGGCCATTACATCGTCGGGCGATGGTGCGGTATGAAGGTGCTGCGGTTTTCGATCGGCTTCGGCAAGCCCGTCTGGACCAAGATTGCGGGTCAGGATCGGACCGAATACTGCGTTTCCGCGATTCCGCTCGGCGGCTATGTGAAATTTCTCGATGAGCGCGAGGGCCCGATTGATCCTGAAGACCAGGGCAGGGCGTTCAACCACAGACCCATTGCGAGCCGCATCGCTGTGTTGCTGGCCGGCCCCTTTTTCAATTTCCTGTTTGCCATCGTCGCGTACTGGGTACTCTTTATTAATGGTGTGCCAACGATGAAGCCGGCGGTGGGTGAGGTTGCTGAAGGTACCTATGCTGCGGAGGCGGGCCTCGTTTTCGGGGACCGCATTCTGAAAGTCGGCGACCGCAGCGCCACTGACTGGGAAACGGCGCTGGTTTCGATGCTCGATGAAATGGTCAGCGACGGTCGTGTGCCGCTCGAACTCGAAGGCGTAGACGGATGGGTGCGGGAGACCACCATCGACGTTGGCGACAACGCGTCACGCCTGACTGAGCCCGGTATGCTGTTTGACGGCCTTGGCTTTCAGCCCTGGCAGCCCCCTGCAATCGTTGGCAGCGTGACAGACGATGGCGCGGCCAAAGCCGGCGGTATCGAAGCAGGGGATCGCATTACGGCGATCGCTGGTGAGTCCGTGGTGACGTTTCGTGATCTGCAGCAGATCGTCAAGGCACGACCCGGTGAAACTGTGACGATTGAGGTTATACGACGTAACTCCCAATTGTCCCGCGACGTCACGCTCGGGTCGCAGGAACAAGACGGCGTGGTGACCGGTCTCCTCGGTGTGGGTTTAAGTAATGATGCCGCGGACTACTGGTATGTCCGAAAATATGGACCGTTACCTGCTATCGGTCAGGCTATTGAACGGTCGTGGACGTCGATCGGCTTCACCGTGCGCATGCTTTCACGAATGGTTACCGGCGATGTCTCCATAAAAAATATCAGCGGTCCCATCAACATTGCTCAGTACGCAGGCAATTCCGCCGCTGCAGGCTTGAACGCATTTCTGAATTTCCTGGCGCTGGTTAGCATCAGCCTCGGCGTGTTGAACCTGCTGCCGATTCCGATTCTGGATGGTGGGCAAATCGTCTATCAATCCATCGAAGGCCTGAAAGGCAGCCCGCTGTCGGAGGAAGCGCAGATATTAGGGCAGAAAGTGGGAATTTTCGCGTTGCTCCTGCTCATGAGTTTCGCGTTTTACAACGACATTGCACGGATTATCGGATAGCTGCATGTTGCGACAAGCACATCAAAGTCGATCTCACCATTGCACAAGCTGGCTACCGGCTATGCTCTGCATTTGCCTGTTGGCGCCCGTCGTGGTGTTCGCGCAGGGCACGTTCGTCGTTCGCGATATGCGCGTCGAAGGATTGCAGCGAATATCGGAAGGTACGGTATTTAACTACCTGCCCATCAACGTTGGCGACACGATCGACGAGATCAGGGTGCAGGAAGCGATCCGTGCGCTCTATGACCAGGCGCTTTTCGATGACATTGAAATTCGGCGGGATGACGAGACACTGATTGTTGTCGTCAAGGAACGCCCGTCGATCGAAAACTTTACTATCGACGGCAATAAAGACATCAAGACCGAGGATCTGATGGAGTCACTACGCGGCGTCGGATTGTCACGCGGCCGCACGTTCGATCGATCTGTGCTCGATAACGTCCAGCAGTTTCTGGAAGAGCAATACTATGATCGCGGCAAATACGGCGTCGTAATCAATTCAAATGTCACCGAGCGGCCCAACAATACTGTCAGCGTTGCAATTGACGTCAAAGAAGGTGATCGCGCCAAGATTCGCCAGGTCAACATCATTGGCAATGCGAGTTTCGACGAGGCGGATATTCGCGAAGATTTCGAACTCGACACAGCGAACTGGCTGTCCTGGTTTCGTCAGGACGATCGCTACGCTAAAGAAGCATTGAGCGGTGATCTCGAAACGTTACGCTCTTATTATATGGATCGCGGATACGCGGATTTTCGTGTCGAGTCCACGCAGGTCGCAATATCGCCAAATCGTAAAGATATCTACGTCACCATCAACGTGCATGAGGGTGACAAATACACGATCTCGGATATTAAACTCGTCGGCGAAATGGTGGTCCCGGAAGAGCAACTGCGGGCGATGGTGCTCGCCCAGCCAGGCTCGATTTTCAATTTGCAATTGCTGACATCGTCAACTGAATTCATGGCGTTTCGCCTTGGTGAGGAAGGGTATGCCAACGCAGATATCGAGCCGGTACCGGAACTCGATTACGAGAAAAAAGAAGTTGCCGTCACCTTTTTCGTGAATCCAAGTAGTCGTGTCTATGTTCGCCGCATCAATTTCAACGGTGTCGACCAGGTTGACGATGAAGTGCTGCGACGAGAGATGCGCCAGACCGAGGGTGCCTATCTCTCGAATCGGCTGGTTGATCGTTCGAAGATTCGCTTACAGAGATTGCCTTATGTCGAACGAGTCGAGGTTGAAAACGTTCCTGTTGACGGCAGCCCGGACCTGGTAGACGTCGATTTCGACATCGAGTATCGAATGCCAGGCCAGTTCAGTGGTGGTGTCGGTTATTCCGAGTCACAGAAACTGATGTTGAATGGCAGCATTGTTCACACGAATTTCCTCGGCACCGGAAACCGCGTCGCATTGCAGGCGAATTCGGGGCGGTTTTCAACCTTGTATTCTCTGACCCATACGGATCCTTACACAACGAAAAACGGTGTTAGCAGAACAGTCGGAATTAACTACCGGGACATTACACAGTTCACTTCAGCAACATCAGATTTTTCGACCACCAGTTCCGGTGCTTCGCTTGAGTATGGATTTCCGATCACGGAGTTTCAGAACCTGAGCATCGGTATCGCGTATAACAACGCGGAATTACTGTCCTCTACCCGCAGTACAAGACAGTCCCAGGAATGGGTTGCAAATAATGGCAATTCTTTCGTTAGCGATGTAACTGGCGGCGCAGCATTCTTTGGTACGCAGTTTGATGCGTACGAGCTGATCACTGGCTGGGTTTACGACAGTCGCAACCGAGCGATCTTTGCAAACCGCGGCTCGAGGCAGCAGGTATTCCTGAGTTACGCGATTCCGGGCAGCGACGTCGAATACTGGACGGCGCGTTACAATTATACAAAATACATTCCGCTATTCGGTCCATGGACATTCAGGGCAAATGTGGAACTGGGATATGGCGAAGGACTTGGTGCAACAACGTCGGTACCGCCGTACAAACAGTTCTATGGCGGTGGTCCTGAGTCGATTCGTGGCTACAAGGAGTCGTGGATGGGGCCACGAGACTCATTCGGCAACCCATATGGCGGTAATGTGTTGGTTGCCAGTCAACTAGAGCTTATAATCCCGCTTCCGGAGAAATTTCAGAGTCAGGCACGCGCAAGCATTTTCTACGATATCGGCAACGTCTTTAATACGGGCGAAGTTTCCTTTACCGATAAATTAGGTAGCCCGGTCAGTTACGAGCCGGATTTCGACGAATTGCGAACATCTGTCGGTATTGCGGTTCAATGGCTCGCGCCACTCGGCTTGTTTCGGTTTAGTTATGCATTACCGCTGAACGAAGTTGCGGGTAACGACAGGTTTTACGGAGATCAGGTCGAGCGATTTCAGTTCTCCATTGGTCAAGCGTTTTAAGGATTGGATTTTTTATGAATGTTGTAAAGCTACATTTGGGTAAGGCGATTACAGTAATTGCGCTTTTGTTTTCATTGTCGCTGCCTGCCATCGCGCAGGAAGTTAAAATTGGCGTAGTTAATGTACCTGTCCTGATGGAACAGGCGCCACAGGCGCGCGTAGCAATGGCGGCATTGGAAGAAGAATTCCAGCCACGTCAACGAGCCATTCTTGCGAAGCAAACTGAATTTAAGGACCTCAGTGAAAAGGTCCAGCGCGACATCGCCGTGATGGGCGAAACCGAGCGCCGCAACGCTGAAAAAGATTTACGTGATTTGCAGCGCGAAGTCGCACGGTTACAAACCGAGTTTCAGGAAGACCTGAATCTGCGTCGCAACGAAGAGCTTGGCAATCTGCAGCGCTCCCTTCTCAAGGAAGTGCAGGATTATGCGCAGGCAGCGGGTTTCGACCTGGTCGTTGGCGACGGTGTGTTGTATGCGAGCACGGCGGTCAATATCACCGAGAATGTATTGCGCGCCATGGAAGCCAATTTCCAGGCAGCCGGCAATTAGCCCTGAGAACGTCTGAGACGACATAGTGGTTCGTCAATATGGCCGAAATATTGCGGGGCGCCGAAAGGCGCAAACTAATTGTAAACTCGGCAGTTTCAGCCATTGTTTTCCTCGTCTTGCACTCATCTCCGACGTTTCAGGCGCCCGTCAAGTAAATTCTGTTTTTAGACATTTACGCCGCCCGAACTAACTCAATGCTTCTGTTCAAGGGAGATTCGATTGTCGATTAGCGTCGGTGAACTGGCGGTGCAATTCGGATGTGAGCTTGTCGGCGATCCTGCAGCTACCGTCTCCCGCATCTCGACCTTATCGAATGCCGATTCGGAATCTTTAAGTTTCTTCGCGAATAAAGCGTACCGGGAGCAGCTACGACAAACGGCGGCGGCTGCAGTACTGGTGCATCCCGATGATGCGAGTGATTGCCCCGTTAACGCATTGCTCGCGGACGATCCTTATCTTGCATACGCAAAGATCGCGAGCGTGTTGTATCCGTTCCCTGAACTTGTAGCCGGCGTGCACAAATCTGCAGTCATCGCATCAACTTCGAGCATGTCGGAATCGGCACAGGTTTCGGCTAACGTTTTCATTGATAACGATTGCGTTATCGGCGAACGCGTATTCATCGGTCCCGGCGTTGTGGTGGGTCCGCGATGTACGATTGGCGATGACACACGATTACTGGCGAATGCGACACTGGTTCAGGACGTCACAATTGGCGCACGCTGCATCGTGCATCCGGGTGCAGTGCTCGGGTCCGACGGCTTCGGTAATGCGAAGAGTGACAGAGGATGGGTCAAGGTACCGCAAGTGGGTGGCGTGCTGATCGGTAGCGATGTCGAGATTGGTGCAAACACGACTGTCGATCGGGGTGCGATTGACGACACCCTCATCGGCAATGGCGTCAGGCTGGATAATCTGATTCAGATCGCACACAACGTGCAAATCGGCGAGCATACGGCGATGGCGGCCTTTACCGGTGTTTCCGGGAGTACGATCATTGGTGCCCGCTGCATGTTTGCGGGTCGCGCAGGAATCGTGGGGCACATCAATATATGTGATGATGTGGTGGTCGGCGGCGCCACGATGATCTCCAAGGATATCAGTGAACCTGGTTTCTATACGGCCAGCTTCCCTGGAGAGAAGGACCGCGACTGGAAGCGCAAGGTTGCACGATTCCGGCGCATGGACGAGTTGGTGAAACGGGTACGGGCACTGGAGAAAGCGGCAGGCAACGATGACGAATGAAGACGAAATACTTGATGCACGGCGCATCATGGAATTGCTGCCGCATCGATATCCGTTCCTGCTTATCGACCGAATTACCACTTGTGAAGCGGGAGTATCGATAACCGCGCTGAAAAACGTGACCATCAATGAGCCCTTTTTTCAGGGTCATTTTCCGGGCAGGCCTGTTATGCCGGGCGTCCTGATTATCGAAGCGATGGCGCAGGCCGGTGGCGTCCTCTCTCATGTAACACTCGGCGATGTTGACCCGAAGCCGCTTTTTTTCCTGGCGGGAGTGAACAATGCGCGTTTCAGGCGGACGGTGTTACCGGGCGATCAACTCGTCGTTCAGGTTAATGTCGAAAAAATAAAACGTGGCATCTGGTTCTATCAATGTTCGGCAAGTGTTGACGGTCAGGTTGCGGTAACAGCAGACATCACATGCGCGCCGGGGGCAAAGGAATGAAAATTCATCCGACCGCGCTCGTTGCAGATTCAGCCGTACTGGCCGACGATGTCGAAGTCGGTCCATATTCCATCATCGGTGAACACGTGGATATCGGCGCTGGCTGCCGCATAGAAAGTCACGTTGTCGTCAACGGGCCAACACGCATCGGTGAGAACAATCATATTTACCAGTTCTCCTCCATAGGCGACGATCCGCAGGATAAGAAGTACGCGGACGAACCGACTCGCCTGGAGATTGGCAACGGCAACACTATTAGGGAGTACTGCACGATTAGCCGCGGCACAGTGCAGGACGAAAGCCTGACGTCTGTGGGTGATGACAACTGGATCATGGCGTACGTGCACATTGCGCATGATTGCCGGGTCGGCAGTCACACGATATTTGCCAACAATGCAACGCTCGCCGGTCACGTGCACATCGGTGACTATGCAATCCTCGCCGGTTTTTCCGGCGCCCACCAGTTCTGCCGCGTCGGTGCGCACAGCTTCATCGGTATGTATGCGGGCACCAATCGCGACGTGCCTGCATACACGCTGGTCGGTGGCCAGCCTGCGTCACCGAAAGGCATCAATGCCGAAGGTCTGAAGCGACGTGACTTCACTGCGGAGCAGATTCGTAACATCAAGAATGCCTACCGCATCGTTTATCGCCAGGGATTGAAGCTGGCCGAAGCAATCGTCGAAATCGAGTCGCTGGTCGGGGAACAACCTGAGCTCAGGCTGTTTCTCGATTCACTGCACACCTCTGACCGCGGTTTGCTGCGGTAGCGGCTTGATCCGGCCACGGCTGATGCGTATTGGTCTCGTCGCTGGCGAGACGTCCGGCGACCTGCTGGGCGCAGGACTAATCAATGAACTAAATGCGCTCTCGCCCGACGTAGTATTTGAAGGGGTCGCGGGTCCGGCGATGCAGGCGGCCGGATGCGAGGCCTGGGAGTCGTCCGAGGCGCTCGCCGTGATGGGCCTCATCGAGCCGCTGCGAGAGATTCCCCGCCTGCTGAAATTGCGCAGCACGTTGCTCAGGCGCTGGACCGAAAATCCTCCGGACGTCTTCGTTGGCATCGATGCGCCAGACTTCAACCTGGGACTCGAAGCCAGCCTGCGCGAACAGGGAATTCGCACCGCCCACTACGTAAGCCCGTCCGTGTGGGCATGGCGCCAGGGGCGCGTACGGAAAGTAGCGAAAGCCGCTGACAAAGTCCTTTGCCTGCTGCCCTTCGAAAAGGCTTTCTACGACCAGCATCAGGTAGCTGCCGAGTTCGTCGGTCATCCAATGGCAGATCGCACACCCGCAGACCTCGATGTGATGCAGGCCAGGTCGACTCTCGGTCTCGAGGCAGAAAGCGTTGTTGCGGTTTTGCCAGGCAGTCGGATGAGTGAGGTATCGCGGCTGGCTCCTGTTTTCATCGCCGCCTGTGCAGAACTTGCTGCGGCGGAGGCCGGCCTGCGGTTTGTTGCGCCGATGGCGACCAGCAAGATCAGGCGTTTTTTTGAGGCGCAGCTCGAAAACGCCAACCTTGGTGCACGGTTCCTGCTGACCGACGGCAATGCCGAGATGGCGATGGCAGCTGCAGACGTGGTTCTGCTGGCCTCCGGCACTGCGACGCTGCAGGCGGCTTTATTGGGGCGGCCCATGGTGGCCGCGTACAAGATAGCGCCTGTGACATACGCAATCATGAGGATCTTCAGAATGGTGAAGATCAAGTACTTTACGTTGCCGAACAATCTGACAGCCGAGCCACTGGTTCCGGAGTTCCTGCAGGGCCTGGCAACGCCACAGGCACTCGCCGGTGCGGTGTCCGACCTGATGCACGATCCGCAGCGACGCAAGGCGATTACCGATCAGTTTTCGATTTTGCGAACGGCACTTGCGCAGGGTGCCGACAAACGGGCGGCACAGGCCGTTTTTGAACTTGCTGGCGGCAAAAACTGATGCAGACGCCGCTTGTTTTTAGTAAGTCCGGACCGGTCGCCGGCGTCGACGAGGCAGGGCGCGGGCCTCTCGCAGGCCCGGTTGTAGCAGGCGCGGTGATTCTCAATACTGATGATTCAATTGATGGTCTTGCCGACTCGAAGGTGCTGTCCGCGGTACGCCGCGCTGAATTAGCCGAAGAGATCATGCAGCGCTCGCTGGCCTGGTCTGTCGCCTGGGCGGATTCCGCCGAAATTGACCGGATCAATATACTGCAGGCGACCCTGCTTGCTATGCGCCGAGCCATCATCGGACTGCGAATCCAGCCAGTATTGGTCGAGATTGACGGCAACCGGCTGCCAAACTTAAGCTTTCACGACCGTCAGATTGATGGCTGCGCGGTCGTCGGCGGCGATTCAAAGGTTCCGGCCATCAGTGCTGCCTCGATAATCGCCAAGGTCCGGCGCGATGAGCTCATGCGCGACATGGACCTCATCTATCCGGCATACGGATTTCGTAAGCACAAGGGCTACGGCACGGCAGAGCATCGCGATCGCCTGAGCCAGTTCGGTCCGTGCCCGGAACACCGGCAAAGTTTTTCACCAATTTCTGCCATGAAAAGCGGGCGCCAATAAGATTAGAATGTCCGTCTGAATCAGTAGCAGAAACAGCAAGCCAAAATGCTGCCAGCAAATCCGACAAGTTCCATGACAACGAGTGGTTATGACTGAACCATTTGTCCACCTGCACCTGCACACCGAGTACTCGATCGCCGACGGCACCGTCCGCATTCCGGCCCTGATGGAGCGCTGTGTGCAGAACGGCATGCCGGCGGTCGCGCTGACAGATCAGGGCAACTTGTTCGGGCTGGTGAAGTTCTATCGCAAGGCGTTTGCTAACGGCATTAAGCCAATCATTGGGGTCGATCTGAAGGTAAAGGATCCGGAAGATGCAGATCGTCCGTTTGAACTGGTTCTCCTTTGCCAGAATCTTGTCGGTTACCGCAACCTGAACCGGCTGATTACCCGCACCTTCCTCGAGGGTCAGTACCGCGGCGTGCCGCATGCCGAGCACGAGTGGTTGTCACGCGAAACCGCGGAAGGCCTTATCGCATTGTCGGGTGTCGTTCACGGAGACATCGGTCGCGCGATCGTTGCCGGGCATCCGGACCAGGCGGCGGAGCGGCTCAAACGGTGGCAGGACGTGTTCGGTGACCGCTTTTACATCGAACTCGCGCGCACGGGGCGCAATGGCGAAGAAGACTATGTGCAACAGGCGGTTACCCTGGCGGCGGCAACCGGTACGCCGGTCGTCGCCAGCAACGATGTACGGTTTCTGGACGCGGATGATTTCAACTCGCATGAAGCGCGCGTCTGCATTCAGGAAGGGCGCAGCCTTGGCGACCCGGATCGACCGCGGCACTACAGTGAACACCAGTACTTCAAGAGCTGCGAGGAAATGGTCAGCCTGTTCGAGGATATTCCCGAAGCGATTTCCAACACGGTGGAAATCGCCAAAAGATGCAGCCTTGAACTGACGCTCGACCAGACCTTTCTGCCAGCATTCCCGGTTCCCAAAGGACAGACCACCGAGGCATTCCTGGAGTCTGAATCAGAACGTGGCCTGCAACAGTTTCTTGAACGGAAGTTTGAAAAGGAGTCGGTCGCCAGGGAAAAGAGAGATGTCGTTGCAGCACCCTATTTTTCCCGCCTGACTGGTGAACTCGCCGTCATCTGCGAAATGGGCTTTGCCGGCTACTTCCTGATCGTTGCCGACTTCATACATTGGGCAAGGGAACAGCGCATCCCGGTCGGTCCGGGTCGTGGTTCCGGCGCGGGCTCACTGGTTGCTTATGTGTTGCGCATTACGGATGTCGATCCGCTCGAACACGATTTGCTGTTCGAGCGTTTTCTTAATCCGGAACGCGTTTCGATGCCTGACTTCGATATTGATTTCTGCATGGAAGGTCGGGATCGCGTCATTGAATATGTTGCAGACATGTACGGCCGTGATCGTGTGTCACAGATCATCACTTACGGCACGATGGCCGCCAAGGCGGTCATCCGTGATGCCGGCAGGGTGCTTGGACAGCCCTATGGTTTCGTCGATCGAATCGCGAAGCAGGTTCCCTTCGAGATCGGCATGACCCTGGACAAAGCGCTGGACCAGGAAGACGAGCTGGCGGCAATGTACGAGGAGGACGAAGAAGTCAGGGGGATCATCGACCTCGCGAAATCGCTGGAAGGACTGGCCCGCAATGCCGGCAAACACGCAGGCGGCGTGGTGATCGCACCTGACAAATTGACAGACTTTACGCCGCTGTATTGTGAAGAGGGCGGCGCTAATACAGTAACGCAGCTCGACAAAGATGATGTCGAGGCAGCGGGCCTGGTCAAGTTCGACTTTCTCGGACTCAAAACGCTGACAATTATCGACTGGGCCGTGCAGATTGCGAATTCGCGTGAACCCAACCTGAAGCTTGATATCTCTGACATCCCGATGCAGGACGCGAAAACATTCGAGCTATTGCGTGCCTGCAAAACCCGTGCGGTTTTCCAGCTCGAATCGCGTGGCATGAGCGACCTTGTTAAACGCATGCAGCCGGATCACTTCGATGACCTGGTTGCCCTGGTTGCGTTGTTCCGTCCCGGACCGCTGCAGTCGGGCATGGTCGATGACTTTATTTCGCGCAAGCATGACCTGAGCATGCGCGAGATCGATTACCTGCATCCCGATCTCAAGTCGGTGCTGGAATCGACCTATGGCGTCATCTTGTACCAGGAACAGGTCATGCAGATTGCGCAGGTGCTCGCAGGCTACACGCTCGGCGGCGCTGACCTGTTGCGACGTGCAATGGGTAAAAAGAAACCCGAAGAAATGGCGAAGCAACGCGAAATATTCATCACTGGCGCGACCGAGCGCGGCGTCGCCGATTTCACGGCAACGCGCATCTTCGATTTGATGGAGAAGTTTGCCGGCTACGGGTTTAACAAATCGCATTCGGTCGCCTATGCATTGCTTGCCTACCAGACCGCATACCTCAAGGCGCACTATCCGGCCGCGTTCATGGCAGCGGTCATGAGTGCTGACCTGGATCACACTGATCGACTGGTCATGATCAAGGATGACTGTCGCAATTCAGGCCTCAATTTATTGCCACCGGATGTCAATCGATCCGCGTACCAGTTTAGCGTCGCGGACGACGAGTCAATTCTCTACGGACTCGGTGCGATCAAGGGTGTCGGGCGGAACGCGGTGGATGCCGTTATTGCCGAGCGCAATCAGAATGGTGCGTTCGGGAACATCACGGAGTTTTGCCGTCGCGTCGATCTCGAAAAAGTGAACCGTCGCGCGCTCGAGGCGATGATCAAATCAGGCGCCATGGACAGTTTCGGTTCAACGCGTCGCAGCCTGATGCAAGAACTTCCGGAAGCATTGAAAAGTGCTGACCAGGAGGCACGCGCGCAAGCTGCGGGTCAGAACGACATGTTTGGCGTCGTAGCAACGCCACCGAGCGGGTCTCCGGAAGCGCAGACACAAACTTCGACGCCGCTGGTCGAGTGGACAGATCGGGAATTCCTTGCCAATGAAAAAGAAGCGCTCGGACTTTACCTGACCGGACACCCGTTCGATGCGGTCCGTCAGGACGCAATGTTTCTCGTTGACGGCAAGCTTGCCGAAATCTCTTCCGAGCCACCGCCGCAAACCAGTAGCGGTGAACGCAACTATGCGCAACAACGGCGCGAGGTTACGGTGGCCGGTTTAATCATGGATATACGCAAGCGTGGTAATCGCGTAACGGTTGTGCTCGATGATGACAGTGGCCGCCTCGAAGCCAGCCTGTTCACCGAGGCCTTCCAGGAATTCAGGCATCTCCTTAGCAAGGACGAGATAGTTGTCGTAAGTGGCACGCTGCGCTACGACGATTTTGTCGGTGGATGGCAGGTCAACGCGAAAAACGTCGTGAACATTGATCGCGTTATCGAGATGAGCGCGAGAAGCATGATTCTTAGCCTGGCGCCGAACGGGCAGGGCCAACGGCTACTGAACAGCCTGCATGATGTGTTGCTGCCGTACCGGGAGGGGAATTGCGATGTTGCTGTGCAATATGTTGGCAGCGATGCCGCCGCCCGTCTCAGTCTCGGGCCCGAATGGACAGTGCGTCCAAGCCGCGAACTGAGGGACAAACTGACCGAATTACTGGGGCAGAATAGTGTCCGATTGCTCTACGCACCCGGCCGGGAAATGATGTAGAGTTCTTTTGTACGCCATCTGCCCTGACCGAACTGACAGGTTTTTCCGGGGCCGATGGCGATTGTGCCTTGGCGACAGATAGTTTTGTTATGGATCTGAAATTCCTGGATTTCGAACAACCGATTGCAGAGCTCGAAGCGAAAATCGACGAGCTGCGATTTGTCGGTGACGATTCAGAGATCAACATCAACGAAGAGGTGGCGCGTCTCAAGAGTAAAAGCGAGACGCTGACCAAGAACATCTTTTCGAAACTCAGCGCCTGGCAGATTGCACAGATTGCCCGTCATCCGATGCGCCCTTATACGGCGGATTATCTCAGTCTAATCGCACCGGATTTCCAGGAGTTGCATGGCGACCGCATGTACGCCGATGATCCGGCGATTATAGGTGGAATCGGTCGCATCGACGGCAAGCCGGTGATGTTCATTGGCCATCAAAAAGGTCGAGACACCAAGGAACGAGTACGACGCAACTACGGTATGCCCAAACCCGAGGGTTATCGCAAAGCACAGCGGCTGATGAAAATGGCAGAAAAATTCTCAATGCCGATCGTGACGTTGATCGATACGCCGGGCGCCTATCCGGGCGTCGGTGCGGAAGAGCGTGGGCAAAGTCAGGCGATCGCACAAAGTCTGTACGTTATGGCGCAACTTCGTACGCCAATCGTCAGTGTCGTTATCGGCGAAGGTGGTTCGGGCGGTGCCCTTGCCATTGGTGTCGGTGATCGCCTGCTAATGCTGCAATACAGTATATATTCCGTAATATCCCCCGAAGGTTGTGCGTCTATTCTCTGGAAGAGTGCAGAAAAAGCCGAAGATGCGGCAGAAGCGATGCGTATCACGGCGGAAAGTCTCAACGGATTCGGCCTGATCGATGCAGTATTGCCGGAACCACTGGGCGCTGCGCATCGTGATCCGGGAGCCACCGCGGATGTCATTCGCAATGCGCTTATTAAATACCTGACCGACATCGAGCAACTCGACATCGATCAGCTTCTGGAACAACGCCAGCGACGTCTCGCCGGCTTCGGCCAGTACAAAGAAGCGTAATTCGCAGGCGGGACTGCTGCCCGATAGAAATGTGACTCTTGATTCCAAATCGTTGCTCGAAAGACTGAATACTCTCTGCGCGGATCGTGTGCCGTCCCGCTGGCTGGTGGCATTCAGCGGCGGAATGGATTCGACTGTCTTGTTGCACGCTCTCGCTGGCACGCGCAAATTCAAACAATCTGAAATCGTGGCTATTCACGTCGATCATGGACTGCACCGGGATTCGCGAGACTGGGACGATCATTGCCGGCGGTTTGCGGAAAAACTTGGTGTTTCCTACATCAGCAAGCGGGTGACAGTCGACGTTCAGTCGGGCGGCGGCCCCGAAGCTGCCGCACGTCAGGCACGCTACGCGGCGTTGCTTGCGCTGGTTAAGGAAGGTGACTGTCTGTTAAGCGCGCATCATGAGAATGACCAGGCCGAGACATTACTGCTTAACCTGATGCGGGGCAGTGGTTTCGCCGGGCTCGCCGGCATCGGTGCGGCTCAGGGCTTCGGCCACGGACGATTGTTGCGGCCATTGTTGGGCGTGTCCAACGAAGCAATCCGGGAATATGCCGATCACCACGATCTCGAATGGATTGTCGATCCGACCAATTTCGATACGCGTTTTGACCGGAATTTTCTGCGACAGCAGATTGTCCCGGCGCTCGCGGAACGCTGGCCGGCGGTGTCCGCGCGCCTCAAACAGAGTGCGGACCTTGCCAGTGAGGCCAACGCGCTTTTGCAGGACCTGGCTGACATTGATATCGCCGCATCGGGAACCGCGGAGCGGCTTGATCTCCGGGTCCTGCAGGCACTTAGCCCCGCACGCCAACGCAACGTGTTGCGCCAGGCGATTATTTCATGTGGCTTGCCACCAGCTCCTGCCACCCGGCTGTATCAGGTCATAGATGAATTGATTCCTGCCAGGAAAGACGCTCAGCCAATGGTGGCATGGTCGGGTGCGGAGATACGGCGCTACCGAAATCATTTGTACATCATGCCGGCCATTCCCGGCGTGCCAGTCGAACCCGAACAGGTGCTGCGGCCCGACGAGTCGCTGGACCTGGGCCCGGGCATGGGACAACTCGCTCTCAGTCCGGATATCGCTGGTGGTATCAGGCCCGATCTCGCCAGCGCCGGTCTGCAGATTCGCTATCGCCATGGCGGCGAGGAGATTCGGCCCGCGGGTCACGACTGCACGCACAAGCTGAAGAAACTGCTGCAACAGGAGGGCATTGTGCCGTGGATGCGCGAACGTTTGCCGCTGCTTTACTCGGGTGATGACCTCGTCGCGGTAGCTGATTTGTGGATTGCTAAAGAATGCAGTAACGACGCCGGCTTCGGTGTTTCGTGGCGTGACCGGTCGCCGCTGAATTGATTGTTATGCCTGCACTGATCTGTTAACTTCTAACACCGTCTTTAATCAAACGACGGGTCTTGATTGGGAGCCCCGAAAACGCATTTTGCGGCTTCTTCCGGGTTAGATTAAAAGCACATTCGCCGTAGTTTTGGTGGCGAATCCGTGTTTTTTGATCTGACCCTTTATTATTTCCCGGCGCCTGCAATTCAAGGCTTGGCAGATGACATCTTATGTATTCATAACTGGCGGCGTGGTTTCATCCCTTGGGAAGGGGATTACGTCGGCATGTCTCGGCGCCATTCTCGAGTCCCGCGGTCTTTCGATCAGCATGATCAAGCTGGACCCATATATAAATGTCGATCCGGGAACGATGAGCCCGTTCCAGCATGGCGAGGTCTTCGTGACTGAAGACGGTACGGAGGCGGATCTCGACCTTGGCCACTACGAGCGCTTCGTTCGCACGACTACGGGACGCAACAGCAATTTCACGACCGGGCGTATTTACGAAAGCGTGATTGGCAAAGAACGCCGCGGCGACTACCTCGGCGCCACGGTTCAGGTCATTCCGCATATCACCGATGAGATCAAGCAGAACGTACGCCGCGGTGCCGGTGATGCCGATATCTGCCTGATCGAGATTGGCGGCACAGTCGGGGACATCGAGTCTTTGCCATTCCTCGAAGCGATTCGCCAGATGGGCGTGGAAATGGGCCGCGATCGCGTCGTTTACGTACACCTGACGCTGGTGCCCTACATCGCGACCTCGTCAGAGATCAAGACCAAGCCAACACAACACTCCGTGAAAGAACTGCGTTCGATCGGTATTCAGCCGGACATCCTGGTTTGCCGCTCGGAGCAGGTTTTACCCGCCGAACACCGGCGCAAAATTGCCTTGTTTACCAACGTGCCCGAAAAAGCGGTCATCTCGGCCTACGACGTTGACGATCTCTACAAGATTCCGGAAATCATGCACAAGCAAGGACTTGGCGACATCGTCGTGGACCAGTTGGGCCTCGATTTGCCGCCGGCAGACCTGAGCGAATGGCAGGCGATTGTCGAAGCCAAGCAGAATCCACAGGCTGAGGTTAACGTGGCATTGGTTGGCAAGTATGTCGATTTGCGCGACTCTTATATTTCGCTGAGCGAGGCGTTGCTGCATGGCGGCATTCATACGCGCACGCGCGTCAACATCCATTATTTCGAGTCTCAGGATATCGAGCGTGACGGGGTCGATTGCCTGCGCAACATGGACGGCATTGTTGTGCCAGGTGGCTTCGGCGACCGGGGCATCGAGGGCAAGGTCAATGCGGTGCGTTTTGCACGAGAGAACCAGGTGCCATACCTCGGCATCTGTCTCGGTATGCAGGTTGCAATCATCGAGGCTGCCCGTCACCTGGCGGGTCTCGCAGACGCGCACAGCACCGAATTCGTCCGTGGCACCGAGCATCCCGTGGTTGCACTGATTACGGAATGGGAGACGAGTGCAGGTGAACGCGAGGAGCGCGACGAAGACTCCGATTTGGGCGGGACCATGCGGCTTGGCGCCCAGCAGGTAATGCTGCAGGAAGGATCGCTGGCCCGAACAGTGTACGGCAAGCCGGAAATCCATGAGCGGCACCGACACCGCTACGAGGTCAATAACAACTATCGCGAGCGGCTCGAACAGGCGGGTATTCGATTCTCCGGTCTCTCGGTCGACGATCTCGTCGAAATAATTGAGTTGCCGGAACATCCCTGGTTTATGGCGAGCCAGTTCCATCCGGAATTCACGTCGAATCCGCGCGATGGACATCCTTTGTTCACGAGTTTCATCCTCGCTGCAAGGGAACATCACAGCGGTGAGATACCAAGGGCCGCCGAAGGATGAAGCTTTGCGGCTTCGATGCCGGCCCGGACAAACCGTTTTTCCTGATTGCCGGTACCTGCGTCGTCGAAAGCGAAGCGATGGCGGTGGAAACGGCGGGAGTCCTCAGGGAAATCACCACGGAACTTGGCATACCCTTTATTTACAAATCGTCCTTCGACAAGGCCAATCGCAGTTCCCAGTCAGGTTTTCGAGGCCCCGGCATCGAGGAAGGGCTGCGCATTCTGTCCGAGGTCAAGAGCCAGCTCGGTGTGCCGATACTGACCGACGTGCATGAAGAAACGCCGTTTGCAGAGGTTGCCGCGGTCGTTGATGTCCTGCAGACGCCTGCTTTCCTTTGCCGCCAGACCGACTTTATTCTGAAAGTCGCTAACGCCGGCAGACCGGTGAATATCAAGAAAGGACAATTCCTGTCGCCGTGGGAAATGCAGAACGTCGTCGACAAAGCGAAGTCGACCGGCAACCAGGACATCATGGTGTGCGAACGCGGTTTTTCGTTTGGTTATAACAACCTGGTCTCGGATATGCGAAGCCTTGCAGTATTGCGCGGCACCGGGTGCCCGGTGGTCTTCGACGCGACCCATTCGGTACAGCTACCGGGCGGCAAGGGCAATGCCTCGGGCGGGCAGCGGGAATTCATTCCTGTTCTTGCGCGAGCAGCTACCGCCGCAGGCGTAGCGGGCCTGTTCATGGAAACGCATCCGGATCCGGAAAAGGCGTTAAGCGACGGTCCAAACGCCTGGCCGCTGGACAAAATGTACGCGCTCCTTGAGACGCTGCAGGCGATCGAT
>Ga0224508_10001752_pt1 | contig 19167 bp, 25 predicted proteins | sample SF_Jan12_sed_USG_4_FD_170157 | JGI IMG/M metagenome (GOLD analysis project Ga0224508, IMG submission 170157) | Sediment microbial communities from San Francisco Bay, California, United States - SF_Jan12_sed_USGS_21 | ecosystem: Environmental > Aquatic > Marine > Sediment | place: USA... | reverse complement strand
AAAAAACAAGTAAAAGAAGAAATTATAAAAATTTGTACAAAATATGCACTTGAAAGGATTCCTAGAAATTATGAAATCCTATCGATGGCAAAAGAAGCAGATTTTGATAAATTAAAAAAAGTTTTGTTGAGAAAACCAGCTAAAACAGCATCAGGAGTGTCAGTAGTGGCACTAATGCCAAAACCATATGCATGTCCACATGGTCGATGCACATATTGTCCAGGAGGAATTGAATTCAATTCCCCCAACAGTTACACAGGAAAAGAGCCATCATCATTAAATGCAGTTGAAAATGATTTTGACCCTAAATTACAAATTACATCAAAGATTGAAAAATTAATTGCATTCGGACACGATCCATCTAAAATGGAGATTGTGATTGTTGGAGGGACATTTCTATTTATGCCAAAAGATTATCAAATAGATTTTATCAAATCATGCTATGATGCACTAAATGGAACTAATTCAAAAAACTTGGAAGAAGCAAAATCCAATAACGAGCATGCATCGATTAGAAATGTAGGATTTACAATAGAAACAAAACCAGATTATTGTAAGAAAGAGCATGTAGATTTAATGCTAAAGTATGGGATTACAAGAGTAGAGATCGGAGTTCAATCATTACAAGAACGAGTTTACAAAATAATCAATAGAGGTCATAATTATAATGATGTATTAGAGTCATTTCAAATTTCAAAAGATGCAGGATACAAAATTGTTGCACATATGATGCCAGGCTTGCCCACAATGACACCAGAAGGAGACATTAAAGATTTTAAAAAATTATTTTCAGATTCACAACTACGTCCAGACATGTTAAAGATTTATCCCTCACTGGTTATTGAAAACACACCATTGTATGAAGAATACAAACAAGGAAAATACACGCCCTATTCAGATGAAAATATGATCAAAGTATTAACAGAAGCTAAAAAGAATGTTCCAAAATGGGTCAGAATCATGAGAGTGCAAAGAGAGATTTCTTCAAAAGAAATCATTGCGGGTCCAAAATCAGGCAATTTAAGACAAATTGTACATCAAAACTTAGCCAAGCAAGGACTTTCATGCAAATGTATCAGATGCAGAGAAGCAGGACTTTCTAACAAAAAAACAGACGGAGGAGACATAAAACTAAACAGAATTAATTATGATTCATCAGGAGGGAAAGAAATGTTCTTGTCATATGAAGACAAAAATGAATCAATTTATGGATTTTTGAGATTAAGAAAACCAAGCATTGACGCACATAGAGATGAAATTAATCGAGATACATGTATTGTAAGAGAAATTCACGTGTATGGAAAATCATTGAAACTTGGAGAGAAAGAAGATGGCGAGATACAACATTCAGGATTAGGAAAAAGTTTGATGCAAGAAGCTGAAAAAATTTCAAAGGAAGAGTTTGATGCAAAGAAAATTTTAGTAATCAGTGCAGTTGGCACAAGAGAATATTATCAAAAATTAGGGTATTCGTTATATGGGCCATACATGGCCAAAACATTGAACTAGTGAAAAGAAATGTTGGAGCAAGAAATTATCGGTAAAGGGACTTGGATAGATAAATTAGCTTCAGAATTACTTGAACGTGAAAAAGTACTTGAAAGGAACACAGATCTGTTAAAAGTGGAAAGCGGTCTGGGTGCATCTGGAATTCCACACATTGGAAGTTTGGGAGATGCAGTAAGAGCATACGGGGTCAAATTGGCATTAGAGAATTTAGGATACAAATCAGAATTGATTGCATACTCAGATGACCTTGACGGACTGAGAAAAATTCCAGAAGGACTTCCAGATTCCTTAGAAGAACACATTGCAAAACCAGTATCTTTAATTCCTGATCCTTATGGATGTCATGACTCATATGGCATGCACATGAGCAGTATTCTTTTAGATGGGTTAGACAGGGTTGGAATAAAATATGAGTTTAGAAGAGCAGTTGACACCTACAAACAAGGATTGTTGAAAGAGCAAATCCACACAATTTTACAAAACAGTACCAAAATTGGAGATAAGATTTCAGAACTTGTCGGACAAGAAAAATATCAAAAATATTTACCATATTTTCCAGTTTGTGCAAATTGTAATCGACTCTATACAGCAGAAGCTACTGAATACGTTGCAGATGAAAAGAAAGTAAGGTACAGTTGTCACGATACGGAAATCAGCTCAAAAAAGATCAAAGGATGCGGTCATGTTGGAGAGGCAGACATTACAAAAGATCTTGGAAAATTAGCCTGGAAGGTAGAATTTGCAGCAAGATGGACGGCATTTGACATCAGATTTGAAGCATATGGAAAAGATATCATGGATTCAGTCAAAGTAAACGACTGGGTGTCAGATGAAATTTTAGAATTTTCACATCCCCATCATGTAAAGTATGAGATGTTTTTAGACAAAGGAGGAAAAAAGATTTCTAAATCATTAGGAAACGTGATAACTGCACAGAAATGGTTAGAGTTTGGCAGTCCAAAATCAATTCTATTGTTGCTATACAAAAGAATTACAGGTGCAAGGGAACTAGGATTTGAAGACATACCATCATTGATGAATGAATACAACGAATTGGAAGATATCTATTTTGGACGAATCAAAGTAGACAATCAAGCAAAAGTTGTAAAATCAAAAGGGCTTTACGAATATGTGAATCTTCTAGATCCTCCAAAACAATCAAGCACACATGTAAATTATAGACTAGTAGTTGAATTAGCAAAAATTTTCAAAGAAAATAGAGCAGAAAGAGTAATGAAGAAATTATTGGATTATGGGGCAATAAAAAATCCAGAACCAGAAATAGAAAAACTTATTGAACTTGCAGGAAATTTTTCAAACGAGTTTGATCAGCAAGAAAAATCCAAAGTGGAATTAAACGATACTACAAAAAGAGCACTAAAAATGCTAATAGATGCACTTGGTGCTGAAAAGGAACCAGAAGATATTCAAAATACAATATATCAAATTGCAAAATCAAATGATGTACAGCCAAAAGATTTCTTTAAGACACTATATCAGATCATACTTGGAACGTCAAGAGGACCCAAAATAGGTCCGTTCATTTCAGACATAGGAAGAAAACAAGTAGCAAAAACTCTTTCAAAGTACACATAATCATGGTTCACGGAGAACACAATAAATCAAAAAACAATGGTGGATTTGCTCTCATTATTTTAGGAGCATTGTTATTGTTTCTTGCACCAAATATCTATCAAGATATGCGAGAATTAGGCACAATGGCATTAATTGGAGGAATAATCATTGGAAGTATTGGATTTTATCTAAAATTTTTCAAATGGCGAGTAAAACAGGAATGAAGAAAGATTAATTTTTTGGAAAAAGTCGGAGAAAGACATGGGATTTTTTGGTAAAAAAAAGACAGAAGAAACAACACCTGAAAAAAATGAAGAGTCAATCCTAAAAGAAGAGCTCGAAGTGGAAGTAGAAAAACTACAAAAAGAGTTTAGAGGAAAACAGGAAGAACTAGACAACATTACACAAAAAATTGAGACAGTAAAAAAAGAATACGATATTACAACTAGCAACATAATGTCGGTAAAAAAGGAACTAAATCAAAAAAAGATGGAATTAGATATTGTTCAACGAGAATACAAAGAGATTAGAGAGAGAAATAAAAAATCAGAATTATTTAAAGATTCAAAATCAATTGAGGAATTCAAGAAAAATGAAGAGAGTCATTCAAAAATAAAACAAGAATTAGAGGAATTTACAAAAAAATATGACGAAGTCAAAGAACAGATTGTACAAGGACAGTCTACACTTCACAGCATAAGAAAACAACAAGTTGAAGTTGAAAAAGAACTAGACGAGGCAAACTCTAGATTGTACAATGCAAAAGAAGAATTAGAAAAAAAAGACCATTTTGAAGATACAAGCATCCTAACTCCTTCTGAAAAAGGATTCATTGAGGGTGAAAATAATGATACAAAAAGTTCTGCAGGTATAATTGAAGCCGCCAGTGCAGTTGTAGGTTCATTAAAATCAAAACTCAACACAACACTAAAAGAATTGGAAACAGTTCAATCATCACTAGAAAAAGAAAAAGAGGAACACGAAAAAACTAAAAAAGATTTAGAAAAACTGAAATCAACTACAATCCCGACAGATAAATCATAGATTTGTAAAATGTTTTTGCCATTTTGATTTTATTGCTTGTTCGGAAATGCCCATATCATACAAAGGAGAAGTCACTTCAGACACATTTGAAACATCAACTAATACAATTGAGTTTATTGGACTCTTGATGCCATTAATTCTATAATAGTTCAATATTGCTTCAAAAGTGTCCCCATTCTTAATAGTTTTAGCCACACCACGAAACAAGTAGCCCTTGCGAAGAAGAGGATCAATTACATTGATCTCCACATCAGGGTTATCTTGTAGATTCTTCATTGTGTCAGGTGAGCGAATATCTGCAAATGCCAATGTTTCAGAGGTCCAACCAATGATGGTTCCCTTTGGAGAAATATTTGGTTTGCCATCAGATGAAACAGTTGCAACATAACCAAGTTTTTGTAAATTCAAAAAGCCCTTAATTTCTGGAGTTATCATTGATATTATTATTTAAAGAAATAGAATGTATTTAGTTTTAACAATCATCGCATAATTTCAGCCATCTCTATAGAAAAGAAGAAAAAGCCAATTACACTTCCGGCGATTGCAATCCAGGCAACAACCTGTTTGATTTTAGACATACAATAAGAAGATTTCAAACTTACTATTGAATCTAATTGATATCTTCAGACAATTATAATTAGACTGATAAGGACTGTTAGTAATGGCAAGCATCAAGGATATCGGAAAATTCTTTTTATTCATAGTTGGAGGATTAGTTGCCATAATAGTAGGATCATTTATGATCAGAGGAACTATGCACATGTGGGATAAGCCAGGAAAAGAAAAAACAGACAATGAAAAAAAGGACTAAAAAGTAAGATTGTACAACAGAATTTAGATTGCTACAAGATTCGACAATTAGAAAGTCACTTGATCAATACATTCAAAGAAGAATTCAGGAAATACCAACTGAAATAAAACAGACATTTCCAGCTATTAAACAAATTTGGAAGTGTGACAAGGAAGTAGACTTTCTTTATGGATACTATGTTGGAAAAATTGAAGAGGGATCTCTACATTATTTACTCAAGGCAACCCGTGCATCAGCTGGAGGATATGTAGATACATTTGAAATAAGAGGCATCATCGAAACTCATAAAAAAATACTACAAGATACGATAAGATCTGCAATCAATTAGAGAAGTAAAAATAGAACATCAATACAGTACATACATGGTAGGACCACAGGATGGAGGGTTTGGCTTTGATCAATCAAAAAAATACACAAGCGTGGAGAATATTGAAGAGATTTGTGTTCAATGTCAAGCAGGTCAGCATAAAAAATGCCTAAAGAAATCACAAGAACAAAAAGTTTGTGAATGCGAACACTGTATGATTTACGGTTAAATTAAATGAACATAATAATTCTAGTCAGAAAGAGACACCTCAACATGCAATGCAATAATAAAAAAATCGGATGTTATCACGATAGTCCAATACACAGTGATGGAAATGGAAAATGCTTAGTGCGTGGATGTAAATGTACGGAATTTAAAAGCTAGAGACCAGATAATTTATTTTCCAATTCTTGGATTTTGTTTTGATATTCATTAGAAACATTTTGAGTAAACTCTTTGTGTGCCAAAATAATTGCAGATAACGCATCTTTGTAGCTGGGATGACCTTTCTTAATCACATCGCATGATTCAAGGGATGTGATATGGCCAGTAACAGTTGCAATTGCACCTTTTTGATTAAATTGTACTATTCCACCAAAGGCTTCAATTTGCATATATGCAGATTCTGATTTACACTTGTAAGTTACCCTACCAGTTTCAGTGTTGAATAACTGAGTAATACCACCAGGTTTTCTGGTTACAGTAATTGTCATAAAATGACTGGAAATAACGAGGTATTAATTATTTTAGAAAAATGATCACTAGGCGGCAGCATCATCTGGTGTTGCAGCATCCATTGCTAGAATTTTATCAATCTCATTAATTGCCAACTTATCTCTACCAATCAGATCAAATTTTTGCAAGACAGTTTCAAACTTTGTCTCTTCTTGAACTTGCTCATTAACAAACCATTCTAGAAATGCATACGTGGAATGATCCTTTTCTTTTTGTGCAATATCCACCATTGTATGAATTGCTTTAGTTACTGCCTGTTCATTTTTCAATGCAGTTTTGATTAGTCCCTCGAGTGATTTGTATGAGCTTACAGGTGCTTTGATTGCAGAAATATTTGCAACTGCCCCCACATCATTTAGATAATGAATAATTTTCAACATGTGAGTTCTCTCCTCATCAGATTGCATGTAAAAATAGTTTGCAGATCCTTGATATCCTGTTACTTCACACCAGGAGGCCATTGCAAGATAGCTACTCGATGCAGATGCTTCTAGTGTTACTTGATCATTGAGGACTTTTTTCATTTTAGTAGAAATTTTCATAATTTCACGTAATTTTACATATTAAAAAAACTTGCTGAAATTGGGACCAAATTTCAATACTGTAAACACAATTGCAAATCCAATTAGAAAAACAATCCCAGATGCACTTAGAACCTTTAATCCTAAAGACGGTTGATGCTCTTTATCAAGGAATTTCCCAGTTACCAGTCTAAAATTGAATATTGCAATCACAGGAGCTATTACAAACGACAAAACAGTTGCAAAGTCAACTAATTCTTTGAGATTATTTCCAAATTGAAATATTACCACTAGGGAGCCACTTGAAATGACCATTAAGAAAATTATGTAAAATGTACGGAATTTTGTACGTATTTTTTTCTCTTTTTTTGTAAAAATTAATTCCACTGTTCTTTGTAATGATCTTGAATATCCATCAAAGACTGCTATGATTGTTCCAAACATCACAGTAAATGCTGACGCTGCAATTATGATATAACTCCAATCTCCAATGGTCTGAGTGTATAACGTTACTATTTCATGTGCAAAAAGAGAATTATTATTGGGCAATGTCTCACCAGAACCATAAAAGATGTAAGATCCAAGTGTAACAAACATCACAGCAAGAATTCCTGTAATCAGATATGCCAATCGGAATTCAAATAAAGTTTCTTTTAGTTTTGGTTTGTAATTTGTTTGCTTCATTCTTTCCAACGTCCATAAGCTATTCCAGCTGGAAAGATCGATAGCAGTAGGCATCCACCCCATTAATGCAAGTAAGAAAAAGATTCCAGACACATCCAAAAGATCTTTTGGTTCAAATCCAGGTACGGGTTCTATAGGACCGCTATACAATGTAAGTAAAAAGGCAGAAACGGTAGAAACCAGTAAAACAATAGCAATTATTTTGATTAGACTATCAAGGACATTGTATTTTCCAATTGCCAAGATTCCAACGCATACTGCAAACAAAAGCACTACAGTCCATTCTCCAAGAAAATCAATTCCAAGAAGATTTTCAAAAAAGCCAGCTGTTACAAATCCTACAGCTCCTGTCACAAAAAACATTGATGCGACAGTTAGCAAAAAATACAACCACAATGCAGGTTTGCCGAGTTTTTTGTAACCATCAATGATACTTGTTTGTGTGGAATTTGCATAACGAGACCCATACTCAAAGAAAGGATATTTCAACAAAGTTACCAAAATTACAAATCCCAAGATCATCAAGCCAAAGTCGGCTCCTGCTCGAGTGGATTGTACTAGATGGGATACGCCTATTGCAGTACATGCAAATAATATTCCAGGTCCTGCTGTCTTAGAAAATCTAGACATTTTTGTATTCATTACACTCAAAAAATATGTGAAAATCAGACATATAACCTAAAATTTTTGAAGCAAGAATATGAGGCATGATTACAAATACAATCCTAAAAATTTCGATCAACCAGTTTACAAATGCATCAATTATTCTACAAAAGGATTAATTGAATTTGAAATAGCAGTTCCAATTTCATAAAGTTTAGACAATTATAGAACATTCACATTCCAAGAATCATCAATCCAAATACCAATTACTTTGACATTCAAACCCCAAGAAGAAATAACTTCAACTCCTTTTCTAATTTGGGAAATATGCTCTTCATCAGATACCGGATTTCCAGCACAATCATAATGACCAGATACCGCAATCAGCTTAGATTTATGGGCGTTAATTGAAATGCCAACTTTAGTTTTAATGGATTCAAGATCCGAATTTTCTGCCACCATTCTATCAACTCCAGGCTCAGTAATTACATCAACAAAATCAATTAAATAATTTTCTTTAATCCATTTTGTTAACGGTGCCTGTATTCTCCCATCTATACAAGATACAGATGTTGCAAATTTTCCTTCAGCCATGTTTAAACAAAAACAATCCACCTTAAAATTATTTTCCATATAAAAAACATTCAGAAGTATGGTCAGTTACCATTCCTATTGCCTGCATTAACGCATAACAAATTGTAGGGCCAACGAAGTTAAATCCACGTTTTTTAAGATCTTTACTTAATTTTTCCGAAATTTCAGTGGATGCAGGTATTTCAGATAATTTTTTGAATTTGTTTTTAATTTGTTTATAGTTAACGAATCCCCACAGATACTTATCAAAAGAACCAAACTCTTCCCGTATTCTGAGAAACTGTTTTGCATTATTAATTGCAGAATTCACTTTGAGTTTATTACGAATAATTGACTCATCTTTTAGCAGTTTTTCTACGTGTTTTTGAGAATATTTTGAGACTTTTTCAACATCAAAATCAGAAAATGCTCCGTTATAGCCCTCTCTACGTTTGAGAATAGTAGTCCAGGATAAACCAGCTTGGGCTCCTTCCAATATTAAAAATTCAAACAATTTTTGATCATCATGTTGCGGTCGTCCCCATTCCTCATCATGATAGGTAATGCTCGGTTCATCTTTTGCCCACTGACATCTCTTTTTCATAGTTTGGTTTATCAGACGATGTAAAATATCAGTTACCAAAGAGGACAATCATGAAGTTAAATCCACAATTACTACAAATTAACAGAAATTTTCTGATATGTTTTCTTATTTCAGCATCATTATCTGCAGTAGCTGCTCAACTGCTAGCAGAGTATGAAAATTATCTCAACACAACAATTACAATAGTTATCGGATACATAATCTATTTTGGAATTTTTTCAGTGTTATTTTATTTTGATAATAAAGATCGGTACAAGTCCATGAAATCAAATTTGATGAAAAGAGAATTACTGGCTTTGATTTCATCATTTGGGGTAGGGGAGATAGTATATCTTGGAATAAGATGGCCAACACTATATTATTTTCTTGAAATTGGAATAGAGCCATATTTAGCATCATTAATTTCAGAAATTATTGCGACAGGATGTTACATGATATCAGTTACAGTGTTTCTTAGAAAAACAAAAACGTTTTAGTTATTTTGCTAGCTGTGTAACTAAATCAGTAGCGGTGACCACACCAACAATTTTACCATTTTCAGTTACTGCAAGTTTTCGAATTTTTTTGCTAGTCATTCTTTCTGCTGCTGCAGAAATTAGCTCATTGTGATTAATGGTAACTAGAGGAGATGACATTATTTTTTCAGCAGAAGTATCAAATGAAAGATTATTTGCAGCAATCTTTATTGCAAAATCTCTATCAGTAACAACACCTACAGGATGATTATTTTCTTTGACAAAAATTGCGCCTATACCTCCTTGATCCATCATTTTTGCAATTTGTAATGCAGTGGTAGTTGAATTTACGGTTATCAATACCTTTGTCATAATGTCTTGAATCAAAATAGAAGAGTTATCGAAATTCTCACGACTCACCATTTGTTTAGAAAATTACGATATTTAAGAAATTCATAAAAAAGTTATTTTTAAAGGAAAAAAATTACTTCAGAGTAGATTCTAAAAAAGAGATGGTTTGAGCCCATGCATCACCAGATTCCTCAGGAGCATATCGATCTCCAGACGGGTTTGCAAAAGCATGATCAACATTATCATAAACATGAATGTAATTCTCCACATCCAATTCATTTAGTGAGGATTCAAATTCAATTACCGTATTAACTGGAATGCCTTTGTCCAATTCAGCAAATATTCCAAGGACAGGCCATTGAATCGAAGATAATGTTTCAGTTTCAGTTACTAAAGATCCATAATAAATCACAGTTGCATCCATATCATCATTGTAAAGTGCAAGATTAAGTGATTGGCCACCACCAAAACACCAACCAATGGAACCAATCTTGTTTGCAGAATAATCATTGTTCAACAAGAAAACAGCAGAATTCATGTTCTGTATTCCTTGTTCTAAATCATATGTTGTGATCAGTTGTCTTGCTTGATTAGAGGTGGTTGCAACTTGTCCGCCATAAAGATCAACTGCCAAAACAATATAACCATGTGATGCAAGTTTATCTGCCATCTCTTTGATGTTGTCATTTAATCCCCACCATTCATGAATCATAACAACCCCAGGATAACTTCCATCAGTTACAGGTTTTGCCAAATAGCCAGACACGTCACCAAAATAAGTTACAGTATCAGATATTGTAGAATGATTTCCTTGTGTAAAAATTTCAGAGTTATTGTTTTGACTATTGTAATCAGGTAAAATGTGAACCGCCCAACCCCTTGTAATTAATTTTTCAACACTAGAAGGGTTTACACATGCAGGCACCCCGTTTGATTGCTTCAATACCATCACCTTGCCCTCAGTACACGTAACATTAGAAGGATCAATTCCCTGAGAAATTTGCTTTAGCGGAGGCGAGAAATATGCTATTGACGAGGGCGTAATTGCCACAGAATCAGAATCAGAATCAATCTCAGAGCACAGTTTGTCTCCACATACTTTATCAGACATTACTTCCCATCCAGGTTTTCCAATAGCCTGATCAGCATATACTACATAAAATGAACTTACACCCATTGAAAAAACCAGAAAAATTGAAAACACGAATAAAAGTTTCATATCATTTACAGAAGCTCTCCAGCTAAAACAAAATTTAAAGGATTTTGCAGATACATGGTTTCATTAGAATTAAAATGGATTTTCAAATAAAAATAAACCAAAAAAATCAACCCAGGATACAATCAAGAAAGAGTTAGTAAATAATGTAATGAAGGTAAAAAACAAACAATAGGTCATGTACCGTAGGTATTTAAATTGAATCATGCCTTACTTTCATTATAAAAGATGCATTGGAAATAACTCTATTTTACAATCATCTACAGTTGTCATATTTTTATTACAACATAATTTCCACTGGAAGAATGGAATCTAAATTTTAGAGAGAATCTTTTTCTTTTTTTCTTGGAATTCCTTGTTGGTGATTATTCCTGCTTTTTGCAAGTCATTAAGTTTTTTCAACAAATCCAAATCTTTATGAGATGAAGTTTTTAGTTTTTTTCCAGCGTCAAGCCCAGACTTGATACTTGATTTAGTTTTCTTTTTTAATCTAGAGCCCAAAATACTGCCCTTTAAGGCTATTTTTTCACTTATTGTGTATCCTTTTTTCTTTGCATGTTTGATAATCTCTTCAGATTTTTGTCTCGTTACATCATCAACTAGTTTGTGTTTTTTTGCCATCTCTCCGAGTTCACGAGTTTTCTTGTGAGCAAGACGTGTTTGGAGTTTTAGATCTTTAATAATTTCATCTTTAGTTTTACGTTTGAATCGTCTAGTGTATTCTTCAATGAGTAGTATAGGAAATGGACTATACTCTACATCAAGATAATATTTGATTATAGTGTCATCAGGTAGAGTTTTCAGATATTCTTTAATAGATTTTTCTGACTTTAATTCCATGATTGTGGTTCAATGTTTGCTCATAAAAAGATTCAAGTATTTTATCCACAAGAGGGTAAAACCATTCAGTTTTGGTTTTTGTAATAAAGTTTGATCACCTCATCAACTACCACATTAGTATCACAGTCTTTTTCGGTACTTACAAGAAGTAAATGGTCATCTCCCAGATAAAATGAAAAACGCTTAACCTTGTCATACTCAGCTAAAGTGTATTTAGTTTTGCCAAGCCATTTTGACATATCTTTACGTGCCTTCCAATCAAGTATAGATATGTTAACTAGCTCATTCTCTGCATGTTCTGAAAGGAAATTTTTCAGGCCATCTCTCATGCCACCCCCAATACGAACTGCCCATTCATCATAAACGGTAGCAAATCTGATATGGGGATCTACGTCTAAAATTTGCGAGCAAAAATTTTCATAATCCAATGATTATACCATACATTACAAAGTATTAGAATTTTGGTATGTTATACATTACAAAATCTGTGTGTTTTTGTTGTATTGATCAGGTGAAAATATTAGAGTTTTAGAATTTGTTTTCAAAGACCACTTCATCCAAGGGCAATTGACCACCACGTGGATTTGCAGGTTCTGCGGCCTTTCCAACAACTATCATTAAAACAATCAAATGATCATCTGGTAAATTTATTATTTTTGCCAATTCATCATATTCAAAACCAACCATAGGGCACGAATCAAGATCCATATGCCTTGCAGCAAGCATTATTGTTTGTCCTGCAAAGCCACAAGAGCGGATTGCTTCATCACGCTGATTTTGAGGACTATCAGTATATTTTGTGTGCATGGCATTTTTTACATGTTCTTGTTTTTCCAAAGTAGAGTTTTTCCAATATCTGAAAGGATCTTCTTTCCATGCGTTCATGTTCCCACATAAAATAATCACCAAAGAGCCATCAGATGGTTGAGGTTGACCACGGGCAGCTTTGCTAATTTGATCTTTAACTGATTGATCAGTCACGGTGATAAATCTCCAATTTTGTTGGTTATAGCTTGTAGGAGAACGAATTGCAAGATCCATTAAAGAATTAACTTGTTGGGGAGTCATTTTGTGTGTATTATCGAATTTTTTTATTGCACGTCTTGTGTTAATTGCTTCATCGGTGTCCATTGGAATTAATGAACTGAAGAATTTTTTGTAATTTAATTGATTAGATCACAGAAAACAAGATGAGAATAATTGAAAAATTCAATTCAAATTAGATGATAGGTCAATAGATCTGACAGGGCCAAGATGGTACTAAGTTATCCTTTTCTTGGTTTCATACATCATTTTTAAAATTATGAAATTCGGATACAAAAGGAAAGAGTTAGTTTTGTAAGGTTTCACAGGTACCCAACAGAACTATTTCCCGATTATATGATTCGGGATTATGTTTTAGTTCTAAGATTTGTTTTTCCATTTATTTTCCGTGTCAATATGCAAAATAAAATAATAAATTCCATCCATATAGATAGTATTAAAAAAATGAAAAAGAGATGACAATTAACGAATTCAATCAATTTTTTCACAATCTCAGATAGAATTATGAAAAGAACAAAAGAGGATTGAACTTAAACTCACCTACACATCTTCATCACAATCCCATACTGAAAATATTCTATCTTGCACTAAATTCTTGCAGAATTGTAAAAATTACATTCACTATACAGTAGATACGGGGATTCCAACATTTCCATTTTGGCATACAAGAATTCCTGTGTAATCAATCAACATCTATTTCCACCGTGGCCGGAATCTCATGAATATTAGAAGTGGGTTTCAGAAATAAAAATAGTTCTCATCATCATAAGTTGATAGACATTTTCACATGTGGTATACCTACCTTAGAGTAGATATTCTCAATTTGAATAAATCCCGATTTTGCATAAAAATCTCTTATAGCATATATTGAATCCAAAATAATTTTTGATTTATTCATTTTCATTGAATACATTATGATTTCTTTCAAAGCGATCTTGCCAAATCCCTTAGAACGAAATTCAGATAAGATTCCCATTCTTTCAATTTTATAGAAATTATTTTCCTCTCTTAATCTAAATGTTCCAACAACATCATCATTCTTCATGATGAAAAATTGTTCTAGTTTTTTATCATCATCATCAAAGATATTATTTAGAGAAATTCCCAATTCTTTGTTAAAAATCATAGTTCGAATATTTCTAACTTTACCAAGATCGTCCGTCCTACGAATGTAAACTGTCACATGAAAATTTACTCAGGAAACTTTTTGAATGTTATTGTGATCAATCATCACACTACCCGTATTTATCCCTAAAACATCATCAAACCATTTTGACCTACGACTTCATACTTTTCCAAGAATTCTGATTACCTTTTATCCAATTTTTCTCTGATTCCTGAACACGAGATTTCCAGTCTTGGAATATTGAGAATCATCACATCTTCAAGTATTTCAATAATCCAATGATTAGTAAATCAGAAAATTTCAGATATTCATGTTAAGAAATTACGAATCAATTCACATACTTGTTCAGGTTTTTCAGTAAATGGTGCATGTCCTGCATCCTGAATTATTTCAATATGTGAATTAGAAATAGATTTTTTGAAGAGTTCTGAATGTTGAAGAGGAATCACCTCATCTTCAACTCCCCAAATGATTAAGGTTGGAACGCTGCCTATCAATTTTAATTTATCAAGTTTTATCTGAGTATTGACACTGTTTTCAAGAGTTGACTTGAATGCATATTTTGCATTCGGTAAATTTATTCTTTTGATAAAACTTTCAATTAGTTTTAATGGAATTTTTGTACTATCAGAAACCATCTGTTTGAAAATGTTTCTCACATTGACATATGTGGGGTTCATCGCCACACTAAGATATTTTTCTAACAAAGGTGTTGACTTTTTTAGAAATCCGGAGGAATCTATCAGGATCAATCTTTCCACATTAATTTTATTTTGCATGGTAACTTCTGATGCAATATATCCACCTAAGGAATGGCCTACAATACTTGTCTTCTCATTGATTGCAAGCAAACTCATGAAATCTATGACTATGTCCCTAAAATTTTCAATTGTATAATCCATCGATATGGGTTTATCACTTTCACCAAAACCAGGTAGATCAAGTGAAATTGTATGAAAGTTTGCAGATAAAGATTTAGGAATATTCCCCCATCTGTCAGCTGAAGAGCCAAGACCATGAATAAACAAAATATTCCTGGGATTATCTTTTCCGGATTCAAGGTATCTTATCTTTAGACCATTCAGGTTTGCCCAATGTTCGTGCAATATCTCTTTAATTTTTGCATCTAACTTTTATCTTTGCAATAATGTTTCTTCCTGGTTAGATTTGCTCTAGACTAACTATTTTTTGTGATTGCTCTTTTTATTCACCTTTGAAATTCTTGAAGATGGGAAAATCTTCACGAACATCATAACAGGATAAAAAACTGAAGCAGAACGCTAACTTGTGTAGATTTTGGTCCAGTATAAGAGATTAAATGCAAAACTTCATCCTAATCAAAAATCTGAACCATAAATTTCCCACAATGCGGGCATTTCATTGTAGAGCCGACATCCATCGTTGTCAATGGCATATCACATTTCTTACAGTTCCATGTAGGCATTCACCCATTATTAACAAATCTCAGATATCAAACTGTCTATCCCCCAGTAAGGCAGAGTATGTACATCCTCTTGTTTCGGATTGAGAACAATGTGAAATCATATACATATTCTATCTTGTAGGAGATAAAAAACAGGATACGTCAGGGTCAGGATTTGAATCATTAACATTAATCAAAAGAAGGTTACCGATAACTGAGAAGTGTTTACAAATGGAAATGAAGAATTAATTTTCGAGTAGCATTATTTTTTTCTCAATGTCTGCAATTTTTTTAAAAAGTTCATCATAATCAGGTTCTACAGATGTAGCCTTTTTGACCGTTGATTTTTTCTTGGCTATCACCTTCTTTGCAACAGTCTTTTTCACCGTCGTATTTTTGACTGCTGGTTTTTTCTTTAATGGTTTTCTCTCCGCTATTTTGGATTTTGCCATACCAATTAACAATAGACATTACATAAATATCAAATTGTCTATTTGAAAGAAAAAAATTGAATTAATTTGAATGGAATCCAAGTTTCATACATCTGCATCATTTCCATCCTATAAATGACAGTAAGCTCCCGTAGATTTGAATTAATTTGAATTCAAACTTTATTGTGGTGTGACAGATCAAGCTCACTTTTTAATAATGAAAAATAATATTGTCTGGAACTATCTTTCAAATTTTTCATCTATTTTTTCCAGAAAATCAAAAAAACAGATTCCTTGTTCTATTTTGTCTTGGCGTTTTTGTTTAGCCATATCTCCTGTGAAAAAATATGTGTAATCCAGTTTTACTATATAGAAAATCTGAATTATGATGTTTTATGGATTTTATAGTTACCCTAATGGATTATAGCCGTATGTTAAATTCACAATGTCATGACTGCTTTCTTTTATCTCAATTTTGGATAATGAGATTACGATGTACGTAATATTCCCCTGTGGATGCAAGATTCAGGACAACAATGGTGCATTATTAGAAGAATTTACTTTCGACAGGGAAGGAAATTACATGAAGTAAAAAATTACATGAACGTCTTTTGATTTTACGATATACTGGTACATAGATAGGATGTACCAAACATGTCCTAACTTGTGGGTTTCCATCTTTTTAACAATAATGAGCTTGACACAACTGACACAGAACTTGCAGCCATTGCAAGACATGCCAACGCGGGATAAAGAAGTCCCAAACCTGCAACAGGAATTAGTGCTGCATTATAAACAAATGCATAAACCAAATTCTGTTTTATTTTTCCAAGTGTTTTTTTGCATATGTCAATTGCAGATACTATGTCTGTAAGATCATCCCGAATTAGAACTATGTTTCCAGCCTCCAATGCTATGTCTGTTCCACTTCCGATTGCCATGCCTATATCTGACTTTGTAAGAGCAGGAGCATCGTTTATCCCATCCCCCACCATTGCAACTGTCTTTCCATTCTTTTGCAATTTTTCAATTGCATCTACTTTGTCAGAAGGCATCAAATTCGCAAGGATTTTCTTGATGCCCAATTCCTTTGCTATGATTGATGCTGTTTGTTGATTATCACCTGTAAGCATTATCACCTCGATATTCTTCTTGAGTAGTTTTTCGACCATCGGTTTTGCACTTGGTTTTGGAGTATCAGATAATGCAATTATACCTACTAGTTCTTTTTCAATGGCAACAAGGGAAATGGTCTTTCCTTCATTTTGCAGTTTTTGTATGGTTTCTTTGGATTTTGCTGTATTGATTCCTTCCTTTTACATCATAGTTGTGCTACTGACTAGAATTTTTTGATCATGAAACTTTGCCTTTACTCCTTTTCCAGGAACTGTAATGAATAACGAAGGTTCACCTATTGTAAGGCCAAATTCCTTTGTCTTTTGCACTATAGAGCGTGCAAGTGGGTGTTCTGATTTTCTTTCTGCAATAGAAGCAATTTCAAAAACCCGATGTTCTGCTGAATCTGATCTTGTGTCTTTTTCGATTAATGCAATTTTATTTACCAATATAACATTCGTGACTTGGGGTTTTCCTTCCGTTAATGTGCCAGTTTTATCAAAAACTATGGTATTGATTTTTCCCAATAATTCAAGACTTTCGCCTCCTTTGAATATGACTCCGTGTTGTACTGCCTTGCCCATCCTACCATTACTGCAGTTGGAGTTGCCAATCCCAATGCACATGGACATGCGACCACCAGTACAGCAACGGTTGGAATCAGTGCCCCCATAACCAAACCAGGAGAACCAAAAAAGAACCACGATAGAAAAGTAACAACGGCTATCCCCATAATGATAAAGGCAAATTTTTCTGCAACCTTGTCAACCAATTGCTGCATTGGGGGTTTTTTGCCCATGACATCCTCTACCAAACCCACCACTTGAGAAAGAAAAGTGTCACTGCCCATTTCCATAATTGACAGAGACCTGCTTTATTCCTGCATTTGTCACAAGTTTATTTTCCAATCCTATTGCATCACTTGCATCAGTAAGACCTTCAATCTTTGCAGTAAGTTTTTCATAGACGACCTTGTATCCTGCATCCTTTACAACCTGTTCCAATCTTTCAATATCCGTTACTTGGGAATCAAATTCTAAAACCGCTTTTTCAGCTCCTAGATTTACTTCACATTTTTCCACACCATCGGTATCCAAAAGGCGGTTTTGAATTACATTCACGCATCCAGCACATGTCATCCCTCCAATTTTTAAAACGGTTCTTGTTTTTTTATCAGTAACAGGTTCTTGCAACTTCTATAACTCCATGTTTGAAACTTAAATTACTTTGTCATTATTGTTGAGAATTATCATGAGAGAAATATCAAAATGAGGTAAGAGAAAAGGAAGGAAAGACTTGCCTTTGATTTTCAGTTTTTAGGATTTTGTATTAAAGCAGCGCATAGAAGTTATCAACAGTTGTGTTGATTTGGATTTCATTATCTTAGATAGGATTATGAAATTATTAAAAAAAGAAAAAAAGAAACTACATTCGTTATTTTAGCTTCAATTTAGTAGCCTTACTGATAATTTTGGAATGATCTGCTCTAACGCTTGTTGTCAGATAGAGGAGATGTGCATCATCAAGTGGTATTACAATGCGTTTAATCTTGTCGTATTCGGCAAGAGCATATTTTCCCTTTCCAATCTTTTTTGAGATATTGTTTCGTGCTTTCCAAATATTGGCAGATGTTTTCAGTGATTGTAGACTCTCTTTTGTTGTTAAAAGATTTTTCACTCCTTTTTTGTGGCTGCTAGACTTTACTCTTCCATTTAAGTCAGTGATGGTCGCATAACGAATTGCAGGGCTAATTTTCATAGCTTGTTCCTGAAGACTTTGATAGTCCATGGAAATATGTGATATCTGCTAGATGTTAAAGATTTAAAATTATTTGTGGATTTCGATGTTTTCAATAATTTTGTTGAAACTTGAAGAGATCTGTAAAAAGAATGCCACGTATTGACAAACAAACTTCATCGAACAGGTTTTTTCCTTTTTTGTAACATATTCCTAGAATTTCATAATCTTAGATAGGATTATGCAGACATTCTAAAATATTAAAAAATGAGTAGAAGTTATGTTCCTCCTACCTAAAGTTTTTTTGTGCCCTTATCCACGCTGACTCAGTGTCTATCCACTTGATCTTTGATCTTGTGCATTGAGAAGATTATGCTTAGGATTAGTGGCCTGCCTTCTGTCTTGATGGCCTCGATTTCCAGTCCTTCTCTAGTCTTTTCAACTGTCATCATCACGTTGATG